>SMVB01138708.1_pt1 | contig 10414 bp, 7 predicted proteins | sample 2456461 | NCBI WGS metagenome assembly SMVB01 (sample SAMN11095934, study PRJNA526329) | marine sediment metagenome | biome: Marine sediment; feature: Surficial sediment; material: Deep marine sediment; isolation source: Hadal surficial sediment | place: Pacific Ocean | collected 2014-05 | depth 0-1...
CCATCAATGTGGTGGAATCCAATGAATCACAATCTACAACAAATGAGAATCCCCCAAATGATTCCGCCAGATCGGAAAATGCTCTAGTCGGCCGGGCCACGGTTTCCTACTCAGGTCGATTGAGTTAATTCGCCAACCGTCTTCATGACGGCCTCCAACGCGGCTTGCGCTTTACTGGCATCGGGCCCGCCGGCTTGCGCCATGTCCGGACGACCACCGCCACCCTTGCCGCCCAACGCTTCGGCGCCGCGCTTGACCAATTCCACAGCACTGAGATGGGCCGTGAGATCGGCGGTAACACCGACCGCCAAGGCCGCTTTGCCGTCATTCACCGCAATAAACGCGACCACGCCGGAGCCGATTTTCTTTTTACCGTCATCGACAAGACCGCGCAAATCCTTGGCCGACACGCCGTCGAGCTGGGCCGCCATCAATTTGACGCCGCCAATCTCGCGAATGTTTTGATCCATGTCTTGGGCACCGGTCCGGCCACCACCCAACGCCATTTGTTTTTTGACCTCGGCCAATTCGCGCGCCAAACGCTTGCGCTCCTCAAGCAAGGCCGCCACACGTTCGGGCACCTCGGCGGGTGCGGTTTTCAGAACGGCTGCCGCTTGACGCACCAATTGTCCTTGGCCTTCAAGATAAAGCCGCGCGGCTTCCCCGGTCAGCGCCTCTACGCGACGCACACCCGCAGCCACGGCACTTTCACTGACGATCTTAAACAAGGCAATGTCGCCCAGTCGGCGCACATGGGTGCCGCCGCACAATTCGACCGAATAGGGCTGATCAGCACCATCTAAAGCATCGCCCATGGTGAGCACGCGTACTTCGTCGCCATACTTCTCGCCGAACAATGCCAAAGCGCCCTGCTCCACCGCTTCATCGGGTGTCATGATGCGCGTCGATACATCCTTGTTTTGCCGCACCACTTGATTGACCTGAGCTTCGATTTGGTCGAGTTCGTCGCGCGTCAGCGCTTTGGAATGAGAAAAGTCAAAGCGCAAATCATCGGGACCGACCCGCGAACCTTTTTGTGTGACATGGCGACCTAAAACCTGACGCAGGGCGGCGTGCATGATGTGGGTGGCGGAGTGATTGGCCCGCGTGGCATCGCGCCTGGCCCCATCGACGTGCAGATCGACCACATCGCCGACATTGAGCTGGCCCCGTTTCAGACCTCCCACATGAACGTGAAGAACGCCGATCTTCTTTTGCGTGTCCGTGACCGCAAACGACGCGCCGTTTGCCGTCTCCATCATTCCCTGATCCCCTACTTGGCCACCCGATTCCCCATAAAACGGGGTTTGGTTGGTTAAGATCTGCGCCTCGGTGCCCGCATCGATGCGCTCAACGGGCTTGCCGTCTAGCAAAAGCGCTAGAATGCGCCCTTCGCCACGCTCGTTCTCGTAGCCCAAAAACTCGGTCGCCCCGTGTTGATCCTTCAAATCGAACCAAATCTCCTCGGTCGCCTGCTCGCCCGAACCGGCCCAAGCGGCGCGCGCCTCGGCACGCTGGCGTTCCATCGCCACATCAAACCCCGACTGGTCGACGGAGATGTTCCGTGTTCGGAGGGCATCTTGCGTTAGGTCCAGCGGAAAACCGTAAGTATCATAGAGTTTGAAGGCAATTTCGCCGGGCAATTCTTGACCCTTTTCGAGCTTGCCGACTTCACCTTCGAGAAGACCTAGGCCGCGAGCCAGGGTTTTTTGGAAGCGCCCTTCTTCGTGTTTGAGGGTCGCGGTGATCAAGGCCTCGGCACGCCCCAATTCCGGATAGGCCCCGCCCATTTCGGCAACCAAAACAGGCACTAAACGCCATAGAAACGGTTCCTTTGTGTCCAGCATATGGGCATGGCGCATGGCGCGGCGCATGATCCTGCGCAACACATAGCCACGGCCTTCATTGGACGGCAGCACGCCATCGGCAATCAAAAAACTCACCGCGCGCAGATGATCGACAATGACACGGTGACTGACCGCGTGGTCGCCATCCGCCGCCACATGACTGAGTTCAACCGAGGCTTCGATCAAACAACGAAACAAATCCGTTTCATAATTATCGTGGGTGCCTTGGAGCACAGCCGCCATACGTTCCAGCCCGAGGCCGGTATCGATGCTCGGCTTGGGCAAGTTAATTCGCTTTTGCGCTGACACCTGGTCGTATTGCATGAAAACCAGGTTCCAAATTTCGATAAACCGGTCGCCGTCCTGATCCGCGCTGCCGGGCGGACCTCCGGGTATCTGTTCGCCATGATCGTAAAAGATTTCCGAACAGGGGCCGCACGGACCGGTTTCCCCCATGGCCCAAAAGTTGTCCGAGGAGGCGATGCGCAAGACACGGTCGTCGCCAAAGCCGGTCAGCTTCTGCCACAGTTCGAACGCGTCATCGTCTTCCGTATAGACCGTTATGAGCAGGCGATCCTTTGAAATACCGAATGTATCGGTCAGCAATTCCCAGGAATAAGCGATCGCCTCCTCTTTGAAGTAATCGCCAAAGGAAAAGTTGCCGAGCATTTCGAAAAAAGTGTGATGGCGCGCGGTATGGCCCACATTATCGAGATCGTTGTGCTTGCCGCCGGCGCGCACGCATTTTTGCGAGGTGACGGCCCGTTGATAGTCGCGCGTTTCGGCGCCGGTGAAGACGCTCTTGAACTGCACCATGCCCGAATTGGTAAACAGCAAGGTGGGGTCGTTATGGGGCACGAGCGGGCCCGAAGACACGACCATGTGGCCTTTATCCGCAAAAAAATCGAGAAACGTGCTGCGGATTTCGTTGAGACTGGTCATGACGTAAACCGCCTTTTCGTGACACAGAGCATTTTCGAGCGAAGTGGGCACCGGTTCGCGTTAAGAAAATGCGACCAAACAAGGACTTAGAGCGTTTTCGCGATTCTGTTAAGTTCGGAAACGCTCTAGGACCTTGGTATCGGGCCGCAAGGCTTTTAGCGTTCCGTCCGGTCCAAGTCCACCATGGGCCGAATCGCCCGCCCAGTGTGCCATATCCTTGTCAGGGCCAATATAAAGACAACGCCGACCCTGGGGGCCGGCGTCGTGAGCTTGCCGCCTTTTGGTGCGTGGTCTTAACCGGCCGCTTTAACCTCTGCGGCGTCATCCGCGGCGGGCAAATCGCCGCCGGTCGATATGTCTTCGGTGCGGAGACCCGCATTGCGCCGGATCGCCGTTTCGATCTCCGCCGCCATATCGGGATTGTCCTTCATGAATCGTTTGGCATTCTCCCGGCCTTGACCGATCCGCTGGCTATTGTAGGAATACCAAGAGCCGGACTTCTCGACGATGTCCGCTTTGACACCGAGATCGATGAGCTCGCCGGTCTTGGAAATGCCCTCGCCATACATGATGTCGAATTCGGCCTGTTTGAACGGCGCCGCCACTTTGTTCTTCACCACCTTCACCCGGGTTTGATTGCCCACGACTTCATCGCGATCCTTGATCGCGCCGATCCGCCGGATGTCGAGACGCACCGAAGCATAGAATTTAAGCGCATTGCCGCCCGTGGTGGTTTCCGGGCTGCCGTACATGACGCCGATCTTCATGCGAATTTGATTGACGAACACCACCATGGTGTTGGATTTGGAGATCGATGCGGTGAGCTTACGGAGCGCCTGACTCATGAGCCGCGCTTGAAGACCGGGCAACACGTCGCCCATTTCTCCTTCAAGTTCCGCCCGCGGTGTTAACGCGGCCACGGAATCGATGACCAATACATCAACGGCGCCGGAACGCACCAGGGTATCGGTAATCTCGAGCGCCTGCTCGCCGGAATCCGGTTGAGAAATCAGAAGTTCGTCTAAATCCACGCCCAATTTTCCCGCATAGGCCGGATCCAACGCATGTTCCGCATCGATAAACGCACCGACACCGCCCTTGGCTTGCGCTTCGGCCAGCACATGCAAGGCCAAAGTGGTTTTGCCGGATGATTCCGGTCCGTAAATTTCAACGACCCGACCCCGCGGCAGACCGCCAATGCCGAGCGCAATATCAAGGCCTAGGGAACCTGTGGACACCGTCTCGATGTCGACCACCCCCGCCTGGCCCAACCTCATCACCGAACCCTTGCCGAATGCTCGATCGATCTGGCTTAGCGCCGCCTCGAGCGCCTTCTTTTTGTCCATGCCACTTCTTTCCGCCAGCCGCACAACGTTCTCTACCATGGGAGCCCTCCGGTTATTTCACAGCGTCGTCGGTGATTCAACGCAGCTCAATGTACGTGTTTTGTTCTCATTGGCAAGAGGAAAGTCAACCTATTGATAATTAAAGATAATATAGATCATGTTCGAATTTTGTTCCCGTGGCCTTAACGAGGAGGCGAAAAATTACCCGAGGAAGTAGTGAGTTCTTTGACGGATTCGCGACCGGTCGCCCATTCGGACGGAAAACCGGTATCCACTTTTCTTATTCGGCCGCCACCTGCTGCTCTTGAGCTGGCGCAATGAGCGGAATCGGATCCAAGGTCCAGCCCTTACTTTGACGCCGTGCCGGACTGGGAACGGCATAGGCCACCCGACCTTGATTGCGCGTAACTTCGTCACTATCGATGCGCCAGCCTCGCATCTGCCATTTTTTGATCAAGTCGCGATAGCGCGATATGGGTTTATCGGCAGGCACAAACACTTCTTTCGTGTTGGTGCGGGGCGTTAAGACCGGCCGCAATTCCGACAGCACATCGCGATCCTGAAGGGCGACGAAGGTATTGCGTTCCATCATCCGTTTGTCGTTTTCGGCATCCGCCATGAAGTTTCTCAAATTGACGAGGTAGATCCGGGTACTGCTTTCATCGACCGGCGCCTCAAAGGCATATTGATGGATCTTCATTTCAGGGGTCGGATGAATAAATGTCCACAATGACGCACAGCCATGGTGTCCGGTACCTACCTCAGCCGTACCCACGCCATCTCTACCCGAAATCTTACGCATCTTTTCGTCGGGTAGAGATGGCGCGGGTACTTTATTATAGAAGCCGGTCACCCATTCGCTCTCGACCAGTTCCAATTCGGGGATTTCGTAATTATCATCGCCAGCGGTAAAAATATGGGTGGTATGAACGAATTCGTTATGGGCCATATCGAGGCCGTTTTCGATGGATCGCTTGTAATCAAAGGCCCAATCGAACCGCTGGTGGGTCGCGCGCCAGCCCTCTTCGCCCCATTCTTTGATTTCCATGATCGGCGGACGCTCTTGCTCGGGCAAATCGCCTAGAAACGCAAAGATAAGACCGTATTTTTCGACCGTCGGATACGAGTCGATTTTGGCACGGTTGGGCATTTTGGCATCCGGCCCCATCGACGGAATGCGCTGGCAGACTCCCTCGCCGTCAAATTGCCATCCGTGATAAGGGCATTCAATGCAATCGTCTTTAAGTTTGCCGTGCGCCAATGAGCCGCCCCGATGGACGCAGACATTGCTCAAACAATGTGCCGTGCCGGACGAATCGCGGAAAAGGACAAAGTCTTGACCGAGCATACGCACATGCATCGGTGCGTCTTTAAGATTCTTACTTTCTTCGGCGGGATACCAAAAATTGATGAACATGACGGCCTTCCCCTGTTCTTGGAGATAACGATCCTGCGCCAAGAAGGCGCGATGTTTCAGAGCACGTTCACAAAAGATGGAATCGCTAACGTGCTCTCAGTCTTTGTTTTGTCGCGCATTCGGACGGAAAACCGGGTCCACTTTTCCTGAATGCGCTCTAGTATAGGGTGGATCGATCCGTTAACGCAAAGAGCCCAATTTCGCACCTGAGAATGACGCGCAAAAACCCGGGATATTAGTCGGAAAATCTATTCCGCTGCTGCTCTGCTCTGTTGGGCGGCCGGTAAAAGCGGGACCTCATCCAATACCCAGTTACCGGAGACACGCCGATCGGGACAAGGAATGGCACAGGCGACATCGCCGCTCTTCTCTTTCATCGCGGCAACATCGATGCGCCAGCCTCTATGCTCCCAAGTCTTAAGAATTTCGCGATACCGAACGGAGGCCTGGTCGGTCGGCATCAATATCTCTTTGGTGTTCGTTTCCGGCGTTCGCATTGGATTCAAATCGTTCAGCACTTCCACATCTTCTTTGGTCACTTGAAGATTAACTTTACGGATCGTGTCGTCATTTTCCGGCTCGAGCATGCAATTGCGCAAGTTGATGAAATAGATCCGCGTATGACTTTCATCGATGGGTGCTTCAAAAAAGTATTGATGAAACCCATTATGCTCGGAAAATTGAATCCAGGTGACCAGGGTATTGGGCCCGTAATGCCAAGAACTTGCCCATCCCTTAAATTTCTCGGCGCGTATATCTCCAAGCTCCGTGTCTTTATTCTTGACCTCGAAATAAAGTTTAAATTTGCTGCCCCAGGGGATATCCGTCACTTTAATGGGTTTTTTCGGATCGTCAGTTATTAAAGCTGGAAAGCCTTGAGCCGGATGGACGAATTCGTTATGGGCCGGATCGAGACCGTTTTCCAAAGAACGCTCATAATAGAAGTCCGTGTCCAATATGATCATATCGTGGGCCCGCCAACCGTCTTGGCCGTATTCCTCTATTTCATAGAGGGGCGGGCGTTCTGCCTCGGATAAATCCCCCAAAAAGGCAAAAACAAGACCATATTTCTCTTCGACGGGATAAGAATCGACTTTGGCGCGGGCCGGCGGTTTGCCGTCGTAACCGATCGACGGCACGGTTTGACATTTGCCGTCACCGCCATATTCCCAGCCATGATAGGGGCAAACGACACAATCGCCCTTGAGCCAACCTTTGCTCAAAGAACCGCCGCGATGAACGCAGGTATCGCTCAGGACATGGGGGCGTCCTTTGCTGTCTCGAAAGGCCACGAAATTGAGGCCCAGTATCTGCACTCGATGGGGTTCACCGGCCGCGATCTCTTCGCTTGTGCCGATCGGATACCAAAAATTGATATACATGTCGCCTTTTCCCCTTATTGCCAGCCCCGGGCACCAATCGGCGCGCCTTTGCTCGGGCGAGTCAGAGTTTAACGGCAATACGGGTTCATTTCCAGAGGGGTGCGCCGTTTTTCTCAGCCGGTATACCGAGCCTCGCGCAGGGCGGTTTGATCCGTAACAGATGACGAATTACGGCCCCCTTGCCAAATCGCAACAACGTTAAACAAGGTGCCGGACGAAGAGGCGATGCTTAGAGCACGTTGACAAAAGATGGACTCCCTAACGTGCTCTACGTCTCTGTTTTGTCGCGCATTCGGACGGAAAACCGGTGTCCACTTTTCCTGAATGCGCTCTAGTTCGCCTCGTTTTCCTTACCACGAACCTTTTCGAGCGGATCCATCTTGCCGTCACCTTCGGCGATCTCGTCCGCCACAATGTAACCGACGCCCGCTGCCGCCAACAGAATGCATCCGCTTACACTAAAACCCAAAAGGCACAAAGTAATGACTGCCAGAAATTTTTTCATCATTTGACCCACTCCGATCGCCGGACATTAGAGAGCCGGCATATTTAATTACAGCAATTGTTTTAAAATACATCGGTTGTCCTTAATATCATGTTTTGAAGTCCGCTAAAATTTTACGGACTCGAGACAAACGCGAGCACCGACTAGAGCATTTTCGAGATTAATTGACTCATGAAAATGCTCTAGAGTCTAAGTTTGGTCGCGTTTTCGGACGGAAAACCGGGTCCACTTTTCCTGAAAACGCTCTAGCGACGTTGGGATTTGGCCGTATTGAAGTTTGTGCAAGGCAAGCACACTTTACTCGCTCAGCACTTCCTTCACTTTAGCGGCAAGCTGTTTCAGGCTAAATGGCTTGGGCAAGAAACTAACGTCTTCGGGACGGCCGAGCGTGTTTTTGAACGTATGCTCGGCATAACCGGAAATAAAGATTATCTTGGTATTCGGACACATCTCACGAACTTTTTTAGCAAGCGTCGGGCCATCCATCTCCGGCATGACCACGTCGGTCACCACCAGGTCGATGGGCTTGTCTTGCGCTTCAATCACTTTAATAGCTTCCACGCCGTTAGACGCTTCCAGCACCGTAAAACCACGACTGGACAAAGCACGCGTCGCAAAGGCCCGCACCGCGTCCTCGTCTTCAACGAGCAGGATGGTACCTACGCCGGTAAGATCGCGCGCCGGTTCGACCGTGCTTGATTGTTTCGCTGCCGCTTGACGGTCTTCTTCCGTCTCTTGATATGTCGGAAGATAGATGCTGAAGGTGGTTCCTTTGCCCATTTCGCTATCGGGAAAGATGAAACCGCCCATTTGCTTGATGATCCCGTAGACGGTCGATAGGCCAAGACCGGTCCCCTCGCCCACGCCCTTCGTCGTGAAGAACGGTTCGAAAATCTTGCTCAGATTGTCCGGTTCGATGCCGGTGCCGGTGTCCGACACCTCAATCAAAACATAATCCCCCGGCGGGATGAGTTCGTTGATGAAGTCGCGTGATTCCGGCTGAATGATGTTGCGACTGCGGATCGTTAATTTGCCGCCATCAGGCATGGCATCGCGCGCATTGACGGCCAAATTGATCAAGGCGGTATCTATCTGGCTTTGGTCGACTTTAATAAGGCCTAAATTGCGCCCGTGAGTGAGTTCCAACTCGACGGTCTCACCAAGCAGACGCCTTAACAACATAGAGAGTTCGGTCAATACATCGGTCGGCGAAAAAACGCGTGGCGTAAGTGTCTGCTGACGGGAAAAGGCGAGCAATTGACGCACCAGATTGGCGGCTCGATTGGCATTTTGCCGAATCTGATCGATGTCGCCAAAGGACGGGTCACCGACGTGATGGCGCGTTAGTAACAAATCACAGAAACCGATGATCGCGGTGAGCAAATTATTGAAGTCATGGGCCACACCGCCGGCCAATTGTCCGACCGCCTGCAATTTTTGAGACTGGGAAAATTGCATTTCGAGTGACTTCTGTTCCGTCAGATCGACCAAATAGGCCACAACAGAACCGTCTTGGTTTTCGCTGGCGTCACTGACCCGGCCCAAATGAAGTTGTGCATTGCGGCCGTCCTCGACCATTTGAACTTCCAACGGCGTCGCGATTTCTTCGCCGTTCGAGACCGAGTGCAATCGCGATGTCACCGCTTGGCGATCTTCTTCGTTCAAAAGGTCAATCAGCTTCATACCTTGACTCACGGGCCGGTTGGCCAACGCACCAAGGGCTTCGTTGGAACGCTCTATGGTGCCGTCAAACGCCAGCATGGCAATGGCGATCGGTGCCCGGTCGATCAATAAGGGCAGTGGCACCTCCACCTTGTCTCGCTGTTTTTGCGAAGCGCCTCGTGCCGCCTCTGTTCCGTCCTTGAGCTCCGCTTGGTCATCATGACTGTCAAGTGCTTGCCCCAATTGTTGCCCGGTTTCGTCCAAAAGAAGGCCCTTGAGCACCTGTTCGGTCGCCGGTTGTTCGCTGATGCGCCAGACCACATGTTCGGTGTCGCCTTCAAGCTGATTGACAGTGGCCAGCAAGGTGCGCGTGCCCTCATCGGCGGTTTTCAAGGGTAAGGTTTCGAACCCGCGCCGACCGTGCCGCGCCGCGCGCGCCAACCGATAAAGTGGCGCAGCCAAATCCTCATCTCCGGCAAACACCTGCTCTAGGGGCAAGGGCCGTCCCATATTGCGCCCGCGATTGCCCGCCCTGGTCAATTTCTCATAGGCAGTGTTGGCATAAAGCACCGCGCCTTGCCGGGTCGTAACCAAATAGGCTTCGGGCGCGCTATCGAGCACACGCGCTAAGACGCCAATGTCCGACACCCGATTAAAAGAAGACCGCCGCGCAAAACTTTCGGTTTCTGCCGGGGAACGGCCGATCGCCCCCGTGGCCAGACCGTAAAAGGCAATGAAACCCAAAAGCGCAATACCGACCAGCAGGATCAATCCAGGCAGACCGGCGGCACCGCCCGATAAAATCACCCACGCACCGACCGATATGGCGAGAAATAAGGAAATGCCCGTCAGCCACGGCAGCATGTCATTTCGCCGCAATATGCCGGCCAGATTTCGGCCGATCGAGGAAACCTTTGAGGACGCCGGAACTGACATAATACAGACTCCAAAATCGAGCGGCCCAGTCGGGACCACCCCATATTTCCTTACCACCACCGCCCTGACGGGATTATTTTTGAGCCCTTTTGGCCCTTGAGACGCCACATCTGACCGGCCCGCTCGGCACCCGATTTATAAGACAATGAGGACCCGCCGTCATCGATTTCCGCACAATGGTAAAGAATGGTAAAGAAAAGCGCTTAAAAAGACGTTTCCGTCGACCGCCATCTTGCTGCTAGAGCGCATTCAGGAGTGAAGACCGTCCTTGCCAAGGTCAATCGTCGCGATGGACTTTTTCCTGACGTTCGTGGTGTTCTTGCGCTTCGATGCCCAAGGTCGCGACGGGCCGCGCTTCCAAGCGTTCCAAACTGATC
>SMVB01182642.1_pt1 | contig 10413 bp, 6 predicted proteins | sample 2456461 | NCBI WGS metagenome assembly SMVB01 (sample SAMN11095934, study PRJNA526329) | marine sediment metagenome | biome: Marine sediment; feature: Surficial sediment; material: Deep marine sediment; isolation source: Hadal surficial sediment | place: Pacific Ocean | collected 2014-05 | depth 0-1...
CCCCGGAACCGTTCGCCGTACAGCTGGAGCATTTGAGCATCACCCTGCCGGAACTGGCACAACGGCTGGCGCTCTGGCGCCGACACCGGCCCGCATCGCGCCCAGCACAGCAGCGGCCTGCTCAGCGGCGGTCTAGTCAGCGGTCTGTTCAGCGGTCTAGTCAGCGGTCTGATCAGCAACGGCTGCACTGATGTTGTGGTTGTGCGCCCAGTTGCCCGACCTGGGTCTGGAGGTGTTCAGCCGCGGCATCGATGCCCAGGCCAGCGCACCGCTGGTGCTGGCGGAGGACAACCGGGTCGTGTTGCGCAACAAGGCGGCCGGTGAGGCCGAGATCGCACTGGGCACGACCCTCGCCACCGCCCACAGCATCTGTCATGGCGTGCGACACTTCGTTCGCGACCGCGAAGTCGAACAGGAGCGCTTGCGGCTGCTCGCGGAAGCCTGTTATCGATACGGCCCCAGCATCAGCCCCCACGAACCCGATGCGCTGTTGCTGGAAGTCGGCCCCAGCCTGCGGCTGTTCAACGGGCTGTACGGCTTGAAACGCAACCTCATTCAGCTGTTGGCAGACTCGGGGCACGAGGCCCGGATCGGGGTTGCCAGCACGCCGCTCGCGGCCCTGGCCTTTGCCCGGGCCGGGTTCGCCGGCGCCCTGGGCAGTTGGCCCACAACCAACGAGCTCGACACACACACCCGCACGGGACTGAAGGACATTCCACTGTGCTACACCGAACTGACCGCTAGCGTGCGTGAGCGTTTTGCCACCATGGGGATTCAGCGCCTGGGGGTGGTGCTCGGCCTGCCCAAAGCCGAGTTGGGACGCCGCTTCGGCATCTCGCTGCTCCACTATCTGGAACGCCTGATCGGTAAACGCGGCGACCCCCGATCGTTCATCGCGCCACGCGAAACCTTCACAAGCCAACTGCACCTGCTGGAAGGAATCTCCAACAAACAGGCACTCGCCTTTCCCATGCAGCGCCTGGCCGGCGAACTGAACAACTGGCTCATCAGTCACCAGTTAGGGGCGAACACCCTGCGCTGGCGCTTCGCACCGCTGCGGGGCGCATCGGTATCGCTGGACATCGAATTCGCGGAGCCGCAGCAGGGCCGCCTCGCCCTGCTGGAGATCAGCCGTCTCAAACTCGACGCCAGCACGCTTCCCGAGGAGGTCATGAGCATTGCCCTGGAGGCACCGCGGCTCACCAGCTGGCAGGGTCGCAGCCGCAGCCTGTTCCCGCTGGCCTCACTGCCCTTCAGCGCAGCGCCCCCGGGAGAGCTGATCGATCGTTTCAAGGCCCGCCTGGGTGCGGATGTCTGTCATGGCATCCAGAGCAGCGATGACCACCGGCCGGAGCGGGCCTGGGCCCGGATCGCACCGGGTAGCCCGCCGGGCAACAAAGGTAGCCGAACCCGCCGGTTGCTCGCTGACAGCCGCAGACGCCCGCTGTGGCTGCTGAAACGGCCGCGCCCGGTGCCGCGCCGGGAACTGACCCTGCTGACCGGACCGGAACGCATCGAGACCGGCTGGTGGGACGCTCCTTCTGCGCGAAGCGGTCGTCCCGGGACTAAACGCCGCTGCCGGGATTACTACATCGCCCACCGCGTCACCCCGAAGGGCACCGGCATGCAGTGCTGGGTGTATGCCGATGCCTTGCGCCAGCGCTGGTTCATCCATGGCTACTTTTCATAATCGGAGTCCTGACCAGAGTCATAATCAAATGACTGATCAGAGTGCTGATGCCGCTCCCGAACCTGTAGCGTTCGCCGAGTTGCATGCCCTGAGCAACTTCAGCTTTCTACGCGGCGCTTCGCATCCGGAGGAACTGGTGCAGCGTGCCGCGACGCTCGGCTATCAGGGCATTGCCATCACCGACGAATGCACCCTCTCCGGGGTCGTAAAGGCCCACCTGGCCGCCAAGGAATGCGGCATCAAACTGGTCATCGGCGCGGAATTTCGCGTGGCTGGAGCGGCAGATGGGATCCTCAGCAGCGAAGCGGGAATAGACGAAGCGGGAACAGACGAGGATCTAAAGCTGGTGCTGCTGGCGCCGCATCGCAAAGCCTATGGGCAGCTCTCCAGCCTCATCACCCGGGCCCGGCGCACGTGCCCGAAAGGTGAGTACGCGCTCTGCCTGGCCGATCTCGAACGCAACGTTTCGGAGTGTCTGGCGCTGTGGCTGCCGGGCAGCCAACCGATGAACGAGCTGCTGCGCCACGGTGAAGCCGTCAAGCACTGCTTTCCCGACTGCTGGATCGCGCTGGAACTGCTGCAGGACGGCGACGACATCGATCACACCGCGCGCCTGCTGACCCTGTCCATGCGGCTCGATCTGCCACTGGTGGCGAGCAACGACGTGCACATGCACCGCCCGGGACGCAAACCCTTGCAGGACGTGCTGAGCGCGGTTCGCCTGAAAACCACCGTGGCCGAACTCGGCAGCGCCGCGCACGCCAACCGGGAACGCTACCTGCGCGGGTACGATCAGCTCACCGCCATCTACCCGCCGGAAATGCTCGACGAATCGCTGGCCATTCTCGAACGCTGCACATTTTCCCTCGACGAACTGCGCTACGAATACCCGAAGGAGGTGGTCCCGGCGGGCCTCAACCCCAGCGCGTACCTGCGCCAGCTGACCTTCGCCGGCGCCGCCAAGCGCTGGCCGAATGGAGTTCCGGACGACGTCCAGGCGCTGCTCGAAAAAGAACTCGCACTGGTCGAGAGCCTCGCCTACGAATATTTCTTCCTCACCGTTTACGACATCGTCTGTTTCGCCCGCAAGCGGGGCATCCTCTGCCAGGGTCGCGGTTCCGCCGCCAACTCCGCGGTCTGCTACTGCCTCAACATCACCGAGGTCGACCCGTCGCGCATGCACCTGTTGTTCGAGCGCTTCGTGTCCAAGGAGCGTGACGAACCCCCGGACATCGATGTCGATTTCGAGCACGAGCGCCGTGAGGAGGTCATCCAGTACATCTACGAGCGTTATGGCCGCGATCGCACCGCGCTGGCCGCCACCCACATCACCTACCGCCCGAAGAGCGCCGTCCGGGACGTCGGTAAGGCGCTGGGCATGAGTCTGGACCTGGTGGACCTGCTGGCTAAATCACTGGCCTGGTGGGATCGGCACGAGGAACTCGACGCCCGCTGCAAGGCCGCCGGTGTCGATCCCGACAGCACCACCGTGAAGCAGTTTCTCGCCCTGGTGCAACAGGTGCTGGGCTTTCCGCGGCACCTCTCGCAACACCCCGGCGGCTTCGTCATTTCCGACGGACCCCTGGCCGAACTGGTGCCGATTGAGAACGCGGCGATGGAGGATCGCACCGTCATTCAATGGGACAAATATGATCTGGAAGCACTCGGACTGCTCAAGGTCGACGTGTTGGGACTGGGCATGCTGACAGCCATCCGCAAGACATTCGAGCATCTGGACGGCTTCCGCGGGGCCGGGCTCGAAATCGCCACGGTGCCGGCCGAAGATCCCGCCACCTATGCGATGTTGCAACGCGGCGACAGCGTCGGCGTGTTCCAGGTCGAATCGCGCGCCCAGATGTCCATGCTGCCCCGGCTACGGCCAAGCAGTTTCTACGACCTGGTCATCGAGGTGGCCATCGTCCGCCCCGGCCCCATTCAAGGCAACATGGTGCACCCCTACCTGCGCCGCCGGCAGGGCCTGGAACCGGTGAGCTACTCCAACGATGCCGTGCGCGCCGTACTGGAGCGCACCTTAGGCGTGCCGATCTTCCAGGAACAGGTAATCGAGCTGGCGATGGTCGCTGCGGGTTTCAGCGCCGGGGAAGCCGATCAGTTGCGCCGCGCCATGGCCGCCTGGCGCCGCCGCGGCGGGCTCGAGCACTTCGAGCGCAAGCTGATCGACGGCATGCTCGCGCGTGGCCACGATCGGGAGTTCGCCGAGCGGGTATTCGAGCAGATCAAGGGCTTTGGCGAGTATGGCTTCCCCGAATCCCACGCCGCCAGCTTCGCCCTGCTGGTCTACGTTTCCGCCTGGCTGAAACGGCACGAGCCCACCGCCTTCTACTGCGGTCTGCTGAACAGCCTGCCGATGGGTTTCTACTCGCCCTCGCAGCTGATCCAGGACGCGAAGCGCCATGGCATCGAGGTCCGGCCCGTGGATGTCCGCTACAGCACCTGGGATCATCAACTCGAACCGCTCGAGAGCCCAGACCCAGGCGCCTTGCTTTACCCCTGCGAGCATCCGCAAGCGGCATTGCGGCTCGGGCTGCGCCTGGTCAAGGGATTCAACGAAGCGGCCGCACAACGCATCGATTCGGCGCGCCCCTGCAACGACCCGGACGAACTGGCGCGCCGCGCCGGTCTCAACCGCAGTGAAGCCTCATGCCTGGCCCGGGCCGGCGCGCTGGAGGGCATCTCGGGACACCGCTACCAGGCCCATTGGGACGTCGCCGGCATCAACGATCCGGCCAGGCTCTGGCAGGTGGCGGAAGTCGCCGAACCCTACGCCACCGACGTCACACTCGAGGGGCCCTCCGAAGGGCAGGACATGGTCGCGGACTACCGTTACCTCGGCTTGACGCTCGGCCGCCACCCCATGGCGTTGTTGCGCGACCACAAAGCGTTCAGCGGCTGCCGCAGCGCCCGGGACCTGCAGGGTTACCGGCACGGTCAGTTCGTTCGCGTGGCCGGCGTGGTGACCTGCCGACAACGGCCGAACACGGCCTCGGGGGTGATATTCATGACCCTCGAAGACGAAACGGGCAATTCCAACATCGTGGTCTGGACCTCGATCCTGGAGCGCTACCGGGCGGCCCTGCTGCAGGGCCAGCTACTGAAGATCAAAGGGGTGGTGGAACGCGAAGGGGAAGTGATCCACGTAGTCGCGAGCAAGGTGAGCGATCACACGTCGCTGCTGGTGGAGCTCGGGCAAGACCTCCAACAAACCGACAGGGCGGCCGGACAGACGCCCTTCGGGTCGCGGGACTTTCACTGATGCGGCTTACATTTTGGAATCGCGTGGGTAAGCCCTGAACCGTAGAATGTACCGCGCACCAAGGCCAGAGTACCAACGTGTCACACGTTCGGGTTTTCAAGCACTACATCCCCACCCCCTTCGTATTGCTTGCGCTGTTCGAACTAACCGTCATGGTCATCTGTTTTTCCTTCGTCACCGGTGTGTACGGCGACGGCGCAGTCGACCTCTACGAGTTCACCGGCGCGCTCGGGTTCGGCCTGGTGCTGGTCACCGCGATGGTATCGATGGGCGTCTATCCCTCGTACATCCGCGAAGGCTTTACCGGAATGATGCTGCGCACCGCGGTCGCGTTCTTTCTGATCGGCGGCATCGCGCTCGCCTCAGCCTACTACCTCGTTCCGGCCCTGCGTGTCGATTCAATACTGTTGAGCCAGGCAGGGCTGGCTTCATTTCTGGTAATCACTGTCGTCCGGTGGGGCGCCGCCGGGATCATCGACTACGACAGCCTGAAACGTCGCGTGGTGATCCTGGGGACGGGTCGTCAGGCCGAACGGATCGCCACGCGCCTGCGCCGCCGAGTCGACCAGCGAGGGTTCACGATCCACGCCTTTCTGCGCACCGACGCAGGCGAAGACCGGATCACCCCGCATGGCATTGCCGTCACCCACAGCCAGGAACCGCTGATCGAGTACTGCAAAGCCAATCGCATCCAGGAAATCGTCGTGGCGCTGGACGAACGCCGCCGCGACGATCCCGGCGGCCACGGCGCACCGCTGGACGAACTGCTCGACTGCAAGCTCTCGGGAATTGACGTCACCAACGTGATCGAGTTCTTTGAGCGCGAAGTGGGGAAAATTCCCCTCGATCTCCTGAGTCCCGGCTGGATGGTGTTTTCCCAGGGATTCGTCCACAAACCGTTTGATACGCGTACTGAACGTATTCTCGATATCACCGCTGGACTGATCCTGCTGGCCGTCAGCTGGCCAATCATGCTGATCGTGGCACTTGCGATCGTCGTGGAGGATCGCAATTTTGCCGTGCTCTACCGGCAGCAGCGGGTGGGCTTGAACGGCCGGATCTTCAAGGTGTTGAAGTTTCGCAGTATGACCCGTCGCGCCGAACCGGACGGACGGGCCCGCTGGGCTGCCGAGCGCGAAACGCGCGTGACCCGCGTCGGGCGATTCATTCGCAAGTCCCGAATCGATGAATTACCCCAGATCTTCAACGTGCTGGCCGGACAGATGAGTTTTGTCGGACCGCGCCCGGAACGTCCCGAATTCGTGGATACGCTGGCCGATCAGATTCCCTTCTACAGCGAGCGACACCGCGTCAAACCCGGAATCACGGGTTGGGCGCAACTGTGCTATCCGTACGGTGCATCCGTAGCCGACGCGCGGGAGAAACTCGAGTTCGACCTTTACTACCTGAAAAATCACAGCGTGATGCTCGATCTGATGATCCTGATTCAGACCGTAGAGATTGTCCTCATCGGCGAGGGAGCGCGCTGAGACTTAGTCAGGCAACGGTTTTGTGCTGTTCGAGATCTTCCAGGTTGGCACGCAGCGCCCCGATCTCCAGCCGCAGTTCCTCGAGCAGCGCCTGCACCACCACCAACTCGTCTTTCATGCCGTGACCCAGGGCGTCCACGGCGCGCTCGATCGCTGACAGCCGCTGCTGGACGTTGGCTTTGTCGAACATGACCCGCGCCACCGTTTCCAGAGGGTCCACCGGATCGACTTCGTCTACGTTGGTTGCGGCCGCCTCGGCTTTTCCACCCGGATCACCGCCAAGAAACTCGGTGCCGATTTCCTCGGCCACGATGCGAATCACCTCCGCGTCGATCTCGTGGCATTCCTCGAGAAACGCATACAGCATCACCCGATCGCACAAGTTGTTGATGCGCCGGGGAACTCCCGCAGTGAACACAAAGATGCGGCCAAACGCAGCGTCCGCGAACTTCGGGTCCTCGTTCCATGCGACCCGTCCCAGCCGGTGCTCGATGTAGGTTCGGGTCTCTTCTTCGTCCAGGGGATTCAGGTGATAGGTTGCAATCACGCGCTGTCGCAGCTGTTCGAATTCTGACGAGAGCAGGGTCGCGCGAAACTCTTCCTGGCCCAGCAGGAACACCTGGACGAGGGGCTTGCCGTCCTGCTGAAAGTTGGACAGCATGCGCAGCTCTTCAACGGAGCGCGCGGGAAGATTCTGCGCCTCATCGACAATCAACAGAACGCGCTTACCCTCTCGATTGCGCTGAATGAACAACCGTTCGAGATCTCTGAGCAACAAGGCTTTGTTGGGCACGTCGACATCGAGCCCGAAATTGACCGCCACCAGACTCAACAGATCATCCTCGTGCAGCTGGGTGGTCACCAGATTGGCAACGGTGGTCTCATTGGGATCGAGGTCATTCAGCAACGTCTGAACGACGGTCGTTTTCCCGGTACCCACATCACCGGTAATGACGATGAACCCATCCGCCTGACTCAGGCCGTACTGAAGGAACGACAGCGCCCGTTTGTGTTCCTTGCTGGGGAAGAAGAACCGCGCATCCGGTGACAGTTGAAAGGGCTTACCCGTGAGCCCGAAATATTCCGTGTACACCGTCCCTCTACTCCAGGCTAAGCGCCATACCCATACTGGTAACCATACCCGGCATGACCCTTGCCGCGATGCTGCACCTTGTTCAACACCAGGCTTACGGACTCGTGGCCCTCCAGTCGGGTCAACGCCTCGGTCACGGTCGCTTGGGGTGTAGCATCCGCTTCCACCACCACCACCACCTGCCCGACCAGCCTGGAGAGCACGCCCGCTTCGGTTCCTGTAAGCAACGGCGGCGCATCGAAGATCACGATGCGATGTGCGTCTTCCGCCGCCAGATCACGAACGACACGGTCCATCGCCTCGCTGGCAAGCAATTCATCGGCATTGGGCAGGTCGGAGCCCGAGGGCAACACGGACAGGTGATCGATATTGGTCTTGAATATGCTGTCCTCGAGGTGACCCCCACCGCGCGCCAGCACATCCGACAGTCCGTTGTCGTACTCCAGGCCCAGCACGTCCGACACGCTGCCGCGCACGGAATCGACATCGACGAGCAACACGCGCAGATCGACCTCCGCGGAGATGCTCATCGCGAGGTTGATCGATACGAACGTCTTCCCTTCGCCTGGAATCGAGCTGGTCACGACGATCAGATTCGCCGGATGTTCGTCATCGACGGAACGGCGACGCTGCGCGTTGACCAGCAGCGGGCGCTTGATACGCCGAAATTCCTGCGCCAAGCGCGAGCGGATGCTGCCGGGGGTGACGAATCCCTTCGCCTGGAGCGCTTCGAGATCGATCTCGTGGTAACCGCCCCCAACAAACGATTGGGTTCGCAGCGCATTCGAGGGCGCCCCAGTCTCCTCGTCGGCCACCGTTTCCACCAAGGCGTTCTCAGCCTCCACGGGCGGAGCGTCTATCGCGGGCGCGCCGGTCGTTGGGTCGTCGGCCAACGGATCAGGGGTCTTGTTCGCGGTTGAACTCTTGCGCGCCGCGGCTTCGGCCAGCCGTTCGGCAGCGCGTTCGATGGTACTCACGGATTCACCCACGTGGTCGATCGAATCATGGAAAACGCACACACGCGCGGCATTCTATCGGCCCCCCCCGCGGGTGCCTGTAAGATATTGTAATCCTTGCCCGGCGTCGTATCGGCTGGCGCGCCACGCGGTCGATTTACATCCTGCTACAAGCTTGTCACAGTGCTCGCCGAAGGCGTCGACATAATACACGCAATTCGGATCACCCACATGGACATGCAGGATCTCTCGGGGGTACGCCCGGCGATTGTCGGACTCGGTTACGTCGGCCTTCCGCTGGCTGTGGAGTTCGCCAAGCATTACCCGTGTATCGGCTTCGACGTAAACGCTGCGCGGATCGCCGAGCTTCGCGCCGGCAACGACGCCACGCTCGAAGTCGATGCCTGCGAACTGACCGGCGCCACCCAACTCACGTTAACCACCGAACTCGACGATCTGCGCGACTGCAACGTCTACATCGTGACAGTGCCGACCCCCATCGACATCTACAAACGACCTGACTTGACCGCGCTTCGGGCCGCCTCAGAATTCATCGGAAGCGTCATCAGCAAGGGCGATGTCGTCATCTATGAATCCACGGTCTATCCGGGCGCAACCGAAGAAGTCTGCGTGCCGATCGTCGAAGCCACGTCGGGGCTCGTCTACAACCAGGATTTCCACGCCGGCTACAGCCCCGAGCGTATCAATCCCGGGGACAAGGAGCATCGCCTGGCCAACATCACCAAGGTCACCTCGGGATCAAACCCCGACGCCGCAGCCTTTGTCGATGCCCTGTACGCATCGATCATTGACGCCGGAACCCACCTTGCATCAAGCATTCGGGTCGCAGAGGCCGCCAAAGTGATTGAAAATACCCAGCGCGACCTGAACATCGCACTGGTCAATGAACTCGCGTTGATCTTCCACCGGCTCGACATCGACACCACCGAAGTACTGGACGCGGCCGCCACCAAATGGAATTTCATGCCCTTCAAACCCGGGCTGGTGGGCGGTCACTGCATCGGTGTCGACCCCTACTACCTCACCTTCAAAGCCCAGGAGATCGGCTATCACCCCGAAGTCATTCTCGCCGGGCGCCGCATCAACGATTCGATGGGCGAGCATATCGTCGATCGGGTCATCAAGCTGATGACCCGAGAGAAGATTCATGTGGTGGACGCCAACATTCTGATTATGGGGCTGGCGTTCAAGGAGAACTGCCCGGACATACGCAACACGCGAGTCATCGACCTGGTCCGGGCACTCGATGAATATCACGCGAACGTCGATGTGTACGACCCCTGGGTCGACCCCGAAGATGCCCAACGAGAATACGGCATCTCCACGATCAGCACGTTGCGCGAGGGTCATTACGACGCGATCATCGTCGCGGTGGCGCACGACCAGATTCGCGCGCTGGGCGGTGACGGCATACGCGCCCTCGGCAAACCCCAGTGCGTGGTGTTCGACGTCAAGAACACGCTGCCCAAGAATTCCGTCTCGGCCCGGCTCTAGGGTGTTCCCGGGATGAAAGTCATCGTCACGGGCTGCGCCGGATTTATCGGATCCTTTGTCACCGAGCGGCTCCTGGCACGCGGCGATGAAGTGGTTGGCATCGACAACGTCAACGATTACTACGACGTATCGCTCAAAGAAGCCCGCCTCAGGCGCCTGCACAATATTCACCCCTTCGAACTGCACCGCATCGACATCGCAGATCGATCGGCCATCGAAGATCTGTTCGCGTCGTCGAAGCCCGACCGCGTCGTGCATCTCGCTGCTCAGGCCGGCGTGCGTTACTCGATCGACAACCCGCGCGCGTACATCGACGCGAACATCCTCGGGTTCATCAACATTCTGGAGGGCGCGCGCGCGGTCGACCTGCGACACCTCGTGTACGCTTCCACCAG
>SMVB01172101.1_pt1 | contig 10412 bp, 10 predicted proteins | sample 2456461 | NCBI WGS metagenome assembly SMVB01 (sample SAMN11095934, study PRJNA526329) | marine sediment metagenome | biome: Marine sediment; feature: Surficial sediment; material: Deep marine sediment; isolation source: Hadal surficial sediment | place: Pacific Ocean | collected 2014-05 | depth...
ATGATGACCAACATCGTATCCGGATTCGAGCCCATCGAAGTGGATTCGGCCAAGGGCACCCGAATCCGCTCCACCACGGGCGAGGAGTACCTCGATTGCTTCAGTGGTATTTCCGTCTGCAATGCGGGGCACGGGCATCCGAAGGTGATCGCCGCCGCGAAGGCCCAGATGGATAAGCTGGTGCACTGCTGCACCTACGTGTACTACAACCCCGCGGCCGGCCGACTGGTCGAAGCCCTGGCGCGGATCACTCCGGGCCGATTGCGCAAGAGCTTTCTCGGCAACTCGGGTGCCGAGGCCGTCGAAGGCGCGATGCGCCTGGCCCGTCACGCAACCGGACGCGACGAGTTCGTCGCGCTCACCCATAGTTTTCACGGCCGCACCTACGCAACGCTCTCGATCACCGGCAACAGCGCACGCAAGCATTCGGGCGGCCCCTTCATGCCGGGCGTTGCCTTTGCTCCGCCGCCCTACTTCTACCGCTGCCCCTACGGTTCGAAGACCGAAGCCGAGTGTGCCGAACGCAGCGCGGAGCAACTCGCCCAGGCGATCCGCTACCAGACTTCGGGTAACGTCGCGGCCTTCGTGGCCGAACCCGTATTGGGCGAAGGTGGGATTCTCGTGCCCCACGAGAGCTATTTCAAGCTGGTGAAGGAAATCCTGGCCGACCAGGACATCCTCTTCATCTGCGACGAGGTCCAGACCGGCTTCGGGCGGACCGGCAAGCTCTTCGCCATCGAGCACTACGGCGTCGAACCCGACATCATGACGATGGCCAAGGGCATCGCCGACGGCTTCCCATTGGGTGCGTTCATCGCGCGCCCCGAAATAGCAGACGCCTTTACCCCGGGCTCGCACCTCTCGACGTTTGGTGGCAATCCCATCTGCTGCGCTGCGGCGTTGGCCAACATCGAGGTGATGCAGGACGAGAAACTTCCGGAGAATGCGGCGGCGCGAGGCGCTCAACTGATGGATGCCCTCGAGCCGCTCGAGAACGAACTCACGCTGGTCGGCGAAGTTCGTGGTCGTGGGCTCATGATCGGTCTGGAGCTCGTCAAAGGCGCGGACAAGACCCCGGCGGTCGAAGAGGCCAAGGAAGTCAAGAAGCGCTGTCGAGAGGCCGGAATCCTGATCGGCGTCGGCGGTACCTTTGCCAATGTGGTTCGTCTGCAACCCCCCCTGGTGCTCGACGAGGACGAGGCCGCTCAGATCGTCGACATCTTGTCCAAGGTCCTTCGAGAGGTGAACGGGAGCCTTTGATGAGGGATCGAGAGGTAGAACCGTGAAGAAGTTGATCGGCACGCTGGTCTCGGTCCATACGGGCAACAACGCGGACTACAGCAAGCAGGCACAGTCGTCGGTCCAGGTGGAGCTGGACGGTTTCGTAGGCGACAAGCACCGCGGCTACGATCGAATTGCCGCATCCTACGATCCCGACCCCACTGGAACCGTTAGGCGCAACGAGCGTCAGTGGAGTGGCGTGTCGCTCGAGGAGCTGGCGATCATCGGAGACCGGCTCGACCTCGAGGGGCCCCTGATGCCCGCCACCCTCGGCGCCAATATCTGCGTGGAGGGCATCCCCGAGTTCTCTCGCCTTGCCCGGGGCAGCCGCCTCGTTTTCCCCTCTGGGGCCGTGCTGGTCGTCGAGGAGGGCAATCCACCCTGCGCGGATATCGCCGAACCGATCGCCGCCGCCTACACGACGCGCTCCGGAGGGCCGGTCGCCGGGAAGATGTTCCCGAAATACGCCCTGGGCCTGCGCGGAGTCGTTGGCGTCGTCGATGTAGCGGGGACGATCGAGCCGGGAGATCAGGTGGTCGTCGAAGTGAACGAAGCGTCGGGGTAGGAGCGGAGTCGGGGCGCGGTGATCACTCGCGTGCGAGTTCGCGTATACTCACGGGTGGAGGGGCGGAGGATTGAAAGTGTCGAAAAAGTGCCGAAGGTAGAGGTTCCCCCGCGCTACCGGGGGCCTACGGGCGGTCTTGGTCTCATCGAGGTCGACGCCGGCACCGTACGGCTGTGTATCGAAGCCATCGAGGCACAGCATCCTGGCTTTCGCGAGCTCATCCTCGACAGCGAGCACAAGCTCCGCCGCTTCGTGCGTATATTCGTCAACGGCGAAGCACTCGGTCGGGACGCAGTCGACACGCCGGTCACCGATAGCGACCTCATCCAGATTCTGGCGTCCGCAGCCGGCGGCTAATGCCAGACGTGGCCCGCTTTGGGTCGGGCCCGGGGACCGAAGGAATCATTCGAAGGAGAATCAGGCATGACGGGAACCAGTGAAGATCGACTGATCCGAGTCGACATGAACGATCAGACCGTGTCGATCGAACCCTATCCGGAGCAATGGAAGCTGCTGGGCGGGCGCGCCCTCTCCGCGAGGATCTTGCTCGAGGAGTGTGACCCCAAATGCGATCCACTCGGTCCGGACAACCTGCTCGTGCTGGCGCCTGGCGTACTCGCTGGGACGGCCGCTCCGACCTCCGGGCGTCTCTCGGTCGGTGGCAAGAGCCCGCTCACCGCCGGCATCAAGGAAGCCAACGTGGGTGGCAATCCCGGCCAGGATCTCATGAAGCTCGGCTACCGCGCGATCGTCGTGAAGGGACAGCCCACGGATTCCGAGTCTCGATACGCACTCGAAGTCACCACGAATGGCGCCCAGGTCGTCTCTGCGGACGAGCACAAGGGCAAATGGAATTACGCGCTCATCGACGATCTCGCCAAGACCTACCCGAAGACCGCCTCGTTCATCTCGATTGGCCCGGCAGGCGAGATGAGACTCAAGGGTGCATCGGTGGCCTGCACGGATGCCGAGAAGGAGCGACATCCGGCACGCCATGCAGCGCGCGGAGGACTGGGGGCTGTCATGGGCAGCAAGGGCCTCAAGTACGTCTCGGTCGATGCGGAAAGACTCAAGGTACGCAAACCGGAGAAGAAGGAGTTCTACGCGCTCGGCAAGAAGTACACGAAGACCTATCTCGCCGGCCCAGCGCAAGAACCCTTTCCGAAATGGGGCACGAGTGCACTCGTCGAAGAGGCTGATCAGCTCTACACGTTCCCCTACAAGAACCGCGTGGAGGGTCGCTCGCCAGACGTCCATACACTCGACGGCATGCGTATCGTGGAGACCTTCGAAGAACGAGGCGGAGGCATGCACAACTGTCTGACGGGCTGCATCGTCAGGTGCAGCAACATCGTCCACGACGCGGAGGGGAACTACAAGACATCCGCCCTCGAGTTCGAAACGCTGACCATGCTCGGCTCGAATTGTGCGATCGCGAGCTGGGAAGACGTCGCCGACCTCGATCGGTTGTGCGACGAGATCGGTGTAGACACGATCGAGATCGGCGCGGCCCTCGGTATCTACATGGACTCCGGGGGAATCGAGTTCGGTGATGCCGAAGGCGCCAAGCGCATCCTGCGCGAGATCGCCGAGGGCACCGAGCTCGGTCGGGCGATTGGTGACGGCGCGCTCGAGATCGGCCGCAAGCGCAAACACCATCGGATTCCCACGGTGAAGGGACAGGCGATTCCTGCATGGGACCCGCGTCCGCTCAAGGCAGCCGGTGTGACCTACTGCACCAGCGCCATGGGAGCCGACCACACCGCAGGGCTCATCGTCGAGCCGGGTCAACCCTACGAGGAGGCCGTGCGCGCATCCCAGGAGGCGCAGATCTTGAACGCTTTGATCGATTCATCGGGTTTCTGTCAGTTCCTGATGACGAACCTCGCGGAGGTCGCCGAGTTCTACAGTCTCTTCTATGGAGAGGACGTGACCCGCGAACAGCTCGCTGATCAGGGCTGGCAATGTCTCGAGGACGAGTGGCTGTTCAACCGGCGAGCGGGCCTGGGTCCCGACGACGACCTGATGCCGGACTGCATGATGCAAGACCCGATCGGCCCAACGAAGCTCGTCTGGGATCTGGATCCGGAACTCGTCTCGCAGGTCTACAAACGATTCGAACCTCGTGAGGAACTTTTCGAACTCCGCCCGAGTTGAGCCGTCTGGATCCATCGTGAGCCGAGCTGAAGAGTCGACTTCCAAGCTAGAGACGAAGCTACTGAGGAAGGTCCTGTGGCGGCGTGGGCCGCGTATTTTCGGGTGTCGTCCGTGAGGACGAAGAGTCCTTTGCTTCCTCGTCGTGACCGTGCATATCGCGATCCAGGATCGAACGGGCGTCGCGCGTGAAGAACCCGAAGATCACGATCGCGCTCCCAGCGAGCAGGATCGAAGACAGCCAGGTAACAAAATCCCAGGGGTTCATTGGATCGGTTCCGATATTTCGACTTGCCGGATCGGGGTTCCAAAACGGTTTCCGACCAGGAAGCCAAGGAAGCTCATCGGCAGACTGAAGAAGAGCGCGTACTCCTGCCATAGGCTGACGGAGGTTCCGCCGATGGAGAAGGTCCAGATGAAGGTCCCGTAGACCTCGTTCGCAGTGCCCAGCATCTGGATGCCGACGTAGTAGGCGGCCACACTCGCAAACCCCACGACACAGCTCATCAGGCCTGCGGCGGGTGTTTTCTTTCCCTTCCAGTAGATGGCTACGAAAATGGGAACGAGGACTGTCGATGTCAGCATGGTGGCCATGAATACCCACAGCGCCATCAACCGCTCGAAGAGAAACGCCATTCCAAAGCCGAGGATCCACGAGAAGACGATCCCGTATTTTGTCAGTCGCACGAGCTGTGCGTCGCTGGCGTTGGGGTTTCGCAGAGGACGGTAGATGTCGAAGATCAGGTTGGAGCCCGCCACCAATGAATAGGAGTCGACCGTCGACATTGCCGTCGCGAGCACGCCCGCCAGGAAGAGTCCGGTCAACCCGACCGGAAGTGCCATGGTGACCGCCATCAAGAGGGCGTCGTTCGGGTGGATGTCGGCCGGGATCGCACCGGAGGCCACACCGGCGCGGGCGAGCATGCCGCCCGCCGTCACCAGCCAGTCGTAGGCCATCCAGATTCCGACGCTGATCAACATTGCGTTCTTCGCCTGCTGTGGACTGCGCGCGGCGAAGATCCTTTGGTAGTAGCCGGGGTCGACCAGGATGCTCAATCCCGTAGCGGCGTAGGCAATCATGAGCCAGATGGGGATTCCGCCGAAGGGCGCGAAGTAGCCTTCCGGAGCGATCAAGGCCACTGCATCGAAGCCTCCCAGTTCCGACAAGAGGATCGGAATCGCAATCGACAAGGTGACGCACATCAAGACGAACTGGATCGTGTCGGTGATCGCGACCGCCCAGAGTCCCCCCCACAGCGTGTAGACCAGCGCAATGCCTCCGAGCAGCATGGCGCCTATTGGCGCATCGATGCCGAACATCACCTCACAAAGGCGTCCGATGGCGAAGAGGCTGAGCGCCGGGATCGAGTAGAGAATGGAGGCCACCGCGCCCAGGACACCCGAGCCGATCCCATAATGACGCTGCAGGATTTCGGGCAGCGAGGTGAAGCGCGCGGCTCGTAATCGCGTACTGAGCGCGTAGGCGGCAAAGAGGTAGATTCCGAGCGAGAGTTCCGAGTAACCGAAGAAGGCGACGACGCCCTCGTTGTAGGCGAGTTCAGAGGTGCCGAAGAGAACGTCCAGGCCGTAGTAGGTCGACGCCAGGGTGCAGATGAGAATAGGAGTCGTCATCGTGCGCCCGGCGAGGAGGAACTCCTCGAAGCTCGGCGCCTTGCGGTATATGTAGTAGCCAACGCCGAGCATCATCAGCAGGTAGACACCCACGACGACAAGGTCGATCGCGGAAATGTGCTCGCTCAAATCGGCGGCTCGGTCCGGGGCATCCTGTGTAGGCTAACTCAATTGGCCCACGATCCACGATGTTTGGGCGATTTGATGTTCGACATCTGGGCGTTTAGATGTTTAGCCGTATCGAGAATTCTCTGCCCACGAGTTTTCGGCTCCAGGATGTCGAGCGATCGACCTGTCCTGGCTGCGCTGGGGCTTCGAGGCGCGCGAAGAGCACACGAGGGAGGCGCCTGATCTGTCGGTTGTTAAGGCGCATTGCGTGGTATAGTCGGAAGGACTCCGTACCTGCCCCAAGGAGAACACCTCAAACATGGCAGCCGCCCTGGACGAGATCGATCTGAGTAGCCTGCTCCATCCGTGGACATCGGTTGCAGATCACCGAACGCTGGGAGGCGCGAGGATCCGGGCGATCGGAGACTGCCTGGCGTTCTGTATCCGCTGAATCATCGAGCGCGAAGAGTTCAACACGGCCCTCGAACGCGCACGTGCGTCGACCGGAGAGCTGAAACACTGGCCCCGATCGTATCTGAATCAGGCGCATCCATCGTCGAGATTGTAGCTACGATTGCATTGTGAGAGAAGATTTCGGGAGGATTGAATGAGGAGATCGAAACACCTTCTGGTGTCGCTGACGGCCGTGGGGGTCCTATGGCTCTCCCCCGCTACGTCCGCGGAAGAGGAGCCCCAACAGGCCGCCTTCGACGAAGCGCTAGAGATACGCGGGCAAGCAAATTCCGAGTTGGTCGGATCGCAGGAGCGCATCGAGAAGCTCAGCGACGCCACCGACGACCTCCTCACCCTATACCAGTCTGCGCTGCGACAGAAAGAGTCGCTGCGCACCTACAATCGTCAGCTGGAAGTGCTCATCGTTGCACAGGAATCCGAGCGGGCGTCGCTCGCAGAGCAGACTGATCGTGTGGAACTCGTGAGTCGGGAAGTGACGCCCCTGATGCTGCGAATGATCGAAGCGCTGGATTCGTTCGTGGCACTCGACGTTCCATTTCTCGAGGAGGAGCGCGAAAATCGGATCCTCGACCTCAGAAAGCTCATGCAGCGCGCAGACGTGACGGAGGCTGAGAAGTACCGCCGTCTGATGGAGGCCTATCAAATCGAGAACGAGTACGGTCGGACGATCGAAGCATACCGCTCGATACTCCTGATGGATGACAGGGAATTGACAGTCAACTTCTTGAGGGTGGGCCGCATAGCGCTCGTCTATCAGGCGCTGGACGAGAGCGAAGCAGGGGTCTGGAACCAGAAGTCGCGCCGATGGGAATCGCTGGACGGGAGCTTTCGCGTCGCAATTCGACAAGGACTGCGCATCGCGCGTAAACAGGCGGCTCCCGATCTGATCCTGCTCCCACTGCTGGCAGCGCAGGGAGGGGAGAGTTGATGCGTCCGCAATTCGTGTCCGTGACCCGCAGTAGCGTCCTGGCATCTGTGATGCTGATTGTCTTCGTTGGCGCTTCAGCGGCGGAAACAGAGAGTACGGCCGTAGAGTCGTCAGTTGGTTCAACTCGCCCCATCGCGCGTTCGCTCGACGAGTTGGTGGACCTCGTCGAGAAGGGCTTTGGCCGCGAGCGTGAGGAGAATCGGCGGAGAGAGGCGCGGTTCCTGCGCGCAAAGCAAGATCAGGCCGCGCTGCTCGAGGAAATCCAGGGCGAGGTGGCCGCCTCGGAGGCGCGCAGCGACCGGTTGGAGAAGACATTCGCGAAGAACGAGTTGGAGCTTGCGCAACTCGAGACGGCCCTCGGAAATCGACTGGGAACGATGGGCGAACTCTTCGGCGTCGTCCGCCAGGTCGCAGGCGACATGCAAGGTCATGTCTTCGAGTCGGTTACCAGCTCGCAGATCGCCGACCGAAAGGAGCTATTGGAGAAGCTCGGCCGGGGCAAGAGCCTCCCGACGACAGAGGATCTCCAGAAGCTCTGGTTCGAGCTTCACCGCGAAATGACGGAACAGGGAAAGGTCGCGCGCTACACCGTTAACGTGCTCACGATCGATGGCATCGAGGAGGAGCGCGAGGTGATCCGCGCGGGTGTGTTTTCGGTCGTGTCGGAAGGGCAGTACCTGCTCTGGGATACCAACATCCAGAAGATCCGCGAGCTCAATCGCCAGCCGCCGACCCGTTATGTCCAGACCGTGGCGCCGTTCGAGAAGATGACGGACAGCGGATTCGGCAGGCTCGCGGTCGACCCATCACGTGGTTCTCTGCTCATCGCCTTGATCGATACACCGAGCCCAGAGGAGCGGATCCAGCAGGGGGGCGCGGTCGGTTACGCGATCATCGTGATCGGCGTCATCGCGGGATTGGTCGGGATCGTGAAGATGGTGACGCTGTCGATCACGAGTCGACGGGTGATGGCCCAGAGAGGGCAAGCCGATCCGAATCCGAACAACCCACTGGGTCGAGTGCTCAAGGTCTACGAAGAGAATCGAGGACTCGTTGTCGAGGCGCTCGAGCTGAGACTCGACCAGGCGGTGATGGCAGAAGCAGACCGTTTGGATCGCTATATGTGGCTCGTGCGCGTGGTCTCGACGGTCGCACCTCTGATGGGCCTGCTGGGCACCGTGACGGGAATGATCAAGACCTTCCAGGCGATCACGCTATTCGGGGCTGGCGATCCGAAGATGATGGCCGGAGGTATCTCGGAGGCTCTGGTCACGACGATGCTGGGACTGATGACGGCTGCACCGCTCGTGCTGCTCTATGCATTCATCGCGACCAGCCGCAAGCGGATTCTCTCCGTGCTGATGGGCGAGAGCAGCGGACTCGTGGCCTCGAAGGTCGAAGAGGAGTCCAATGCTTGAGTTCGAGGCCTATACGAATGTTCGCGACTTCATGGAAACCGGGGGCCCCATACTGCGCGTTGTCGCCGCCGTGACTTTCGGGATGTGGGTGTTGATCCTCGAGCGCTACTGGTACTTTTCCTGGGTCCATCCCAAGCTCGCGGATTCAACCCAGAGCAAATGGAACGCGCGGCAAGATCATCACTCCTGGTATGCACACCAGATTCGGAAAATGCTCCTCACGGAGGTCGAACTCGAACTCGATCGGGGACTCCTGATCATCAGGTCACTGGTGGCGCTTTGTCCGATGCTGGGATTGATCGGCACGGTCACCGGAATGATCGAAGTGTTCGATGTGATGGCGATTGCCGGCACCGGCAACGTTCGCGGCATGGCCGGGGGCGTTTCGAGGGCGACTCTTCCGACGATGGCGGGGATGGTGGCGGCGCTCTCCGGGCTGATTTTCAGCGTACAGCTCGAGCGGCGTGCAAGACGAGAGTCCCAGAATATGTTCGACCGGCTGATCATCGACTACGACTGAGGATTACAGGAGAGAGGGTAAACGATGCGATCGAATCGGATGCAGCTCGAAGAGGATGACGACGTCGAGGTGAACCTCACACCGATGCTCGATGTCGTGTTCATCATGTTGATCTTCTTCATCGTCACGGCGTCTTTCGTCAAGGAGTCCGGGATCGACGTAAACCGGCCGAAGGCTGCGACGGCGGAGCGAAAGGAAAAGGGCAACATCCTGGTCGCCATTTCCGCAGACAATCAGATCTGGATCGACAGGCGCCAGGTCGATCCGCGTGCGCTGCGGGCGAACATCGAGCGCATGCACGCGGAAAACCCACTCGGGGCGGTGCTGATCGTGGCCGACCAGGAGAGCAAGCACAAGCTGCTCGTACAGGTGATGGATGCGGCTCGTTCGGCCGGCGTGACGGAGGTATCGATCGCTGCGGAAGTGGTGGTCGATTGATCGCATGGCATTTCGGATTTTCTCAGTCTCGCTGCTCGCGGCGGCCATCACCTTCGCGCTCTTCTTTGTGATGCAGGCGCTGGTCGGTGCCGAGGGGGAGAAGCTCGAAGCGAAAGCGTCCAACATCGTGGAATTTGTCAGGCTCAAACGTGATACCCAGCCCGAGACCAAGAAGCGCGAGATTCCAGACCGGAAGACACCCGACCAGCCCCCGCCCCCACCACAGATGGACTTCAGTCAGAATCTGAACCCGGACGACGCGGTCGGCACGATCGTTCCCATCGTGGAAGCGGCAATGGAGTTGGTCGCCGCCGATCTCGGTGGAGGGGGTTCCGACCGTGACGTGGTGCCGCTGGTGCGCGTCGAACCTCAGTACCCGATCAGCGCGAAGCAGAAGGGTATCGAGGGCTGGGTCGAGCTCATGTACACGATCACTAAGCTGGGTACGGTCACGGACATCATCGTGACGGCCGCCAACGCGGGAACGCTCTTCAACAGGTCGGCGATACAGGCAGTGAGCAAATGGAAGTACAACCCGAAGATCGAGAACGGAGTCGCAGTGGAACGGCCGGGCGTCCGGCAGCGGATCAAATTCCAGCTGCCAAGGTGACACGATGAAATGTTTGACCACATTCCTGATTGCGGTGGTTTCGTCGCTTCTCGCGGTCGTTCCTTCGATCGCCGAGCAGACTCTCGACTTCGATCTCGACGTGCTGCGCGAGGAGAGAAGAGAAACGCAGGAGCGCTACTTCGTGCGAGCGCTCACCCAGAAACGCCTCAACGCGGCATTCGATCTCATGGAGGACGGACAGCATGACGAAGCGCGTGCGAAGCTCGAGAAGCTGAACCCCAAACGCTTGAACCCATACGAGAGGGCGCTTGCGTATCGCTTCC
>SMVB01336829.1_pt1 | contig 10412 bp, 10 predicted proteins | sample 2456461 | NCBI WGS metagenome assembly SMVB01 (sample SAMN11095934, study PRJNA526329) | marine sediment metagenome | biome: Marine sediment; feature: Surficial sediment; material: Deep marine sediment; isolation source: Hadal surficial sediment | place: Pacific Ocean | collected 2014-05 | depth...
TGACGAGGAGCTCTGGGATATGTGCGAGGCTGTTGAGAATGTCCTCCTGCATACCGGCAGCAAAGAACGCGTTTTCCGACGAGTTGCTAAAGTTGACGAAAGGCAACACCGCTATAGAGTTGGGCGACGCTTCAACGGCGTCGGGTACCAACGGCTCGAGTTCCCCGATGGTCTCGAGCGTGTCATTTTGAACACCGAACCCCGCCCACCAAACGCCTGCAACGGTGATACCCAATACAGCGGCAATGGCGATGGCAAACAGCGGACCGCGCTTTGACGCACCTGCCCCTGGTTCCGAATCTGAGGTGGGGTGAGCGCGAGCGTCAGCGGTCACTGCTCGATCATCCTTCTCGACATGCGCGATCAGACGATAGCCCCGCCGTGGAATTGTCTCAATGTACTTAGGATTTTGCGGATCATCGCCAAGCGCACGCCGGAGGCGCGCAACTGCTTTGTGAACAACATTGTCGACCACTACCGTGTCAGGCCAGACTTGCTCCAACAACTCCTTCGGCGTTATGGGATCAGGTGCTGCGTTAACCAGCGCGTCGGCAGGCAAACGTCAGGCAAACACCATGCTGAAGTCAGGACGATTCCGGGGCCGTCGCATACCATTCGAGGACACCCTCAAAGGAGAACACTAATGCAAACTCGCGAATGGGCCCTGCCCCTCACATTGCTGCTGTCACTCGTCATCCCGACCGTGGGCATAGCCGATGATGGCTTGGTCAACGCCTTGCGCGCAAGCCTGGGAAATAGTTACCGGAACAGCGCACCACCCGGTTACGTCCCGGACGCGTATTGCGCCAGCAGCGAGAATGGAGGCGCGGTGGGTATTCACTTCGTGAATGGCGCTCTGGTTGACGACGTGCTGAACGCAGCGCAACCCGAGGTCCTGTACTACGAACCGCTGCCCGGCGGCAGGATTCGGCTCGTCGGCGCCGAGTACGCGTACATCGAGCTTCCTTTTGGTGACCCTCCGGTTACGCCGCAACATTTGGAAGGGCACCTTTTAAACTATATGGTCGCACCGAACCGCTTCGGTATACCCGTTGATTGGTTACGGCTGAACGTCTGGGCGTGGAAGGCCAACCCCAACGGCACATTTGCGGGCGATAACCCGAATGTGTCCTGTGATGCATACGATCCCAACCTGCACCCACAGCCGTAAGGCGTAAACAGCGGCCGGGCGGCCCGGGGTTCCAACCACTCCCTCGGGCCGCTCGATTTATCCAGGCGGGTGAATACGACGGTATCTGAATGTCCGCTTCGGGTGAACTCGCACGTCCGAATCTCGACCTACTGTTCTATCACTAGATGCTGCATTAACGAGGAAGAAACAAGACGCCCTTCAAATTTCACTTACAATGTCTTAATAAAGCAATGGGTGTCTTCTATCTCTTGGTCCACGACAGAAACTACCGTCGGAGACCAGACTGTGTGGCTGGCAGACAGTCATTCGAACCCCTAGTTCGGTTTTGGATCTCTAAGCTGCTAATTGTTGGCAACTATTAATAGCCATTATTAAGCCAGAGACTTTCTGTCTGAAATGTCATTGATTATCAGATTTAACTGGTTCGGTTTAACTTCCGCTTTCGGCTTATTGTGTTGTCAAAGGGGAATGGGTAGCCGATGATGTTAACGGAAAAAAAGAAATAACAAAACACTCAAGAAAACCGTTTTCATAATCATGATTCCATGAAGGCATGGGCCAGAAATATCCTATATTATTTCTAATCATGTTTAAGCCACTTTTTTCTTCAGGGGCGGGGGTATCTCGATGCCATCACCTAACTTTATGGCGGAGGGGAAATCAAGTTCAGTGGATTTTTTCTCAAGAATTTTTTGACCATGACAGCTGAGTTTTCCCATCGCCTGGCAACCTGAAATTCTTACCTCCAGAATTCGGCCTTGTTTAATCTTCAGATTTGTTTTGGCAACAATGAGGGTCAGCGTAATGTCGATGGTAACTTCCGCAATTTTATTGTCATAAACAAAAAGCTCAATCTTCGGTGAATGTTTCGACGTAATTTTATGCTCTGTAAGCACAAATTTGTGAGTCTTGTTTGACTGTAGTTTTTCGCCGGTAGCAAACTCCTGTATAGCCAGCATTTTGGTCCAGGCACCAATCATAATATCGATGAGGGAGATATCGAGAAGGCGGTCTGTTGCTGTTGCCACCAACGAGTCAACAAGATTGCGTGTGTTGTCGACCATTTCTGCTGCCGCAATACTGGCAGTTTTTTCCATGTCTTCGAGGCTGAAAAATTGCTTTGTCGAGCCTTTTAAATCAGGGCCGTCAAATACATCCGCTAATGTCTGAGCTTTCATCTTTAGTCACCTTTTTCGTCAACGGGGCCTGCTGACTGTTCACCTAGATCAACATTTACCCTTATTTTCACTATCTCCTCAGTTCCTGTTCGATCTGTTTCGTCACCATCTTTTTTGTCTGTTGTCTGAATGCCGTGGTCTCTTGTCACACGTATCCGGACCCCTCCCAGGTCGTCGGTCCTGGGTGAGTTTTGTTGTGATGAAGAACTTACATCGGGTTTTGACCATTTAAACGCACTAAAGGCGGCAACGAATACGAGCAATCCAATCACAGGCCATAACCAGGGTGGCTTTTCGCCTGATGAAACGAGTTTCAACCGTTGCTTCGGGCCGAGTTTGACATTTGCCGCCGGGTGCTGGGAGATCACAGTACCAGTGGGCTCAAATGTCAAAATACTTTCGTTTAAATCAATAATGGCATTGGGATGCCTAGCAAGAAATTCCTGCGTGACTGAGCTGGCCAGCTGACCCACCGCAGCCGGTGCTATAGGCCAACCAAGGGAAAGTGAGATCTTGACTTGTCGATCTACCGGTATTACCGCACCCGCTGCCGGCTGTTGTTCAATGACAAGTCCGGGTAACCGTTTAAAATGTTCCCTGGGGGTAATCATGGACAGTGTGATCTTGCTGCCTGCGGCGATGCTGTTTGCTTCTTCTTCAGACTTCCCCACAAAATCAGGTGTCGGCCAACCAGAAGAAATAGTGATAAAAACCTTACTGTCTGCCGGTAATGGAGAGCCCGGCTCGGGGAACTGGTCGGTGACAACACCGGTAGCAAAGTCCAGGCTCGCCTTTGTTGCCGTATCAAGAATGATGCTTTCACGTTCCGCCAGGGACATTGCTTCAGCTTCCGCGAAGCCAATTAAGCGAGGAGTTGGGTAGCCGGTAGACACCACTACACTCACAGCCTGACCTGGGGGAAGCAGAGTGCCCGGTAGAGGACTCTGGCTAATGATGATACCCGGCTGCATTTCTCTGTCTTGGCGGCGCTCGGCGACAGTCAGGTTTACTTGTTTCTCTCCAGCCAGGGTTCTTGCTTCATTTTCTTCGAGCGTCAGGAAATTCGGGGTAGGCCAACCTTCTGAGATAACAATACTTACAAGTCTGTCGAGCGGTAAACGAGTAGCGGGTTCAGGGCTCTGTCGGTCGATGTGGTCGGCGATACGATCCACTATGGGCACGCGTCTTGTGTCAAGAGTGAAATTCAGTTCTGACGCTAATTGACGCGCTTCGTTTACATGCCTGCCTACAAGGTTCGGTAAGGGGTAACCACGAGAGATCGTTACGTTGACAACTCGGTCACGAGGTAGAAGATCCCCCGCCGGCGGTTGCTGAGAGAAGATGACTCCGACCGGCACCTCAAAGTTATCCTGTCTTGTCTTGTTAAGCCTAAGCCTGATTTCATTGGCAATTTCGTCCGCTTCTGCCTCATTCCTTTCGACAAATTCAGGAACGGGCCAACCGCGCGAAACCTTAACCCTGACGGGTCTTCTTCCTAAGGGGAGTAGTGTACCTGCGCCGGGATCCTGTTCAAAAATTATGCCACTGGGAATGTCGAGGCTATCTTCGTTCTGTTGCTCCAGTCTGAACCGGAGGTTTCGCGAGTCACGCCTGACATCCTCAAGTGGTCGGTTCACATAGTTCGGGAGCGGGTAGCCGGCGGATAGATTGACGGTAACACTCCTTCCTTGCATGGGCTGGCCCGGGGCTGGGTTTTGCTGCACCACGACTCCTCGGGGTATTCTTGAGTTTTCTTGAGGCGCTCCAACGTTCAGATTCACATCTTTCTGGCTGGCATACTGCTGGGCGGTATTTATATCTTTCTCAAGAAAATTAGGTGCCAGTTCTGGACCGGTCGACACAACCACTCTGAATACGACCTCACCGTATCTCCCACCCACATCATCCAAGTCGGGACCCATTTGTTTACCGACTGCATCCAATTGCCGGATGATTTGATTCGCAGGTTTCTCATCGGGGCGACGGTCAACTACATCAGCCCTTGCACTGCTTACTCTTACTTGCCGGCCCGCAGACAATACCTTTCTTTCAGCTACAGGAACCGTGATGCCAATGACATTTGGCATCGAAAAAGTAGTGGGACCCGTAGATACCACCACCCTGAATGTGACTTCGCCGTATTTTCCTCCAACGTCGTCCATATAGGGCCGCATTGGTGAACCGCGGGCATCTAATTGCTGGATGATTTGACCCGCGGGCCGTGCATCAGTCCGGCGGCTGTTAATAACCGCTCTGGCGCTGGTTGCTCCGGAATTACGGCCTGCTGCAGACAATACTTCTCTTTCTGCCTGGGAAACGGTGAGTCCGATCACGTTGGGCATGGGGAAAGTAGACCTATATTGAGCAAGCACCTGTTCCAGCGCGCCCAAGGAGACAATCATAACCACTACGAAAAGCGGTCGAAAAAGATTGTGGCAAAATCCAACATATCGCACGGTCATGCTCCATGTCAGTAAACTGACCAACGGTTTTATTAAGAAAAACTATTCAAGCTTTACTGCTTGTTTCATATGTTTCCTTTTAAATATAGTCGAGACGAGGCACAATTACTGGACTCCTACCTATTAGCAATCTCCCTACTGTGTGATATCTACGAGCCGTCGGCTGAAATGCTCCAATTGGCGTCCTGAAAAGCATCACCACATGCCAGCTTAGATTCGGAGTTAACTTGGGAATCCTAAATAGCTATTTTTTAGTAATTTAGGTGCTAATAGACCATGGAAAAAAGTGCTATTTTATTCACGTACATTAGTCTCTCTTAATATTACAGGACCAGATTCTGCTCATGATGCATAACTATATGTTCTTATTCAGATTTACAGAACCGAACTACTGAATTTGGCGTAAGAGACAAGCGGGAAGAAATGAGTAAATTTGAGTAGATTAGTACAAATATAGTTCGCTTTTCAGTGATTATATATGCTGTAACTAGCTGATTAGTTGGAAGATTCTTGGTCCCCGACGGAGACTGCCGTCGGAGACCAGACTGTGTGGCTGGGGGTGAGGGATTTGAACCCCCGCTGGCGGAGTCAGAGTCCGCAGTCCTACCACTAGACGAACCCCCAGAAAACCTGGGTAAGGCTTATCGTTTGGAGTACTGGGTAGCCTTACGTGCTTTATGCAGGCCGACTTTTTTACGTTCGACTTCCCTAGCATCGCGGGTTACATAACCTGCTTTTCGTAACACGCCGCGTAATTCACCGTCGTATTCCATCAGCGCGCGGGTTACGCCAAGACGTATCGCGCCGGCCTGACCGGAAATACCGCCGCCCGCAACCGTGGCGGTGACATCGAACTGTTTTGCCATTTCCACTTTCTCAAGTGGCTGGCGCACGATCATGCACGCGGTTTCGCGGTCGAAGAATTCATCAATCGGACGCTTGTTGATGGTGATTTCGCCTTTACCCTTGGTCAGGTAAACCCGTGCTTTGGAAGACTTGCGTCGTCCGGTGCCGTAATACTGTTCAGTAGCCATATGTCTCTTAAATCCGTATGTTTGTCGACTTACAGCTCGAGCTGGGTCGGTTGCTGGGCTTCGTGTGGATGCTCCGGACCGGCATATACATGCAGCTTACGGAACATGGCGCGACCCAATGGGTTCTTAGGCAACATGCCTTTGACTGCCTTTTGGAGTACACGCTCGGGGTGCGTATCCAGCAGTTTACCCAGGTTGATTGATTTCAGATTACCGATATAACCGGTGTGGTGATAATAAATTTTATCTTCCAGTTTTTTTCCGGTTACCTTGATTTTTTCAGCATTGATCACCACCATGTGATCACCTGTGTCCATGTTCGGTGTGAACTCAGGTTTATGCTTGCCACGCAGACGATGGGCCAGCGCACTGGCCAGTCTGCCGAGGGTTTTGTCGGTTGCATCGACCACGCACCACTCGCGTTTAATCGTTGCAGGTGTCGCTGTAAAAGTCTTCATTTTCACCATTCTCTATAAATTACCCGGGTCACCGGGTGAAGGGCGGGAATTTTACTGGCTTAGCGCCCCAGTTTCAACTACCCATATACTTATTTTTCAGGTTTTTTGTCATTAAATTTTAAGTCGTTCTACTGGTTTGCCATTGATGAGATGACTGTCGATGATTTCATCCACGTCATCCTCATCAATATAGGTATACCAGACGCCCTCCGGGTAGACCACACAAACCGGCCCTTCCTCGCAACGATCAAGACAACCCGAGGTATTGATACGTAGTTTTCCGGGACCGGTTAAACCCAGTTTCTTGGCCCGGGCCTTTGCATATTCACGCAATGCAGCGGAGCCGCATTGATTGCAGGACGGACGCTCGGCATCCGCGCCGCGATCATTGGTACAAAAAAACAGGTGTCGTTGGTAGTAATGGGTCATCAGTGTGTTGACTATACGCGTTTGTGTCCTGGTTAGAAGTTATAGACCAGGTTTACGGATGTGATGGTGTCGGTGTTCTCTGTATCACCTGGCGGCAACTTGGAATTGTTACGTGCCTCGAAACCGAGTTTCACTGCAAAACGATCTGTCATGGAGACTGCCAGGCCGGTGTTGAACTGGGTAAAGGTGTTGCTGGAACCGGTTTCGATCAACAGGCGGTTGGTCCATGTCGTTGTCGAAAACACCTGCCAGGTATCGTCCAGCAGGAATCTTAGGATCGCTTCGGAGCTTGAAACAGCCGTCATTCGTTCTTCCAGTTTGCGATAACCCGCACCGATTTCACCTTTGAGTTCGTGTTTTTCACTTTTCATCAGTTGACGACCATAACCAGCGGTCAACGACATTTGCGGATCATAGGAGCCAAATTTGTCAGCATCCCAGCGGAATGCGCCGAATAGCCAGCTTTTCTCATTCAGTTTACGGTCACTTTGAATTTCGAGGGTGTAGCGTTCGTTATCCTGGATACCGTCCTCGGATGTTTGCAGTGCCGTACCAGTGAAGCGATGACGCCATCTCTCTCGCGTCAGGACAAAATTCAATTTGGTGTTCAGGGCAATTGTATCTGTATTACCGGTAGTGCTGACAAAGCCGAATTCACCACTACCTTCCCAGCCCAGCTTGATTTCTTCTTCATCCTGTGCGAACAGGTCAGCAGCAAACAAAAATAAGCCGCCCAGCACAACTATATTGGTCCATTTGCACATCCCAACATCTCCGAAGCCATTAAAAAGTTTGCGAATTATATAGCTTGAGACCGTAAATGCCTACTTATCATCATGTGTCTCCCTGATTTATAATTGGGTCATTGGTACCCACTCAAATAAGGTTGATTTTCATGTCACGCAGCTACTCACCGATGGATCGCCTGATTATCAGTTTTGATAATGCCCTTCGCATGGCGACGGGTCAGGCCCTTGAAGCCAGGCGGGACAATCCTGCAGGCTCAATACCCGATCTCGTTATGGAGGAAGAACAACGCAAACACGCGGCTGGTCTGATGCGTATCAATCACGCTGGCGAGATTTGTGCCCAGGCCTTATACGCCGGTCAGGCAGTGACCGCACGCAGCGCGGATGTTCAAGCGGATATGCAACAGGCAGCAAATGAAGAAATTGATCACTTGAGCTGGTGCAAACAACGTCTTGATGAACTGGAAAGCAAGCCCAGCCTGCTGGACCCTTTGTGGTATGCAGGATCATTTGCGATCGGCGCAGCCGCTGGTCTGGCGGGCGATGGCTGGAGCCTGGGTTTTCTTAAAGAGACAGAAAACCAGGTCGAAGCACATCTCGAAGGGCACATTGATCAATTGCCGCCCGAAGATGCCCGTAGTCGCGCAATTTTAGACCAGATGAAAATCGATGAAGCCAAACACGCACAAATGGCGGAAGACTCCGGTGCCTATGACCTGCCCGAACCGATACGCCAGCTAATGAAAGCGACAGCGCAAGTGATGAAGTCTGTGGCCTACAGGATTTAACACCTGTCACCCTGGTCGCGCACTCGCCCCGGACTTGGTCGTTCCGCGCATCCATGCGCTCCCACGACATAAGGTGCATCCATGCACCGAATCCGGGGTCCATTTTTTTGACGGTGCCCATTGATTGGAAAAAATGGATTCCGGGTCGAGCCCGGAATGACGCGAGGGTTACAGGTCTTTTGCCTGTTGGCGTAGTTCTTTCAGTGTAAGCCCTTTGGCGGCTGGCTCAGATTCGCGTTCATTTAGCGAGAGCCACTGCACCCGCCAGCCTTCAAGACTGGTGGACTCCGGGTATGGGAACCCCTGTTTGCGAAAATCGAGATCGCCGGAAAAGGTGATGGATGTAGTTTCATCCGGTTTGTCAGGTGTTCGGGTGCTGAACTGAAATTGAAATTCGAAGCGGCGATGACCCTGCTCTGTTTTCCATGCTGACCCCATGACGCTCCACGGAGCGGCAAAAGTGCCGCTGGCCAGACCGGTGTCGAGCTTGAAATCCTGGCTCTCTTCGGTCTTTTCCAGGGCCTGCTTACCGTCAACCGAGCTGGGCCCTTCAGGCCGGCTACGGTTCAGTAATTCAAAGACCAGTTGCAACATCAATGAAGGCGCCTGGATCAATGGTTCAATGTCTTCACCCTGCTGTTCAAAACCACGCGACAACAACACCTGCCCGTCAACCATCAATAATTCGCCGGTCAGAATACCATCGGGAGCTATCTGTTCCACCTTCACCTGCAAATCACCGCAATGACAGCGATGATATTGCCAGCGGGCATGAAAGCCTGTGTTGCCAAAATCTGCATCCAACTCGGTAACGACCGCGTCACGCCAAAGCGTGCCCTCATCCACCTGCGCATTTACGCTTTGCAATCCGGCAAAGAAAGCGATTAATCCGAAAAGCAAACGCGTGAAGATTGAAGCCTTCATATCAAAAAAACATCCTTTTCAAAGCCTGGCCAGGGTCTGCTTCGCGCATAAAAGCCTCACCCACCAGGAACATGTTAATACCGGCGTCCTGCATGCGTTTCACATCAGCCGTGGTTTTGATGCCGCTCTCCGTTACCAGCAACTGTCCGGAGGACAACATCGTTTTCAGACGCTCGGAGGTTGCCAGTGACGTGTCAAATGTATTCAGATTTCGATTATTAACGCCAATGAGATCGTGATCAAGACGCAAAGCCCGTTCCATTTCCGCTTCGTCGTGGACTTCTACCAGCACATCCATACCGACCAGCTTCGCATTATCCAGCAAATGCTCGAGCGCCGATTGCTGCAATATTGCGACGATAAGCAGGATACAATCTGCGCCCATCAGCCTGGATTCATAAATTTGCCAGGGATCGATGATGAAATCCTTGCGTAGTACCGGCAGTTGGCAAGCCTCGCGTGCCAGTTGCAAATACTCCGGCTTGCCCTGAAAGAAATCCTGATCGGTTAGAACGGATAAACAAGCGGCGCCGGATTCCGCATAAGACTTTGCAATTTCATCTGCCTGGAAGTTTTCGCGGATGACACCCGCGCTGGGTGATGCTTTTTTGACCTCCGCAATCACCGCGGGACCACGTAAAGCGGCCCTTCTGAGTGAAGCTTCAAATCCCCGCGCTAGCGGACAGTCCCGCGAACGGGCTTTCAGGTCATCAATCGAAGTCTGTGATTTCCCGGCCTCAATCTCTTCGGATTTACGCCGGATAATTCGCTCCAATATCGAAGGAACCGTCATCAGAAACCCTGGGTCATGGCTGCCAGTTGCCGTAGCTTCTCCAGGCCCTTGCCACTGCTAAGGGTTTCATTGGCCAGATCAACCCCAATCTTGATCGACTCCGCAACACCGGCGACATACAAGGCAGCACCGGCATTTAATGCGATCAAATGTGCAGCCCGTTGTGAACGCTCGTCCTGTTCACCCGCCAGGGCAGCACTCAATAATTTTAACGATGCATCAACACCATCTACCGTCAGATCATCCAGCGAAGTACGCTCAAACCCCAGTTGCTCCGGTCGCAAGGCGTATTCAATAATCTCGCCATTTTTGAGCTCGACCACATGGGTGTCGGCAGCCAGACTGATCTCATCCAGGCCATCATCGGATTGCACCACCATGACGTGTTCTGAACCGAGGCGCTGCAGAACTTCGGCAATCGGATAACACAGGGCACGATCATAA
>SMVB01139662.1_pt1 | contig 10410 bp, 13 predicted proteins | sample 2456461 | NCBI WGS metagenome assembly SMVB01 (sample SAMN11095934, study PRJNA526329) | marine sediment metagenome | biome: Marine sediment; feature: Surficial sediment; material: Deep marine sediment; isolation source: Hadal surficial sediment | place: Pacific Ocean | collected 2014-05 | depth...
CACCTCTACCACAACCTGGTGCTCGAGGTCACCGCGCTGCGGCTGCAGCAAACCCACATGCAGGACCGAATCAACGAGCTCATCCGCGAGCTCGATGCGCTGAAACAGCGCGAGCGCGCCCTCGAGTCGCTCACCGTCCCGCCGGCGTAACCAGACCGATGGCAGGCCGCGGTGGACGTGAGATGGGTCTGGCAAGTGGGACGGCTGCTCGCCCATGCGCGCGGGCGTCCCTATCCAGCCTGCTAGGCGTCGGTGTAGGAGAGACTGCTGGCCCAGGCGCGCGTGGGCGTTCCGGGAGCTTGCCGCGGAGGGTATGGAAAACGTACAATAACCGGGTTACCTACCCCCCTTCTCAAGGTCTAGGAAGATGTACGCAGTCATCGAAACAGGCGGCAAGCAATACCGGGTCAGCGAAGGCGACGTGGTACGCGTCGAACGTCTCGCCAACGCGGTTGGTGATGGAGTGTCTATCTCGGAGGTACACCTCGTCGCGGACGGAAAGAGCGTCCACGTGGGCCACCCGATCGTCGCCGGTGCACGCGTCAAGGGCACCGTGATCGACGAGGGCCGTGGCCGTAAGTTGATCTCCTTCAAGAAGAAGCGCCGCAAGGGATACAAGCGCAAGATCGGTCACCGGCAGAGCTACACCGCCCTGCGCATCGACAAGATCGTCGTTTCCTGAGGACAGAGCAATGGCACACAAGAAAGGCCAAGGCAGCAGCCGCAACGGCCGTGACAGCAACTCCAAACGCCTCGGCGTCAAGCGGTTCGGCGGCGAGCGCGTGACCGGTGGATCGATCATCGTTCGGCAGCGCGGGACGCGCTTCAAGCCGGGCCAGAACGTCGGCCGTGGCCGCGACGACACGCTGTTCGCGACGGCCGACGGGGTCGTTACTTTCCAGGACAAGGGCCGGCGCGGCAAGTTCGTCTCGGTTCTGCCCCGATAGCACTATCCTCCTGTCGCCCTCTTTCCTTTTTCTCGCGCGGCGCCCGTAGTGCGCCGGCGAGCCGTCCGGGAAATCAAGCTATGTTCCGCGACCTGGTACGAGTTCGGGTCCAGGCGGGTGACGGTGGCCGCGGATGTATCGCTTTCCGGCGCGAGAAGTACGTTCCCCTCGGTGGGCCCAACGGCGGTGATGGTGGCGACGGCGGCTCGGTGTACGTCGTTTGCGGCCGTAGCTACGCCCAGCTCGGCCACATCCGCGACAGGCAGTTGTTCAAGGCCAAGAACGGCGCCCAGGGGTTGGGCAGCGGCAAGCACGGCAAGCGGGGTGGCGGCTGCGAAGTCTTCGTGCCCCCCGGAACGGTGGTTCGCGACGTCGAAACAGGCGAACAGCTCGGCGACCTCTCGAAGCACGAAGAACGTCTCGTGGTCGCCGAAGGCGGTTTGGGTGGGCGTGGTAACGCCCGTTTCAAGAGCTCGACCAACCGCGCTCCTCGTCGCGCCGATCCGGGACGCCCGGGCGCGCGCCGTGAGCTCGAGCTTGAGCTCAAGCTCATCGCCGATGTCGGCTTGGTCGGACGCCCCAATGCCGGCAAGACAACGCTGCTCGGTCGTCTCACGGGGTCAACGGGGAAGATCGCTGCGTACCCGTTCACGACGTTGGAGCCCAACCTCGGCATCCTCCAGCTACCCGGCTACCGGCGTTCGGTGCTGGCGGATGTTCCGGGACTTATCGAGGGGGCGCATCGGGGCGAAGGTTTGGGGCTCAATTTTCTGCGCCACATCGAGCGTACGGGGGCGCTGGCCGTGCTAGTCGACACCATGCCGCCCGATGGCGACGCCGTGCAGCACTACGAAACGTTGTGCGCCGAGTTGCATCACTATGACGAGGCGTTGCTGGAGCGCCCGCGCATGGTCGTGGCTACCAAGACAGACCTGTCGCCGCCGCCCGGCGTCATCGAGGCGTTGCGCGCCGCCGCCGCGGACGACGGGGCGGCGTTTTGCGCCGTTTCTTCCGTCGACGGCGACGGGCTGGACGAGTTCATCGACTGGGTCAGCGAACACACGCCGACTGACCGGGACGAAGAGGCGTAACCGCATGTCGTTGCAAAGGGTGGGCGTTTTCGGGGGGACTTTCGATCCTCCCCACCTCGGGCACCTGATCCTGGCAGAAGAGATCCGCGAGGCGTTCGGCCTTGCCGAGATCTACTTCATGCCCTGCAACGAGCCACCGCACAAGGACCGCGACGACCTGACCGATGCGAAACATCGTTTCGCCATGGTTGTCGCCGCGACGCTGCACAACCCTGCCTTCGTGGCCTCGTCGATCGAGGTCAACCGCCCGGGAAAGAGTTTCAGCATCGATACCGTGCGCGAGTTGCAGGAGACCATGGGCGGCGATGTGCAGATCGTATTCGTCACCGGGCTCGACGCCTTCCTCGAGATCGAGACCTGGAATGAGTACCGAGAGCTTCTCGACCTCTGCCACGTCGTCGTGGTGAGCCGTCCGGGGCACGGCTTCGACGAGATCGCCGAGCTGCCGGAGTGGATCGGCGAGCGGGTTGTCGACCTGCGCGATAGCGATGCTTCGCCGGCGGAGCAATTTCCGGACGAGGGCCGGCGTGTTTTCCTCTCCGACGCCGTGCATATCGACATTTCGTCGACCGGCATCAGGCAGCGGATTGCGGCCGGATCGAGCGTGCGCTACAAGGTTCCCGCCGAGGTCGAACGCTACATCCGTGCCCACGGTTTATACCGGTCGGGGGATGTGCCGCGGGAGGTTGCTTCGTGAGCCGGACGGAACAAATGGGCGCCGCGCCGGATGCCAAACGCCCTGAGGGGGAGCTTCCCGCCAGCCTCGACCTGATCGTTGCCGCGGTCGAGGACCTGAAGGGAATCGATCTGCTCATTCTCGACGTGCGCGGAATTGCGAGCTTCACCGACTACCTGGCGATCTGCACCGGGAACAGCGATCGTCACGTCCAGGCGATCGCTGATGGCATCAAGAACAAGCTTCGTGCCGCCGAGATCACGCCGTTGCACACCGAGGGTTACGAGCAAGCTGCCTGGGTGCTGGTCGACTACGTCGATTTCCTCGTCAACGTGTTCACCCGCGAAGCGCGGGGCTTTTATCAGCTCGAGAGGGTCTGGAGAGACGCGCCCGTGCTGGTGGGAGAGCGCGCGGAGGCACCGCCCGAGGAGCCCGCAGCCGGCGAGCCGGCAACCGACCCGGAGGGTGGCGCCGCCGCGGCGCCGACGGACCCGGAGGGCGCGGCCGCCGGCGCGGCAGATGGCTGATTCTCCCGACATCGTCCTGTGCTGGCCCGGCAAGACTGCCGCAGAGTACGCGCGCGTCGGGATTAACGAGTACCTTTGCCGAATCCGGCGATTTCGCACCTGTGAGTGCGTTGTCGTCGCCGAGGAACCGTCGGGGAAGCAGTACAGCGAGGAGCATCGCGTCGAGCGTCAAGGGAAAGTCATCTCGAGGCGCCTGGAAGCCTTCAAACCGTTGTTTGTCGTCGTTCTAGATCCGCAGGGCAAGCCTCTGGACTCGCCGAAATTCGCGGAATTGCTGCAGCGACAATGCTACGATGATGCGCGGACTTTGGCGTTTGTGGTGGGCGGCCCCAATGGCGTGGGCTCCGGGGTTCGCGAGCGGGCCGATTTGCTTCTCGGACTCTCCAGTATGACGCTTCCGCATGATATGGCCCGTTTGTTGTTGACCGAGCAAATCTACCGCGGGTTCACGATCATTCATGGTTTTCCGTACAGCCGGTGATCGGTGTCTCCGCGGCGTGTGGCCCGATTGTGGGCCGACAGAAGGTTCCGAGTTTCGATGAGAGTTACAGAAGAAAAAAAAATCCGCGAGCAACTGGTCCGCAAGCGCCGCGAGGCGAATGAAGCCTATCATCGGTCGCAGACCGTGAATCGCGAAGCAACCGGCGAACCGCTGCAGGATCTCGCCGACCAAGCCTCGGAGGGATACCGCAAGGAATTTCTTTACAGCCTCAGCGACGGTGAGCGCGCGACCCTGGCGCACGTCGAAGAGGCGTTGCGCCGCTTGGACGAGGGCACCTACGAGGAGTGCACATCGTGCGGCGACAAGATCCCGCTGGCTCGCCTCAAGGCGATTCCCTGGGCGGCGATGTGCATCGAGTGTCAGGAGCGGCAGGAAGCAGGCGGTAGCTGACGGAAGAGGGATCGAGATGTCTGTACGCAACCTGGTGACGTTGCTGGCCATTTTCGGCATCGTATCGCTCGGCCTCTGGACGGCGAGCCTCAATACCGAAGAGGTCTCGTTTTATGCGCCGGGGTTCCCGCGGTACGAGATGCAGACGTCGCTCTGGGTGGTGGGGTTCCTCGCCATCTTGCTCGGCGTGCTCGGGACCCTTCTGTACACCGTCGTGCTGTCGTCGAAGGCGGCGTTTCTGCGCTGGCGGCGCCAGCGCGTCGACTTGAAAACGGCGGAAGACACCGAGTTGATCGAGGCGGGGCTGGTGGCCGCGGTTCGGGGTGACCATCGCATCGCGCTGCAGCGCTTCGAGACGGTGCTCGAGAAAGATCCTGAACGCCTCAGTGGGTGGATCCACGGAGGCAACGCGGCGCGCGCGCTCGGCAAGCTGGAGAAGGCGGTCGAGATGCACATGCGGGCGCGTGGTATCTCGCCCGACGGTGACGACGTCCACGACGAGCTGGCCCGCGACTTCGCGGCCCTCGGCGAACACGCCCGCGCCGTCGGTCATCTGGAGCAACGGCTTGCCGCGGAGCCCAAGGGTGACCCGGAGCTCTTCGCCCGCATGCGCGACCTGCTGAGCGAACAGTCGCGCTGGGACGAGGCGCTCGCGGCGCAGGAGAAGCGCATCAAGTTGCTCCGTGACCCGGCGACGCGGACCGACGAAGAGGCCATCGTGCGCGGGCTACGCCTTGAAAAAGGCCGCGCGCTCCTGCGGCGAGATACCGCTGAGGGACTCCAGGAGGCTCTTTCGATCTTCGCGGCGCTGGTGAAGGCAGACCCGCAGTTCGTTCCCGCCTATTTATTGCAGGGGCGCGCCCGGCTCGCCGCCGGCGACATCGACGGCGCCGTCGAGGCGTGGACCCAGGGCGTCGACGCGACCCACGCGCTCGAGCTGCTCAACGAGATTGGTGCCTATCACTTCGACGCCGGCGACCCGGAGCAGGCGATCCGCGCGTTCCGTCGGTCGGCGGAGTCGATCGACGGCGCCGACGGCCGCGCCGCGCGCCTCGGGCTGGCGTTGCTGTATTCGCGTCTCGAGATGATCGAGGAGGCCAAGGCCGAGCTGGAGCGCCTCGAGGATGAGGTCAAGTTCTCGCCGATGGTCACCTACCACCTGGCCAAGCTGAGCGCCCGTCAGGGCGACAACGAGACCGCGGTGGAACGTTTTCGCCAGGTGATCAAGGCGTCCCACCTGCTGGAGCCCGGCTACCGTTGCACGCACTGCGGCGCGCCGCACCCCAGCTACCTCATGCTCTGCGCCGAGTGTTGTCGTTGGGGTACCGTGGTCCTCGATACGAGCGAAGAACTGCAAGAGGTCGAGGACCGAGCGGTCAAGGCGCCGCGCCCCTGACAGTTCGGCATCACCCTGAACCACGACGTCGGCAGGAGGCTCCTTCGTCTCCGATCAGCGGCTCGCGCGTGAAGCACCCCGCGCGTGGCCGTCTCATTGGTTCGTGTCTCTACAAGGATTCTCAGGAACCTCCGCGGGTACCGTGCACTCCTCGAGTATTCCCGCAAGCTCGGGTCCGTGGCCACGATGGTCGGCAACGTTCTCCTCCCGGCTCTATGCCGGCACTGCGGTAACTTCGCCGACGGGCATACGTGGGCGCCCCTGCTGTGTCGAGGGTGCGACGCTGAGTTCCCGATCTTCGATGGGCCTCTGACCATTGACGGTGAAATCTCCCGAGCGCACGCTTTCGCGGAATTTGAAGGTCCCGCCCGGCGGCTGCTGATCGACCTGAAGTATGCGGGCGTCATCCGCGCCGGTAAGGTGATCGGGGCGCAGATGGCCGCGGCGCCCGGCGCCGCGAAGATCCTTCGCGGTGCCGACCTGGTGGTGCCGGTACCGCTGCACTGGCGCCGTCGCTGGCGCAGAGGCCACAACCAGGCAGCGATTCTGGCGCGCGCCCTGGCGCGCGGATGCCCCGGGCTGCTGCCCGCCGACGTGGTGCGGCGGGTTCGGCCGACGCCGCCGCAGGTCGGTCTCCCGCTCGGGCAACGGTGGATCAACGTGGGCGACGCATTTCGGGTTCGGCGGCAGGAGCGTGCGCGAAGCGCCGGCGCTACGATTGTTCTGGTCGACGATGTGGTCACCACCGGCGCCACCGCCGCCGCGGTCGCTACCGCCCTCCGCGCGGCAGGTGCACGGGAGGTGCGGCTCTACGCCGCCTCAGTTTCCCGGCTCTGACAGGCCGCGCCCGGCCGCCGCGCCCTTGGCCGCATAGCGGAACACAGCACACTTTCATCACGGGTTGCTACCAGCGCTACCAGCGGAAGCCGATCGGTGGCGGAGCCGGGGAGAGGGGGCTGGCCGGCAGGCCGGCGACGAGCTCCGCCTCGTTGTACGGCAGCGGCGCGACGTCATTGGACCCGTCGGGATGAAACAGGCTGGCCAGGTATTGCACCTGGTCGCGCCCAACGCCGAGTTCGAACTGGCCGCCGCCGTACATCTGAATGCCCTGGCTGTCGCAATACTCGTACGTGCGGAACAGCTCCGACAGAAACCCGAAGCGCGATGGCTTCATGTTCACGCACCGCGGTTTGAACGGTAGCGTGGCGATGTCGGCGGTCGAGTGGATGTTGGCGTCCCAGGTGATGCGATCGTGGTGGGCGGCGAGAGCATCGCTTGTTGCTTCATCGAGATAGGGGTCCTCGATCCAGGCGTCGCGGAGGATGTCGGCGACGAACCGGTACTGCTCGGCGTTCGCCGGCGGACCGGAAAAGGCATCGCCGTGGTACAGGCCCTTGAGGTCGACACAATCGACGCTACCCAGCTCGGCGAGCTCGGCGGCGAGCTCGGGGGTCCAGCTTGTCGACAGATCGAGCTTGAAGCGCATGTCCGGGTAGAGCTCCAGCCGCCGCCGCAGCGGCTCCGTGCCGGCGGGGTCGCCGAGGCCGGTGGAGATGACAAACGTCAGCGGCTTCATCTCGATGCCGAGGGCGCCGGCGAGCGAAACGCCGGCCTGCCGCAAGGCGAGGTCGAGGGCGGCGCTCTCGAAACCCCAGCGACGATACAGCGTGTAGTCGCTACGCCCGGGCGGCTTGGTGAACAACGGCGTCTCATCCAGGCGATGCGAGAACTCGTCGAGCGTGTACGTCCCGGCGAGCGAGAGGTCGGCGTCCTGTTGGAGGAGCCGCTGGTCCTCATCGTTCCAGATGACGTCCTCGCCTCGGCCCTCTTCGCCGCCTCCCCGCAAGTGGATCAGCGTCGTCTTCCGCGTGAATCCGCTCGGCACGACCTGGGCGAGGGACTCGAAGGAATGCTCGGAAATCTCGAGCGGCAAATCGGCGACTTTGGCGTAGAGGCTCATCACGTTCCTAGCTCTGGAGGCTCTCGATCGTCTCGCGCCGCGATGCGGTGGTGGCGTCGGAGAACCAGATATCCACGAAGCGACGGTCGAGGGGTTCTCGCATCGCCTTGATGGCGTTGACCACCGGAGCGACCACCGCCGCTTTCACCGCGGCAAACGCCTCCAGCGACTTGCCCTGTGCTCGCGCCAGGGTGCAGGCTCGCTCGATACAGCTTTCAGCGTCGGCGCTGACCATGTCGAGGAGCCCGACCTGTTGCGCGGTATCGGGCGCCATGAGGACACCGCTCATGACCACCGTTCGGTAGGTCTGAGGCGTCAGCGCGCCGCGCGGAATTTCGCTCGCCACCGCCGGTAACGGCAGGCCGTGCGACAGCTCGTTCATGCCGATCTTGAACTCACCCTCCGTGCCGACCCGGTAATCACACGCCAGTGCGAGCACGCAACCACCGGCGACGGCGTGACCGTTGACCGCCGCGACGAGCGGGTAGGGGGTCGTGAGCACCTGAATCATGGTCGCCGCGAAGCGGGTCAGGAACCCCTCGAGGCCGTCGCGGTCGATGCTGTCGAGGGTCACCAGGTCGAGCCCGGCCGAGAAGACCCGGCCTTCACCGGTCAGCACCGTCGGCTGCGGGTCGCCGTCGCTGAGGCCGGCGGCGAGCCCGTCGAGCAGTTCTCGGTTCATGGCGTTGGCGCGGCCGAACTCCATTCGCAGTACGCGCACGCCGTCGCGCTGTTCGATGACCAAGCCGGAGGACATGAGGTTCTCCTCTCGTGTTCAGGGCTAACCTGGCGGCCAGGCCAGGCTGCGGCCGCCGAGCAGGTGCATGTGGATGTGGAATACGGTCTGGCCGGCGGCGCTGTTGCAGTTCAGCACCAGCCGGTAGCCGTCGGCGGCGAAGCCACGCTCGGCGGCGATCGCCTTGGCGGCGGTTGCCAGCTTGCCGACCAGCGCTTCGTGCTCAGGCTTCAGGTCGTTGACCGTAGCGATATGCTGCCGCGGAATGATGATCACGTGGTGCGGCGCCTGCGGGTTGATGTCATCGAAAGCGACCACGTCGTCGTCCTGATGGACGATCGTCGCGGGTATGTTGCCCGCTGCGATCTTGCAGAACAAACAATCGTCGGACATGCGGTTTCCTTTCTGCTCCCGGAGCCGATCGCCGTTACTCCCGGAAGCGCTCGACCTCGGCGCCGGCGCCGCTGAGCTTCTCGACCAGCGACTCATAGCCGCGGTCGAGATGGTACAGGCGGTCGATGATGGTCTCCCCCTCCGCCGCCAGCCCGGCGAGCACCAGCGACGCCGACGCCCGCAGGTCGGTGGCCATCACCTTGGCCCCACCCAGCTGCCGCGGTCCGCGGACGATGGCGGTGTGGCCGTCGACCGTGATGTCGGCGCCCATGCGAATGAGCTCGGGGACGTGCATGAAGCGGTTTTCGAAGATCGTTTCGGTCACCACGGCCGACCCGGTAGCTTGCGTCATCAGGGCCATGTACTGGGCTTGCATGTCGGTGGGGAAGCCGGGGTGGGGCTGGGTGCGCACGTCGACGCCGCGATAGTCGGAGGCGGCGCTGACGCGCAGGAAATCGTCGCCGATCTCGATGTCGGCGCCGACTTCCTGGACCTTGTCAAGTACCGCCTCGAGGTCCTTTGGCCGGCATCTCGTGACCTCGAGCCGATCCCCTTTCAAGGCGCCGGCGACGAGGTAGGTACCGGCCTCGATGCGGTCGGGGAGAATCTCGTGATCGGCGCCGCCAAGCTCCGAAACGCCGCGAATCACGACCGTGTCCGACCCGGCTCCTTCGACCTCGGCGCCCATCGCGTTGAGCAGCGCGGCGAGATCGGCGACCTCCGGTTCGCGCGCCGCGTTGCGCAGCACGGTCGTGCCCTTCGCCAGTGATGCCGCCAGCATCAGATGCTCGGTGCCGCCGACGGTCGGTGAATCAAACGTCACGTCGCCGCCGCGCAGACGCTGCGCTGCGGCGACGACATAGCCCTCTTCGACCCGCAAATCGGCGCCGAGGCGGGCGAGCGCCGACAGGTGCTGGTCGACCGGCCGGGCGCCAATGGCGCAGCCTCCCGGCAGCGATACCCGGGCCCGTCCGGTACGGGCGAGCAACGGGCCGAGGACGAGAAACGACGCCCGCATCGTTTTTACCAGGTCGTAGGGTGCCTCGGTGCCGTTGAAGGAGGAAAGCCGAGCCCTCGTCTCGTCGCCGTCACGCTCGATGTCGACGCCGAGGTGCTCGAGCAAGCGCACGATGGTGGCGACGTCCCGTACCGCCGGGACATTCGTGAGCCGCACTGGCTCCTCGGTCAGCAGGGTGGCGACAAGCTCGGGCAGGGCGGCGTTCTTGGCGCCGCCGACCCGCACCTGGCCGCTCAGCGTGCGACCGCCTTGGATGCGGAGTTTCTCCATGACCACATGCTATCCGGTTCGGAGAAACTCCGGTCCTCAGCGGATCACGTAATCCGGCCAGCAGATGTCCGGCAGGGCCAGGAACGGGTCGTTCTCGTAGTCGAATCCGAAGATCGACGGGACCAGCTCCCGGGTGCCGTAATCGATCGTGCCGCCACGACCGCCGCGGCCGCCGCCGGTGGCTGCCGCCGGGCGCTCGCGCATCGCCCGCGGATCGAGGATCGTGTTGATCATGTCGATCGAGTCTTCCAGGTGCAGTCGCGTCGCCCGGTCGCCGCTGGTTGGCAGCGCCGCCGTGATCTGGCCGCGCAGCGTGCGCAGCTCGCCGCGCAGCAGGGCGCGAACCTCGCCGCTGGGCGCCGTCGTGCCGCCGTTGAGACGGTTGTTGACGGTGTCGAGGTAGACGCGCTGGGTGTTGCGGCGGAAGGGGTCGATCTCGCTGCCGGCAGCCAGCTCGCTCCACACGCCGTTGCGCACGTCGGTCAGGTAATCGATCGGTGCGTA
>SMVB01395082.1_pt1 | contig 10409 bp, 7 predicted proteins | sample 2456461 | NCBI WGS metagenome assembly SMVB01 (sample SAMN11095934, study PRJNA526329) | marine sediment metagenome | biome: Marine sediment; feature: Surficial sediment; material: Deep marine sediment; isolation source: Hadal surficial sediment | place: Pacific Ocean | collected 2014-05 | depth 0-1...
GAGCAGATCGAAGACATCATCAACATGATTAATGACATGGGCATAACGGTGCATGAGAAGGCACCTGATGCCGAGTCCCTGGTGCTGTCAGATGCCGCCGTCAATGATGACGAAGCCGTCGAGGAAGCTGCCGCCGCGCTGGCGACTGTCGACAGTGAATTTGGCCGCACGACTGACCCGGTGCGCATGTATATGCGCGAGATGGGCACCGTTGAGCTGCTGACCCGCGAAGGCGAGATTCGCATCGCCAAGCGCATCGAGGACGGGCTGAACCAGGTCAAGGATGCGCTCGGTTACTTCCCACCGACCATCGACTCCATCGCAGTCGTCTATGCACCCATTGCCGCAGGTAATGCCCGGCTGCAGGACGTGCTGGTTGGCTTCATCGATCCAAACGAACCCGATGAAGTCATACCGGCCAGTGCCAAAAGCAAGGACGACGACGATGAAGAAGAGGAAGACACGGGCCCGGATCCGGCCGAGGCCGACAAACGTCTGAAATCGATGTTCCGCAAACAGAAGAAAATCGTTACCGCACTGATAGAAGCCGACGGCGCCAACGATCCGAAGATCAGGAAAACCCGTGACAAGATGACGGCTGAGCTCATGGAGATCAAGCTCGCGCCGAAACTGTTCGAGGTCCTGTGCGGCCATCTGCGCACCACCGTCACCGGGATTCGCACCCATGAACGCAACTTGCTCCAGTTGTGCGTCCGCGACGCCGGCATGCCGCGCAAGGATTTTCTCGGCAGCTTCCCGCAGAATGAAACGAACCTGAACTGGATCGACAAGCACATCCGCAGCAAACGCAAGCATTCGTCGGCGCTGGCGAAATCGAAAGTCGATATCCTGCGCGCCCAGCGCAAGCTGATCGCAATCGAGCAGCAGACGCACCTGGCGATCAGCGAGATCAAAGAGATCAGCCGCAGAATGTCGATCGGCGAGGCGAAGGCCCGTCGTGCCAAGAAAGAGATGGTCGAGGCCAATCTCAGGCTGGTCATCTCGATCGCGAAGAAGTACACCAATCGCGGCCTGCAGTTCCTCGACCTGATCCAGGAAGGCAACATTGGCCTCATGAAGGCCGTCGACAAATTCGAGTACCGGCGCGGTTACAAGTTCTCGACCTACGCGACGTGGTGGATTCGACAGGCCATCACGCGTTCGATTGCCGACCAGGCCCGGACGATCCGTATCCCGGTTCACATGATCGAGACGATCAACAAACTGAACCGTATCTCGCGCACGATGTTGCAGGAGATGGGCCGCGAGCCGACGCCGGAAGAACTGGCCGAACGCATGGAGATGCCCGAGGAGAAAGTTCGCAAAGTCCTGAAGATTGCGAAAGAACCGATCTCGATGGAAACTCCGATCGGCGATGATGAAGATTCACACCTCGGCGATTTCATCGAAGATCCGGTTGTCGATTCACCGGTCGACTCCGCAACGAGCTCGGGCCTGAAGGAAACAACCGGCGACGTGCTGGCCAGCCTGACGCCGCGGGAAGCCAAGGTGCTGCGCATGCGCTTCGGCATCGACATGAATACGGATCACACGCTCGAGGAAGTCGGCAAGCAGTTTGATGTCACCCGCGAGCGCATCCGCCAGATCGAAGCCAAGGCCCTGCGCAAACTGCGTCACCCGACGCGCAGCGACCACCTCAGGAGCTTTTTGCTGGACGAGTAAGCAAGCCGGGTGCCGGTAACACCGGCACCTACAATGACGGCGAGTGCACGACCAGCATCTTCTCGATCGTCATGTCCCGGATGGTATGCCCGATACCGCCGACGCCGAGCCCCGACTCCCGCAACCCGGCGAACGGCATGCCGTCGACCCGAAATGCCGTGTGATCGTTGACCATGACCGCCGCGGCATCGAGGTGCCGGAATGCATAGAGCGCTGTGTCGATCTGCTGCGTAAAAATCGCGGCCTGAAAGGCAACCGGCAGTTCGTTGGCCTGCTCGATCGCCGCATCGATGTCGTCATATTCGGTGATAGACACGACAGGCCCGAAGATTTCAGCGGTCGAGACGCGCGCATCGCGCGGCGGCGCGTACAACACCGTCGGCGGGTAACAGGTATCGCTGAGCGGCTCGCCGCCACAGAGCAATTCGGCGCCGCCCGCAACCGCCTCGACAACCCATTCGTGAACGCGCTGCACCTCGGCGGGGCGAATCAACGGGCCAATGTCGATCGTCGCATCGGTCGGATCGCCAGTCTTCAAATCGGTGACGTGGGCGACGAGACGCCCGGCAAAGGTACGCGCGATCGACCGGTCAGCGAAGATTCGCTGCACGGACACGCAAACCTGGCCCGCATGATAGAAGCCGCCTTTCGCGATCGCCGGCACGGCCACGTCGAGGTTGGCGTCTGCGGCGAGAATCAGCGGCGCCGCCCCGCCATGCTCCAGCACGCAGCGGGTGCCCGGCGCCAGTTTGCTGCGCAACATCCAGCCAACACGCGCGCTGCCGATGAACGAAAAGAAACCGACGCGCGCGTCGGTCACGAGTCGTTCTGAAGCGTCGACCGATGCTGCCACCAGCACCTGGCACCACTCGGGCGCCAACCCCGCTTCGTGCAGCAGCTTCACAAAACGAATGCAGGACAACGGCGTATCGTCCGCCGGCTTGACGATGACCGGACAGCCCGCGGCGACAGCCGCGGCGACCTGATGCACGATCAGGTTCAGCGGATGGTTGAACGCGCTGACGGCGACGACGACACCGATCGGTTCGCGCTGCGTAAATGCCAGACGATGAGCGCCGGCCGGCGTATCGCCCATCGGGACAACTTCGCCGTGGTCGCCGCGCAAGGATTCGACACACAAACCGATGCCGTCGATCGCGCGGGTAATCTCGACCCGCGAATCGACCAACGGCTTGCCGCCCTCCTCGGCCGCACCGATCGCCAGCGCCTCGGCACGTTCAGTCATCAACTCCGCCACCCGCCTGAGGATTGCGATGCGCTCGTGGCGCGGCAGCCAGGCTGCCCGATTTCGGTACAGAGCATAGGCCGTGGCCAAGGCCTTATCGACGTGCCGCGTGTCACCGGTCTCGACCTCGGCGAGCAGCTTGCCGTCGAACGGCGCGGTGACCACCGCCGTGCCTGCCGGCGCACCGGCATCGACGATCAGCAAGGCATGTCTGGCCATCGTGCCCGCCGGCCCTGCTAGCGGGTCACGCCCGGCTCGGTCAGTTCACCAAGTCGCTTCGTCAACAAGGGGTTCTCCCGGTAATCGATCGGAATCACGACCAGTCCGGGCCCCGGGTCCGTGAACGCCTGTTCCAGGGTTCCGGCAAGATCGACGCTGTTGTCGACCCGGTACCCATTCCAGCCAAATGCGCCGGCCAGTGCCAGCCAGTCCGGATTCGTGAAGGACAAGTCGGTATGCCGCCCGAATTCGTCAGCCTGCTTCCATTGAATCAAACCGTATCCAAAGTCTTCCCAGACCATGATGACAGGTTCGACGCCGAGTCGCTTCGCCGTTTCCATCTCCTGCACATTCATCATGAATCCGCCGTCACCGATAATCGCGAGCACCCGGCGATCCGGGTTGATCAGGCTCGCGGCAATGGCACCCGGCAGCGCAAAACCCATCGAGCAGAAACCATTGGGTATCAGGCAGGTGTTGGGTTCGTGGCAATGATAATGCCGGGCAACCCACATCTTGTGCGCGCCGACATCGGAGAGCAGGATATCCTGCGGGCCGAGTACCTGGCGCGCATCCCACACTGCCTTCTGCGGGCGGATCGAGCCCACGGTTTCATCGTTCGCGTGCGTCGCCAGTTCGGCCTGCATCTTGCTCCGCATCTCAGCCTGATTGGCCAAATCAAATTCGGGCACACCGTTCTGGCGCACGCGTTCGTTCAGCATCCACAGGGTATGCGCAAGGTCGCCCACCAGTTCGATTTCCGGGTGGTAATCGAAGTCGATCTCGGCCGGCAGGAAATCCGCGTGAATGATCCGCTTGTCGCCCTTCGGATTCCACAACCGCGGGTGATACTCGACCATGTCGAAACCGAGCGTGATGACCAGATCCGCATCGTCGATGACCAGGGTAGGCAGGTCCTTCCGGCCAAGGCCGATGGTATACAGGCAGTAGTCTGCATCGACATCCACACAGCCTTTCGCCATGAACGTACTGAGTACCCCGATGCCGGTCTGCCCGCAGAATTCGCGCAACTGCTTGCTGGCCCGACGTCGTATGCACCCATTGCCGGCCAGTATGACCGGCCGCTTCGCACCGGCCAGCAAGTCGAAGGCCTTGTCGATAATCGTGTCGTCAGTCACCGCACGGCGGAAACGTCGCGGTGTCATGGGTACTTTGTCGGTGTCCTGCTTGGCGATGTCCTCCGGCAACTCGATGAGCACGGCGCCCGGCTTTTCCGAACGCGCGATGCGCACGGCTTTGCGTACGATTTCCGGAATCGTATCGACATTAACGATCGACATTGCCCACTTCGTCACCGGCTCGAACATGGCGACGACATCCATGATCTGGTGAGACTCCTTGTGCAGGCGCGCGGTCGAGCCTTGACCGGTCAGCACGAGCATCGGCGAACGGTCCATATTGGAGTTGGCAACCCCGGTGATCAGATTCGTTGCGCCCGGGCCGAGCGTCCCCAGACAACCGGCCACCTGCCCGGTCAAGCGGCCATAAACCTCCGCCATGAATGCCGCGCCTTGCTCGTGACGGACCAGGATAAACCTGATCGACTCCGAACTTTCCAGCGACATCATAAAATCGGCATTCTCTTCGCCGGGCACACCGAAAATATACTCGATGCCCTCGGTCTCGAGGCACCGCACCAACAAATCGGACGCTTTCATCAACATCTCCCGGCCACCCGACTCGCGGTCAGGCAAGCGGCTGAGGGTAAGGGTAAACCTGGTCCAAGGGCACCGAGATGCCGCTGGACTGCACGACTCGGCAATGGTAACGGCGCAAGCTGCGCGGCTCATCGACACCGCATGAATGCGCGATCATGCCGACCTCCCGCTCCATGGTTTGTTGATAGCGCATCACGCGCTCCGCCTTGTCGGCCGGCACCAAACCGCGTTGCAGGCGTTTATCGTGGGTCGTGACTCCGGTCGGACAGGTGTTCTTGTTGCATTTCATGGCCTGGATACACCCGAGGGCAAACATGAACCCGCGGGCTGTCACGACGAAATCCGCGCCGAGACACAAAGCAGACGCCACGAGACCGGGCGTGATCATCTTGCCGCTTGCGATGACCTTGACACGATCGCGCATCCCGGTAGCAGTCAGTATATCGGTAACGAGTGGCAGGCTCTCGCGCACCGGCAAGCCGACATTATCCATCAGCGGCATTGGCGCCGCGCCGGTCCCGCCATCGCCCGAATCGATGGCGACGAAATCGGGGCCGGACTTCGGCCCACGCGCATACGCTGCCTCGAAAATGTCCTGTAGCCAGCCGTAGGCGCCGACGACCATCTTGAAACCGACCGGCTTGCCGGTGATCTCCCGTACCCGATCGATGAAATCGAGCAGCGTTTTCGTGTCATAGATCTCCGGATGACGATTCGGACTGATCGAATCGTGTCCGGCCTCGATGCCGCGGATCGCCGCTATTTCCCCGGTCACCTTCGCAGCCGGCAGGATACCGCCCTTGCCCGGCTTGGCACCCTGACTCAGCTTGATCTCGAACATTCGCACCTGTTCATGCGCAGCGATCTCACGCAGCTTGTCCTCGTCAAGCGACCCGTCGGGCTTGCGCACGCCATACTTCGCCGTGCCAATCTGGAATACGAGGTCCGCACCGCCCTCGAGGTGATAGGGCGACAACCCGCCCTCCCCGGTGTTCAGCCAGCAACCCGCCTTGCGCGCACCATTCGATAACGCCAGCACGGCCGGTTTCGAGATCGCCCCGAAACTCATCGCGGAAATATGAAAAATGCGGTCGGTGGTATACGGGTGCTCGCAGGAATGCCCCCCGATCGTCACGGTTTGCGTCTTGGCCGCATCCGTGTCCAGGGTCGGCCACGGGCAATTCACGAACAAGAAGGTGCCGACCCGCGTCAGATCGCGCGTCGAACCAAACGCGATCGTGCTGTCGACACCCTTGGCGGCGCGATACGCCCAGGATCGCTCGGCCCGATTGAACGGCATCTCCTCCCGATCCATGGCGAAGAAGTATTGCCGAAAAAACTCGCCGAGATCCTCAAAGAAATAGCGAAAGCGGCCGACAACCGGGTAATTGCGCCGAATCGCGCTCTTGGTCTGCGTCACATCGATAACATACAGGCAGATGAGCGCGAGTACGGCCAAACCCACCGATATTACGAACAGGTAGGCAAACAAGCCCAAAATCTGATTTACCAATTCCACCGCTGCCGATCCCGTATGCCAAAACCCCGGTTATTTTACATGCTATCAGCAGCATTGCACGGGGCATCAGTCACTCGCGGGGCCGGCGCCGAAGCTGCGACCCGGACCACAGCAGATGACCGATACCTCGAGCGGATAGTGATCCGAACCCGTGTCGGGCCCGCGTTGCACAGAACGTACGTCTAGCGAACGGGTGGCCAGCACGTGATCGATGGGAATCCATAACGGCAGGGCAGATGTCGGCCAGGTGAAATGGAAGCCGGCGGGCCGGCGCGCATCGACCAGGCCGGCGGCTGCCGCAAACGACTCGAAGTACGGCGAAAACGGCGTCATGTTCAGATCGCCGATGACCAGGCTCGGCAGCCCGGTCGCAGACAAACGCGCTGCCAGCGTCTCAAGTTGCAGGTTCCGTTGCCCGGCCCCGCGTGCAGACAAAGGCGGAAACAAATGGACGGCGTAAATCTGCAGCGGCCGGCCGCCTGTATCAAGCACCACACGTGCGTTCACGCTGCCCGGCACACCGAGATCGATTAATTCCGACTCGATGAACGGCAGACGCGACCAGACGCCGAGACCGAAGGGATCGGGGCGCGGCCGACCGACGCGATACGGGTACTCGGCATCGAGATGGCGCAGCGCAGCTTGCCATTCGTCGGTCAATTCCTCGATCACGATGACATCCGGCGAACGCGCGGCAAGATAAGCCCGTACCGCCGCATGGCCGTCATTCCGATAGTTCACGTTCAACGCGATGATCGACACCTCGCCGGACCCGGTCGCCGCAGCCGACGCGCCGGTGACGAGCGGCGTCAGGTATGGCCCAACATACCAGACATTCGGCAGCGCCAGCAGCAGAGTCAGCGCCAGCAGCAAGCGGTGCCCGGAATGCAGGAAAGTCAGCGCCAGCAGCGCCTGTGCAATTACGAAATATAGCCGGAAATGCGAAAACAGCTCGGCGAACCAGACCGTGCGACTGAACAATGAGACGATGGTCGCGAAACTGACGGCAATGAACGTAGCTCGAATCAGGACATGGAAAAACTGCCGCTCGCCACTGGTCGTGACCATCGGCCCTATCCCTGCGCGACCCGTTTCGGTAAGGTTGATGCCAAGACAGAGAGCCTGCCGATGTCCAGAAAAATTGCCGAACTCGATCGCCAGCGCGGCCGAAACCGGGTTGCCGGTATCCGCAGCGCGCTGACGGCGATGGTTTTACTCAGCTCGACACTCGTCGCCTGCGGCGAACCACCACCAGCAAGCTCGAACGAACCGGGTGAAGTCGCAAAACGTGTCATCGCTGAATTCTTGTCGTTGCCGGTCACCGAAATGACATTAGTATCCCTCGAGGCCACCGATTTCAACGACGCAAGCCTCGGCTGTCCGAAACCCGGAATGTCCTACGCACAAGTGATCACACCGGGCTACCGGGCCGTCGTCGAAGCCGACGGGCGACGTTTCGACGTCCGTGTATCCGGAACGCACGGACGCATCTGCCGGCGCAACGCCAAAAACAGCCCGCCGACGGGCGATGTCGGCGGAAAACCGGCGGGCCGGCAGTCACCTGTCACGTCGATGATCAACCGGGCGCGCAACGATCTGGCCGGTTTGCTGAGTGCCGAGCCGACCGCGATCCGCATCACCGGCGTGCGGCCCTACCGCGAGGATCGGGACCGGCTCGAGGGTTGCACACCGGCCTGCCCGCAGCATACCGGCGGCGGCGATTGCGGCTACCTGATCGGGCTGTTCTACGACGGCCGTCGCTACGCGTATCACGCGACCGACGAACGCGCGACACCCTGTCCGCCTATTCTGTCGATGTAACCCGGCAGGCTGGTGTGGGGGAGCGGCTCCCACAACAGTTGTTGTTGCCCCCGACGCTGTGCCTGTTAGCGCGGTGATGAACGACCCGCCTTGCGCGCCTTGCGCAGCTGGCGTGCCGTCAACTTCCGCCAGGCCTTGCGCACCGGCCGCGCCAGGCGTTCGATGCGCGTGGGTTTGAAAATCAATGCATCCGCTTCGTTCAGATCCGTATAACGCCCAAGGTACTTGTGCTTGATCCAGGCGTTCAAATCGATCTGGCATGCCTGCCCGAACAACCAGCGCCGCCATGCCCCCCGGCCTTTGGCGCTCACGACAGCCGAACCGAAATCAATCAGGTACGGCCGGCCGTCGGGCGTTACGAGGATATTGTCCTTGCGCTTCATGTCCGCATGCGCAACCCCGGCGGCGTGCGCGGCGCGCAGGATATCCAGCAAAGCCGCGAAGAATGCCTCTCGATCCGGCAACTCACCGGCAGACAGACGCAGCGGGCGGCCGTCGATGAATTCGAGCAGCAGCCGGCCCTCGCTGAGGCCGAAACAGCGTGGAACACCGGGGATACCGTCGAGGCGTTGATACACGACCGACTCGCGACGAATCATCCAGCGCCGAAACCAGCGCAGCAGTGCCGAGCCCATGGCCTCCTTGACGATCAGGTACTCGGTGTCCGGATACTCAGGCCCGGCACGAACTTTGTAAACCACGCCCTGGTAGCCACTGCTCAGCAATTCACCGCGCTGGCCGGAGCTGCGCATGACCGTCACAGACCGCCTGCCGTCAGCATTGTCCACCCGCCCGCCCGGCTGCTGTCGGCACGGCGGCTAGCCGAGCTGGTTGGCAATGTAGGCAAGACACAGCAACGTATAGATGACGATGATCAGCTCGTAATTCTCTTTCCAACTCGTCCGGAACGACCAGTGCCCACCGCTGCGAATGCGCAGCCCATTCGGAATCACGGCCGGCACATCGGCACTCCATGTCTCCCAGTCATCGCCGAATATCCCGCGCAGTTTACGATCCTCATATTCGATCGCGGCCGGGTAATAGAAAAACCAGAACCCGGCCGACACAACGATCGCCCACCACTGCCCGCTGGCAAATGTGAAGCCGATGATCATCAGGAGGTTGCCGGTATACAGCGGATGCCGAACCAGTGAATACGGCCCGTCGGTCGCCAACTTCTGGTTCTTGACGATAAAGCCCGATGCGTAAAAACGGAACAACATGCCGGCCAATGCCAGCGTGGCGCCAACCGCGAAGCTGTTCGGCAGCGGATCTGAAAATCCAGCGAAGACCGGCACCAATGCCAGGCCGATTGCCTGGCGAAAAAATTCGTTGTATCGCCATTCGCGAACCCGGTGCGAAAGACCGGTCAACGGCGGCAGATCCTGTGTGCGACGACTCATGATGCTTGATTCTGTCCTGTCGGTACGTTCAGGCAGGCCGAAATCAGCCGCCTCAACCGGCAAAGTATACCTGCACGCCGGAGCCGGGTACTGCTAGAATTCGTGCCCCACGCCTTTGTTTTCAGGGCCTGTAGCTCAGCTGGTTAGAGCAGTGGACTCATAATCCATTGGTCGTAGGTTCAAGTCCTACCAGGCCCACCACTTCAAACTCATACGCTGCAACGGTTTCAGCCGTTTGCAGCGGTGTTTGTCGCACCCGTGTAAACTCCCGTGGTGCACTGCGGGTGCAGTGACACCGATATTTGTGCATGATGGTGTTGATTCGTGAAGTGGAGTTATAACGCATGGCAGTGCTGGTTAAGCGCAGGCGGTCGGATGATTCGATTGCCTATCGCATTCAGGATCGCACCACCGGGTACCCTTCCCTGTCGGAAACATTCACGACGCTGAAAGCGGCGCGCGAATACAAGCTCAAGGTTGAATACGAACGCGAGGCGGGCCTTGCCGGGTTACGTCGCGGTCGTCATCGCCTGGGCGACGCGGTGCACGACTTCACCGAAACCGCGGAGTTCGCCAAACGTAAATCGGGGGCCACCACGCGCCGCCAGCTGGGATGGTGGTCCGACCGGATCGGGCAACTGCCGCTGGCCAAGATTACGCCCGACCTGATCGCGGACCACCTGCACGCGCTTGAAGTGGGCGGGTGCAGTGGCTCGACCGTCAACCGATACCGGTCTGCCCTGTCGCGGGTGTTCCGGTACGCGGTGAATACCCGCCGCTGGACGAACCATAACCCCTGCTCGATGATCGAACGCCGCCCGGAAGGTCGCCGTCGCGAA
>SMVB01134208.1_pt1 | contig 10407 bp, 9 predicted proteins | sample 2456461 | NCBI WGS metagenome assembly SMVB01 (sample SAMN11095934, study PRJNA526329) | marine sediment metagenome | biome: Marine sediment; feature: Surficial sediment; material: Deep marine sediment; isolation source: Hadal surficial sediment | place: Pacific Ocean | collected 2014-05 | depth 0-1...
AGCCAACCCTCGAATGAGGCACCCAATTTCAGGATCACCGGCACGGGGTCCCGCACTCCAGTGCGAGAAGCGGGAGTGCGCCGACCCAACCCGGACGCGGGTGTCGGTGTCTTTGTCTGTGCCCTCGACGGCTCAGACGAGGGGCTTTGGGCGACTTGACTCAAGGTCATCCATCCATCAGGAGGCCCACGATCCGCGTGAGATCCTCCTTCTCAAAGTACTCGATCTCGATTCTTCCTCGCTCGGTTCCGCCAACAATTTTTACCCGGGTTTGGAAATGTCGCTGTAGCTCTTCGAGAATGGGTACCAGGCTCGGGTCGAGCACCGAGGTTGTCTTGCGCGATTTACGGGGTTGCGTTTGGGGCGCGGGCCCGGAAATCTCGCGAGCCAGCATTTCGGCCTCCCGGACCGAGAGCCGTTCGTTCACCACCCGGTCGCGCAGGTGGATGCGTCGCTCCGGGTTCCCGACCTGGAGTAGCGCCTTGGCGTGGCCCATGCTGAGGCGACCCTGTTCGACGTCCTGCTGAATGTCTTTCGAAAGATCGAGCAAGCGGATGTGGTTGGTGATGCTCGAGCGTTCCTTCGAGACCTTTCGCCCCACTTCTTCTTGGGTTGCGCCGCTCTCGATCAAAGCGCGATACGCATAGGCGAGTTCGATCGCATTGAGATCCTGCCGCTGGACATTTTCGATGATCGCAATTTCGAGTCGCTCTCGGGGTTCAATGTCGGCGATTACCGCGGGGATCGTCTTCAGGCCGGCGGCCAGGGTTGCGCGCCAACGCCGCTCACCGATGATCAGCTCGTAGCGGGATCCCGCGCGCCGGACGACGACCGGTTGCAAGACGCCGTGACGGGTGATCGACTGCGCGAGCTCTTCGAGTTGTGCCGGATCGAAAATGCGGCGAGGCTGTTCGGGGTTCGGATCGATCTCGTCGACTCTAATGAGTGTAGGGTCTCCGGATCCCGGTCGATGGGCCGATTCGGCGTCTGGAGCCGTTTTGTGGGGGTCTGGGACCGTTCCACTCGACGCGACCGGATCGCGATAGGGGGTTGGGGGCGGTGGTGAATCGGAGCTTCCGGCTCCGGGGATCAACGCGCCCAGACCGCGGCCCAATGCATTGCGACGATTGCTCATTTGGGGCTCCCCGACGTTGATGTAATCGATGACGTAGTGGGTGACGTACTGGGAGGAGTGATGGATGAAATGGTTTCTGGCTGTGGCGATGGCTCGGAGGATGTCGACTCCGGTTGTTGGCCGGAGACCGAAAGGCCCGCGCCCTCCGCGACCGGGATGTTGGACAACACCTCTTCGGCGAGCTTCAAGTACGCCACTGCCCCGCGCGAATGAATGTCGTAGAGCAAGATGGGTTGACCGTGACTCGGGGCTTCACTCAAGCGAACGTTGCGCGGGATCCGGGTGCGGTAGACCTTCGCGCCAAAGTGCTGCCGCACCTCGGCCTCGACCTGACGACTGAGGTTGTTCCGCAGATCCACCATCGTGAGCGCGATCCCCTCGAGTTCGAGCGTGGGGTTGAGTTGGGCGCGGACCAGGTCGCGGGTCTCGAGCAAACGCGCCAGGCCTTCGAGGGCGTAGTACTCACACTGGAGCGGGATCAAGATCGAGTCCGCAGCCGTGAGTGCATTGAGGGTCAAGATCCCGAGCGAGGGCGGACAGTCGATCAAAATCAGCTCGTAGCTGTTGCGGGCGTCGCCCACCACCGTGGCGAGGCGTTCGGCGCGATCGTCCAGCGCCGCGAGCTCAATTTCTGCCCCCACCAGATCGGGACCGGCGGGCAAGAGATGAAGGCAATCGAGATCCGTCTCCAGCACCGCGTCCTTGATGGCCAGGCGACCGATTATTGTGTCATATACTTGCCGTGGGGGATTCGACACACCAAAGGCACTGGTGGCGTTCCCCTGGGGGTCGAGGTCGATCAGGAGCGTGGAGCGCTCCGACACCGCGAAGCAGGCCGCGAGGTTGACGGCGGTTGTGGTTTTCCCAACCCCGCCCTTCTGATTCACGATTGCGATCACACGACACGGCGACATAGAGCCCAACCTCACGATTATTCGAACGCCCCTAGGCGTTTGTACTCTGAGGGCCTCTAGGCCAGCGGTTCCTCATCACACCCAGTTGACGACCAAAGACCAACCCGTTGGGTTGGCCAAAGGCCAACCCCGTAGGTATCACAGGGTTTCGAGCGTTGCTCGGATAACTGGGTCTCGCGACACAACTCGCGCGTTTCTCGGCCCCAACACCCAGCTACGACCTCGGGGCGAGCTTCTTCGCAACCCAAACCCGCCGCTCCGCGCCCTCGAGCGGAACCCGATAGCTGAGCTCTCGCGATCGTGAGTGGGATGGACCGGGGGCCGGGGCGGACGAGAGAGAGTCGGGGGTTCCCGGGATCGCGAGCCAGCCGCCATCGCGGCACCACGGCAACATCCAGTCGAGAACTCGGGCGGGCGGGGCAACGCCCTGGGCCACCACGCCATCGGCCTGGATGGGGTCGAGTTCTTCGATCCTCCCCAGCAGGACCGTGGTGTTCTCGAGGCCGAGTTCGCGGACCACCGTTTTTTGAAACGAAACCCTGCGAGAACGGGACTCAACCGAGATAATGGCGCGATCGGGGAACAGAATCGCGATCGGGAGCCCGGGAAACCCCGCCCCGGAGCCCAGATCCGCGAGCTTCTCGAAGTCTGGCAGGACCCGGATGAGCGCCAGGGCGTCGAGAACCAGGCGCCGGGCAATGGTATCCGGGCCCCGGTGCCCGGTGAGGTTCATCCGCGGGGCCCAGCTCGAGAGGAGCAGCGTGAGTTCCGCGAGGCGATCCAACGTAGCGGGCCCGCGATCGTAACCCAGGGCCTCGAGACCGAGTTCAAGGATCGCTCGCACGGCTTCGCGTTCTTCTTCTAGCACGGATGGGTTGGCCCTTGTGGGGTCTTGGGGCCCCTCGGGACTGGGTTCCGTTCCCCGTGGAACATGCCCCGTCGGTTCCCCGTGGCACATTCGAGCCTTGGTGGAACGATCGCCCGGGAGCGTTGCGTTTCTTGGCGAACCGTTGCGTTTCTTAGTGAATCGTTGCGCTTCTTCGTGAACCGTTAGTCTTCTTGGCTGGCGGAGCTCGACGCTACCGCTTCATCGTACTCATCCGCGCCTTCGGGCACGACCACAACCTGGCGATAGCGTCCAGTTCCCACGCTCATGGTCGCCACGGCATCAAGTTCCTTGACCGACATATGGAGAATCCGGCGATCCCGGGCATTCATGGGGTCGAGCGCAACCGCGCGCTTGGTCTCGCTCGCGCGCCCCGCGGCCCTCTTGGCGAGACGTTCGAGGAAGTCGGTTCGCTTCTCTGCGTCTCCCTCGGCGTCTACCACAACCCTCGGGGCATCGTCCGACAGCCCCATGGCGAACTGATTCCCGAGCAACTGCAGGGCATCTACGGCTCGTCCGTCGCCGGTCCCAAGCGCGAGTGCCGCCTCGCCCCGGAGCTCGTAGACGCTGAAATCCCCTTCAGACGATTCCGAAATGCGAAACTCCCCTAGGCCCATGCGCTCCACGATCCCGAGAATGAACTTCCCGACTTCTCCAACCTGCCCCTCCACGACACCGCGAGACTCCCCTTTGGGCTTCTCCCGGGGCGCGGCCTCGACCTCTCGCGCCTGATCGCGATCACGATCTCGGCCGCCGCGATCGCCCCGATCGCTGGAGTTGGGGGTGATGGGCTTCGCGTCCTTGGGTATCGCGACCAACACCGTGCGGGCCCCGGAGCCGAAGATCTCGCCCCCCGCTGGAATGACAATCTTGAGCTCCGCCTCTTCGATTCCATAGAACCGGCAGGCCTTGCTCACCGCTTCGGCGCGGTCGTCACCTATAAACTCGTTTGCTTCTGCCTTTTGGTCGTACATGATTTTTCGCCTCTCTCTCGACTAGTGGGTTGATGATTGGGTTGTTGAATGAAGGAAGGGTTGACTTCAGGTCTTCGCCTCGGCCGCTCGCGAGCGACGGACGTACAACTGGTGGGCGATCCCCAGGAAGTTGCTGATCATCCAGTAGAGGACCAGGCCCGAGGGAAACTGATAAAAGAGCACCAACATCATCAATGGCATGACGGTGGTCATCATTTTTGCCTGCACGGGATCCATCCCCGTCATGGGGGTCATTTTCTGGGTGATGTACATGCTGGCTCCCATCACGATGGGGAGGACCCGGATAGGAATATCCAGACCCGGGATCGAGAACAACTCCTCGGGGGCCGACAGGTCGTTGATCCAGAAAACGAACGGGGCGTGGCGCAGGGCGATGGTGCTCTGGAGCGCGTAGAACAAGCCGATGAAGACCGGAAACTGCAGCAACATCGGCAGGCAGCCACCGAGTGGATTTACCCCCTCTTTCTTGTATAGCTTCATCGTCTCTTCAGATTGCCGCTGGCGGTCTTCCTTGTACTGCTCCTGGATCTCCTTCAAGCGAGGCTGGAGTTCTCGCATGCGCTCCATGGATTTCATCTGCCGCTGCATGATGGGCAGGGTCGCGAGGCGCACCATTAGGGTCACCATGATGATCGCCACCCCGTAGTTGGGATAGACACCATAGAGGGTTTCGAGCAGCCAGTGGAAGAACTGGGTAAGGGGTTGGAGCCACGAATAGCCGTAGTCGATCGAGCGCTCGAGTCCCGGCTTCACCGCGATGAGCTCTGCCGCGACCTTCGGCCCGATGTAGCCGCGAAAGTTTCGCGCCACCACCTGGCCCGGTCGGATCTCGACGTCTTCGTAGACAAAGCGCGTAAACGCGCTCTCGCCCGGAATCACCGGCTCGAACACCACCTTCGCGATACTCGACTCTCGAGAATTCGGAATCAGGGCCGCGACGAAGTAGCGATTCGACACGCCGGCCCACTCGATCTGGCCTTCGTTTGTCGTCGGACCTTCGTCTTCGCTACTCAAGAATGAGAAGAAACCCCCGGAACCCACGCTCGGAAGTAGCTCGCGTTCGACTTCATCGTTCGCCAATACGATCAGCGCTTGTTCGGTGAAGTCGTTTCCCTCGACTTGCGAAGCAGCCCATTCGAGGTCGATATCGACCTCTATGATCCGATCGGTCGAGTTCCCAATTTCGAGCTCGAGTTCGAACGTGTAGCTGTCGGGATAGAACTGGAAGATCTTCCGAACCTCGATGCCATTGCGTTCGAGAACAAACACAATGCGCTGAGTGCCCCGGCCCTCCACCCGAAACAAGGCCTCGCTCAGGTTCCCTATCCCCAAGCCCTTGAGCGGCGTTGCGAGAATGATCGTGTTCTCGTCATCTCGCGTCACCAGTTCAATTGGCGTCGCGTCCTCGCCAAAGCCAACCTGATACTCCTCGGCGAGCAATCGCCAGCTCGCGATTCCCCCACCCCTATTGTCGAGCTGCACGCTGTAGAGTTCGCTCTCGGGTCCACCCTTCCAACGTTCGATCGCGGGTTCAGGCGCCGGCTTGGCCACGGTCCTGCTCGCTGCATCGGCGCGTTGAAGATCATCTTGCCAGGAGTCGCCGGGCCAGCTGTCGACTGCCGTTTGCGGAGCTAGGTCGGGGGATTCGCCCGGCGCAAGCTCGGCCTCAGCTTCGGCCGCAGGCGGGGCCGGGGGCATGTGGGCAGCTTCCCAAGACGACCAGGCGCTCAGTACGAGGAGCGACAACGCTATGGCTAAGAGGGTGTTGCGATCCAACGATTTGCCTCAGGGAACCGGGTCAAACCCGCCCTCGTGAAGGGGATGGCACTTTCCGAGTCTCCGCACCGCGAGCCCAACGCCGCGAACAACACCGTGGCGGCCTATCGCGTCAATTCCGTATTGAGAACAGTTGGGCACAAACCGGCAGGCCGGGGCCAGAAAGGGTGATATCAATATCTGGTAGACGCGGATTACGAATATCGCAATCGACTGCGCGATTCCCCGTTTCTCCCGAGCAGGCCCCCGCGTCATTTCTTCACCTCTGATCTAGTCGCCAGCTGGCCCTTGGCCACCAGCTCGCTGAGTTCCAGGCGGATCTCATTCGCCGGGCTGTCGGCTGCGCCTCGACGCGCAATCACCACGATATCGACGTCTTCCGCCAACTGGGCGCCACCGGTCCGAAACCACTCGCGGACGGCGCGCTTCACGCGGTTCCTCACCACCGCGTTCCCGACCTTGCGACTGACGATCAGCCCCAGTCGGGTCCGCGATTCGTTCCCAGCTTCCCGGGCGGCGATGGAAACTGCAAAATTGGTCGAAGCACAACGGCGGCCGAGCCGGCGGACTCGTGCGTAGTCGCGGGCGGAAACCACTCGGTCCGCTCGTTGGAAGCGAGCGGAGCGAATCATCCTCAACCCTGCTTCGAGCCCACCGAGACCGTGAGACGCGTGCGTCCCTTTGCTCGGCGGCGCTTCAAGACTGCGCGACCCGCCTTGGTGCTCATCCGGCTGCGAAAGCCGTGCTTGCGTTTTCTTTTGATTCGACTGGGCTGATACGTGCGCTTCATCGCTCATACTCTCTTTGCTTGGATGCGAATCTTACAATTAATCTTCTAAAACTCAGGCGGTCGCTTCACGAACTGAACTTCGACTCGCCAAAATTCTCTTGGTGTCGCTCGGTCCCTACTTATGGGGCTGCACTAGAAACGGCCCCAATCCTCTCATTGCTGTCGTTTTGCGACACTTCCCACTCGATCGCGCTCGTGCTGCTGGTGTGCGGCCCGCTCCGGGCCCAGCTACCGGCCGCTAGGCGCTCGATCACGACCGAACACGATAACTTCTCTTCTGGTTCTTCGGATCTCGAGTCCTTAGGATCTTGAATTCGCTAAACTTTCGACGCTTACCAACGGTCGCGCGTTACCCACGATCCACCGCTACTCGGGGGGTCCGCCCTTCGACTCACCCTCGCCCCGCCGTTGATCCACTCTCGATCCACTCTCGATCCACTACAGGCCAACAGTCAACCAGCGTTACTGAATCGGCCGGGCCTGGATCAGCATCTGGAATCTACCAGGGTCGCCGCAACCGTTTCGCGGGGCACTCCGGCCAGCCGTCACCTTTCCGCGAACGCGAGAGCTTATCCGCCGGAAGAGGCTCCTGCAACGCTGTCTCCCCGACTCCGCGACCGGGTTCAGACACGCTCTCGATGGACAAAACCGCCGCCTCAGGACGAGGTTCGTGGTAAGCTCAGGGTCAAACCGGGGCAGTCAACACAGCGAGAACTGCGCCACGCCCCGGTTTCCGACAGATTGCGCGCTACCCGACAAAACTACGCGGTGAGAAATCCTTTTTGGGATCCGGAGCTAGCTGGGTTTTATGCAATTGTCAGCAGCCTATCTCTACTACCACTCTCTAATGAATTTTTTTAGAAAAGAGTAAATAGGAAGATGATGAAACTCTCAATTAGCAAGGGCGAGCTGCAGACGGGCCTCTCACGTCTTCAGGGTATCGTCGAAAAACGAAACTCCATGCCGATTCTCGCGAACGTTTTGATGCGTGCAAAGGTCAAGGGGAATGAGTTCAGTCTCGCGGCGACGGATCTCGAGGTCGGAATTCAAAGCTCTCACGACGCAAAGGTCAAGGCCGGGGGCGGGGTGACGGTTTCGGCAAAGAAGCTTTTTGAGATCGTGCGCGAATTGCCCGACGAGGAAATATTTCTCGAAGCAACCGCCAACGCGTATCTGAACATCAAATGCGCGCGCAGTGATTTCACCCTCGCCGGCACGTCGATCGAGGAATATCCGACGCTGCCGGACTTTGCGCCCGAGAAAACCGCCACCGTACAGGCCCATGTTTTGAGCCTCATGATTGAGCGAACGATCTACGCCGCCTCGGTGGACGAGACGCGATACAACCTCAACGGCGTCTATCTCGAGGTGCTGGACGAGCCGGGACGCATCCGCATGGTGGCCACCGACGGCCACCGCCTGGCTTCGGTGGATCGAACGCTTTCCGAAGATAGTCTGGGACTGGAGAACGGGGTCATAATCCCACGAAAGGGACTAGGAGAACTCAAGAAGCTCGTCGACGAAGATGATGCAGACGAAATCGAGCTCGCGTTCGAGGGCAACAACGGCTTGGCGCGCAAGGGTAGGGTGACGCTCGTGATGCGCTTGATCGAAGGGGAGTTTCCCAACTACACCCAGGTGCTGCCAACCAAGATCGAACGTTCGGTGATTCTACCGGCCGAGGAGTTTGGCCGGGCTTTACGCCGAGTCGCGCTGCTGTCTTCGGAACGCAGCAAGGCGGTGAAGCTCGAGCTCACCAACGGGCGGCTGGTGATCAGCTCGAGCAACCCCGATTTGGGTGATGCTCGAGAAGAATTGGACATCGATTTTGCCGGGGAAGACATCGCAATTGGGTTCAACGCGCGTTACCTGATGGATGCCCTGACGACCCTTCGCTCAAAGGAAGTCCGCTTTGGTCTTCAGAACGAACTCGCCCCTGCGCAGTTGGTTCCGACCGACGATGAGGACACCCTTGCCGTGGTAATGCCGATGCGTGTTTGAGCGAAATTTCGCTTGTTTTCGAGCGAGAATCAGGCTCATTTTCACGCGCAGCTGCGACTACTTGAAATTCGTCGAACCTAGAGTCTTTACGCAGACTTACCCATTCTGTACCCTCTTTGAAACCGCGGTGCTCCAGGTCTGCGCACAGGCGCGAATTGCTCGGAGTTTCTCGGCCCGACGTCAGCTAAACCACCACCCCGCAAAGCGTTATTTGGAGCGAAAAATCTTTGCCCGAACAGCCACAACTGCGCCGCGAAGTCGCATCAAATTGTGGAATTTCAAGCCACCGAGTTGAGTCGCAGGGTCGCGATTGGGCGCTCTTTTACCAAACCAGATCCTACAACTTCTTCTCCGGACCCTGCCCCATCTTCTTTCTCACACTACGGACGATCCACACGTGACCTACGACGCCAGTTCGATAGAGGTCCTTGAGGGCCTCGAGCCGGTTCGCAAGCGGCCAGCGATGTACATCGGGACCACGGGCCCCGCCGGCCTTCACCATCTCGTCTACGAAGTAGTGGACAATTCAATCGACGAAGCGCTGGCCGGCTTCTGCAAGCAGATCACGATCGATCTGCACCAGGACGGCAGGGTGACGATCGACGACGATGGTCGCGGGATCCCGGTCGACATTCATCCACGCGAGGAACGTTCGGCGGCCGAGGTCGTGATGACGACTCTGCACGCCGGGGGGAAGTTCGACGAAAAGAGCTACAAGGTTTCGGGCGGACTTCACGGGGTCGGGATTTCCGTCGTGAACGCGCTCTCGGTCGAGCTCGAACTCACGATCTGTCGCAGTGGAGAAGTCTGGCAGCAGAACTACCGGCGCGGCGACCCCGTCGCCCCGCTGGCGCCGATCGGCGAAACCGACAAGACGGGCACCAAGATTTCCTTCTTGCCCGACTCGGACATCTTTCCGTCGATTGATTTTTCTTTCGATGTTCTGTCCCAACGCTTGCGTGAACTTTCATTTCTGAACGCCGGCGTTCACATCCTCATCCACGACGAACGCGACGACAAGCAGCATGATTTCTGTTACGAGGGCGGGATCCGTTCTTTCGTTGAGCACCTGAACGAACACAAAACCCCTCTGCACGAAGATCCTATTTATATTTCGGGCGAGAGGACCTTCAACGATCACGGACGCACGGTTCCGGTCCACGTCGAGATCGCACTGCAGTACAACGATTCCTACAACGAGAGCGTTTTCTCCTTCGCGAACAACATCAACACCATCGAGGGCGGAAGTCACTTGATCGGGTTCCGCACGGCGCTCACGCGCACGATCAACCGCTACCTGGGAAATCAGGTAAAGGGGAGCAAGAACACCGCAGAATCGGTGAGCGGGGACGATCTGCGCGAAGGGCTCACGGCGGTGGTTTCAGTGAAGCTCCCCCAGCCCGAGTTCGAGGGGCAGACCAAGGCGAAGCTCGGAACCAGCGAGGTCAAGGGAATCGTAGAAGCGATCTTTTACCAGGAGCTCAGTAGCTTTCTCGAGGAGAATCCGCGCGTTGCAAAGCCCATCGTGGCCAAGGTCGTGGATGCCGCCAAGGCGCGTGAGGCTGCGCGCAAAGCCCGAGATCTCGCGCGACGCAAGGGTGCGCTGGCCGACTTCAGCCTTCCGGGCAAGCTCGCAGACTGCCAGGAACGCGACCCGAAGCTGTGCGAAATCTTCATCGTCGAGGGTGATTCCGCCGGAGGCACGGCCAAGCAAGGTCGCGATCGCAGGACCCAGGCGATCCTCCCGATTCGGGGCAAGATCCTAAACGTCGAGCGCGCGCGCCTCGACCGAATGCTCGCGAGTGTCGAGATCCAGGCCATCATCGCGGCACTGGGCTGTGGCATCGGTCACGACTTCAATGCCGAGAAGGCGCGCTACCACAAGGTCGTGATCATGACGGACGCCGATG
>SMVB01307621.1_pt1 | contig 10405 bp, 12 predicted proteins | sample 2456461 | NCBI WGS metagenome assembly SMVB01 (sample SAMN11095934, study PRJNA526329) | marine sediment metagenome | biome: Marine sediment; feature: Surficial sediment; material: Deep marine sediment; isolation source: Hadal surficial sediment | place: Pacific Ocean | collected 2014-05 | depth...
AGACACCGCGACGCGTGTAGAGAACCGTCACATCCCCTGAGGAGAGCTGGAAGGCATCGCGGTCGCCTGTGACCACCAGTACCTCGTATCCGAGTTTTCGACCGTCCTCAACAAGGGTTGCGATAATGTCGTCCGCTTCAAAACCCTCTGCAGTGACCTGGGGTATCTTGAGCACATCAAGAACCTCCTTGATGATTGGCACCTGGCTCCGGAACAGGTCGGGAGCCGACTCTCTGTTTGCCTTGTACTGTGGGTACTGCTCGGTTCTGAATGTCTTCCTGCTCAGATCCCATGCAACGGCAACGGCATCTGGCTTTTCATCGTCAAGCAGCTTGATCAGCATCGAGGTAAACCCGAAGACAGCGTTTGTGACCTGTCCCGAGGGTGTTGCAAGGTCGGGCGGCAGCGCATAAAAAGCCCGGTAGGCAAGCGAGTGGCCATCAAGCAGCGCGAGTTTTGTCATCCCGGTCATCGTACCCGTTACTGCTCCACCAGTTTTGCGACGAGTCTGTCCCGTTTTACGACGATCTTCGCCCGCGACCGCTCGAGGGCGGCTATGTGCGTTGAGATTCGCACAACATCTGCGTGAGTCATCTTTGCCCCGGCTCGATCGTCATACGTTCCTGATACGGCCGCGTCGCGCTGTGCGTCGTCGTCTATGTGGTCAAGCATCGACATCTCCAGTCTGGCCTGCTCGATGTCGTCGTCCAGCGCCACCAGCTCGCCGTTCATGGCCTGGATGCGAGCGAGCTTTTTCACGAGAGGAGATGAGTAGGCCGTTTGGCCACGACATCCGTATCGAGGGCGGGACCTGTGGACTGTTCCATCGTCCTATCATCCGTCTCCATGCCGGGATGGCGGAATGGTAGACGCGGTGGACTCAAAATCCGCTGAGTGAAAGCTCGTGTGGGTTCAAATCCCACTCCCGGTACCAGCACATCGTATCGACCAGGACCACGGCTGCTCATGAACTATCGACTCATTGCAGCCGCGAGTTCGGCAACAAAGACAGACAAGGACTCCCGAGCTGCGTCAGGTGTTGCAGCATCGAGGACACGGCGCACAATGGCGCTGCCGACGATAACTCCGTCTCCATGCAACGCGGCTGCATGCGCCTGAACAGGCGTCGATATGCCGACGCCGAACACGATCGGCACTTCGCTCTTCGCCCTGATGCTCTCGGCGAGTGCCCCGACGTTCGATGAGGCCTCTGTCCGCTCTCCGGTCACACCCACCTCGGCAATGCCATACACAAAGTCCGGCCCGCAACTGATAACCGAGTCAAGCCGAGCGGCACTGGTCATCGGCGAGACAAACAGCGCCATCCCGACTGCAACCTCGTGCGCCGCGGCGAGGAACGGTTCTGCTTCATCAACTGGTAGGTCAGCAATGATCACGCCTGCTGCTCCAGCGGTGGCCACATCGCCAAAGAAGGTGTCGATACCCCGTCTCAGTACAGGATTCACATAGGTCATCACCAGCACGGCTTTACCCGTTTCGTCCACAACTCGCCTCACCACCTCAAGAGCGACTGGAACTGTTACGCCCGCATCGAGAGCCTGCTCCCCAGCTCGCATTATGACGGGACCATCCATCAGCGGATCTGCATAGGGGATGCCAACCTCGAATCCGTCTGCACCAGCATCGGCCATTGCAACGAACAGCTCCACGGAGGCGTCGACTGTCGGAATACCCGCGGTCAGATACGGCAACAGCACGGCCCTGTCCTCGTCGCGAGAAATCGAAAACAGAGCGCGAAGTCTGTCACTCCCAGAGTTAGCCATCAAGACGAGCCACCTGTTGGACATCCTTGTCGCCTCTGCCAGAGAGGTTGAGGACCACGGTCCTGCCGGAGAGTTGGGAAGCTTCCTGCACGATCCAGGCGAGGGCATGCGCTGACTCGAGTGCGGGCAGAATGCCCTCAGATCTGGCGAGCAGGTGAAACGCCTCGACTGCCTGGGCGTCGGTGGCGTTCACATACCGAACAAGGCCCGCATCGTTGAAGTAGGCGTGCTCTGGACCAACTCCGGGATAGTCGAGTCCCGCTGAGATCGAGTGTGCCTCAAGCACCTGACCAAACTCGTCCTGAAGCATGTAAGTCATCGAGCCGTGAAGCACCCCAGGGCTCCCCTCCCCTATCGACGCCCCGTGGAGCCCACTCGCGATTCCAAGCCCAGCTGCTTCGACACCGACAAGGTCTACGCCATCCATGCCGACGAATGGGTAGAAGACTCCCATCGCGTTCGAGCCACCGCCCACCGGCGCGACGATGACGTCTGGAGGTGCGTCCATCTGTTCTTTCAGTTCCTCACCAATCACCTTCTGAAATTCTCTGACCATCCACGGGAATGGGTGGGGGCCGACAACACTGCCAATGATGTAGTGAGTTGTGGCAACAGACGCAACCCAGTCCCGCAACGCAGCGGAGACCGCATCTTTGAGCGTACCGGCACCCGAAGTGACCGGTACAACTGTGGCACCGAGCAACTTCATCCGGTACACGTTCAGCGCTTGTCGCTCGATGTCCTTCTCACCCATGTAGACAACACATTCAAGTTCGAGAAGGGCACACGCGGTTGCAGTTGCGACACCGTGTTGACCTGCACCGGTCTCAGCTATGACACGCTTCTTTCCCATGCGTTTCGTCAACAGGCCCTGGGCCAGTGTGTTGTTGATCTTGTGCGCGCCGGTGTGAGCAAGGTCTTCCCGTTTGAGCAATAGGTTGATTCCCAGCTGCTTGGAGAGGCGATCTGCGTGATAAAGAGGCGTCGGCCTGCCAACGTAGGTCGCCAATAGGCCATCGAGTTCCCCGCGAAAACTATCGTCCCGCCAGGCATTCGTAAACTCGATTTCGAGCGCTTCAAGCGCAGGCATGAGTGTCTCGGGAGCGAAGGCACCACCGAATTCGCCGAATCGTCCTCGCTGATCTGGTCTTTCAAGCCTCATGCCTGTTTTGCCTCTCGAATGAAGTCAGCAATCCTGGACAGGTCCTTGATACCCGGTTCGCTCTCCAGGTTGCTCGACGCATCAACGCCGAACGGTCTCACCATCGATATTGCTCTGGCGACGTTTTCGGTGCCGAGTCCACCAGCGAGGATAAAGGGTCGCCCAGGGTCCGAGACCAGGCTCCAGTCGAATGCAATGCCCGTACCGCCATGAAGGGAACGAAATGACGTGTCAAAGAGAGGGATCGAGGTCTCAGGAACCTCAGAGACAGGGAACGTCGGCCCGTCCTTGTCCACCGGTACGGGTACAAGTGACAGATAACCGGCCTCGGCAGCCTCGGCGGCGACGTCGAGTGCCCAGTCTCCATGGGCCTGAATGCCCGTCGCCCCGACTTGCTCAGCCAACGCAAGCGTTTCTCCCGGGCGCAGACCAACCGTGACGATGAACGTCGCAACAGTCACATTGCTCGCAAGGGCAGTTGCCCGCTCAACCGTAATCTCGCGAGGTGATCCGGGGGCGAGCACCAAACCAATGGCGTCCGCTCCCCCGTCTATAGCGGCCGCTACCGCCTCGTACGATGTAAGACCGCATACCTTCACCCAGGTCATTGCGAGCCTTTGAGTATTGACACGAGCACTCGAGGGTCTTCAGCGCGCACGAGGGCCTCGCCAACAAGCACGGCGTCATAGTTCGCCTCGCGCATTCTCTCTGCTCCCGCAGCGCTTGACACGCCAGACTCGGCAATTGAGACGACCCTCGACGGTAGTTTGCCCCCGAGCATCTCGGCGGTGCCGAGGTCTGTTTGGAACGTCGACAGATCGCGATTGTTCACACCGATCATTGAAGCACCCGCTTCGATTGCACGGTCAAGTTCCTCCTCCGTATGAACCTCGACAATGACATCAATTCCGATGTCGCGTGAAACCTCACACAGGGCGACAAGTGTTGGCTGAGTCAGGGTCGCGACGATCAGCAGCGCCGCGTCTGCGCCATGAGCGCGGGCCTCAATCAGCTGTGCACCATTTCGGGTGAAGTCCTTGCGAAGAACCGGCACATTGACCGCATCGCGCACAGCGACAAGGTCGTCGAGTGATCCCCCAAAAAAGTCGGGTTCCGTCAGCACTGAAATCGCAACAGCACCTCCGGCCTCATACGCAAGCGCTTGGCGCACCGGGTCCAATTCAATGGCAATCTCGCCAGCGGATGGCGAGCGTCGCTTGATTTCTGCAACGACGCCAAATCGGCCATCCCGAACGGCGTTTTCGAAACCGCGCGCTCGCGATTGACCAGCGGCGCGTCTCGATAGGTCCGCGACGCGTTGCGCGGCGTCGTTGGCACGTCGATCAGCCGATTCGAGAATCGCAGCTAGCATCCCAACACACTACCGACGGCCGAACTCACCCGCGGCGGCAATCGCGTACAGCACGGCTTTCGCCTTGTCGACGCATTCGTCATATTCGGCGCTCGGAGAGCTGTCAACGACGACACCCGCGCCCGCCTGGACCCATGCTGTTGTCCCGTGAATAACGCAGGTGCGCAACGCAATGGCGGTGTCGAGATTCCCGGAAAAGTCGATGTATCCGACAGCTCCCGCGTACGGTCCTCTTGCCGTCGGCTCAAGCTCGTCGATAATCTCCATGGCACGAATCTTTGGTGCTCCTGTGACTGTTCCGTGGGGAAAGGTTGCCCTCAGGACATCGATAGGTCCAACCCCTTCTCGCAGGTCGCCGCTGAGGCCCGAGACCATGTGCATCACATGCGAGTACCGCTCCGTCACCATGAGGTCGTCAACGACCACCGACCCAAATTTGCACACCCTGCCGAGATCGTTACGCGCCAGGTCGATAAGCATCGTATGTTCGGCCAGTTCTTTTGGATCGGACCGCATGTCTGCCTCGAAGTCGCGATCCTCATCCAACGTCGAGCCACGAGGGCGTGTACCTGCAATGGGACGCGAGTACGCCCGGCCGTTGTCCACCCTCGACATGAGCTCTGGAGAGGATCCAACAACAGCGAGATCGCCCGACCGAATGTGAAACATGAAAGGCGATGGGTTCACAAGACGCAGGGCCCGGTACACGTCAAACGCTTCACCATCGAAATCGGTCTCAAAGCGTATGGATGGAACTATCTGAAAGGCATCGCCAGCTTTGATCAGCGATATCGCACACTCAACAATCTCCTCAAACTCACTGCGTGTCAGGTTCGCCCTGGATTCTGCAACATCGGTGAAGGACGGTCGCTCCATGATTGACGCAGGTTCAACTTCACTAAGGCTCTCAATCGCTTGCTCAAGTTTCGCGACGGCGTCAGCGTAGTCCTGACGTGGATTGTCCCCAACAAAGACGTTCACGATGAGCGTGAGCGTGTCGCGGAGCCGGTCGAACGCTGCGAGGCCACCAACAAATTGCCAGAGCATCTCCGGAAGTTTCCTGTCGTCATGCGGCATGCCGTCAAGAGACTCGATGTAGCGAACCATGTCGTACCCGAGGTATCCGACAGCACCACTATGCAGAGGAGGTACCGGTCCGGCGAACCCGAGGTCGTCGTCGTCTGGAACCGAGAACTGTGCGATGAGCGCTTCTATCACTTCAAGGGGGTTGCCGCTCGGAATCGTGACACTGGCATCCGAGCATGTTGTTATTCCTGAGTGGGACCTCACGGTGAAGGCAGGATCCCATCCGACGAAACTCCATCGTGCCCATCGCTCGCCACCCTCAACAGATTCAAGAAGGATGCCGTCATTCTCACCAACGAGACGCGAATACACGCCGACCGGCGTCAAATAGTCGGCCAGTATCTCCACGGAAACCGGCACGACGGGGTATCGATGTGCAAGTGTGATGAATGACTGTTCGTCGAGTGAGATCCGCATTGCGAAGACACTACAGACGGTTCATCACACTTGCGCCAAGTCGTCGAGTCCAAGGCGGATAAGCAGGTCGGTGAAGAATTTCGAGAGCCGAGTTATCTCCCCTGTGACCAGGAGTACTCCGAACAAGACAAGCATCAGCCCGGACGCGACGGTGATCTGAACGAGGTACTTCTTCACCCAGTCGAACGCTGAGAAGGCCTTTGCGAGCAGCAGCGACGTGACGAGGAACGGAATGCCAAGTCCAAGGCTGTAGAACAGCAACACAAGCATTCCCCGCCCGACGGTGTCTGTGTTTGCGCCCAGCAGAAGAGCCGAAGCGAGAAATGGACCGATACATGGGGTCCATCCAAAGGCGAACGCAGCTCCCATGACCGGCGGTCCGAATATCCCAAGTCTTGAAGCCCCTGAGGACTCCATGCGACGGTCCTTCATAATCGGCAGCAGCCAGGAAGGGGTCCACACCGCAGATAGCGCAATAAACAAACCCATCGCAATGATGGTCCATCCCGCGATGGTTGTGAATATTGCCTGGTTCAGAAAGCCGCTCAGGGATGTTGCTGTGGCACCGAGGGCCACGAAAACCATCGTGAAGCCCAGAACGAAGAGCCCTGTTCTTCCGACAACTCTGCGCATCGACACGTCGCCTTCTGCAAGCTCGTTCATGTCGTATCCCGACATGAGCGACACGTACCCCGGAAGAAGAGGCAGAACGCAGGGCGACAGGAACGATGCCGTCCCCGCCAGTAGGGCTGCAATGAGCGAAACTTCCACGCGTGTTCTGTCCTTGGTCGGAGCCTGTCGGTGTCACAACGGTATTAGAACCCGCGATGTTCCCGTCTTGGCTGCCCTGACGGGCCAGGACGGTGAGCAATAAGTGGGGTCGCCAAGAGCGGGTCGTAGTACGACGAAGGACAGGACGACAAGAAGATGAGAAGACAGGAAGATTGGAAGATGGAAGTTGCAGACTGGGTCTTTCCGTCGTCCGGTCATCCGATCCTCCGGTCGTACTTCGTACGGCAGGACACCTATCGTCCCGTGGGTGTTGAACACTGAAAACAAGACGACGTCTTTCCGGCCATCAGACCGCCGCATTGTCTTTCTCACCTCCATGATCGGCTTTGTCGCGGCATATGCGGCAAGCCAGATGGCGCACACACTCCCATTTGTGAGGCTTACGTTCGAGCTCTCCGAAGGTCAGATGAGCCTCATGTTCGCTGGCGTCCGTGCAGCGTCTCTTCTCGGAGTCTTCTTCGCAATTGCAGCCGACCGCTCAGGAAGGCGACGACCGCTTCTGGCTGCTTTCGTCCTTATGGCGTTTGGGTCGCTCCTGACTGCGTTCGTGCCCTCGCTCGTTGTGTTCGTCGTGAGCCAGGCAGCGGTACGAATATCCATTGTTGCAATCGCGTCGATAACGATCGTCCTCATTGCAGAGGAACTCACGCCAGCGATTCGCGCCTTCGGCATCGGTCTCTACGGGCTGGCAGGTTCGCTCGGTGTTGGCCTCGGGTTGCTTCTCTTGCCGATTGCTGAGGCGAGTGGCGATGCATGGCGGGTTCTCTTCGCGTTCTCAACTCTTGGCCTCCTTCTACTACCTCTGCTCGCGAAATTTCTTCCGGAGAGCAGAGCGTTCACACCAGCACCCAAGATTCCTTTCCGTAAAGCACTCGGCATGGGTTTGTCGAAGCACTTCTGGCCCCTTGCAGGCGTGGCCTTCTTCGTTGCGGCATTCTCCTCTCCTGCCTTTGACTTCGTGCTTGAACGACTAATCAATGACCTACTCTGGGAATCTGGGGCAGCACGTTTCTTGCTCATCGTGTCGTCTGGAATCGGTGCGAGTGGGCTTCTGATTGGCGGGCGCCTTGCCGACACAATTGGCAGGAAACCGACGACAATCGCCGCCCTCGCAATTGGTCTGGTCGGAGGGGTCGGGTTCTACCTGCTCGATGCCGGCTGGTTCCTCGCCGGGTCGATCTTCCTTGCCACATTCGGTGCAACGATGCTCGCTCCTTCTTTTGGTGCTCAGCGATCGGAGCTCTTTCCAACACGGGTACGCGCAACGGCGTCCGGATGGATAACCAATGTCGCGATCATCGGCTCGATCAGCGGATTCGCTACAGGTGCCGTGCTGATTGATCGCATAGGTTTAGGAGCAACCGTCTCGACACTCGGCGCTGGCGTGCTCATTTCAATTGTTCTCGTGACCCGTCTACCGGAGACGATGGGGATGGATCTTGTTCGCGCGCCAGCGGCCCGAAAATCTGCCAGCCCAAAGAGGCCGCCAGTCGGCTGACACTCAGAGCGCCAATCGACAACCACACCCCCGTCAGCGTGTCTCCGATGAGTGCAAGACATAAAACAGTGACCGCGGCACCACAAACCATCGTGACCGCCATAAAGCGAAAGGCGCTTGCGCCGATCGCGATCCCGTCCCATACGTAGACCAGCGCTGTGATCGGTTGAAGAAGAACCACAATCCACACAATCGACGAGAGACCCTCGGACACTGGAACATCTGCGCTGAACAGTCCCGCAAGGAAGGGTTCGGCAATCGCGAGGCCGAGCCCCAGCACGGCACCCATCATGAGTCCCAACGCAAGCATTCGGTGGGCGAGATCCCGAGCCGCAGCCGTGTCCTTTCTCCCAAGGTCCATGCCAATCATCGCCATCGCGGCAACGGCGAGAGAGTCGAGCACGAAGGCCAGAAAGAGCCAGATCTGGAACGCAATCTGGTGGGCTGCCACTTCGGCAACTCCGATCCGCGCCGCCGCAACAGTCGTTGCAGTGAGCGCAAACAGGAGGGCCATAGAGCGGACCATCATCGGCCATCCCTTGACGAGAATCGTCGAGACTTCAATTCCCCGTGCGTCACCAATCCGACCATTGAGACCGAGTTTTGATCGGTCGCGGCCGAACATCAGCACGAGAAACGCTGTTGCCGCAATCAATTGAGCAATGACGGTGGCCCAGGCTGCGCCCACAATGCCCATGCCAAGACCGAAGATGAGAATCGGGTCGAGAACGAGGTTTACGATATTCATCGCGATTGTCACGTACAACGGTGTCCTCGTGTCCTGGTGTCCGCGATAAACGCCGTGGCCGACCATGGCAACGAGCATCGCGGGAAGGGCCAGCATCCGAATCTGCAGGTAGGAGACCGCCTGAGCCAACACATCGCCTGATGCTCCGAACAATTCCACCACCGGCTCCGCGAGCAGTACGGCAACACCGGCAACGACAACTCCGATGCCCACGGAGACGACAAAGGCACCCTTGGTGACGCCACCAGCTTGAGGAAGGTTGTTCCGCCCGACCTCACCGGCAACCAGCGGAGTGATCGTGACATGCACAAATCCGAGCACTGCAAACACGGCTCCAAAGACGGCCGACGCTATTGCAATGGCAGCGAGTGAGGAGGTACCAAGTTTGCTGACCCATATCGTGTCGATGATCGAAATGAGCGGGTCGATCGCAAGCGTTCCGAGCGCAGGAATCGCAAGAGCAGCGATTGCCCCATCACGCGGGTTGCGCATGAATGCTCGGCGGACCAACCCCATCAGTGGTGCGGCCCTACCGCCTTGTCCTCAAAGGCACATCGGTCCCGAAGCGGGCACTCCCAGCAGCGCGGCCTTTTTGCGTCACACACGTCTCGACCGAATTGGATCACCGTCATGGAAATGTCAGACCAGCGATCCTGCGGATACAACTCTCTCAGATCACGTTCAACCTTCTCTGGATCGGTGAATGAAGTAATCCCGAGTCGGTTCATCACCCGCTTCACATGTGTATCGACAGCGATCGCGGGGAGGTTCCAGACCTCCGCAAGGACCACCGAGGCAGTCTTGCGACCAACTCCAGGAAGCATCACAAGCTCTTCGAGAGTTGATGGAACTTCACCGTCATATGTGTCGACAAGGTCACCGCTCAGAGCAATGATGCTCTTGGTCTTCTGGCGGTAGTAGCCGGTGGAGAAAATAATCTTCTCCACGTCCTCTGGCTTCGCCCCCGCGAGGTCTGCGGGTGTCGGATACCTCCCAAACAACACCGGAGCAACCTTGTTGATGTTCTCGTCCGTCGTCTGCGCCGAGAGAACCGTCGAAATCAGTAGCTGCCACGGCTCGTCATACGCGAGAGCGGTGGTCACATTGGGATACAGCTTCACCAACCGATTCAGAATAACTCGTGCGTTTCGTCGCTCCTCCGGCGTGTGATCCCCGGTCGTTTGTGTCACCCGAATACGCTCACAATCAGCAGCCCGAGACCGAGGTAGAGGCATCCGCCAATGACCTGCCAGAACGCCCGCGGGTTCGCTTCAGGCCGAAGGCCCTTGTCGAGCCGCTCTCGTGGCGTTGGTTTGCGCCCTGAATATTCTGACTGCTGTAGCTCGTCCGTACGACCAGTCCTCGTCAGCGACCCGAGCGCCCCCATCCCCAGATTCGTGTATCCGCCCCCCGTCGACCCACCTGCAAGCAGAAATATGACACCGTAGAGCATCAAGGCGTACCCAACCGTTGACGACAGAGGAATGTCGCTTATGACCCATACGGCGAACCCAATAAGAGCGGAAACAACAAGCCCCAGCGTGAA
>SMVB01353872.1_pt1 | contig 10402 bp, 12 predicted proteins | sample 2456461 | NCBI WGS metagenome assembly SMVB01 (sample SAMN11095934, study PRJNA526329) | marine sediment metagenome | biome: Marine sediment; feature: Surficial sediment; material: Deep marine sediment; isolation source: Hadal surficial sediment | place: Pacific Ocean | collected 2014-05 | depth...
AGATTCCGGGAATGTTCGCTCGAGTTACACGATTCTCGACCTGCGTGCCGGCTATATCAGCGAATCCGGTTGGGAGGTATCACTGTTCGTCGACAACGCAACCGACGAAGAAGCTGTGTATGGCTACAACGATGCGATTGCCTTCGCGTTTCCAGGCTCGGATCCGACCGTTCGTAACCGCCCAAGAACCATCGGGGTATCGGCTTTGTGGAGGTTTAACTAATCGGCTGCAGCGGCCGCTGATGATAAAGAAGGCCCTCCATGCGAGGGCCTTTCTTTTGGCTCAGTATCTTCGCCTGTAACTTTGTATCGAGCGGCGTTTAATTGCGAATGATCGCTGCGGCAGCGACGTAAAAACCGAGTGCGAACAGGACGACCACCGTAAATCCGAATTCTATCGCGAGTAACGTTGCCAGAGTCGCACTGATCACCGAGGCGAAGCCATTGATGCCCCAGGCCCACGGAATGAAGTCGGGTGTGTTGTTTGCGACCCGGCTCAGTCCGATCGGAAACGGCATGCCCATACAGAACGCGAGCGGCGCAATAAGAAAAACCGAAATCACGATCTTGATACTGTCGGCAAGCCCAATCAGTTGTTGAAAAAGCAGTGGCAACAGAGCCACATACAAAAGGGCGATGACTGATATACCGGCGACCGCAATGCTCACGGGATAGCGGTTAAGCTGCTCGACGCGACGCGTCAATTGACCGGAGTAAGCGCTGCCAAATCCGGCAAATACGAGGAAACCGCTGAGAACTACAGCGATGGCATACAGCGGGTGGCCGAGGAAAAGAATAAACTTCTGAATGAAGGCCATCTCAACGAAGAGGAATCCGAGACCGAGCAAAAAGAAATAACTGCCCATTCGTTTTCCAGTGCCCGGAGGCCAGCTGCGCTTGATACGAGACAAGGGCAGCAGGATCAGAAAGGCACCGGCGAGCAATGCTTGAATTACTGTTGCGATCAGAATCAGGTAACTCCATTCGATCAGGCTTGCCCCACCGCGTTTGCGTAAGGCCATGACTTCGGGCAAGGCGCTCCACTTAAAGAAGTGAAAGAAGTAGGGTTTATCGTCGGTCGCGGGCGCGATGTGAAACTTGTAACGTGCAATGAAATCGTCCGCATCTCCGCCGAGTAACGCTGTAATACCGTCATAAAGATAGGCTTGATCGAGGAGATTAAATCGGTTGGCGGCCTGTGCTGGCATCGACGGATAGAAAGCCGTGTCGAAGGAGCGTGAGCGGGCAAACTCCGTAATTACAGCGATCTCATCTTCCGAAAATTGACCTTGCTTGACTAGCAACGTGCTCGTATTCCAGCTCCGAATCATCGCAAGTTGCCGCCCGGGTTCGGCAACACCCATCTCTTGCAATGCTTCCAGCACCGTGGCAACGAGCTTCAGGTTGTCCCGTGGCGGCAGTTTCAGCCAGCGTGTAATGGCGAGCATGCCGCCGGCCGCGGTGTGCTCAAGATATTCCTGAATGGCTTCGACTGTGTAGAGGTAGCTCTCGTTAAGCGCCTGTACGCCGGAGCCAGAAGCCGCGAACGAATCCAGCAAGGCGACCTGGATGAGGTCGTACCGATTCTTGCTTCGTGCAACGAAGCTGCGAGCTTCCTGTGTATGAACAGTGATCCGCTCGTCGTCATACAGATGCCCGGCGAAATCGGCGAAAGTGACTGTTAACAGGTTTGTCATCTGCGGGTTGAGTTCCACCGCATCGATTTTGCCGGCGCCGTTATGCAGCGCCAGCAGCACATCGGCGCCACCACCGGCCCCAAGAACCAGAACATGTGGTGCATCGAGCAACGCATAGGGCAACGCGGCGGTTACATCGCCCAAGTGACCAAGGGCAGCGAGATTTCCGTCGAAACGCGTAATAACGCTCATGCTGTCGCCATCTGTAAAAACAGCGAGCTGCTCCGGCGGCTCAAAGCGAGTGTTGATGCTTAAGCCTGGCGCGTAACGAAACGGTATCCGTGGGCTCTCGACCACCGTCAAGAGTCCTAAAGGGCTCGATGATGCCGCCACAACATTGCTATCCACTACCTGCATGGCCTGGCTCAGCCCCTTGTACTCCGACATTCGCATTTCCAGCCAGTCCTGTGGAAGGGCGAACAGGAGGGTCAAAAGACAGACAAGCTGTGCGGTGAGGAGTGGCTTGCGGGCCGCGGACATGAGACCCACTAACGCAGACGCGAGCAGCGCAATAATTGCCAGCACGATCAGTGTGTTTTGTTCCGAAAAAAGAAAAAGTAACCCGACGATCAATATAGCGCCAAGCCCTGCGCCCAACAGGTCAAAGAAATAAATTCGGCTGATGTAGGATCGGCGACAGGTGAAAGTGAGACCAATGCAACAAGCGGCAAAAAAGAACGGCACAAAGAAGACGAGATAAGTGACGGAGAGGTAAAGGAACTGGCGTGGATTCCAGACGAGTTCCAACGCGTTGAATGGCACACGTTGCCCGATCACATAACACGCGACCATGGTGATACTGAACAACAGCCCACTAAGACTGAACATCCATTCAAATCGCGGCTCGAGAAAACGTTTGCAGAGGGCGATGAAAGTGCCGCTGGCGCCATAGCCCAGAAGTGCCAGGCTAATAATCATGTAAGCGAAGTGATGCCACTGCACTATCGACAACATGCGCATCAACAGGATTTCGTACGCAATGGCCGCCGCGGAAATCAGTAGCGTTGCGAGAAACGTCAAGCGCACGTTGGCGTCGCTTAGCGCTCGCGTGTCAGAGGAACGAATCGAACTGCGGCAATTTGCCGGGTGATAACTTCGTCATCATCGGTTTTTTCGAGTAACAGCAACTGCTGGGTCATGAACCGCCCACCGACCGGAATGATCATTCGGCCACCGGCTTTGAGCTGCCGGACCAGCGGAGGAGGTATGTGGTCTGCGGCCGCCGTCACGACAATCGCATCATATGGTGCATGCTCTTCCCAGCCGTGGTATCCATCACCGAGCATCGTTGTGACGTTGTCATAACCGAGGCGTGCCAGGCGAGCTGAAGCTTCATCAGCGAGCGCCTCAATGATTTCGATGCTGTAAACATGCGTCACGAGTTTCGCGAGGATCGCTGCCTGGTAACCGGAACCCGTGCCGATTTCCAATACGACAAAGTCACGGTCGGGTTCAATGAGATCAGTCATCAGCGCGACAATGTACGGTTGCGAAATTGTCTGTCCGTGACCTATAGGCAACGGACGATTGTCGTACGCGAAAGGCAACTGGCGCGATGGGACAAATTTGTGGCGTTTGACCGTGCCCAGGGACTGCATGACATGTTCGTCCAGCGCGTCTTCGCCGGTGTCGCGGGCGAGCGTCGCGTAATAATGAACTTCATCCACCATGGCAGCTCTGGCCATCGAATAATCCACCTCATCGGCATTCACTGTGAAAGCCAGCAACAGGGCGCAACATACTGCGATTTTCATGCTATGCGTTCATCGTCCTGGCTCCGCGTATCACGCTCCGTACTTAAAGTATAGACACTGTGGTGCAATTCGCCAGAAATGACCGTCATGGACTCCGGTACGGCGCGTGGGTGTAATACTTTGGTGTGGAGTCGAGCCTGATATGCAGCCAATAGATGCCCAGGCCGGATGTGTTGAGCCAGAGAGGCTGCACGCCGAGTTGCCGCTCGAGAGTCGCGCCTACCAGCGCCCATAGCTGATGTTGCTGGTCTTCGGGCGCGCCACGCGCAAACGTGGAAAGCTGCGAATAAACAGACATTGGCTCGCGGGGACACGGGACGACAAGGTGTGCGTCACCGCCAAGGTTCGAAAACTCTATGACTGACGCGCCGGATTGGGCCGATGCGAAATGATTCGCGAATGCTCGTTGATCGGGGCGAGCGCCAACGAGCTGTTGGCTGTCCACGAGAACGAATTCGAACCTTTTGTTAATCGTCGCGCTGGTAACAGGCGGCGTCTCCCAGAAATACGCGGGGAACGGTGCCTCGACGAGGGTTGCTACGAAAAAGCGCCGAAACGCCTGATTGTTTTTCCAACCATCCACGACATCGGCCCAGGATAGCGGTGCGTCATCACGGAGCAATCGATAGTGAAAGACGCGGCCCTCGTTCAGTTCCGCGATCTCGACGCTATTCTTCTCTTCCACCGCGTTTTCCTAGAAACCAGACGAGCACCACCAGCACCCCGAAACTGGTGTACAACGTAGTGAATATCCACGGCTCGGCCCGATAAAACAAAATGTCGTGCAACCAGTGTTCGACGAACGTCTCCTCATAGCCAGGTTGTCCGGCCAGCCGACGCAACTCGTTCTCCCAGGTGGTTAGCGGGCAGAGCCGCCCAAACCATGCCTGTAAAACCACGATTCCAATTGCAAGCAGATGCGTGATACGAAATTTTTGATTGTGAACCCATGACCACCCGGCCAGCAAACCGAGCAGAATCAGTACGAAGCCGACTACGACAAAAACCACGAAGGAGAAGTGAATGACGAGTAACGTATCCGCCAACAAGCCGTACAGGCCCGCGCTAATCATCCGAGACGGCTCGATACTCGTTCAGTCGTTGCGTCAGCCAGTCGCCGGAAGGCACCTTCTCTTCGCCTTCGCACTCTATGTAATACAGTTTCTTGCTAATGGAACTCACGCTGGCCAACTGCGAGATGAAACTCTCGCTCGAAGATGCGTAGCGCTTGCCGTGCCGATACTTCATGCGCAGATGAGCTTCGGCATCCTGTGAGCTGTATGTTTTGCCATTGCGAATGAACGCGCAATGACTGTTGCCTATTGAACTGAGCAGATAATCGATCTCCACCACCGCATCGTTCGCCCGTGCGCCCGGCACTAGCAGACACGTCAGAAGCACTACAGCGACAACGACTCTCATCGCAGAAATCCCGCAATAATGACGCGCTTGATCACAAGCTCAATCGCGCCGACATCGGATTGTGGTCGGATGATTTTGCAACACTCGTTGTCGCTGCAATCACCTGCAGGCCGCGGACGTAGATGTGATCCAGGGGTTGACCGAAGGCCCGCTTGCGGTGGTCCTCTTCGTAATCCAGCATTTTGAGTCCAAGGCGTTCGGTCATTCCGTGGAGGACCTTGGACTGTCGCGCGTGCCAGGTATTGAAATCACCCGACAGCAGAATAGGGCCTGCATGTTCATTCATGACGGACAGTGCGCGATTAATCTGTTTCTTAAAAGCACTTATGCCAAACGTGAAGTTAATAGCGTGGATGTTGACAACCAGGAGCGTCTGGTCCGTGTTGGTCAAACCGTATTCGGTTATCACGGTGGCTTTTGGCGAACGCAGCCAGGGTTCCAGGCTCACGAAGTTGCATTGCGTCAACGGCTTTACGCTGCTAAGTGTCATGACGCCCGTCAATGAACGTAACGTGCGGTAGCCCGGAGCAAATGAGCGATAGTGATCGATGGCGACATCGCCCCAGCCAGCCGAGTTTAACGAGGCCTCCTGAAATAGCATCAAATGAGGTTCGTTCGTGAATGCCATCAGATCGGTGATCCATTCCGGATCGCCACCCTTTTGAATATTCCAGTTCACAATGCGAATGTCCGCAGAATTCAGCTCATCTTGTTGTGTATGACTGTTAGCACCGAGCTGTCGCGAACAAGATTCGGGCTCTGTCTGAATACTGGTGTTCGCGTCGCCTCGCCAGTCGGCATATTCGTCATGCGTGGCGCATCCGCTCACGGCCGCAGATGCGGCTAGAGTAGCGAAGGCCCACGTCAATCTTCGATTATTCATGGTCGTCAGATTCACTTCGGTTGGCGTGAATATACAGGACAGCGATCCACGCGGCTTCGATAAGCCAAACGAACGCAGCAATTGCCGTCCCAATATCAATCATGCCAGCAATGTTGCGAAAAAGGCCGCGAACATAATGGTGAGCGTAAGCCAGTACAGAACCGGCTTTTTCTCGTTGGACTCTTCGTTCGTCATCTTAGTCTCCTGAAATTGAAATCGATTAAACCTGGTCGTCGGTTCAACTACGCCATGCAAGGCGAAGTGCCGATAGGGCGTTTTCGGATATCCACTTACGCGTATCCTTACGCTGTTGTTGACGTTCGCTTTCCTGCGGTGTCATGTTTGGAGGCCTGGCTCCCGGGCCTTCAGCTTTGATTTCGGATTGCTCTATCATTTCAATCCCTCCTGTTTCTGCGATCATGGAAAGCGAGCATTTCGACAATTCCGGCCGCTTCAGCTCGGCCTTTTTGGTAAGAATGCAGTTTCGAGGGAGGAATGGGTTGCTCCATCATCATGCGAGACACAGCAAGTGCCTGGTCGCCCTCATTGTCGAGAAGTGAGTAAACGTAGGCGACGAGGCTCTGGACGCGCGGATTGAGTGACAGGCGTTCACACAGCCCGGCGACGAGGCCGCCGGCGAGCGCGTGACGTTCGTCTTCTGTCTGCAATTCGCTCAGGCAGACTGCGCGAATCCAGATATGGGCCGCGCGTGCAACTGCATCGGCAGTCTCCAGGGGGTCGCCGCTTACTGCGGGATCAATATTTTCGTGGTGGCTGTTTTTCATGCGTTCAAGTTAAACGACAGGCCGTGTTGTCTCTTGTCTAATTCAGTCAACTTCGATTCAATACAACTCAGATGTTTTACGAACCGTCTACGCTGGCTTCAGTGACTGCCCTGTTGGCAGCCTCGCTGCGTGAGGAATACGGCATAGACCCTGAGCCGATTTTCTTGCAGGCCGGGCTACCGTTGAGGCCTCCGGAGTCGCCGCAGCTTCGCTATCCATTGGCCAAGATTCGCGAGTTATGGGGTCTTAGCAGAGAGGCGTCAGGGGATGAGGCAATCGGACTAAAGACGGGCTGGTATGCCAAACCTACGCATTTTTACGCGTTCGGGTATTCATGGTTGGCGAGTTCCAGTTTGCTTGGCTGCATGCAGCGGCTCACTCGCTACATTAAACTCATGTCCACGGCGTCGGCAGAAATCAGTTTGACCGAGACGCGCGACAGTTATGCGCTGGCCACAGTTTTCCCGGACGCGACGAATTCGCCACCGAAGGAAGGTATCGATTGTGGCATGACCGCGATCCTGGCGCTGTGTGACATTGTGGCGGAGAAGGAAATTCGACCACTGCGTGTCGAATTGACTTGTCCCGCTACAGTCCACCCCGAGGCGTATCGTGATGCACTTCGAGCGCCCATCCTGTTCAATGCCGACGTCGGAATTTTTCACTTTGACAAGGAAGTCCTGCGTGCGCCGTTGCCTCATGGCACCCCGGACGTCGCAAAAGCAACTGACAGGATCGCTGAGCAGTACATAGAGACGCTCGATCCGCACAAAGTCGCATCACAAGTCAAACGGCTACTCATTGGCCTGTTGCCATCAGGCAAAGCGGATCAGGAACTTGTATCCAGCCGCCTGAATCGCAGCACGAGCACTCTGCAACGCCAATTGCAGGAGGAGGGCACGAGTTATCGAGACGTGCTGGTGAGCACGCAACGTCGTCTCGCCGAGACCTATCTGCGTGATAAGAAACACACACAGGCTCAGATCGCATATCTCCTGGGTTTCTCCGATCAGAGTAACTTTTCCAGGGCCTTCAAGCGCTGGACATCAATGACTCCGCGACAATTCCAGGAGTCCCCGGATTCTGCGGGCTAGTCAATCGACGGCAATATGTAGTCCTGCATTAGCGTAAACGGCAGGAATTCCCCCGAGTCGTAGTTTTGCGCGGTGAACGCGACAACGAGATTCAGCGACGGTATGCAGAATATATCCTGTCCGCCAAATCCGCGTGTCGACCAGGTTTCGATCTCTTGGCCCTTGTGCGTAAATCTGCCAAGCCACCACTGATATCCATAACCTGTGGACCAGGTCCAGTCCAGGACGACATGCTGGTCGACTGACGTACTTGACCATTCGGAACTCACAACCTGCTGGCCATTCCACATGCCGCCGTTGATGAACAACTGCCCAAACTTAACCATGTCGCGCGGCTTAAGAAACAGACCGCTGCCGCCGTTAGGCAGGTTGGTTGGTGTGCGCAGCCACTCGGCCGTCTGGATTCCGAGTGGCTCAAACAAATAGAGGTCCGCGAACTCTTCCATCGGAACGCCGACGGCATTCTGCAGCGCTTGTCCGATAGCGATTGTGCCCGCTGTATTATAAATGTAGGCCGTGCCCGGATCGCTTTCCATCGGCAGGTCCAGCAATGCCTTCGCATAGTCGGTGTTGTTGCTCGTCAACTCGACAAGAGCATTGTCCTCCGACAAATACGACACGTCCCATTCATCCCATTCCAGCCCAAAACGCATCGTAAGTGCATCTTCGAGTGTCATCGTTGCCTTTCGTGGGTCGGGATTCTGGTAATTGCCATAGGAAAACAGGTCATAGAACGGCACGTCTACCGACGCGATGTAGCCCTGGTCTATGGCGATGCCGATTAGCGCGGAAGTGATGCTCTTGCTGGTCGAGTGCATGGCATGCCGTTCAGGGTTGGTGTTTCCAATCCAGTCGTCGAACTGGCCCGCGCCGCGGCGATACGTGGCGTACAACAGTAGCGTGTTGTTGCGGACGATTGTTACGGAGTCGATGCCGGAGAACTGGCCGGTGTTGATTCCGTCCATCATCTCCATGATGTGTGCCGAATCGAAGCCATGATCGTCGAGGTGGCCGGTTGCCCACCCATCGCTGGTTTGTGTCGGGATCGCGTACGTATAGGTAATTGGCGGCAGCGGAGTCGAGTTATCACCGCCGCCACCGCAGGCTGCGGTCAGCAGCGCCAGCGCGAGTACAGACAATATTCGGTATTTCTTCATGCCGATATTCCAACACATCGTGTCGACGCACCACAATACCGCTGTCACGGCAGGCTGCATTGCAGGTATTCTTTGAATTATGAACAAGCCCGACATCCTGATCGTCGGCGCCGGTATTAACGGGCTGGTTGCTGCCAATTACCTGCAACGATCGGGATGCAAGGTAACGATGGTCGAACGCGCGGAGCGCGTAGGCGGCGCGTGCGTATCCGAAGTTGCAACCGTTGATGGCGTAACGCAACACTATGCACTGGGGGCGTCAGTTCTCGGCCTCATGCAGAAATTCGTCTTTGAGGAAACCGGGCTGTCGGGTCGTTTGCGAACCTTTATCTCGGAGCACCCGAAGGCTGTTCATTTCCCCGGAGACGAAGAGCCGGCCTGGATCTACGGCGACCCGAAGAAACTTGATCGCGAACTGGCCAACAAATGGGGCGAGAAAGGCGACGTCGAAGCTTTTCGCTCGGATGGGGCAAAAATTGTCGACTTCCTGCAAGAAGGCTATGCCAGCGCGACACCACCGACGATTGCTGACGCGAATCGCGTTCTCGGAGATACCCTGACAGAACTGTGGATTTCGGGGTCCGCGAAGGTCTTGATGGATCATTACTTTACAAGCGATCGCAGCAAGATGTTCATGGCGATGACCGTGACCGAGAGTGGGCCGGTCTCGCTGAGCGACCCGTACTCTGCGTTCACGCTGCCAATGATGGACTCAGGTTCAATTTTTGACGGCCACTACGGTTTTGTCGAAGGCGGCATTTGGCGAGTCACCGAGGAACTTGGCCGAATCAATGCCGAGCTTGGTGTTAAGACCCATCTGTCCAGCAAACTCGTTGCTGTCGATGCCGGCAAAGGGAACGCAACGTACGAACAGGCAGGTAGCGAGCAAGCGCTCAAGTTTGATTACCTGATCATGGGCACCGACCCGATGACGGCCACTCGCTTGCTCGGAAACCCGGAGCAGATCAAGAAAACCGAAGCGCAACGATTCAGAGGCAGTAGTGGCAAGCTAAACCTGATGTTCAGGCAGCCAGTGCGCTGGAAACACGGTACCGATGCCGGCGATTCCGACGCGGCCTTCCGCTTCATGTTTTTGGTTTCCAGTATTGACGAGTATGAAAGTGCGACGCTTAGGGTTCTGGACACGGATGTCGACTACGTGCCCGGTTACCTGCAGATTTACTGCGAAGGGGCAGCGATGCGCCAACTCAAATACAGTGAACCGTTCGATCGCCTGACCGTGTTCTTCAAGAACCTGTCACTCGGCGAGACTGGTGCAGCGTTACCCGAGGTTGAAAGCCAGGTTAAGGAAACATTATTCGAGTACATCGAGAATCCGGAAGATTGTGTATGGTCACGATTGCTGACACCCAGGGATCTGCAACAACTTTTCCATTTTCCGGGTGGCAATATCGATCACACGGTATTGACCGGCGGCCAGACGTATTTCGATCGAACTTATTCCGATGATCCAGCGACGAGCTTCTATCGTTTTGGAAGCCTGGACAATGTCTATCTGTGTGGTGCGGGAACCTATCCCTGTGGGTCTGTCGCCGGCACTCCCGGGTACATGTGCAGCCAGCAATTGCTGCGCAGTACCAGACGCTAGC
>SMVB01410702.1_pt1 | contig 10401 bp, 8 predicted proteins | sample 2456461 | NCBI WGS metagenome assembly SMVB01 (sample SAMN11095934, study PRJNA526329) | marine sediment metagenome | biome: Marine sediment; feature: Surficial sediment; material: Deep marine sediment; isolation source: Hadal surficial sediment | place: Pacific Ocean | collected 2014-05 | depth 0-1...
CACTTTGTTTTATGGTGGGCATAATCTTCGGCACTTACCCTGCATACAAAGCAGCCAATCTTGATCCCATTGAAGCTTTACGTTACGAATAAGAAAAGATTTTGCAACTCAAAAGATCAGGGGAAATTCCTACCTTTCAGATTTTCGTGTAATGATTGTTTGTAGGACAAAGGACTACAAGAAAATCAGAAAGAATACTACAAATTTTTATTTTTATTTAATTTATCTTGTCTTCGTTGATAATTTATCTTAATGTATTGATAAAATATATTTAGAATGTTCGAAGGGAAGGTATGCTGAGGAATTGGAAAATGTTAGCCTCCTATAAAATGCAGTTTCCTCTAAACCCGTGTACTCCCCCTATTGTGCGGGTAATTCAGTATAACCACTCCCTTCGGCATTCATTACACTTCTCATCTATCTCACACATCAACTGTTTTATTTCATACCAGTAGGTTCAATTCAGGGAAATTACAAGGTTATAATTGAACTGAAAATTGATATCACAAAAAAACCTATGATGCTTCCTTGCAGCATAATGAAATCGGAATTGGAAAAACGATTTGAACAAATTTTACTGGACATTTCAACTAACAACTTGGTAAGCAGAGGCCCGTGTATCCGGTCCGCTGCATAGCCTTGTTAGCTGGACGCCCGATTCATTCACCACTTCCGCTAACTACTATATCAGCCTTCGTCGAGCCAACGATATCGAGTAGCTCCAGTGTCTCCTTCTCCGGGACGCTATGTTTGGCCAGCACTTCTTTGAAGATGGTAACCATGCGGTCCCACTCCTGCTCTGTGATGTTTAGATGCACGTGAGACTCCTTCATCCCGCGACCGTGGTACTGACAAGGGCCGCCAGTTGCTTGGCACACCATAGCGGTCACGTGGTACTTCAGATACGGGGCCGGCACACGCTTCCTGGCGGCATCGATCGCAGGGTTCGAATTGAGTAAAGAGTCAATCAAAAGTGCGTCGAGGAAATCACTAACTACGACTGAGATTGGCGCTAAGCCACCCAACCGGTCGTACAGGGACTGTTGCTTTTCCTCTGTGCCGCTCTGAGCTACCGACGCCTGTGATCCAATGAGTAGAATGACGACGAAACTAAGAATGGTACAGAAACTCATTTTGCGTGAGTACATATGATCCTCCTTTTGTTTGGGGGGTGCATCGCCACCACCGTGATTCGCTGTTACATGGCCCCGATGCAGGCCGGCTAACTATTACTTAACAGGATTAGAGGCCTCTCCTCCAATCCTGATAAAGATCTATCTGGTTTTATAATATATTATTTTCATATTTATTTTCAAATTTCCATGTCTGATATTATTCATTGAAGAAATTTATTGGGATTTATACCTTCCGTTCATATCAGAATCACGTCTCTTATTTTTAGTGAAATACTTAAAGATTTAATAACCCCCCCATAATTATTTTAGAAACTTAAATTTAATATTTCAAACAATCAAATATTGATCGCCAAATGGCAAGTAATAAAAATTATAAAAAAATTTAGGAATACAGGAGAGCGGATAATGAATACTCTCTTGTATTGATATCCTAGTGAATTCTGCTATAAATAACCTTACGCAGTTTATTTGGATTCACTATTGGCTTTAACAAAAGCGAGTATATCATCCCAATTAGATTTGAACGATTCAAAACTAACTTGATTTCCATTAAGTATGGTACTCCAATGGCGCACTTCAGCTGATTTCATTACCGCCTCTTGAATTTCTTCGTCCGTTGCACCGAGCATTCTTGCCATTGAAGTGTGTGCATATACACAATATTCACAGGGAATCTGGGATGCCACTGCGAGCCCCATGAGTTCACCATATTTTGGTGGGATAGCTGCATCTGGGTTACTAATTGATTTAAACCACTCCCATGTACTCGCACGCACGTGCATAGGCAATTTTGCAAACATAACTGGAACCGAACCAAACATTGCTTTCATTTCCACTTGAGCTTTATTCCAGCCATCAGATTCGCTTTCCTGTGCAAGCAAGGGTACTGAGAGTGCAAATAGAATAATGGATACGGTAATTATACACTTCATTTTCTGAAAAAGTTTATTCATAACAAGTCTCCTTTGATTGTTATTAGTTAGAAATTATATAAACCCCTGTTCTAAGATAGTTAATAAATGCTGAATATAGAATTAAATTTTCGCATAATTTTATTTGTGTATTTTGATACTATCATTTATAATAATTCAAATTAATATAAATATAGAAAAATTTTTATAGTATACATTCTGATATTATTCCAATCCTTTATCTGGCAAATATTCGAATTTTAACTGAAGAATATTTTGATAGTCTAAATCCTTCATTATTAGACAGAATATGAAAGTTACTCGAAATCCTTCGACTTTGCTGTAAGAGGTTTTTAGAGAGTGCCTTTTAGAGAAAGAAGAAATTGCTGAAATGAAATTGTATGCACTTGATGATATAAAATCGCTACTATTTATTTTTCTCTCTGTTTTCTAAAAGGTATTCATCCTGCTCTCTGCTTTCACGATACATATCCTCCGCATTATCCATTTGGGGGGACTCCCCAAATGCTTTCCAATCAAATTTTTCATTAAATGGGTCGAGTGCTTTTTGAGGATTGAAGATCCTGCTATCTACCGCTAAAGCATCATATGGTTTGTAGTCAGGAGAGGTTGTAAAAAAGTCAGCCAAATCAGTAGCTCCGGCGTCATATTGATTTAAGTATGGCAAGCCTAAAATGTTCCAGAATGATTTAAACACGCTGCCAAAACTATAATGTACATGACTAACATAGTCTCTTTTTACCCAGGGAGAAACAAGCATAAGAACACTGCGGTGTGCATCAATATGATCTACACCGTTTTGTGCGTCGTCTTCTATAATAACAATCAGCATATTCTTCCAGTATGGTGTACGTGAAAGATATTCTACAATACGACCGAGAGCCAGATCATTATCTGCCATATAGCTTTCCCGGAAAGGGTATCCAGCATCCGGGCGATCACCAGCACCGTGATCATTTGGAATGATTACCGTTATGAATTCCGGCATGGTATCATTTCCTTTGATCCATTTTTCATCAAATTCTTTTATAAACTGATCAATCCTGAACTGATCCGGAATAGCCATATTGTAAGTAGGGTAACTTCTGGATGTGCGTTCATAAAGCGGCTGCGGCATTGGGTAATTGATGAATTGACGTATCCCTGAATATTTGTATTCAGCTTTATATAATGCTGGTTCAAACATAACGCTAAACCCAAAGTTGTAAAATTTTACTTTGTGTCGCTCCAAATGATCCCACATTGAGCCTGCTTCATTATAATCTTCAGGATAAATTGCTCCTGCGGAACCATTCATTGCAAATACACCCGGTGCATTTGAGTTTTCCCGATAGTTGCGGTTATTGCCGTAACTGGCAGCGGTTGATGTCTCGCACCACTCATTGGGGTATGTGTTTACCAACCAGCGGTGACCATCAGCTGAAACATCGGAATCCACATAAAAGTTATCTGAAATTGCAAACTGTCTGGCTAATGCCAAATGATTGGGCATAACTGTTGCATCTGAAACTGTTATTGTTTTTATTCTATTCGAAAATGTTGCACCACTACCATATCTTGCTAAGGATGTGTCGCCATTGCCTTTTTCAATTTGTCCGAAAACTTCATCATAGGTTCTGTTTTCTTTCGATATAAATACAATGTGTTTTATTGGGCTTTCTTTCTCTCCCGGGAATAATGGAATCGGATTATTCTTTCTCTTTTCAAAAACTGGATCATTGGCTTTTGTAAATTGAAAGTTGTTCGAAATAACCTGTTCTGTCAACTCCCTAAGCTGCTCATCATCTGGAATTTCCACAACCTGAATTGTTCCTTTCATTAATGAACCGATAAAACTTCCTTCAGCTCCCTGTTCAAAGTCTCCTCCTCCGTTGGGCCCGCTGCCATAGCCTTTAGCGTTTGCAATAATCAGATATTTTCCATCATTGCTCACTTCAACTTTGGATGGAAACCAGCCTGTAGGAATATGCCCGATAACCTTTAAATCTGAAACATTGATAACAGCTACCGCATTAATACCCGATTCGGCAACATACAGTCTTTTTTGGTCAGGGCTTAGTGCCAATCCAAAAGGAATGACTCCACGAAACTGCCTGATTCGGTCATCAGGTTTGAGATAGATTGTATTGACCACAGAATCCAGTTCGATAGAAATAACAGAGATATTATCATTGGTTCCATTACTAACGAATACATATTTATCGGTTGCAACTATTGAGTTTGGACTGGAACCTCCAACAGCAGGAATACCTTCGACTAATGCGCCAACCAGATGCCCGGTTTTAATTTTAGCAACAACTACCGGATTTGCAGAATCCTCAAGACTAATTGCGAAAACTGAAAACGCTTCTATTGCATTTAGATCACCCAAACCAGGAATTGATATTGTATCATTTTCTATTCCTTCTATCATCTCTTTTGAACCATAAGCAAAAGCAGGATAGTCAATGGGCTTCACCTTTGATTCATCTCCTGGTCCATCTTTTATGAGTGCATACTCAAACATTCCCACGTTAGCGACATATGCCTTTTTTTCATCAGGAGAAAGACAAATTCCAAATGGATATCGTCCCACAGGAACTGAGTGCTTTAGCGCTTTGGTTTTTGTATCCACAACAACCATTCTGAATCCTATCTGATCTACTGCATAGAGTGTTTTTCCATCTTTCGTTAATTTAAGATCGCCTATATATCCGTGTGTATAATCCACATTTTCAGAAACAAAAGAACAATCTATAACTCCTTTCTTTTCACCCGAATTTAGATCAAATAGAAATATCTTATTTTCCTGCCCACCGGCAACGTAAATTGTTTGATTGTCTGGAGAAATTGCCAAACCCATAAATACCGAAGCCAATACACCCTTGTCCGTGGATGGACCCGGAGGAATCTGATGTACTTCAGAATGTTGTGATAAAATATTGCGAACAATAGTAATTGATAAAGGATTGATTCCTGAATTGGCTGTAACCGCAGTATTACCATCCGGACTTAAGGTTAATCCGAATGGATGTGGTGCAGTTACTATATTTTTTCCGACGGGCGTAATATATCTGCCATTAGGGATTACTGTTTTCCCGGTTTTATCAATGTTGGTGAATTCATTCCCGGCAGGTGCTGATAATATCCACAGAGCTTCATCCTTCAAATCATTTTGCACTCTGCAACCAGCAAGAAGCAGCATTATCAAAAACAGAATTATCAGTTTCATATGTTTTATATTAATCGCCAAAAAGTAAATCATCATAATTATTACTTTAGAAATAATATAAGCATTAATTATTATTAAAATTCTCATGTTTAACTTCGGATATTATTCACAATGAAATTTTTGGGATTTACCTCTTACTTGACTTCAGGATTATACCTTTACCTTCTGTGAAATACTTGCAGATAAAATATCCTCCATATATTTACATTAGAAAATTAAATTTAACAGCCAAACAATAAAATATTGATCGGTAAATGGCAACAAATAAAAAATTCTGAATATCCGGATCAATCACTCGGGGTCTTCATCTTGAGTGCAATAATCACATCCGCAATCTTCGTAAATATCCTCATATCCATAATCAATTGTTAATTCTTCACCTTTCTTTATATTCCTATATGCAATAAGCATTAATCCATTATTGTCATTTTCTACCACATCACAATTAAAAATACAATCGTGGTTTATATATTTAATTTGCTCAGCCATTGAAGTATCGATATAGCAATCATCTCCGTTCCAAAAAATGTAAACGTTATTGTTCTCTTCTTCACGTCTTTCACACTCATCACCATTAATAACATCCCCTTCAATATCGAGAATTTTATTGCCCTTCGGTATGTCAGTCGAAACAAATATTCCTTTGCCGTGAATCCCGGATTTTTTAACAACAATATATTTACTATAATCATTAGAATTATTCATCTATTAATTTAACTGCTTACCATTAAAAATTATTATAATTATTTTTTATTAAACAACTGTACATTGAAAGGGAAAGAGTTGTTGGATCCAAATTAAATCTGGGAAAATACTATGGCAGTAGGATTGCCGCGGCAATCACTGTGGTCCATAATCCTTTTTTATCTCCCTTTGCCGATTGAGTAATATTAAAGGATTTAACTATTTTACCAGACATTTTATAAACATCTTCTCTTTCAATCCAATCTTTATCAGGATCAAAATCAACACCCAAAGTCGTAGCTAGCATTGTAGCTGCCAAATCTTCCGCATATTCACCGGCAACTTTTGCGGATTCTCCATGCGGATGGTGTTCGGACAAATAACCATAGGCGCTTTTATTTGTTGGAAGTGCAACACCTATGGAGGCAGCTATCATTCTGTTTGGTTCATTTGATGAATTTCGAGCCATAACGGCATGTATAATTTGTCCAGGTTGTATTTCTTTTAATCCTTCTTTAACAGGAATCCTTTTACAGTTAACCGGATATATACTGCTAACAGTAACAAGATTACACATCTCAATATGTGCATTTCGCAAAGCAAGCTCAAATGATGTTAAATATTCTTTGCTTTTACCAACACCTTTTGTAAAGAATATTTTTTTAGGTAAATACAATGTTTACACTCCGTAATAAATTATTAATTTTCATTCTCCATCCGTAAATATTTATACTACTTATTTAAATAATTTAATAAACTTCCTTTTGCCTACCTTCAGGATCATATTGTTTTCAACTTTTATCTTCTCATTAATGTTGATTATTTTATTACTGTTTATTGTAACACCACCCTGAGAAACCAATCTCTTTGCTTCTCCTTTTGATGGAGCAAACTTTACTTTTAGAATTAAATCCAAAATACCAATTTCCCTTTCATTAATTTTAAGTACCGGAATATCATCCGGTGTTTCCTTGTTAATAAAAACTTTATCAAACTCTTCTTCTGCTTGTTTCGCCGCATCGGAGTTGTGATACATCGTTATAAAAGTTCTTGCCAATCTCCTTTTTAAATCTCTCGGATTTACATTTGAATCATCCAAATGTTTTTTAATATTTGCCATTTCATCTTTTGATACATCGGTCGCCAATTTGTAATACAGATATATAATATCATCGGGAATTGAAAGTGTTCTTCCATATATTTCTTTCGGCGAATCTGAAATACCAATGTAATTATCATAGGACTTGCTCATTTTTTCAACTCCATCAGTTCCAGGTATTAACGGCATGGTTAATATGCATTGCGGTTCAATTCCATATTCGCGTTGTATATCTCGTCCCACAAGCAGATTAAATTTTTGGTCTGTTCCGCCTAATTCAACATCACTTTTAATTGCAACAGAATCCATTGCTTGTGCTAGCGGATATAGAAATTCGTGAATGCCGATTGGCTTTCCGGATTTAAATCTCTTTGTAAAATCATCTCTTTCAATCATACGTGCAACGGTATATTTGGAGGCAAGTTTAATTACTTCTTCAAAACTCATCTTGCTTAACCACTCTGAATTGTAAACCATTTTAGTTTTCTCTCTATCCAGAATTTTAGTTGCCTGGTTAAAATAACTTTCACCGTTCAGTTTGGTTTCCTGTATTGTTAAAGCAGGTCTGGTAACGTTTCTTCCCGAAGGATCGCCTATCATTCCTGTAAAATCACCAACAATTAATATTGCCTGATGACCGAGTGTCTGAAACTGTGCAAGCTTTCTCAGTACAACTGAGTGTCCGATATGTAAATCAGGTCTGCTTGGATCACAGCCAAGTTTTATATTTAACGGTTTTCCATCTTTTAATGATTTTTCCAATTTTTTAACAAATTCTTCTTCGGGAAGAATCTCAACCACACCGTGCCTAATTAGATCCATTTGTTCATTTATTGACGCGAATTTTATTTTACTCATAACTTTTATATTCAGATTAACAATTAAACAATTTAACAATAAAGCAATTATTAATACTTTATTTTTCTTTCCTGATCTCTTTCAAAATCTCTTTTTGCAATATCTCTGCGTTTATCGTAAACTTTTTTGCCTTTAGCAAGTGCTAGTTCTACTTTAACTTTTCCTTTTTTAAAATATAATCTAAGCGGAATTAAAGTTAATCCTTTATCCTTTGTTTTGGCTATGAGCTTTCTTATTTCGCTTTTATTCAAAAGAAGTTTTCTTTCTCTTTTCGGATCATGATTATTACTGTTACCATGGGTATATTCACTAATATGAAGATTTACCAGCCATACCTCACCATTAGATATCTTTGCATAACTATCAACAATGTTGGCTTTTCCTTGTCGGAGAGATTTCACCTCTGTTCCTACCAACATTATACCTGCTTCAAAAGTTTGAATAATACTATATTCATATCTTGCTTTGCGGTTAACTGTAATATTTTTTTTTGCTTTCTTTTCTATCATTATTACAAAAAATCAAATGTAAAAATCATTCTTATTGAGATAAAATGCAAGAATGTAAAATTGAATGGATGATTAATTATATTTACTGCTTGTAGTTCTGAACTTAAGCCTGTAATGCTACTCATCAGATTTTAAATCAACAGGTCTTATTTTTGAATCTATCTCTATTCCAATTTCTGTTACTAACTTCGGCAGCATCTCAATATCTTCAATTGTTGTACGAAAGTTTACAATGCATGCTCTTAACACAAACATCTCATCTATCACAGCATTTGAAATAAATGCAGCTCCACTAATATTTAATTGATGAAGTAACCTTTGGTTTAGATCATTCAGATAGCTACTAACCTTATTGCTTTTTGCATCAATATCAGCAGGAATGAATCGGAAAGTTGTTATGCTTAAGCTTTGTGAGAGTACTTCTAAATTTGGATGCGTATTCATTATTTTATAAAGATGTTTCGATAAATTTATATCATCAGCGATCATTTTTTTATATCCATCAACTCCAACCTGCTTTAAACTCAGCCATACTTTCAAGGCTCTGAATCCCCGGGAGTTTTGAAAACCGAATTCATAATAATTAATTGAAGATCCCTCTTCTTCAGTTATAAAATTGTAGTATGCCGGATGATAACTAAAAGCATTAATTAGAAATGAAGGATTTCGGACAAGTATACAACCAGCTTCTAATGGTACGTACAACCATTTATGCGGATCAAGAGCAATAGAATCAGCAAATTTTAATGCTTTCAAATCATCCGGAGCATCCGGTATTGCAGCCGCAAAAGCTCCGTATGCACCATCCACGTGCAACCATAAATCATTCTCTTTACAAATCTCATACATTTTATTTAATGGGTCTATTGCGCCGGTACTGACTGTTCCTGCATTTCCCACAACCATAAATGGATGCTGCCCATTTTCCTTATCAGCTTTAATCTTAGATTCAAGTTCATCAATTAGAATTTTCTGTTTTTCATCTACTGAAATCCAACGAATCGAATCAGTGCCTAATCCAAACAAGTCCGCTGCTTTTTGAATCCAGGTATGAGTTTCCCTTGATGCATAAACCAAAAGGGAATGTGCATTGCTCCCGGCTAATCCTACCTTTCTGATATCCCATTTAGCTTTAGCTTTTCGCGCTGTTAGAAAGCCGATAAAATTCGCCATATTACCACCGCTTACCATCAACCCGCCACAATCGGTTCGATAGCCAATCATTTCTGCGATCCATCGTATTGTTTGTGCCTCAATTTCGGTCGCAGCAGGGGAAAGGTTCCATGCTCCAACATTCGGATTTACAGATGCTGCCAGTAAATCTCCCAATGCCCCTATTGGTGCGGCAGAAGAAGTAATATATCCCCAAAATTTTGGATGCCCGTTAAATGTCGTGTACTTGAATAATAAATCAGCGGCTTGTTCAAGAATTTTTTCTGTCGATTCTCCTTTATTCGGCATACTTTGAATTCCAATTTTCTTTTGCAATTCATCGCGGGTTATTTTCGGTGAAACAGGTATTGATGGTAATGAATCCAGAAAGCTTGCTATTCTATCAACAACTTTGTATCCAGCTTTTTTAAAATCATCCGGTGATAATTCGACCGGTGAAGTTCTTTCATTATTAAATTCAGGCATTAAACTTTCTCCTGGTAATTATAAGATTCCAAAGGGAATTCTGTTTTGTATAAATTAATTTATTACAAAATAATCTTGATAATAATTGATATCAAAATAATAAATAATTCAGAATCACTTAATTCTTGAAAGTTTAAATATAGTATAGATGTGATGAGCCTCATGCAAAAGAAAAAATTCTATCCATTGAACAACATTCATTTTACCAAACTTTTGATGTGTTGCCGTCTTTTCAAGTTCTGAATCATCCAAATTATTAATATATTTAACAAGCAGTTTTCGATTTTCATTTAAGCTATTCAATAATTCTTGAACACTTATAGTTCTTAATTTA
>SMVB01293544.1_pt1 | contig 10399 bp, 12 predicted proteins | sample 2456461 | NCBI WGS metagenome assembly SMVB01 (sample SAMN11095934, study PRJNA526329) | marine sediment metagenome | biome: Marine sediment; feature: Surficial sediment; material: Deep marine sediment; isolation source: Hadal surficial sediment | place: Pacific Ocean | collected 2014-05 | depth...
AATCAGAAGGCGCAAATGAATACGATAAACAGAAATTGGCAGAGTTTCTCAACACGCCATTTGCAGAGGAAGATTGAGCTCATTGCTAGGAGACATTGCCTAAATCACCCTGCCAAAGCTCAATAAAAAGGGATCATATGATGATATTCATATATAGGGTGACCGCAGATCACACAGCCAAAACAACATCGTTGGCGGACTGCTCTTTGGATGGGTTCCGGTATTGGAGGCCGCTGCTCTTCTTTTGATATATCACCACTCTTCATGATCCACCCTTAGCACATAACAGTTACTTAGACAGAATCTGCCTAATTCTGGATATATAACCACTAAATTTCCTAGTCGATGTTGAATTGCATTCAAAATTGACCCGGCATTTGCGTCAATAACTGACCCTGCCATAAAGAGATGTGTCGCGGCCTGCTGGTAGAATCTAAGGGTCAAAATTCAATGCAAATATGTGTGGTTAATGGATCAAATTTGCGTGCAAAGTAATAGACTTCCACCACAGATTGAAGGCAAACAAAGGCAAAAATAATTTGGCGTGAGAATTTGTTAATGCTAGTGAAGAAACTGTCCCAAACTACATTACCCTAATTTATGAAATCAGGAGGTTACAGAGCCCTACATGTTAGAACAATGTGACAATGCTAAGCTGCGGTGCCCGGCGCATGGTGGAAAGTGCTGCCCTATTGGTCGATGAAGTGTTGCCCCAAAAGCCGATTGGTCAGTGGGTATTGACCGTGCTCTTCCCCTTGCGCTTCCTGAAGGCCTGGCTTTTACAAGTGAAGCGGCGGATTCTCTGTCCTGCCTTAGTATGTTTCTTCAGCATTTTCTGCCTGGCTTTCCCCGCGATATTTTATCTGCATTCCCTTAAGAAAATTACGTAGGATCTGGTCTTTGCAGTCGCGGTAATGTTTATGATCCGCTCTGCGAAAAAAGGCGGATAGTTCATGCTTGCTGATAGTTAGATCAGCCAACGACAATATCAATATAATTTCATCGGCCTGAAGATCGAAAGCGATTTTCAATTTCCTGAAAATAATGTTATTGGTCAATCGTTGCTCCGGTTCAACGGGCGGACCATCCTTTTTGCCGCGCTTCTTATTAATCAGCCCATTGAGGAATGTCGCAAACATCAGGTCACTGCATTCCTCATAGTCAGGATCTTCATCTTTTTTCAGCCAGGCGCTGAGCTGAGCTCTTGTTACTTCCTGCCCGGCCTCAGCGAAAACCCCGATCATTTTTGAGTCGCCGAAATCCAGTATGTAACGAATACGCCGCAAGCAATCATTTGCGAACATTTTTCTTACTCCCTATTGGTATCGCTTTTCTTGCCGCCGGTTTTTTCTTCGCAGCTGGCTTGGCTTTCAATAATGCAGGGGCTATTAATGCAGGAACAACACCGCCGCTTTCGGACAATGCAAGCTTGATGAAAATTTTGTCCTCGCCGAATTCAATGGTATCGCCGGATACAATTTTTTCCCGCTTCTGAGTTTCGATAATTCCATTTACCAATACCTGACCAGAAGCAACAACGCCTTTGGCCCCGCCTCCACTGCCGACCAGCCCTTCGAATTTCAATATTTTGTATAACTCGATTGGCTCTCTTGTCACTTCGACTACGCGAAATCCATCGGGCGTTTCTGTGTCTGAACTGTTTTCTTGTGTGATCATATTAGTAGTCTGGGTTAGTAAAATTGACTCGCAGGATTTTAATGAATATACCAGAGACTTTTTCGGAGGCTCCCTGGCTTTCGAATTTAAATTTACTGAAGTAGTCGCAATGACACTTCACACTCGCCTTCTTCGGTTGCTATGTATGCCGAGCTGTCGCTGATGGTAATTGAAATATCCATGGTGCGGTCCACCATCTTCGCTAGCGTTTGAATTTCGTTCCATTGAAATTGGAATATTGAGACTGACAATCCGGCGAGACTGCTACGGTTCAACTCCCACCAGGTACTTGCTTTATTGTTAAAACAATACACCTTTACCGCTGATGCCACTCTTGTCGCTTTTTTGATGCGATCGGTAGCAGGCTCACCTACATCTATCCACAACTCAAGGTTTCCATCCAAGCTATGCGACCATAGATCCGGCTCCTCGGTATCGCTCAATCCTTTGCAAAACACCAGCTGGTCTTGAGCATTGAAACAGAATGCCATCACTCTCACCATCATTCGCTCCAAGGTTTCCGATGGATGGCACGCTATGGTCAAATTCAAAGTCTCGTAGACTTCTCGGTCGAGGTCGCTTAATGCGACCTTTAGTTTATAGATTGTAGGTTTTAGTGCCATGTATACTCTTTTGTTTCCATTGTTGCGCTTGTGGCTCACCAGCTCGACCGTGATACGGTATTTCACGGCTGGGAGAGTTTATCGGTATAGGCCTCTTTTTGGCAGTACAATTTCATTATAAATATCTGTTATGATGCGCGCCCAGCATCATCAGGCAACCCCAATGAATTCCACACCATTCACAACTCTGCCCCTTCGTTCTGAACTTCTGGCAAGCATCGCGGCACTTGCCTATGAGTCGATGACAGCAGTTCAGGCGCAGACTCTGCCGTATCTACTCAACAACCAAGACCTGATGGCACAGGCCAAAACAGGCAGCGGTAAAACAGCGGCTTTTGCCATCGGCCTGCTCAATAAGCTCGACGCGCAGTCATATTGCACGCAGGCGCTCGTGTTATGTCCCACTCGGGAACTCGCGGAACAAGTGGGAGCCGAAATTCGCAAGCTCGCCAGTGCTATACCGAATATTAAGTTGCTTACTCTGTGTGGCGGTAAACCTATGGGTCCACAACTGGCCTCCCTGCAGCGTAATCCGCACATCGTGGTAGGAACACCAGGGCGCATTCTAAAACACCTGGAGAGGGAAACCTTGCAGCTCGATGCAGTTCAGACGCTTGTGCTGGATGAGGCGGACCGCTTGTTAGACATGGGCTTTCAAGACGACATCATGCAGATCATCGAAAAGACGCCGGCTACGAGACAGACACTGTTATTCTCCGCGACGTACCCTGACGGTATCAAGAAAATCAGCGGGATTGTGCAGCGCGATCCTGTTGATATCCGTGTCGAGGCCAGTCATAACAGTCCGGACATCGATCAGGTATTCTATCAGGTGAAAAAAAGCGAGCGCGTTGAGGCACTGTTCAAGGTCATCGCGCATTACCTGCCTGAATCAAGTCTTGTGTTCTGCAACACGAAGCAGCAGTGTCAGGAGCTGGCGAGCGAACTACAAAAGCATGACTTACATGCGCTCGCCCTGCACGGAGACATGGAGCAGTTCGAGCGGGACCAGGTCCTGACCCAATTCGCCGGCAAGAGCAGTTCAATTCTGATTGCCACGGATGTCGCTGCGCGCGGTCTTGATGTAAAGGAGTTGGCTGCTGTTATCAATTTCGAACTCAGCCGCGATCCGGAAGTGCACATTCATCGTATCGGGCGTACGGCTCGGGCAGGCAGTAAGGGTCTGGCAGTGAGTCTGTTTACCGCTTCGGAAAGACGACAGCTGCAAGCCATCGAAGAATATCAGGGATCGGTGGCAACGATAGCTAGCACGGCAACCTTGATCGAACCGGCAAATTTTAAACTGTACCCGCCCATGGTCACGCTGTTCGTGAACGGTGGACGCAAGGAGAAGATCAGGGCAGGAGACTTGCTTGGTGCGCTGACGGCGAGCGGGGAAATTACCGGCGCCCAGATTGGCAAGATTACGCTGTTTGATAAGGTCGCCTACGTTGCTATCGAGCAGAAGGCTGCGAAGCAGGCATTAACCATTCTTACCGACGGAAAGATAAAAGGAAGAAAGTTCCGAGTGCGGCTATTGCGCTAGTTGGCACGGACAAGTCAACTTATCGATACTGTAATTCTTTTTAAAATTCACGGTACTGATTCCTTTCGCTTCCACTTCCCAGCAGTCTCTAAATCCAATATAAGCTCCAATACTGGATTTGACTTGTCCGGCGGCAGCTATTGCGGAGTCCTCTCTGCCTATCGCGAGATAGCGTTCATAGGCTACTACGGCGTTCCAAATACTGCTTTGACATAGTCGTTGGAATCTCCGCGTATTAATAGGGTCGAGTGATTCCCCTTTCAGCCCCTGTCCCAAATCTGAGCGATTTCCTTATCTTGAATGAGCATGGTTCTAAAGCTCTCATAGGCCTCAAGCGTTGCAGAACTGGCTGACAATCGGCTAATCATATTAGCTTCATTGAAAGACTCCTGATTCTGTCTTACTTCAATGACCAAAAATAGTATTCCTGCAATCACGCCAAAATTTGCTATGAGTGTTAGCCGTTTATTGATGTCTAAGGGTTGCAACACCGCACCTCCGATTTTGAAATTATCTGGAAGAGTAGAAGTAATTTTCTATGATTTCAGTAAACAGAGTCAAAGATTCGTTACTTGGCCGTGCCGCGGTCACAGTTCCATCTCAGAGTACGAATAAGCTTTGTGCTCTTCTCTGACAACGGGATACTTTTAAATCGTTGCATATTTTCGGCACTAAAAAACAATCTGCCTTCGTCTACTAAGGTTTCGGCTTCGGCAAAGTGGTTTTCAATTTTGTCGGCCCAGTTACAGAATCGAGACAATGAACCTATTGAATCAGGGTTTGTGATAATGGCTTCCAATTCTTTTAGAGGTTTTAATATATTACCGATGAGTGCTTCCTTGATATCGGTATTAAATATGCCCAATCCCTGGAGTTGTTCAATCTCTTTCAGTTGCGAGGCTGTGTCGTCACCCTCAGTTAAAGCATCGATGAATGAGTTATCTTTATTGTTACTTGCCAATTCCGCTAGTATCGAGAGTAGTTCCATTGGATAAGCCTTCCTAAAACCGGCTAATGACTGATAAAGCCAATTTGCGCCATAGGGGGCTTGTTTTAGTTTTTTTACTCGGTCCTTAATATTGTCACTCTGCTCAAGAAAGGTTTCGAGCTGTCTCTGTTGTTGTTTTAGGTTTCCTTTATCCTGAAATAATTGTTCTTGCTCGCTATAAGATGTGCCGAGAAGCTGCTGACTACACTTGTTGCAAAGGTTTGTTTCTTTGCTACCTGCATAAGCGATCAAAAAACCTCGGTTATGCTTTTTTTGACAACCATTGGCACCGCACAACGCATCTTCGTCAAATGCATAAATCCCTTTAACTTTGAAAGAATGCAACTTTTGAGTATCAACGGAAGCCTGGAATTCAGGTCGATTGAAAATATCTTCCCATGTTTCGAATGTTAGGTGATCTTCAAGTTCAACTACTGACACCTTTAATACCTCATACTAAATCGTTTATAGGATTGGATTGTACCTGGAGCTAGAGTCATGCTAAGTGGATTTGAGCATCATTCACGCAATCTCCTTACCCTGTAGATAGATGATCGAAGAGGACTGAGCTGGACGCATTATTGTTCTCCTGTACTGAAACAAACGATCGAGTACATTAAACAGTGTTATCACACCTTTTCTACAAAAGTTTCCAGCCATAGATGGCGGTCATACTAAGCGTATATGCAGCTAATATAAAAACATTCACCGGATTTCCGGAAAGTTTGGGCGTTTTAATTTGTGACACATTCAAGGCAGTGAGTACTAAACTGCAAGCATAGAGAACATAAGTGAAAGTGCCCTGGTTAAAAAAACCTTCAAATAAAAACAGGAAAACCAGTATTATATTATTGTTATCAAGAGCCAACCCTGTGTATTTCGAACTACCGCTAAGGCCAAACGTACTAAAGTAGCTCAATCTTATCGCAGCAGCGGCAACCATCAGAAATGCGCCAAGTAGAAATATCGGTTCGAATTTGCCATAACTCAAAAGAAGAACGGCTGGAGTGACACCGTAGCTTACGATGTCTATTAACACATCAAGTTGTCCACCGAAGGTTCGATCATCACCTGTTCGCCCCTTCATTCTCCGAGCAATAAGTCCATCAGCCCAGTCAAAAGCAACCGCCCAGATCATGCCAATCATTACAACAGAGTAAACACCTACAATGCTGAAGTAAATAGCCAGTATTGCGCAAGCCAACCCTGCAAGTGAACATAGGTTGGGTAGATCTCTGACATAAGAGAGAATAGAGGCAGGTTGTAACTCTTGAGGGCCTGAGTTTCCCGCGGTCATCGTCTTTCCTTTCGCTGGTGCTTATACATTGATCTATGTGACGGTTTAAGCTTTTTGTTACAGGGGCATCCCATGAAGGCCTCTTAACTTGGGGGCCAAACTTGGGGGCCAACGTGCTATAGTAGCGGTGAGATCAATTCTGATCAAAGGAAAAAATTACATTATGGTTGTATATACAGTAGGTACGTTTGATTTATTGCATGTGGGCCACCTTGCATTGCTAGAATACTGCAAAACTTTGGGAGATACTTTTGCAGTTGGCGTTGCTTCCGATGAGGTAGTAAACCTTTATAAACCCAATGTGCCCATTGTTCCGCTCAACCAACGCGTTGCAATGCTAAAAGCTTTACACTGTGTCGATATAGTACGTTCCTACCATGAACTTGAATATGTCTCTGCCTGCAAGGAGTTGAATGTCGATATTTTTGTGATCGGAGAGGATTGGGGGGACAAACCCCATAATACGGCAGTAGAAGCCTATTTGAAGGCGGCTGGAAAACAGCTTGTACAAGTCAGCTATAATCCCAGAACCTCATCCACAAAAATAAAGCAAAGAGTCATAACTCAACACTATGCAAATGTGCATATACCTCAATCCGTGGTAAAAAATATACCACATGCTGTTGCGTAAATAACAAGCACAATAATTGTAAGCTGTCAGGTTGCCGTTAACATCACACCCATTGCAATCAATACTGGGGGAATTACCGCCTGACTAGCTGCGGATTTAACAATTATGCTGTTGCGGTTTTCCATGACTGTATGCCCCATGTACGAGAGATTTACCTCTTTCCCCGGGCCTTTTTTTGCCAATCAGGCTTCTTTGTCGGTTTTCGATTCATGAGTCTGACTACGGCGTTTTCCCTGGTGAAAATTAGACTCAGCGTCGATAAGTAGGATCAGAATGCGGGTGCATGGTCTAGTATAAGTACCCATATAGCCTCATTACGTCGCCAAATTTTGACGGAGTTTGAGTGGTTTCTGCAATAATGGCTAATGTCCGTTTTTGGCCGACAGTAGATTCAAAGCCCTATCAGCTAAATAGTAATCAAAATGCCTGCATTACCTCATTAGCAGGCTCCTAAAACTGTCCCAAACAACAATGTCAGTTCTAATGAAATCATAGGGTTACAGCGTGCTAAGTACTCGATCAATGGGACAGTGGCAGAAACTAACTAGTTGAAGGCGAAGGGAAATCAATATCAGAGCACCAGGCTTCGAACCAATTATTCAAAACCGCGCCCTACCCGCAGCACTCAAAAAAATCGCATTGACCTGCCTGTAATTCATCGACTAGTATTGAGGCCCTCATTTTTGCACCCAATAATAGTGCAACACCAACTAAGTCAAAGCCTCTGTTCGTCGTGAACAGGGGCTTTTTATTTTGTCTCACCTTAACTAAAACTGGAGAGACAATAATGACCGAATCAACGCAACAAACAGACCCTCGAATGACTTCCAGCATAGTCTATCAAGTGCCCTACATGAGTGAGGTTTGTACAGATATCCCTTACGGAAAAAATACTTCCATTGATCTCTTTTTAGAGGAGGCGTTGAGGTGTAACGCGCCTGTAAGCTTGATAAATTATCCCGGCGGAAATCACTACTTTGATATTATTGATGAATCAAAGGAGTCTATCGGTGCAATCAAAATAGTATTAGAATTTTTCCACTGTTACCTCTCAGACTAGTGTCTCAAAGGGGGTGATTTCCGTCACCAACCCAAATAAGTAACTCGGAAAGCATCAGAACTTCCTTTGCCCTCGGAAGTTCTGGTGAGTCTGAAACAAGAGAGTAATACAGCTCGAAGATGTCCCAAACCGCATTAGCTTAACTAACTAAATCAGGGGTTACTAGGAATCGGGGGCGCGCAGAGGGCTCCAATGGCAGGGTTGCTGACAGACAACCAGGCAATTATTAACGTAGTAAGTTACATTAACACACTTCAGAAATAGCAATCATGGGATAAGGCATTGGTGCTTCAAACAAGTTTTACAATTTGATAAAAGCTTAATGAAAGAGAAACTGCAGGAGCCAACATGACGACAACTCTTAGGATTTTACGGCTACTTGTAACGATAGTGATGTTTAGTTCATGCAGTAACGACTTACAGCAAAGGTCGGATAACCAGGTAAGTAGCCTAAACGGACTTGCCTTTGCCGGCTTCGAGATAGACGAAAACATCATGGGCAAGTGGTCAAGAAGCTGTGCACTTTGCCATGTGAATGGTGAAGCCGGCGCACCGGTTATTGGCGACTCAGCTGACTGGAGAACCAGGCTGGATCAGGGTGAAGAAACAGTAATGCGCAACGTGCTTAACGGTTACAAATCCATGCCTCCCCTGGGTTATTGCATGGCCTGTGAATTGGATGATTTTCGCGCTCTTATTGGATTTATGGCGGGAACCAGCCGATGAAAAACTTGACTCGCCGTTCTTTTCTAGCAAGCAGTGTTAAGGCCGCCTTGTTTGGATCCTATACGATAAAAAATACGGCTTTAGCACAACAAACAACCCCTTGGTCGAATTGGTCAGGTGGCCAATCCTGTTTGCCAGCCGGCCGAATCGACGTGGCCAGCGAGGAAGAATTAGTCAGCTTTCTGAAAACCACCAGTGGCGCCATTCGCCCTGTGGGCTCAGGTCATTCCTTTAGTCCGTTAATTCCCACCGATGGACATCTGGTAATTATCGACCGGATAAATGGTGTAATAGATTACGATAACAATACAATGCAGGCGACTCTGGGAGCGGGGTCCAGGTTGGGAGATCTGGGTGCGCAGTTGGAAGCTGTAGGCCAGGGCATGTACAACCTACCTGACATCGACAGACAAACTGTTGCCGGAGCAACAGCAACAGGCACCCATGGAACCGGCGCCAGTTTGAAAAATCTTTCTGCCTACATCACCTCATTACGCCTGATTACGCCAAATGGCGAAGTCTTGGATATCGATGCTAGTGACGGTGACCTGTTCGATGCCGCACGAGTCAATGTCGGCGCGTTGGGAGTCGTAACTCAAATCACTATGCAGAATCGCGAAACTTACCGTCTCATAAAAAAAGAATGGGCAGCTCCCACCGAAGATATTTTGCAAAACTTCGACCAACTTGCAGCGTCTCATCGACACTTCGAAATCTTTCCTCTTGTCTACTCTGATTATTCACTGGTTTTATCCATTGACGAAACAAGAGAACCTGTAAAGCAAGTTGAATCCTCGCCCGAAGAAGGGACTTCCATCGCCAGTGCTATGGGCTTGCTATCAAATGCAACGCCAGCGGAACGACGTGAAATGTTTAATAGCGTTGCGACTGCGATTCAACCCACGGAGTTAGTTGATACCTCTCATAAGGTACTGACCAATGTTCGAAACGGACGGTTCAACGAAATGGAATACTCCGTTCCGGTAGAAGCTGGTGCGGAGTGTTTGAGGGAAATACTTAAGACAATTTACGACGAGGCCATTGAGGTAGTTTTCCCATTGGAATACCGCTATGTCAGTGGTGATGAAACCTGGTTAAGCATGTCATACGGTTCTGAACCACACGCCACTATCTCAATACATCGCGATGCAAGCCAGGACTTCCGTCCCTACTTTGACAGAATCGAACCCATTTTCTGGAAATATGAAGGAAGGCCTCATTGGGGCAAGCTTCATAGCTTGACCCACGATGATCTGAGAAAGTTATACCCGCGTTTTGACGACTTTAAGGCTGTCCGCGAATCGCTTGATCCGAACGGGCGCCTACTCAATCAGCACTTACGTGCCTTATTTGATGTGTGACCCTTCCTCCCCTTGACGCTCGGCTGCTTTGAGTAGTGAGAAAGTAAACTCTTTTCTATACCTGGGTTTTTCTAGGATTAATCAAGCAGACATACCACGTGCGGAAATCGGCCAAACTGCTTCTACTCTGTCATTACGAATCGCATACATCTGGTTGTACAAATTTACCACCGGATCACAGTGAGAAACAATGACTTCAAGCTTATCCCCTACTTTATAGGTTCTTGACGGTTCTTCTTCGTATAGGATTGTGCCAAATTCATCTGAACCGGATCTATAGCTCATGCCGGTCTCGCCTTTCACGATTGGCCACGGTTGGTTAATCGTACAGGCTTTGGCACCAGCGTCTGAAGTCGCTCTGCCCGCGTACTGATCATTAAGTACCGTAGTCATAACGGTCAACGAGGTATTGAAATCCGAATAGACTTCTTCATCGTGTTCACCGCCAATGGAAATGTACTGGGCATCCATAAACACGTAACTACCCACC
>SMVB01342525.1_pt1 | contig 10399 bp, 11 predicted proteins | sample 2456461 | NCBI WGS metagenome assembly SMVB01 (sample SAMN11095934, study PRJNA526329) | marine sediment metagenome | biome: Marine sediment; feature: Surficial sediment; material: Deep marine sediment; isolation source: Hadal surficial sediment | place: Pacific Ocean | collected 2014-05 | depth...
AAGACTAGTGAAAACCTTATGATCCGATCTATTTTACCAACATTATGCATCTCCTTAATTTTTTTATTCAAAGATAGGCCCAGATGGAGGTATGTGTTGGTGACTAATCTCACATATTCAAAAAAAATAAAATTTGTCACAATACCTATTGGAATATCATCGATAAATTAACGAAATTTAATAATGGAAAAATTATAAAATGAAGTCGGTTTTCATCATATCTATTACTATTCTTTTTCTCTTCTTTCAGGATGAGTATGCAGGGTTGCGCCATCAAATGGTAGAGACACAAATCAAGGCGCGCGGCGTAAGCGATAACAATGTATTGAAATCCATGAAAAAAGTGCCTCGACATTTGTTTGTTCCTTCATCATATCAATCTGTAGCTTATAGTGATCGTCCGTTACCAATTGGTCAGAGTCAAACTATTTCCCAACCCTATATTGTGGGGTATATGACAGAAGCAATTCATCCAAAAAAAGATGATGTTGTGTTGGAAATCGGTACCGGAAGTGGATACCAGGCAGCTGTTTTGGCAGAAATTGTAAAAGAGGTGTATACCTTGGAAATTATACCAGAACTGGGCAGAATGGCAAAGGAACGGTTAGAAATATTGGGTTACGAAAATATACATGCCAAGGTATCGGATGGGTATTATGGTTGGAGAGAATTTGCACCTTTTGATGCAATTGTAGTAACGGCGGCGGCTGAACAAATTCCTGAACCTTTGATTGAGCAACTTGCGGAAGGAGGGCGAATGATTATTCCCGTCGGCCCTGCGTTCGATATTCAAAACCTTGTATTAGTCACTAAAATAAATGGGAAGGTAAAAGTCAAAAAATTGTTTGCTGTGCGTTTTGTGCCGTTTACCCGGGATTGAAAATTTTCTATTCGTCATTGCGAGAATTAACATTTCTTTCAAAACGTACAAAATGCAGATGAGGCCCTAAGTTATTGAATTGCTTTTATTCCCGGACCCCGTGCCTCGCCGGCAGACTGGTGTTCCGCCCGCCTTGCCGGACGAGGCAGGGGATCTGTCAGCTATAGCAAGCAGACCCCCGGAACTGTGTCCGGGGATTATCGATTTTTGTTTGTTTGCGCCCTTTAGTGGCGCGGACTGGACCGTTGAAGGAATTTACGTAGTTGCGAGGAGAAACGAGGAAACAATCTTTTTAAAAGAAATAGTTTGCTTCACTACGTACGTAATGACGATTTTTACATTTTCTTATCCAAAAGTGCCAACACATTTTCCCAAACTTCCTTACTCACAGGAATTCCTTCTTTCAAATTTTTTGCACGGGTGAGTAAAGTCCGCTCTCCGGGATAGTAGGTTCTGTCTCCAGGATTCATGGGCGCTACATCATGTGTATAATTTATTATTTCCTCAAGCAATCTTTCCTGCAATTCTTTATCGCCAAATATTTCCGGATAAATGCAAATGTACACCTGAGAAATCCCTGTTTCATATCCTTTCTGACCTATTTTATAAGTTGAATCACCGGCGGAAAGAATCGTAACCAGTATATCAAGGATCATGGATAAAGCAGAACCCTTCCAATATCCAATAGGCAATCCGCGCTCCGATTTGGTAAGCTCTTCCGGATCGTTTGATAATTCATCATTCAAATTCCAACCACCCGGATATGGTAGTTTCTTTTTGCGGAGCTTATAGTCTTTGATCTTTCCAAATGCATATTGAGAAATGGCCATATCCAATACTACATGACCTTCTTTTCTGGGGATAGAAACGATAAAAGGATTATTTCCAATCCGGCTATCTCTTCCTCCCCATGCCGGCATGTTAGGTTGTGTATTTGTAAATAAAATCGATATGCATCCGGCACTTGCTGCCTGCCATCCATACGTGCCACCTCGCATCCAATGATTTGTATTTCTTAGAGCTACCAAACCCATCCCGTGCTGCTTTGCCAAATCGATGGCACGATTTGTACATTTCGTCGCATTAATAATTCCAGGCCCTAAGTTTCCATCCCATCGTTCAATTATTCCAAAAGATGTTGCTTTCTCAGCTTCAGCATCTATTTTCACCGAATTGTTTTCAACATATTCAATGAATAAAGGAACCCGGTTGATCCCGTGAGAATTGACACCATCCAATGTGTTTTCAGCATACACTTTTGCTATAAAACTGGCCTTTTCTTCAGTAAAATTATATTTAATGAAAAGGTTGAACAGAACTTCCTTCATTTCGCTGAGTGGAATTTTCATGGTTTATTGGATTTAAAAAGTAATTGGTGACAACATTTTACGGTCTGATACAATGTAATTGTTAGTCCAGTCAAATATGATAATTCCCTAATCAAATGATTTAATCCATTGGATTTGTACCACCTGGTAAAGTTACAAGTTTGAAATTTCGAAAATGAATCTCAGCGCCTTCAGACTCCAGGCAGATGTATCCTTTCCTTTGAGTGGCATTGCTAACGCCATTTACAAATTTTCCATTCACCGAAAGCTTTATTACCCCATCCACACAAATCACATCGTAGGTGTTCCACTCTCCTTTTCCTTTGCACCGGTTTTCGATGGATTTGCTGCGTTCACCTCTTGGGTTATCCGGAATAGTTTTTACTCCACCAACTCCAAAAAGCTCGCCATGTACATAAGCAATCGGTGGTGTTTTTCCATTTCGCTTATGGAGATTTACCCAATCCAGTTCCAGCATTTGGATCTCTACACCATCAGGCAATCGGTTCTTCTCTCCGGGGATGGCTTTGCTCCAGACAAAAACTCCTGAATTGCCACCGGACTCTATATGTTTCCATTCAACATGAAGCATGAAATTTTCATACATTATTTCAGATCGCACCACACCAATAGGATTTCCGTAGCATATGAGCTGGTCACCATCTTTTTTCCAGGTTTGGTTTTCGGTATTCACATTGATCCATTTTATTAAATGCTCATTTGGCTCATTTCCAAATAGAAGATCATCAGAGCTCATGACAGTTCCAAAGTCGAATTGGAATTCCGAATTTTGGGAATATAAAAGATTGGCAGAAGCCAAAAACAATACTACTAGAATTTTTATGGAATTGGATTTTAATAAATATATCATGGAGTAATAATGGTTTTATTTCCATGAATCTATGAAATATTTCGATTATAAATCGAACAGGCTTGCTAAATGGTTATTTCAGTTTTTCCAAATTAATGTTTCTTCTGTGGCTCCTTCGTGAAAATTTTCTCCTTCACACGATTGGTTTCCGGCAATTCCACCAAGACCGCAAATCAAATTACACTCTTCATCATATACATCTGACATCATATCGGCGCCACAATTTCCCGGATCGAAAACGTAAACGATTTCGTCCTGAAATTTATACCTGTAAATAGTTTTACCTGATTCGCATGGCATATCGCTGTTTTTGAACTCTTCAATTAATTGATCCATGCAACCTGGATCATCTACGGTCGATCCTTCTTTTTTACAATTGGTAAATGAGAGAATTAATAGTACTGCTACTAAATTTAAAGTATTCATTATTTCTGATTTTGGTTCAATGTCTTTCGGAAATGCAACAACCTTTCTCTTTGCATTTCCTTAATTTTTTATTTAAGACACGAGCTGGATTAATTTGGTTGGGGTTTTGTAATTTTAAATGTTTAACATATTAGGGAAAGAAATAGATTCTTTGGAAACTATTTTTGTTTTTGAATTGCGTAGTTTGAAATTTATTTTTTATCGCATTTGCTGATTTAACGAATATTATCAAATTATATTAAAAAACTAAGTCACAGCTAATCTCCACATCATCAATTACTGCGCCTTTCTTTTTGTAAAATTCTATCGCCTCAGTGTTCCATTTTGATACCATCCATTTTACTTTTTTACACCTTTTTTCTTTGGCTAGCTCAATTATTGCATCCATTAATTTAGAACCCAGACCAATTCCTCTGTACTTTTCTATTATATATAAATCGTCCAGATACAGTGATTTGCCCAGCCATGAATACCAGGCAATAAAAGTTGTTGCAAACCCAATGATTTTTCCGGTTTCATCTTCCACAACCAGGATGTGAAAATAATGTTGCTCGACTTTCATTTGCTCCAAAGTAATTTTATACTTTTCCGGGGTTTTTATAAAATGAGAAAATTCTTCGTTCAACAAATGTATCGCAGCAAAATCGTTTTCTTTAGCTTGTCTAATATTGTATGCCATGCTTGTTTTCGTCTAAGTTGCTGCGAAATAAAAATGTTTGCCTTCATATTCAAAAGCAAACTTAAATTGTTTAATGCTGAAAACTTAGTCCTTAATTTTTAAAGAACTAAAACATACCTCTTACTCATCCCATAACGTTTTCAAGGTATATCCGGAGTTGGGCATGGCCCAAAAGCCACCCACGATCAATCGGAGGTTCATTTCAAGGTCTGTGATGTTTTGCATTTCATTTTCACTAAGGGAAATGGAGGCCGCTTCGGAGTTTTGTTTTATACGGCCTGGGTTTGCCGATTTTGGAATTACGGATGTACCCCGTTCTATTGCCCATCGAATCAATACTTGTGCAGGTGAAAACCCATGAGATTCGGCAATATCGCCAATGGTGGAATTTTCTAATATATTTGGCTCATCCGGCGCTTTAAATTGAGGTAGTCGATCCGAAGAACCCAAGGGAGAATATGCTGTAAACACAATATTTTCACTGTTGCAAAAATCCAACATGTCTTTCTGTTGAAAAAACGGATGTGATTCGATTTGATTGACCTCAGGTTTTATCTCACACGAACGGATAAGCGCTTTTAGTTTTTTTATACTAAAATTTGAAACACCCAGATGTTTTGTAAGACCTGCATTTTCACATTCTTCCATGGCTGTCCACGTAACAGAAGTTGGAATTTCATCCAGCGAAAGGAAGTCATCTCCTGAAGAAGGAAAAACAACACCTGGTTTTAAAGCAACAGGCCAGTGCATTAAATATAAATCCAGATAATCCAGTTGCAGGTCTTTAAGTGTTTTCTCCAATGCCGGTTTTACATCATCCTTCAAATGCGCACTATTCCATAACTTTGATGTTACCCATAGTTCGTTTCTTTTTACATCTCCACTTTTAAACGCATCTGAAATAGCTCGTCCAATTTCTGTTTCATTTCCATATATTGCAGCACAGTCGATATGGCGATAGCCAATTTTTAGGGCCTCACGAACCGCATTGTACACCTCGCCAGGATCTGACTTCCAAGTTCCAAGACCCAATGCTGGCATTTCACTATTATTTTTAAGCTTAAACTTTATCATATCGAATGAAATCAGTTAATATGAATTGACCTATTTATTACCTTCTATTAAATTCAGGGTAGAACTACCGGGCACCTCAAATAACTCCATTTTGTTTCCCAACTTTGGCTTTTTTTCAGCTACTGCGTTGGTATTCCAAAAGAAATTAATAGAGGCGCCCTTTATTATTTATGTAATTGTTCCAGGCAAAATGTAATACGCAACTAAACCCACGACCCAAAAAATCATTAATCTGTATAAAAGGGAGGTGGTATCACTACTCATTAAACCAATTCTAATTTTCCTGATTTGGATTATGAGCATCATTATCAAAACAGATAACATCCCAAAATGTATGAGGATATCTACTCCGGTGACTTTTAAAATGGTGAACATTATTCCAATAATAAGCGCAGATAAAAACAGGTATGAAAATGTGGAAACGATGCGATCGAATTGATTTTTTGTTTTAATTTTTCGAAATGAAATCGCCACAAAAACGTACAGCAATGCAAACGCGTTCATACCCAATCCTAAAACCAGTTTTCCGCCTTTTATATCCAGTGTATTTAGAATCATACCGGTAAAGGAAAAAGCAAAAAGTATAAATTCTATTTTGCCAATTTTTCTCAAAAAAATTGTTTGATTTTCCTTATTAGCAGCCATTGAGTCAAATTAAGTGAAGGCAATTCAATTTACAAAATGAAGTTTTATAAAAAAATTATGGGTGTGGGTTTAAGAATTTTTCGCTAAAATATTAAAATCCGATTCGATATCAATGCATTTATCATTGTAAATTACTCCCAACTTAACCTTGCTCTGCAAACTTCCTTTTCATCAGATTCCCGAATAATTTTTATTAGGTCTATATTTTCGGAATCATGGCTTTGCGCTGAATGTATTAATACATTTTCACCATATTTTGCCTCGCCAAGATAATTTATTTCCAAAGCTTTTATTTTTTTTCGAAGATGTATCTCGTTAGAAAAACTATTTATAATTAGCTCTATGTACTTGACATTATTTACATGATAGACCAGATCAATATCCGTGTATTCAATCTGGCGTTTTCTTATAAACTTAGCGTTTTGAAAATCCGGGATTTTATGGAGTTTATTTTCAATAGCTACCTTTTCTTTCAAACTATGCAATCCTTTTTCCAAACCTTCCACAACTTCCGGTCTGCGGGTTTTGGTATTGATAGCAGCCCATGAACTAGTAGCTTTTATTAGGGAATTATTGCTCTCATCTTCAATTATAAAATCACGAATATAAAATATTCCTTCCTTACCTCTTGACCAGGTTTTTAGTTTGAGTCGATCTTTCCAAACCGGATAGGTTTCCACTACCACTTTTAATCTGCTGAGTACCCAAACCTGATTTCTCTTCAGCATTTCTTCAAAACCAAATCCTGCTTTTTCGGCATGCAGGCTGGCGCCTTCCTGGAGAAAATTGCATATGGCTGTAAAATGCGCTTTCCCCTTTGGATCCATATGGAATGTAAGCACTTGAAAATCTTCTTCCCAAATTTTTGGTGTTGTCATTCAGTAGTTCTCACTTTTAAAACTTATAAATATTTCCTTTTGGAGAATAAGTTACTGTCTTCAGTTAAAAAATATAAATAGATACTTCAGCCCATCCTTACACAAATTAAGTAAAACACTAAATCTTATCCTTACTTTTTTTTGCCTCCTGCACCTGCCACTCCCCACTTTTTAGGATGCTTTTAAAGTTAGTTTATTCAAAAAGAAACAAATTTCTTTCTTTGATGAATTTATTATTCAGACTTAATCTGTGTATTTGTTTTTTATATCTGTTTCAGCAAGCTCTACAAAAAAGTCAGATATTTTGGCAATGACTTTACTTAAGTAAGCTTCTCCTTTTTCAACAGCAGCTTTTGCCGGATTTCCAATGCCGGTATCCGGAGTAACTTTCGTCCATTCTCTCGGCGCCCAAAACCAGCCTTCTTGCCTCGCTTTAAATTTCAGTTTTTTAGATTTCCCATCTCCCGCATCAGAGAGAGGGAGTACCCAATCCGGAACAATTTTCATCATGATACTTGTTTCCATTTCACCGGCGTGATCGCCCAAATCTTCAAAATATTTATCCCAATGAGGATCCACTAAAAACCAATGGATTTGACCAATAAACATATCTGAAAATTCGGCGCTTAATTCCCGTATCATCTGCTTGAAATCATTTCCTCCGTGTCCATTGAGAATGATAAATTTCTTTATACCCTGGCCGTTGAGTGAACTCACAATATCTCGCAATATTTTGAATTGTGTCGACGGATTTAAGTTGATTGTTAATTTGATGTCGAGTTGCTGGCAATTTACACCAAAAGGAATATTGGGAAGCACGACTACTTTGGCTCCCCGATCCCAGGCAAGCTTGGCAGCTTCCGAAGTTATAAATTCATTTTGAATATTATCTGTACCATATGGCATATGATAATTGTGCGCCTCTGTTGCTCCCCATGGCAAAATAGCCACTTCATACGCCGTTTTTTTTACTGTTTTCCAGTTTGTTTCTTCAAGAATAAAAGGTCTTGGATCCATTTTTTCTAATTATAATTTTGATTACTTTTTAAGCATAGGGAATAATCTCCTTATCTCCGCATCATTTGGTTGTTTTCCATATTCGCAGATTTCAAATCCTTCCGCATGTTTTGCAATAGATGCTCTATCTCCATACCACTTTTTTAAACATTCTATTGTCTTTTGATCTGGTTTATTTGATCTCCAGTTTGCCAGAAATACAAGGCGTTCTTTTTCACCTTTTGGCACTTTGTCCAAACTTCCTGACGTCCATGGAAGCCATTCAAAAAATTGAGATTCATGAGCGGCCAGAGCATGTATTTTTTGATCAAATACCTCATCAATGATCACTGCAATATCCGGATTAAATGGATTCGGTTTTTGAAATCTATCCTCTGTATAAATAAAGACAGGATTTTTTTTCATTGGTGGAACATCCGGAGCCACATTGGGAACAATAACCATGTATGCGGCATCCTGAACCAAAATACCCGTGTACCTGTGATCCGGGTGATAATCATTTGGTCTTGGAGCAATGACAATATCAGCATTCCATTTTCTTATTTCTCGTATTACCTTTAAGCGGTTTTGTAATGTAGGCATCAATTCTCCGTCATGGTTATCCAGCACAGTATATTCAACGCCAAATCTTTTTCCTGCTTCCTGAGCCTCAGCAATTCTGATTTTTGCAAGTTCACCACCACCCATAGCATAGTGGCCTGCATCGCCGTTGGTGAGTGAAACAAATTTTACATTGTGTCCCATTTTGGCAAATAGAATAGCGGTGCCACCTGCATCAATATCACAATCATCTGGGTGGGCTCCGAAAACGATTACATTAATTTTCTCATCTTGAGCAAAAACCAGCGTGGTTAGCAGCAGAAAGGTTATGGATAAAAGTAGCTTTTTCATGTGTTTAAATTTAGGAGAAACAATACCATTTTTGAATTCTAATCCTGTAAATTTAAATAACAATCACAGGCATGACCTGTTTATGTTGCGTTTTTTTATAATAATTTCATTGCCTCGGGATCCCATTTAACAGGTTTGCCCTGATAATAACTTTCATTTGCTAAAATAGCTGCTCCCGCTGCCCGAAGGCCATAAGTCGCATTTTCGACCACCTCATTTTTTCCTCTTATGGCCTGGAAGAAATTATAAAAATGATCATAATGTCCACCTTTATAATCCTTCGGTGCATTATAGGTCGTTTCTCCTATATTCAAATTTGATTTTCTTTCATCACTGAATTTTTTATCATATTCAGCCTTTATTTTTTTCTGATTTTCTTCAGTAAACGCAATCAATGAATAACTACCTGGTTTCATGCCAAGCTTTGAGCGAACCAATTTTACGCTAGTTTGGCCTACGTGCATTTCACCTTCTGTTCCAACCAATCGGAATCCTCCCCCTCCTCCATTTCCAGCAATAAAATTAACTCGAAAGGCAGCATTGAAAGCAGCATGTGTTTTAGATTCCGGGTAATCGTAAAATGTCATGGTTACATCGGGCACATCACGGCCATCTTTCCAATATCTTAATCCACCGGTAGATAACGCTCTTTCAGGTCCATGGGAACTTATTATAAAATGCAATGTAGAAAATGCATGTACAAATAAATCACCGGCAACACCGGTACCATAGTCCCTATAATTTCTCCATCGAAAAAATCTGGTAAGATCATATTTTGTTTTTGGTGCATTACCAAGAAAGGTATCGAAATCTACAGTATCAGGATTGGCGTCTGGAGGAATTGGATATTGCCAGGCTCCTTCCGCGGAAAATCGATCATTGAACATATCAAGCATTACCAATTGACCGATTGCACCTTCTTCATATAGCTGCTTTGCTTTTTCATTGCCTAAGGAAGACATCCCCTGGCTACCCACCTGAAAAACCATCCCACTTTCTTTTTGGGCTTTTATAAAATCCTGGCCCTCTTGAAACTTCTGGATCATGGGTTTTTCACAATAAACAGCCTTGCCAGCCTTCATTGCTTCAATTGAAATTTTTTTATGCCAGTGATCTGGCGTCGCAACTATTACTGCATCAATATCTTTTCGATTAAGTATTTCCCGATAGTCCCTGGTGGTAAAAATTTCTTCTCCCCATAATTCTTTTGCTCGATCTAAGCGGCCAACATACAAATCGCAGGCAGCCACCAATTGTACACCATCTACCTTGAGTGCAGCAGTTGTATCATAAATACCCTGGATTCCGGAACCAATTAATGCGAGGTTGATTTTGTCATTTTCAGCAAATTTTTTTACGGCATATATTCTGGGTTCCATCAACCGATGTTGATTGTATGAATTAGCAAGCAGTATTGGAGATGAAGAAACGAGCGCTGATCCAAGCGTGGCTTTTCGTATAAAAGATCTTCTGGATTTCTGATTGTAGTTTTTTCCCATGAGATGCCTTATTTAATTTGAAATAGATAATCTAATGGAAATTTACATCTTTTTCAATCACCTACAAAAAAGGAGTTTTGAGAATTACTGTTTTCGTCAGCCTTTTTTCGACATCTGATTATTATTTATTTCCGGGCTTGTTCCGGAATTTTTTTGAGATTTGCAATGAGTTTTCTATTACAAGTAGTTTCAATTTGCTACTGAAGATAAA
>SMVB01403178.1_pt1 | contig 10399 bp, 5 predicted proteins | sample 2456461 | NCBI WGS metagenome assembly SMVB01 (sample SAMN11095934, study PRJNA526329) | marine sediment metagenome | biome: Marine sediment; feature: Surficial sediment; material: Deep marine sediment; isolation source: Hadal surficial sediment | place: Pacific Ocean | collected 2014-05 | depth 0-1...
CCCGCATCGCCGCGTGCTGCAGGTCGAGTTCGCGGGCCAGTATCGGCGCCCGCAGCCGCAGTTCGCGCTCGAGTTGCGCCTGGCGGAAGCCGGCGACCGAGATCTCGACGACGGTTCCGGTGAAATCGTCCACGGCCAGGTCGCCGATTCGGGCAGTCCGCAGGCGGCTGCCGACGGCACCGAGCGATTCGACGAACCGGGCCGCGGCCCGACCGGCCCCTGCCGGCGCGTCGGGATCGGTCATCGCGGCCAGCGACACGAAATACGCGCCCAGCAGACGGGCGTGCTGCCGCAGGTCTGCGAGGATCTCGATGCGTCGCCTGAGCAACTGGTTGTGTTCGAGCACGGTCCGGGCCCGGTCGTCCTGTGGCACGGCGGAGCGGGTCCGGGCGAGGACCGCCGAATCGGCGTTGACCGAGGCCCCCGCGGCCTCCCGTGTCAGGGCGTCCACGGCCTCGACGTAGGCGATCCCGGCCTCGGCGAACTGCTTGAACTGGTTCACCCGGGCGGTCGAGCATCCGGCCGACACCAGGACCAGCACCACCAGCAGCAGACAGGCTCGACGGGCGACGGGCACGAATACACCATCGGTCCCGTTGTCCCTTACACTTTCAAACCTTGCCGCAGACCCGGAAGCGTCGTCGATTCCGCCCGTTCGTGGTCCTCGCCAGCGTGGCGATGGTCGTGGTCGTGATCGCGATCGCCGGCGGCGTCGCGGCGTGGCGTCTGGCGCGGCTCGAGCCGGCGTGGTGGCCCCAAGACGTCGTCGCCGACGAGCAGACCAGGACGCTGGCCGACCGGGTCGAGTTCCGCATCGCCGAAGAAGTGCACAGGATCCGACCCGACGCGGACCCGTGGCGCCTGCGTGTCAGGGACGACCACGTCAATGCATGGCTCGCATCGCGGCTGCCCGAGTGGCTCGCACATTCGGAAAATGTCGAGTGGCCGTCGCAACTGGGTACGCCGCGCGTCCGTTTCGGCGAGGGCGGGGTCACCATCGGCCTTTCATTCGACGATCACGGCCGACGTCGATACGTGGTCGCCGATCTCGAACCGCGGATCGTTGACGGCCGGCTGTCGCTGGCGCTCAACGGCGTCACGATCGGGCGTCTGTGGATTCCCGGCGCTTCCATCCAGACGCTCATCGAGCACTACCGCGATGTCGTGCCCGAGGGATTCATCGATGATCCGGCGATCCGCCGGATCATCGACCTGCTTGTCGAGGAGCAGCGGTTCGAGCCGTCATTCGACCTCACCGACGGCCGCAAGGTGCGTCTGATCGACGTCGTGGCGGGCGACGGCGAGATGATCATCGAGTGCGAGACGAGCCGAGAGTAACTGCGATGGGTGGCACGGTTGAACTCGCGATAGCGAGTTCGGCCGTGGAGCGACGTCCGAAGACACGGCCGACGTCGCTTCGCGACGTCAACCGTGCCACCCGAATTCGGCTGGTCGTACGAAAGCGAGTGTCGGCCCGGAGGGCCGTACGGAGCGCTCACAAAAAAGGAATCGGGCCGGCCCCCACGACCAGCCCAACTCCGATGAAGTGCGGGGCTCCCGCCCCCATCAGGCACACGCCCCCGCGCTTTCTCGCAGTCTTCAAAGTAACACTTTCCAGGCGGCCCGCCAACACAAAATCGCGTCAGGTGCCGGTTTGCGTGCCCCGCGAGTCGGCCACCACCCGGTACCGGCCGGTCCGGACGAAGTACAGGGCGGTCTCGACGACCGGCTCACCCGTGCTCTCGGTCCAGGCCTCGGCGTAGAGCCTCACCTGCCCGGCGTACTGCTCCACGAGGTGCTCGACGGCCTGGCCCCGGCGATCGTCGGTCTTGTAATCCACGATGACCCAACCGGCGGGCTCCCGGAAGACAAGGTCGATAACGCCCCGGACGATCACGGGGACCGGTCCGGCCTCCGGCTGCATGAACTGAATCGGCACCTCCGCCAGGCAAGGCTTGCCTGCCTGGGCGCGCCGCCACAGGTCCGACCGCATGACCGACCGCACGATCGCGACGGCCACGCGAGCGTCGGCCGGATCAAGACCGTGCTCCGGCAACGCCGACGTCGCCAGCGGCAGCAGGTCGCCCGCGGGGCCGTTCATCGCCGCCTCCAGCAACAGGTGCAGAACGGTCCCCCACTCCGTGCCGTGCTCGCCCGGGTGCCCCGCGGACCTTGAACCGGTCACCGTCAGCGCCTTGACCCGCTTGACGTCGTAGGTCGGCGCGCACCGCGCAGCCCACCGTTCACCGAGACCCTCGGCGAACAGACGCGGCGCGTCGGCCGGAAGCGTCCGGGTCACCACGACGGGCGCGGCCACGGTCGGCAGCTTGCGAATCACGTTTCTTTCAGGCACGTGGGCGAGAAGCTTCTCCCACCGCCGTCGCTTGGCCGGCCGGCTGATGACCAGCCGCTTCCGGGCCCGCGTCGCCGCCACGTACAGCAGCCGGTCGGCCTCGGCCTCCCCGAACAGCTGCTCGTTGGCGGCCTTCGCCGCCCAGCCCTCCGGTATCGCCAGCACACGACCCTTGCCCCACGCGCCCTTGCGTTCCCCTCGGAGTTGGAGGTAGCCGCGCACGACGCCCGCGCCGCGCACGACGCACAGATCGACGTTGTTGGGCACCTGTCCGCTACCGTCGGCCAGGAAGACGACCGGGGCCTCCAGCCCCTTGGCCTGGTGAAGGTTCATGACGCGAACGGGCGGCTCCCGGTGCGGGCTCAACGACGCACCGTCGTGACGTTCGCGGATCCGGGGGTTCGGATCCACCAGATTCCAGAGGTAGCCGGCCAGGTCGGCGGCGGTCCAGTACTCGCGGGACGCGGCCCGCAACAGCTCGATCGCCTTGCAGAGGCCGCCGCCGCGGTCCCGACCGTCGGCGTCCGAGGCAGCGCGGGCGAACAGGCCCAGGTGGCCGGCGATCCGTTCGACCGCGGCGATCGGCGGCAGATGCGACAACCATCCCGCGTACGTCCGGAGACGCGCCCGCGCTTCGTCGATCGCTGCGAAGGCGTCGGCCGGGCCGTGGTCGTCGGACGCAAAGATGTTGAACGTCCCGCCCGCCTTCTTGAATCGATAGAGCTCGGTGTCGCTCACGCCGAACAGCTCGCTCCGCAGCGCGCCGACAAGCGCCACGGGGTTGTCCGGCTCCACGACCGCTGCGAGCGCCGTGTGCAGCAACGCGACTTCGCTCAACTCGTTGACCGCCGACCCGCCGGTCACCTCGACGGGAATGCCCAACGTCTGCAACGCCCGCGCGTACTCGACCAGCGGCCCATGCACCCGGCTCAGGATGAGGAAGTCACCCGACACGTGGAGACCGCGATCGATCCAATCCCGGATCAGGCGGGCGATCGCGTCTGCCTCGAACCCGTTGACCTCGGCCCGCGTCTTGAGATCGTCCGGCACGGCGAGCACCGTTGCGCCGGTGTCGTCATCGAGGTGCATGTCGCCGCCGGGCGACTTCATCGGGCTGTCCGCGGGGGAGTGGTCGCTCGCCTGGGGGGGAAAGAGCGTCCTGGAGACCTCGTTGAACCACGCGATGAGCGGCGGCGTCGAGCGGAAGTTCGTCGTCAGCCCGACGATCCGGCCGCAGTCCCGGAGAATGCCGCGGACCTCGTTGTAGGTGACGATGTCGGCCCGCCGGAAGCGGTAGATCGACTGCTTGGGGTCCCCGACGACGAACAGCGCGCCCGGGACCGGCCGACATCGCCGCCAGTCCTGTTGGTCGTGGTCGGCGGCGGTCAGCAACAACATGACCTCCGCCTGGATGGGGTCGGTGTCCTGGAACTCGTCCACGAGCAGGTGGGTGAAACGCCGGCGGAAATAGCGGCGAACCGCCGGCTGCTCCCGCAACAGGTCCGCCGCCTTCATGAGCAGGTCCTGGTAGCTGAGCACGCCGTTGTGCGCGCGGATCGCGTCGTACCGGCGCACCGCGCCATGCAGCAGGTCGAGAACCAGCGCGTAGCGGCACGCCCGCCATCGCGCCACCAGCGGCGTTGCGTACGTGTCCAGGAACGCCTCGAGCCGGTCGAGTTCGGCTCGCCCCTGCGTCTTGCCGCCGGGCCACTCTTTTTGGACGACCTTCCCGGACAGGGCGGCAATGTCCTGCAGGACGTCCACGAGCGCGCGGTTCTCGCCGAGCGGCGTGTGCCGCAACCGCCTCGGCAGTTCGTGGAAGAATGGGATGAGCTTGTCGTTGCCGGCGGATGCCGGCAGGCCCGGCGCGATGCCCTCCATGTAGTGGGCGTACGCCCGCAACGCGCGTCGCGCCTCGTCCGCAAGGGCCTGGTCGAACGGGGCGGTCGGCGCCGGCCACTGGTCCACGTCCGGGTACTGGGCGAATTCGATGTACGCCGACCTGAGGCCGGCCGGCGTCAGCCCCGACGCGTCGAGTTGCGTCAGGATCGGGTCGGCGGCGGCGTGAAGCTCCGCGATGTGCACGTCCCAGGCGTCGGATCGCAGGCGGAACTCCTGGTCTGCGTCTAGCTCCTCGAAGGCGACGTCGATCTTCGCCTCGATGGGCCGCTCCCTCAGAAGCCGCGCGCAGAACGAGTGGATCGTTCCGATGAAGCACTGCTCAACATCGTTCAGCGCGGCCATGAGAAGATCGCGACGATCGCCTTCGGCGTCTTCGGCCGCGCGTTCGAGCTGCATCCGGAACCGGTCGCGCAGCTCCGCCGTCGCCTTGCGCGTGAACGTCACCGCGGCCAGCGTCGCGACCGTGCACTTGTCCTCGGCCAGCAGCCCGACCATCCGGGCGACCATGCTGGTGGTCTTGCCGGTGCCCGCCGCGGCCTCGACCAGCATGGACGTGTCCAGATCGGCGGTGATGGCGTCGCGCTCGGCCTGGTCCGGCAGCGGGTTGTTCGCGCTACCCGTCACGGCGAAGCTCCACGAGCGGCTTCAGCGCGGTGTTGTCCGGGTTGTCGATCTTCCGGCGGCTGGCCTCGCAGAGGTCGTCCAGGTTCGTTTCGACGGCCTGGCAGGCCGAACGATAGTTGCAGAACCGGCAGTCGCCGGAGTCGTCGCTCGCGAGGAACGCGCCTGTTGCCGGCAACCGGCACAGCCGACCGATCACCTTCAGACCGGGCTCGATGACGTCACGTCCGAACGGGATCTCGCGCCCGTGCGTCTTGACGCCGGGAAAGAGGAACCGGAACTCCCGCACCTTCGCATCGGGGTCGGGCCCGGCGCGGAGCGCCGCCTCCACGACCGCCATGTACAGCGCGTGCTGGACGAGCCGGCCCATCCGAAACGGGTCGCCGGGGTCGTAGTTCCGCGTGGATGAGCCGGACTTGTAGTCGTAGAGGACGTACCCGTCACCGTCGCGGTCGATCCGATCGATGATCCCGACGCCGCGAATCGTGCCGCCGCCGGGCAACGTCACCGCCACGGGGTCCGGCACGTCGATGTCGGTGTCGCGTCGTTGGGTCGGCAACCCGATGGAGGCCTCGAGATAGACGGGCCGCCCCGGAACCGGGCTGCGCGCCTGCTCCTTGACGAAGATGGCGGCACTCTGATCGAGTTCGCCCCGCTGTTGCCGGTACGCCTCTTCGCCCGGCGCCGGGATGCGGCGTCGCTGCTCGGCGGCCTTCGTCTCGACGACCGCCGCGATTCGCGGCAGGTCGCGACCGGGTTCGGGCGGCCAGTGACCGTCGGCGATGAGCGCGGCAACGAACTCGAAGAGGATCTCGTGAAGCAGCGTGCCGAATTGCAGCGATGTCAGCCAGCACGTCGGGTCCACCTCGACGTCGTCGGGCGGTTTCACTTTCAGCACGCGCTCGTAGAAGTACGACAGCGGGCACGTGCCGATCGCCTGGAGCTTCGTCGTGGACATGACGGGCCCGCCAGCGGCCGTCGGGTCGATCTCGGTGCCCGGCTCGTCGACGCGACCGTCGTACACGGTGAACGCATCGGAGGCGCGGGCGGTGCCGGCCGCGCGGCCGCGCGCCAGGTGCCCGAACGTGGCCTTGGCAAGTTCCGCGAGGTTCTCGACCGGCGGCTCGCTGACGGCCTGGTGCAGCCACCACTCGCCCGCGTCAAGACATGCGTCGGCGTGGCGCGGCGCGAACGAGAGCGCGGGTCCGATCCAGTCCATCAACGCGGCGTGATCGCCGTCGGGTTGACCGGACACCCGCCGGAAACTCGCGAGCACGACCGGCCCCGCGAACATTTCGCGATCGTCGTCGATACTGCGGCTGGAGAAGCTCAGCACGAGATCGCCGCGAAGCCGGCTGAGCAACAGGGCGAAGGCCTCGACCTGCTCGCGCAGCCTCGTCCTGGAGGTCGGGACGCCGGCGCCCAGCTCGGCTCGCTCGTGATCGAGCAACAGGGGATCCTGCCGGCCGGCGGAGGGGAATCGCCCGTCGTCGAGACCCACGATGATCGTGCGTTGACGGCCGGCGTGCCCACCGCCGCGGACCGAGGCAACGTGCAGGTGGCCGGGCCGCGGGCCGCTGCCGCCGACGCCGATGCGCTCCGGCAGTTCCTTGATCCACGCCCATCCGTCGAAGCCGGCCGGGTCGGCGTCCGATGCGCCCAACGCGTCAAGCATGCCGTCGAGCTCCAGGCCGAGGCGTTGCTGCGCCAGACCGTCGAGCTTGCCGGAAGACAGGGCGTGGTCACCCAGCAGCGTTCTGGCGGCCGACACGGTTCGCGTCGCCCCCGCGTCAGGGCCGGGGCTGACCGCGAGCAGTGTCTCGACGAGACCCGCCAGTGCGCGGGCGGTCTCCAACCGCTGCCGACAGTCGCTGCGCGCCGACTCGTCGCGAGCGCCGTCCAACCCGAACTGCAGGGCCTCGATCTTCTCGGCGAGACACCGCGCGTAACGATCGCGTCCGAACCCGATGCCGACGCTCCGCAGCATCCGGACAAGCCGCGCGGCGCTGACCGGGTCGCCGTCCTGATCCGCCGGCAGGCGCAGGAGCCCGGCCTGGAGCATGCGCAGCAGGCCCGACTGCGGGAAGTCCTGGTGGACCCAGCCGTGCCACGCGGCGAGCAACCGGCCCGGGCGCGACAGGCGTGCCGGAACACCGTCGGCGAACGTCAGCGGCACGCCGAGATCGCGGGACGCATCGTGCTCGAAGATTCGGTGTGCGGTGTCGTAGATCAGCGGCACGTACGGGTCGGCGGCCGTGTACAGCAGTTCGATCCCGTCGAGCGGCAGTTCCTGCTCCAGGACCGACCGCAGCACGGCCCGGATCTCGTTCGCTTCGCCTGTCGCGTGGACGATGTGCACCGAGCCGTCGCCCCCCGGCTCGAGCGCCGCCGCGTCGGCGGGCCTGTCGACCGGGAGCGTGACCACCACCTCGCCCGCGAAGGCATCGAACAAGGTTCGTTCCAGGACGGTGAGTTGCAGGTCGTCGGGCCGAATCACGACGATGCCCGGCGGACCGGATTCCCGGAGCGCCTCGGCGGCCCGGCGCGCTGCGTCGGCGTGGTCGATGAGGTTGCGTTTCTCCAGCTCGGCCTGGTAGGCGGCCAGCAGTGCTCGCAGTTCCGTGCCTTTAACGGCCTGTTCGAAGCGGGCGCCGTCGAGGTCACCGGGACCGAGGCCCGCCAGCCGCAGATCCAGCAGCGACGACTCGGCCAGCGCCAGCAGTCCCGGTGTGAGACGCGCCGATCCGAGATAGCCGTCGTCCTTCATGACCTGCTGCCACGCCGCGGCGACGACCAGCCGTCGAACCGCCGCGCTTGCGACCTTCACCTTGCCGTCGGCCAGTTGCGGCGCGAGGATCTTCATCGCCAGGCTGCGAACCGTATGAATGTGCACGTTGAGCGCGGAACCCCCGGCGCGGGTGACCTGGTCGAGCCACTGGTGGCCGGTACGCAGCGACGGCGCGATGAGCCATTTCTGGGTGATGCGGTGCGCGCGACAGGCCTCGGCGAGTTTCTCGATGAATGTGTTCATCCGGCGCCTGCGGGCATCATATCAGGCCGGCGCCGACCGAAGTTCCACCCGCGCCGCCATGCCGGGTCGCGTCGTGCATCGTCACCGCTGTAAAACTATGTGATATGATCCCGTCAAGCATGCCCAGCATCACGATCAACGGCAAGGTCTACGAGTTCGAAGAGGGGCAGATAATCCTCCAGGTCGCCCTGGACAACGAGATCGAGATCCCCCATTACTGCTATCACCCGGGACTCTCGATCGTCGCGAACTGCCGGATCTGCCTGGCCGAGGTCTGGGCCCCGAACCCACGCAACGACAACACCCTGGAACCCATACCGAAGCTCCTGCCGACCTGCCAGACGGTCGCGGGCGACGGCCAGGTCGTGTTCACCGACAGCCCGAAGGCGATCGCCAACCAGCGGGCGGTGATGGAATACCTGCTCATCAACCACCCGGTGGACTGCCCGGTCTGCGACCAGGCCGGCGAATGTTACCTGCAGGATTACTCGTACCAGTACGGCCGCGGCGTGTCGCGCTTTCGCGAGCAGAAGCTCAAGCAGCCGAAGAAGGACCTCGGCCCCAACGTTCTGCTTTACATGGACCGCTGCATCATGTGCACGCGGTGCGTGCGATTCGCACAGGAAGTGACGGGCACCAGCGAGTTGCTGGTTGACGGCCGCGGCGCTCACAGCCAGATCGACGTCTTCCCCGGCCTTGCTCTCGACAACGAGCTGTCGGCGAACGTCATCGACCTCTGCCCCGTGGGGGCGCTGCTCGACAAGGACTTCCTGTTCCAGCAGCGTGTCTGGTTCCTCCGCAAGACACCCTCGATCGACGGCCTCACGTGCTCCGGCGACAACATCACCATCGAGCACAACCAGGGGCGCGTCTACCGGGTCAAGCCGCGAACCAACCACGACGTGAACGCGTGGTGGATCACCGACGAGGTGCGATACGGCTGGAAGTTCATTCACGACGAGACGCGTCTCACCGTTCCCGCCGTACGCGGCGAGGACCCGTTCGAGCCGGTCGAGGCGCCGCTCGCGTGGGAAGCGGCCTACGCCCGCGCGGGCGCGGCGCTCGGTGCCGGGCACGTCGCGCTCATGGTCAGCCCGATGCTCACCTGCGAGGACGCGTACCAGCTCGCCCGGCTCGTCACCGACCGGTCCGAGAAGGTCACGTTCGCCGTCGGGCCCGTACCCCGTATCGGCGAGGACAAGACGTTCCCGTCGGGCTTCACCGTCCGCGCCGAGAAGGCGCCGAACGCCCGCGGCGTCCGACGCGTCCTGGAGAAGTTCTCCGCCAACGTCCTGGACTACGACGCGTTCGTCGGGCAACTTCGCGGCAAGGCGACCTTCGACACGCTCCTGCTCACCGGCAACTACCCCAGCAACTGGGTCACCGATGATTTCCTCGACGTCGTCTACAAGACCGGCGACCGAACGGTGGTGCTCATCGACACCTTCGCGACGAAGCTCGCCGAACGTGCCGACGTCGTGATCCCCGGCGCGACGTGGGCCGAGAAGGCCGGCACGTTCGAGAACGTGAACAACCGCCTGCAGGCGTTCGAACGCGCGATCGACGTCATCGACTATTGCAAGAGCGAGGCGCAGATCGCGCTGGACCTCGCCGCCGCAGCAGCCGGCGAAGACCCGGAGGTCTTCAACCCCGCGGCGACGCGGCAACAGATGGCCGACGTGCACGAGCTCAAGGAATTCCTCACCGACGTGCACCTGCCCGCCGCAGCCCCGATGGTCGAGTCGGACATGCAGATGGTCGAGGTCTGAGCTCGGTATGACGAATGACCGATTCCGACCGCTGGGAAAACTTCGCCCGACGCGACGCCGCGTTCTATATCACCGGCCGGTCGATCGACACCGGTGATGCAGCGGCCCGGGAGCAGTTCTTCGAATCGGGTCGCAAGACCGCGAGCCGGCTGTTCGGGCAGGTCCGCGACGACCTGCCGGGGACCGGGCTGGTCATCGAGATCGGCTGCGGCGTGGGGCGCCTGCTGCTGCCGATGGCCGAGCATTTCGACCGCGCGATCGGCGTGGACGTGGCGCCGACGATGCTGGCCCGGCTGGAGGACAACTGCGGCCGCTTCGGAATCGAGAACACCGAGCCGATGCTCGCCGACGACGGGTGGGATCGCCGCGACAGCGCCGATTTCGTCTACAGCTGGATTGTCTTTCAGCACGTCGAGGACCTCGCCACGATCCAGACGATGGTCCGCAGGGCGTCGACGGCACTGAAGCCCGGCGGCGTGGCGCTGCTCCAGTTCGACACACGCCCGCGTACCGCTGCGCACCTGGTTCGAAACGCACTGCCCGACGTCGTGCTGCCGAGACGGTGGCGCCGGGGCATCCGCCGCATCCGCCGCCGGCCCGATCGCATCGCGGCGATCCTGGACGCCGCTGGCCTGCGCACACTGCGCAAGCGCGGCGAGGGAACCGACAACCACGTCGTGACCCTGATCCGCGACTGACGCCGCCGAGACAGGCGGCGAGATC
>SMVB01011728.1_pt1 | contig 10398 bp, 12 predicted proteins | sample 2456461 | NCBI WGS metagenome assembly SMVB01 (sample SAMN11095934, study PRJNA526329) | marine sediment metagenome | biome: Marine sediment; feature: Surficial sediment; material: Deep marine sediment; isolation source: Hadal surficial sediment | place: Pacific Ocean | collected 2014-05 | depth...
GGTGGTGCTGTGAATCGAAATGTCAGCGCCCAACTCAAACGGCAACTGGTAATAAGGAGTCAGGAACGTGTTGTCGACGGCGTGAACGGCGCCGGCCTTCTGGGCGATTTCGGAGATTGCGGCGATGTCCGAACACTTCATGGTCGGATTGGCCGGTGTCTCGGTCAGGATCAGCTGCGTGTTGTCGCGAACGGAAGCGGCGACATCGTCCGCGTTCGAGCCGTCCGCGAACGTGAATTCAATGCCAAATTTGGTCAGGATCTTGGTGCACAGCCGGTAGGTGCCGCCATAGGCGACGTCGGATATGATCGCGTGCGCCCCGGCATTGAGAAATGCCAGCATGACGGCATGTATCGCGCTCATGCCGGTACCGAAACAGGCACAGTCCACGCCGCCTTCGAGGTCGGCAAGCTTGAGTTCCAATGCCCTGACCGTGGGGTTACCCGATCGGGAGTAGGTATAACCCTTGCTAAGGTATTCGTCCACCGACGGTTGTACGTAGGTCGTGGATTGGTAGATCGGGGTCAGGATGGCGCCCGTGGTCGGGTCCGGCGTCACGCCTGCATGAATCTGCCTGGTTCTGAAGCCCATTATTACGGTCCTTGAATTGCTGTGAAATTGGCGACTTGGGGATCGCCGATCATACATGCAAGAGCGGGTTTTTGGGGTCCACACCAGGCATAAACTGTTCACGTCGATCGAGGTTGGTCAGTTGGTAGATGAGCCCCAGCCAGTTGTTGACGATCGCCTTGCCGGTGTCGCCCCAGGTGTTGTCGATATGGGGCAGTAATTCGGTTTCGGGAAATTCGGGTGCCGTTGCGCCACCGGCCATCGCCTTGACGACGGCTTCGATATGCGCGGCGACAATCGACTCGCCTTCGTCGGAAAAGAAATTCTCAGGAATGCGCGGTGTTTTCTCGCGTTCTCCCTGCGTGTAGCGAAACACCTCCCGTTTGCACTCTTTGAGCAGACTGATCGCGGCGTACTCGGGGTGTCCCTGGAAGTAGATGTTGCGAAATCCGTCCGGGCTGACGGCGAGGTGCACGCCGACGCTGGGACTTTCTGCGAGCACATGCATGCCAGCGGATTCGAACTGCTCGCGCGACACATCGTTGTAGCGCGAATGTGGCGCGTCGAAGCGTGTGTTGACGTCACGTAACAATGGGTGTTTTGGGCTCGTTACTTTGTGGCTGTAAACGCCCCATTGTTTCTGCTCAAGGTGCCGGCGGTCGATGCCGTAATAGTGTTTTACGAGCGCGTGGGTTGCGAGGCAAGAACAAAATACCGATGCGACGTTTTCTTCCGCCCAGCGCACGATGTCAATCAACGGCTCCCAGAATGGTTCCTGGTCCAGCGAAGGGTTGATGACATTGGCACCCGTGATTATCAGTGCATCGAGTCCCTGCTCGGCGAGTTGCTCGAATTCGAAATAGTATTTTTCGATGTGTTCACGAGCTTGCTCGCCACGCTCTATTCCGGGTACCGAAAACGGATAGACGAAAAACTGCGCGATGGGACTGCTGCTGCCGACCAGCCGGATGAATTGCCGCTCGGTCGCGGCGAGCGCGGCATCCGGCATCATATTCAGAAAGCCGATATGCAACTCACGAATATCCTGTTGTTGCGCGCGATCGAGCGACAGGACAACCTGACCACTATCACGCAGGACCTTGAACGTGGGCAGGCTGTTGTGGGCGACTAATGGCATACCGCCTAGCCAACCATAATCATCAGTCTCGGGGCAAATGTGGCGATCAGCACAAAGCTGACACCGCCGACTAACAATGCCGCGAACAGGCCAAGCATAAAGGGTCGCATGCCGATGCTGCGCATGCCGGCGAACAGCGACGTCAGGCCGACGGCGGCCATGGCGACGAGCAGACAGCGCTCGGCCGTCTCGCGAATTATCAGTACCGCATGATTCCACTGCGCGGGCTCGAGGATGCCAAATGGCTGCTCGCCGTGATCGCCGATCGTACGAACCGCCGACATGATCGCGAATCCAACGATGAACCACGGAATCATTGCGAGGTAGTTTACTTTGCCCGTGCTGCCCTCGGTCCGATCGGACCCGTACAATATTCCGACTAGCGGTATCACGGCAATCATGCACAGGTTTCGCACGAGCTTGGTCACAGTTGCCAGTTCGAGTGCGATCGGCGCGTCGTACTGCGCCTCATACATCATGCCGGCCCCGGCAACTTGTGCCGTTTCGTGAATTGACGTACCAAGAAACAGGCCGGCGAGTTCGGGTTGATCGGCAAACGCATAGTGTGCGAGTAGCGGGTAGAAAAACATGGCGGCCAGGCCGAAAATTGTAATGCAGGCGATCGAGTAACTGACTTCGGATTCTTTTGCTTTTAACAACGGTGCAGTGGCAACAATCGCGGTGCAACCGCAAATACTCGTGCCTACGGCTATCAGCCCACTCAGTTGTTTGCTCAGTCCCATGTAGCGACCGATCAATCCCACTGTCAGCAGCCCGGCGGCGATTGCGGCGAGGACGAACGGCAATGCGATCAAGGTGAACTGGCCCGCACTGAGCAGACTCAGACGAATGCCCAGCAGCATGATGCCAACCTGCAGAATCCCGGAAGTACAAAATTTGAGACCGGGTTGGATCGAAGCCGGCAGCGCGGTGCTGTTCGCGATAATCATGCCGAGAACGATAGCCATCATGATTGCACTGATGGGACTTTTCTCGAAGCCCAGCAAACCAACCCCGACCCAGGTGGCAGCATAACCCGCTAGTACCGAGACACCGACGGCAATGGCAACCCCCACCCACCAACCTGGCGATCTCAAATTATCGATCATTTGTACGGCATTCCTCTCGTCAGACCGTTAGCATGGTGCACACCTTGTATAGCCTCAGGTCCCGCGGGTCAATGTCGTGACAGATTCAAATTTACTCGAGAGGCGACAGCGACTACTTGGCGCGGCGTACCGATTGTTCTATGACGACCCGGTGCATATCGTGCGCGGCGAAGGGGTTTGGCTATACGATGCCGACGGTCGCAAGTACCTCGACATGTACAACAACGTTGCGCACGTCGGTCACTGTCACCCGCATGTCGTCAACGCAATATGCGAGCAGGCAGCGAAGCTCAATACGCACACCCGGTATTTGCATGAAAACGTGCTCGATTATGCAGAGCGCCTGACGGCAAAATTTGCCGATGGTCTCGACATCGCGATGTTCTGTTGCACAGGCAGTGAAGCCAACGAGCTCGCACTTCGGATCGCGAGCGCCGTAACGGGCGCAGCGGGATTGATCGTTACCGACTTCGCGTACCACGGCAACACCAAAGCGATACATGAGATCAGTACCGAGCATTGGCCGCCCGGCGAGCTGCCGAAGTATGTCGTCACCATACCGACGCCGGATTGTTATCGCGGTCGCTATCGCGGTGCCGATGCAGGCGAACGGTACGCAGCGCACGTGCAGGAGGCGATCGACACTCTTGCGGATCGCGGCATCAAGCCCGCAGCATTTGTCATCGACACCATCGTCTCCAGTGGCGGCGTGGTTGCGCCGCCAGCCGGTTACCTGAAATGTGCGGCAGAAATCGTGCACGCTGCCGGCGGATTGTTCGTTGCCGACGAAGTGCAGCCGGGATTTGGCCGCACGGGGTCGCACTTCTGGGGTTTTGACGCGGATGGGCTAGAGCCGGACATCGTCACAATGGGCAAACCGATGGGCAATGGGCACCCGATCGCCGCTGTTGTAACACGCAGCGAATTGGCATCGACATTCAGCAAATTGGACGGTTACTTCAATACCTTCGGCGGTAACCCGGTGTCGGCAGCAGCGGCACTGGCCGTACTCGATGTGATCGAGGGCGAAAATCTGCAACAAAACGCGCTCAAGATCGGCCGGCACATCGCGGACGGTCTATGGTCGCTTGCGGATGGGCACGACTGCATCGGCGACGTGCGCGGCAACGGGCTATTCATTGCGGTGGAGCTCGTGACGGATCGGGACGAACGAACGCCTGCGACCGAACTTGCCGGACGCGTGGTCAACGAGCTTCGCAACAGAGGTGTGCTGATCGGTTCAATTGGTCCCGACAACAACATTCTCAAGTTACGACCACCATTGGTGCTACGAGAATCGGATGCGGACTTCATGCTTGGCATTCTCGACGAATCGCTAACGGCGCTGGCGGGAGTTTTGTGAGCAAGGTCACGGCGTCCACGGGCCCGAAGTCGTACGGTGGGGTTGTACACGCCGGAGAGCCCGAGCATGAGAAGCCTGTTGATCGCAATTGTATCCACGTTAGCTGCGCTATCCGCTACGCCAGCCGCGGCGGGAGAGTTCGGCGTCAGCGTCGTCTTCACAGACAATGAGATATCGCTTATTCGCGCCTACTATCGCGATAATACGGCGAATAATTCGAATAAAGGCAACGGCAAAGGTAAGGGCGGAAAATCACTGCCGCCTGGGATCGCGAAGAACCTGAAGAGAGGCAAGCCGTTGCCTCCCGGTATCGCTAAGCAGGTGCTACCCGCAAGCCTTATCGATCTGCTACCACCGCCAGCGCACGGCTATAAACGCATCGCTATCGACGGAAAAGTCCTGTTGATCGAAATCGCGACGCAGGTCATCCATGATGTCCTGGAGGATCTCATACTGCGATAAGCAGCAACGCTATTTCTCGTCGGGTAGAATCCCGACATGTTCCGGCACCTTCACATCGTCGCTTGTTCACCCCGCAGCGGTACGACTTTGTTGCATGAAGCCATGGTCACTTGCGCCCCCTTTAGCTTTCCACCGTTCGACCATTTATAGTGTCGTGACGTTTGAATGGGGCTGACCAGATTTGAGTTCACAACAGGGTACGGGCCAAGCATTGCCGCGCGTGGTGCAGATCGGCTTCAACAAGTGCGGCACTCGCAGCCTACAGCAACTGTTCGAGGGCGCGGGCCACCCGGTGGTGCAGCACAAGATCCGCAAGCCGTTTCGGCGCAGCCGTAACGCAGCGTACGTGATGCAGCAGAACATCGAGGCCGGGCGTAAGATCTTCGCGGGCATGGAGGAGTACATCTACTACGGCGGCCTGATCCACCAGACCGAAAACGTGTCCTTCGAGGGCATCCGGCATTTCCGAAAGATTCTGCACGATTACCCCGGCACCATCCTGATCCTGAACCTGCGAGATCGCGAGGGCTGGATTCGCTCGCGCCTCAAGCACGGACAAGGCGAACTGGTGCAGCGCGTGATGCGCCAGCGCGGCGTCGCCACTCCTGAAGAGGTCGCCGAACAGTGGCGCCAGGAATGGGACAAACACGTCGCCGACGTGCGGGGTTACATGGCCGATTTCCCGGACCAGATGATCGAATTCAACCTGGATACCGACGACGTGAAGTCCCTGATTGATCGGTTACCAGCTTACGGCCTAAAGGCATCGGACTGGGGCGACGTCGGCCGCACTCGGGGTGTCCGCGAGAACGCGTTGATTAAGCGTCTCAGGGGTTGGTGGGCTCACGTCCGGCCACGGCCGGAGACCTAGCCCACCAATGCCGACGGCGGGTCACCCCCCACCCGGCGGTCACGTGTCGTAAGGAGAGATATCCCCGATCTAAGGGGCAGGCCTCAGCTTCGCTGGATCACAATGTACTTGAGGTAGCGAAGAGAGTTCTTCTTCGACGACGCATCGAGGATCTCGCGGACGAAGTACTTGCCCTTGCCCCAGGTGAGGATGAGGTAGGGCATCTGAGACACGTGGGCGCCGAACGGGTCGAGTTTGTGCGCGCGTTCGTGGCCCGACGAATGCTCCAGGATGCAAACGCCGCGCGGCGTCACACAGCTCATCCAGGCGTTGAGGCGTTTCTCCGGGTCGTAGCTGTGGTCGAGTGAGTTGCTGTAGATGAAGTCCGTCGAATCGATCCACTCTGGTTTCACGTCGTGGAAGTCCCACTGGATCGTGTTCGGAAACTGCTCCGCGGTGTCGGAGATCTCCGTTCCGATCACGTCGCAGCCGAGGTACTTTATGAACCACTCCTGTTCCTTGCCGCGGCGAGTTCCATGGCAAATTCCGAAACGCACGTCGCCGACAGTCTCGCGGATGTAGTTCGCCAAGAACTCGACGTTCTCCTTGCGGACCCAGACATTGTCGAGCTTCTTGTAGTTACCTGTTATCTGCGCTTCCCGGTACTTGTCGTAGTCGAATGTCCCGTCGGCTCGCGCGTAGCTGTATAGTTGCAGCCCGTCTTTGGTGGCGACGTACGAGCCGGTCTTGCGGAATTCGTAGCCCCAAAAGGCTTGACCAGGGAATTCGTCAACTTGGACAGCCTCATGTCGTCCTCTACTCCAAACGTGCCCGATCAGCGCCAATCGAGACGAAAGTGCGACGCGCCCAGTTCTTGCAGGCGATCGCGGAGGCGCTGGGTCGGTTCGGCAAGTCGCTTGACCTTGCGATCGTGGACCTCGATGAATGCGTGTTCAATGGATTCGTGCAGCCCCTCGTCGAGCAACTGATTCAGGACGTCGACCTCCGCGCCCTCGATGTCCATTTTGAGCAGCTTGACCGGCCGCCCGAGATCCTGAATGAAGCGGCCCAACTGGATCCCCTCGACGCGGACCGACTGATCCTCGCGAACGTTCGACTTGTCGGCCAGGAGAGACGAGCTCTTCGACCAGTAGACGGGATCGTCGCCGGCGCGCTTGTGCAAGTACAGGTCGACCGGCCCGGATTCGGCGGTGACCGCGGCCTGGTGCAGCGTGACGTTTGCGAGTCCTTTGGTCACCCGTTCCAGTTCCCAGAACGCGTCGGGGTTAGGTTCGAACGCGTGGACTTCAGCCCCGGACTCGGCCATGCGTACGGTGAACAGACCGACATTTGCGCCGCAATCGATCGCCAAGTCCTGGGGCGTCATAGCCGCCACGACCCGGTCGAAGGCCTCTCGCTGGGGCCGATACTTCCGATCGCGCCGCCTACTGCCGCGTTTCCTCAGCCAGATGCGCAAACTCATCTCGCCGTCCTCTGTTGGATCACGATGTCATACGCCGGATCATGCTTCGAATCTTGTTCGAAAGCGGGTGACCAGCGTAACGCCCTTTCCCCACGTGGCGGATACGGTAGACCCCGGGCACGTCCAGTGGGACTCCGTCCGATCGTAGCAGCCACCTGAACGCTCGATCCTCATAGCACTTACAGTAACTTGCAGCCGGTTTTTGGTAGTAGGCCAGACAGTCGCAGTAGCCGCAAGCCCGGGCGATATCCCCATGGACGATCTGCAGCGGCCCCGTGGCCCTTCCACGCTCGCTGATCTCAAAACGGTCAGTGTCAATGTCGGACAATCGGAATTCCCCGTCGTTCGTCAATATCGGGTCCTCGCTCGGGAGCAACGCAGTGACCCGTTCCTGCCGCGGGTAGACCAGCGCATCGCGGCGGCCCTGGAGCTGCTCGACCAGCACATCCAGACAATCGTCGCGGAACATCAGATCGCAGTCGGTGAACCAGACCCAATCCGCGTCGGTCAGGAGCGCCGCCTTGTTCCGACCGATCGATCGTCGGAACAACTGCTCTTTGGGCAACGCGCTCCAATTCCAGGTCACGCCCGGGGCCTCCTTGGTGCCGAAGGTCTCGAGCAGCCGCACCGTCGCTTCGTCTTCCTCCGAATAAAACACGGTCATCGTCACGGCCGCGCGGGTTGGCGGAAACAGTACCAGTGAACTCAGCTGCCGGACGAGAAGGTGAGAGTAGTTCCAGCAATGGCTGACGATTTCGATCTTCAGATCGCCGGTTGCCGCGGCGCGGTGGTCGAGCGATGGAAGGGAAGGCAGATACCACCTCGCCGGAATCACCCCGGTTGCCGCGATGCGCAGATACAAGCCCACAAGGCCATCGCTCCAGTGAGCCGTGGGGAGTCGATTCGTCCTCATCGCACTTCGCAGGCGATGTGGGGATCCTTGGTGCCGAAAGAACCCGTAACTCGGTAGCCGAGTCTTATAAGTGCCAGCTCTAGACTGGTTGTGCCGGTCTTATGAAAACCGATGCAAAAGACTTTGGATTTCATTGACGATCAACCGGTGGTTGCGCCAAAGAAACGTTCTGCGGCGATCAGCCCCCATACGACCGCCACTAAAACCAAGCTGACGAAGACCGCGGCAGAACCCATGTCCTTGGCGCGTCCGGAAAGCTCGTGATGTTCGTCTCCGTGGCGGTCGATGGCAGCCTCGATCGCTGAATTGATGAGTTCGACGATTAGTACCATCAGGCAACAGCCTATGAGCACGGCTCGTTCGAGCGCCGTCTGGCCAAGCCAGGCGGCGACCGGTGCCAGCAACAACACCAAAACCACTTCCTGGCGAAAAGCAGCTTCGTGTTGCCAGGCTTGTGTGAGGCCCTGGGCGGAGAACTTTGTTGCGCGCAGTATTCGTCGAATGCCGGTGTTGTCAGGTTTTGCCATCGGCCGCCCCGTACACCGGCAACATTCTCTGCAGAACGCCGTCCTTGTCGAATAGCCCATGCTTTAGTGCGGCAAGAATGTGCAGGCTCGCAATCACGAATAGCAACTTCGCCAGCAGCTTATGAATTTCCTCGAAAAATTCATGGCGTTCATGGTCCGGTGCAACGAAATCAGGCAGGTCCACGAGGCCAAACCAGCTGACAGAAACATCGGCGGCCGACGTCATCAGCCACCCGCTAATCGGCATTACGAGTAGGATTCCATACAGAGAGTAATGGCTGGCGCGAGACGCCATAAGTTGCCACTGTGGTACGGTTTCGGGCAATCGCGGCGGCGGGTTTCGCCACCGCCAGAGCAAACGGATGATGATCAGCGCGAGTATCGTAATACCCACCGAACGATGATTCGCGAACAGGGCCAGTTCGCGCACGAGGTCATCCGCATCCTCAGCGCGCTCGGCGAGATTGGCGAGTACGAACTGGATGACCACGAGGCTGGCGACCAGCCAATGCAGTAGTTTCGCCGTGGCGGTGTAGCCGGTAGTGCTCCCAGTTGTATTCATCCGTTCGCTTTATCCTTTCTTGTATCAGGCCTGGCCCCCAGGCGGGACGCGGTAGTGTATCCCACGTCAATTTTGACTTTTATTGGAAAATCATTTAGATATAAATAATTAATATAGTAAGTAATTGTCGCATCTATGACGATCGAGCAATTCAGTCAGTCACTTCCGATCCTGCTGTATCGCACATTAGCTGCGATCATGCCCCGTTTTCGGCGGATTTTTACAGATGCCGGTCTGACAGAGCAGCAATGGCGAGTGCTACGTGTGCTGTGGGACCAGCATGAAGTGGTATTTCGCGAGCTGGCGGACCTGACCTTAATTGCCCCTCCCAGCCTGGTTGGCGTAATCGACCGGCTCGAGACGCGCGGCCTCGTGAGCCGGCGCCGGTCCACGAGCGATCGTCGGGCCGTCGATATTTCGCTGACGGCAGAGGGCAGAAGCATCGAGAAACAAGTCATGCCCGCGGTTGCCAGTGTTTACGCCGATCTAATGCAATCGGTTGACCCGATTGTCTGGCAGCAATTGCTGGCCGGACTGGAGAAAGTTACGGACGCGAGTCAGCCGAAGCGGCGCTGAAATGTCAAACATCGCCAGACTGTCATAGACTTCTCCCCCGAATGAGCCAACGGGGCCTTAGACCCCGCATCGAATGAAATTACTGCAACTAATCAATACGACGCAACTGCTGTGGGCTGTGCTGTTTTTCGGCGTCGGCGCGAGCCAGCAAGCCGAGGCTCACGGTGGCGTTGTTGCGGACGGGGATCTTTGTATTATCGGGATCAGCTATCTGCAAGCACACTTCAAGATATACCAACCGTTGATCGACGGGCACGAGGAGTATTGTGAAGACCTGCCCAATGCCACCGAAAGCGTATTCGTCATGGAGTACATGCACGATGAGCTTGCGCGGGTGCTGATCGAATTCAGGATCATTCACGATGTAACCGGCAAAGGACGCTTTGCAAACTGGCAGGACGTTGCAGAAATCGATGATCTTGATGCCGTCACCGTGTTCTACCAGGCGCCGGTGATTGAACCCGATGTGTTCACGGTGATCCATGATTTCAACGAAGACGGTGATTACATCGGCATTGTCAAAGTGATCCCCGAATCTGGCGATCGAGAGTATGTCGCGGTGTTCCCGTTCGAGGTCGGCTACACCGGGCTCGCGTACTGGCCGTTCTTCATCGCTGCTGTCTTGCTGATTCAGTTTCAATACTTGTTGATGAGCGGGCGACTCGCTCGGTGGCGGCGATGAAAGCCAGGATTGTCCTTGTAGCCATGTTATGCATGTTGTTGCAGCTCGTCGTGGCTGCGGATGACGTCTGGGTTTCGAAACGAGGCTTGTTCACGGTGAGTTACGAAAGCGCACTGCAACCCATCGAGATCAACCGAATTCATCAATGGGTGTTGCACATTGA
>SMVB01139037.1_pt1 | contig 10397 bp, 10 predicted proteins | sample 2456461 | NCBI WGS metagenome assembly SMVB01 (sample SAMN11095934, study PRJNA526329) | marine sediment metagenome | biome: Marine sediment; feature: Surficial sediment; material: Deep marine sediment; isolation source: Hadal surficial sediment | place: Pacific Ocean | collected 2014-05 | depth...
AACATTCGGGATGGCGAGACTGTTATTTTAGCCGGGCTCATTGCTGAAGAAAATCGACGCACCAGGGACGCAATTCCCGGTATAGACGACATCCCGTTAATCGGAGGCCTACTGAGTAATACCACAAAGGACAAAGTCACCACAGAAGTCATGTTAGTGATTACGCCTCATATCATTCGAAAATTGAACCCTCCACCATTAGCGAAGCAAACATTATGGTCAGGAACGGCCAAGCGCTATAGAACCACACCGTTATTTCCCCACAGCCACTCAAGCCTCGCAACTCTTGACGACCATTCGAGCAATGGCGCCTCTGATCTCATGGACTCAGCGGGATTTTTGCCAGAGGACCCCGCGACGAATAACCAGGAACAGGAGCCGACCTCAGAAGATATACCTGAGCCATCACAAGCCAATGTTGAGAATTCGCGTATTCAGATCCTCCCGGTCGCCACGTCTATTCATCTAGGAGATCAGATCGCCTTAACGCTTCAAAGCCAAAACTTGTCCGCCGCAGAACAACTCTCTTTCGTTCTTTCCTATGATCCGTCGGTCCTGGCCTTCAAGCAGGCGACGGAAGGCGCCTTTTGGACGAAGCAACAGGTTCCATCCAATCTCACCATATCGGTAGTCCCAACTGTTGGAAAACTGGTGATTCAAATGGGGAAACAAGGAATCTCCGTTCAAGGCAGTGGGACGCTTGTCTCCCTGGTATTCGAAGCCACAGGGAAAGGAACATCCAATATTCACATTCAAAATCCGACCGTGTTAGGAGCCAAGGCTCAACCCGTGCCGGTCATGGTGCAACATGGGACAGTCTGGGTGGAATAAACCCACCACTATGCGTGGCGTAACGTTAATTGAACTCTTAGTGACCTTGGTGATTATGTTTATTCTGGCATCTGTAGCCCTTCCTTTCACGAAAATCGCCGCCAAACGTTCGCAGGAGCTTGAGCTTCGGCAAACATTGCGAACGGTTCGAATCGCCATCGATAATTTCCGGCGGGACTGGGCCCGGGACGGCAGTATCTTGTTAGGTCCGTTATGCGTCAAAAATCAACTGACGTGCAAGGAGGAAACAGGGTTGACCGGATATCCCAAAACGCTTGAGACCTTATTGAAAGTTGAATTAACCGGGGGAGAGGCTCAAACAGAGGGACATTCGAGTATCCGTCGATATTTACGGAAAATCCCAAATGATCCTATAACAGGCACCACAGAATGGGGCATTCGATGTTATCAAGACGAGCCGGATGAATCGCGGTGGTGCGGGGAAGATGTCTTTGACATTTATACCACCAGTGCTCGAATCGCCATCGATGGAACCCCCTATCGTGAGTGGTAAGGGCATGGCCGGAACCAAACAAGGTAAACACTCGTGAGGCGTAAAGCGTGAGGCGAGAAGAAAAGAGTTGGTAATCACACGGGACTTGACACCTAATGACAGCTTTTGTACTCATTGGCAGAAAAGGCTACACTTTACTCGAACTCATGATCGTGGTGGCCATTGTCGGGATTTTGGTGTCCTTGGCCATTCCCAATTTTCAGCAATCCGCGATGAAAGCCAAAGAAACAGCGCTCAAGCAAAATCTCTTTACCATGCGTACCGTTCTTGATCAATATTATGCCGATCGCGGAGATTACCCCGAGAGCTTGGAATCCTTGGTTGAGGCACAATATCTTCGAGCCATTCCCATGGACCCGTTCACGAAGTCATCAACAACATGGACTGAAATTTATGAAGAGCAGGAAGAGGGGGATGACTCGCCTGCCGGTGTCTATGATATTAAAAGTGGGAGTGAGGACGTCGCCCGTGACGGGACTCCCTACAAGGATTGGTAGGTCATTGATGAAACATCGTTATCTTCAACAGTTGATTCTTAGTGGAACATTCGTCTTGTCATTAGGGGCCTGCACACACAACGCCACAAAGCCCATGCAGGCTGTCAGCCCATTGGCATCCATCTCGCAACCATCTCAACACACGATCCTGCTGCAAGAAGCACGGGTAGAGTCAGAGAATTTACGGGCGGAACTCGCCATCTTGAAAATCCTGAAGGCCAAGCAAGCTGGAGAACTGCAATCGTTGCGCAACCAATCGCAATCCGTTCACCACCGCCAACGCGATCAAGGGCTTCAATTACAAAATATTCGAAGTCAACTTTTGTCGTCACAAGCCGAGCGTGATCAATTGCGACAACACAACATGGAATTGAAAGGCCAAGTCGCCAGCATGCCTGATACCTCTCAACTGGTATCGGATATCCAAACCCTCCATGGCACGTTTCAACAGGTCCTGGAACGTCTGAAAGGATTGGCCTCGGACATCACCCTCATCAAACAAACACTGCACATCACGAAGAACATTCTGAAACCGCAACAAACGGCATTAACGACAACACGCCCCACAAGGGCAGAATTTGCCACGCAAATTCCGGATGCCAAAGGACGCGTTCTCATTCAATACGGAGACACCCTATGGCAATTTGCCAGGACCTATCGGGTTTCTGTCGATCAATTGAAAGAATGGAATCACATGTCGTCCGATTCGATTATGACCGGGCTTCGCCTGAAAGTTGTTGAACCGGCGGAAGAAAGAGAAACCCACGCTGACCACGTCACAACCTCAACGGAATTGCCTGTTCCAACGGTCACACATGAAAGGCTTGATGCCACGGTTCAGGTGACAGCTCATCCAAGTGGGGAAACTCAGGTGAACAATCACATGGAACCGACACATATTTTATCAATTGCTAGTCCCCAGGCAGATTTGCACGAGTCACCCTAGTGCCCAGTTTTCATTACAGAGCTGCGCGTCCGGATGGAACCATTGTTGAAAAAGATGCGGAAGGGGAAACGCCTCGGGCCGTTCGCTCACAATTAGAAGCGCAAGGACTCTTAGTTCTGAGCCTCAGTGGATCAGGAGCACGCCCAATCAGCGCATGGGCATCTCGACCACGCCCCTTACCGCCAAGAGACTTTCTGGTGTTCAATCAAGAATTTCTGGCATTAGTGAAAGCCGGGTTACCCATTTTGCGATGTTTCGATCTGCTCACGGATCGTCTCGGGCAAGGAGGATTTCAACAAGCCCTCCAGTCCGTTCGAGAAAGTATTCGAGGAGGCGCTGCAATTTCAGAAGCCATGGCCATGCATCCAACCTATTTCTCTGAACTCTACCAAGCGTCCCTCCGGGCCGGGGAACAAGCGGGCAATCTGCCTGAAGTGATCAAGCGATATATCGACTATTTAAAAATGCTCATTGGAGTTCGGGAAAAAGTGGTCAAAGCCACAATTTATCCCATATTCCTCTTAGGGTTTGGCCTCCTGGTTACCCTCGGGCTGTTATTTTTTGTCCTGCCGTCTTTTGCCCAAGTGTATCAAGACAGTCGCGTGCAATTACCATGGGCCACACAGTTGTTACTGGATCTCACCAATTCTGCCGGTCAATGGATCATCGGCATGATGTTCGTTCTAGGAGTAGCGAGTGCATGGATCTATTGGTGGCGGTCCACACCTCAAGGGCAATGGCGTATTGATTGGCTGTTTCTCCATGTGCCCGTCTTGGGCCCTCTGTTTCTGAAAAACCAAGTCATTCGTCTTGCAAGAACCCTTTCCACAATTTTAAGTGGAGGCATTCCTTTACTCACAGCGCTTCAGGTCACAGCGAAATCCATGCCAAACAAAGTCTTTGCTAAAGCCTTAGACGCTGTCATTAACCATGTCCGAGAGGGCACAAGCCTTTCAGTCGCCCTCAAAAAGGAACAATTTCTTCCAAATTTAACCTTGGAAATGATTGAGGTTGGCGAAACAACGGGTGCATTGGAAACCATGCTGTTTGATGTGGCGGAATTTCATGAAGGCGAATTGGATTTTGAATTATCCCGGATGATGACCTGGATCGAACCCATTTTCATTATTCTCATTGGCATCATTTTAGGAGGAATCGTCATTGCCTTGTATCTTCCAATTTTCCAAATGGCAGGAGCGGTCTAAGGGTTCGCGAAACAATAACTCCGTAGAATTCGCGCCCAGATTTGGGCCAGGTTGGGTCGATCTGAGGGAGCACAACCGCAGGCGTCGCAAGAGCGACGTTGATGATTGTGCGAGTGAAGATCGGCCTAACCTGGCCCGAAGATGGGATGCGAAAATGGGAAGTTATTATTTCGCGAGCCCTAAGCAGTCTCTGTAAGCGAGAAATTTTATGACGACACCAGTCAAACGCATACCGTTCGAAGAGCTCTTAGTAAAAAAAGGACTGATCTTGGAGCGGGAAAAAGACACATTGCTGGAAGCAGCCAGAACCTCGAACCAATCAATGGCGGCTATTCTGATAGAACGTGGCACATTAACCAAGGAGTCGATTGGCCCGATCCTGGCGGATCAATACGGTCTGCCTTGGAATAACCTGGAAGATTTCCGTATCCCAAGCCCTCTCATTGAATCCATTCCTATCGAACTCATGCACCGTTATGAATTTGTTCCGATGGAAAAGGAAGGGGACGTCCTCACGATTGCCATTGCCACGCCCCAGAACCTTCAGATGATCGATGAATTGGAGCATCAGTTAGGGTATGAATTGCAATTGGTCATTTCATCGAAATCAGCCATTCTTCATACCCTGAGCAATAGTGAAGGCAATACCCAGGTTCTCTCACGCATTAAAGCCGAATTAGATCCTGTGCTCATCAAAGAAGATGAAAAAGGTGAAGACGTTCTGTCGGTCGAACGCATCACGCAAGACTCGAGTCCCGTCGTCAAATTAGTCAACACGATCATTTTAACCGCCTTACAAAAACATGCCAGCGATATTCATATCGAACCAACTGATCGATCTGTTGACGTCAAATTCCGAATTGACGGTGTGCTCTATCTGGCGATGGAACCCTTTGACACCGGCATTCACTCCTCCCTGATCTCCCGGATCAAAATCATGTCGGAGCTGGATATTGCCGAACGCCGTACTCCCCAAGATGGCCGGTTTAAATTACTGCTCAACCAACGAACCATTGATTTTCGTGTTTCCATTCTTCCCAGTGTGTACGGAGAATCCGTCGTCATCCGCATACTGGACAAGCAGTATGTCTCAGCAGATGTTCAAGGTCTACGTCTGGAATCCTTGGGATTGGCCGGCGAAGACCTTCGGAAGTTTCGACGAGCCATTACACGTCCATACGGCATGATCCTCGTAACGGGCCCGACAGGGAGTGGAAAGACCACAACGCTCTACGCCGCCTTGAATGAGGTCCATACGGAAGAGGACAAAATCATTACGATTGAAGATCCCGTCGAATATCAATTAAATGGCATTGTGCAAATCCCCGTCAACGAAAAAAAGGGTCTGACCTTTTCTCGGGGCCTCCGCTCCATTTTGCGGCATGACCCCGACAAAATCATGGTGGGAGAAATTCGCGATCTCGAAACCGCACAAATCGCCATTCAATCAGCCTTAACCGGCCATTTGGTCTTTACAACGGTGCATGCCAATAATGCCTTTGATGTGATTAGTCGGTTTGTCAACATGGGCATAGAACCCTACAATTTCGTGGCATCACTGAGCTGCATTCTTGCGCAACGGCTGGTGAGATCAATTTGCCAAAACTGCCGGGTACCCGTTGAAATTCACCCTGAAGAATGTCAAGAATCCGGCATTGATTATGAATCCGTGAAACATCAGACTTTTTTCGAGGGCAAAGGATGCAATGAATGCCATGGGTTAGGTTTTAGAGGTCGAAAAGCCATTACAGAATTTCTGGATATGACCGAATCCATGAAAGAAATGGTGTTAGCCGGAAAATCCTCCTCTGAAATTCGCGTGGCCGCGATCGCTCAAGGAATGACGTCCTTACGACAAGCGGCGTTAGAGAAAGTGTTTCGCGGAGAAAGTACCCTCAAAGAAATCAATCGAGTGACTCCCGTTGAAGAAATATCATGAACCTGTTTCCCATCAATCAACCCACATTGGCACTCTCGATATCGGAAGACACCTTGCGTGTCGTGACAGTCAAAAAGCTTTGGCGAACCACCACTCTTCACCACATTAACAGTGTGTCACTTCCTACCGGCCTTATTCGTCTCTCCTCTGCAAAACCCAACATTGAAAATATGGACATGTTCATTGAACAATTACGTATGCTGACCGATCCCCTCAACAAGCCGGCTTCCATTGCTATCAGTCTTCCCGATCTCTGTGCCCGCACCAGCATGTTCGACTTTTCCACATTTCCGGCAAAAGCGAGTGAACAAACGGCCCTCTTGAATTGGCGCTTTCAACAAGATTTAAAATTGGATACCCTCCAATCGCGTTTGGCGTTTGGAATCTATATCCCGACATCCTTATCCAAGGGATCAAAGCATGAAAACCCGGAAACCGCATGGGTCTTAGGAGCAGCCATTCGTAACGAAATCGTGGAGCAATATGAACATGCTTGTCTCGAGGTACACTTGATGCCGGTATCCGTAAGCATTTCCGGCCTGGATATTTTTGATGTCTATCAACCCACCATGCAAAAGGTCCTGGAGGCAGAAGACCGGCACAAGGACACATCCTCCCCCGGAGCAATGTTTCTCTTTATCAGTCATTGGGGATTTACATTTATTGCCTTCCATGACGGGTGTCCACGTTTTATTCGAACAAAAGCCATCGCCATTCGACCGGATTCAAATCCTGTACATGAAAATTCATCGCTCTCTGGAGCAGAATTCCAGGAAACGGTTTCAACACATGCAGCAGAACAGTCAAGGCAGGAGTTGGACTCCCAAAAGACGCACAACGGGCATAGCTCAACCAGCATCTACCCCTCCTCTATCGTGACAAAAGTCGAGAAGGAAATCTTAGCCACCCTGCAATATTACTTAGAAACCTTTCCACACAATCATACGACATCTTCCCCTGCACATCTCTTTGTTGTCAGCGACCTCGAACATGGCCATACGCTGCTTCCGCCATCTGACCATCTTCAACAGACAGCCAAAGTCTGTGGGCTACAAGATTCTCACATTCAGGTCACTCAGCTCTTGCCTACCACACATTTCACCAAGCGAGAAATTGGTCTCGCTCAAGAATCTGATATCTGGCCTGCCTTATCCGGCTATGCCAGCATAAGGGTGGCATGATGGTTCCTCGCGTCAAGATTAGACTTTCTGCACCGGGAATCGGTCATCTCACATTAATTCAGCTTGGACTGAAAGGCACGATTGCGGTAAGCCTCACCCTCACCTGTTCCTTTTGGTGGATGGGCACAACCGTCAACGATAAAATTACGATCCTCGAAAACCACACACAGACAATCGTCACTGAAACCCGCCAGGTTATCGACCAAGCCAACACAACGGGAATTGACTTATCTGAGCAGGCGATTCAAAAAATCCCGACACACATCTCTTTTGTGAAACGGGTCCGGGAACGTGTCGGATTTTCTTGGACACAATTGCTCACCGACCTGGAATCGTCCGTTCCTACTCGCATTATGATGAATGCTGTTTCTCTTGATGAAAAAACGAATACTGTGTTGCTGAATGGCTCGACATCATCGCTCCAAGATTTAAACCGCTTGATCCATCAACTCGAAAAACATCGAAATTTTCGCGACGTCATTTTGACTCAACATGCGAAGACAAAGAATAAAAAAAAGACAACAGTCAAAAGGCAACTGCGTATCGTCTTTTCCCTGAAAGTCCTCTATGAACCCAAAGAACGACCCTCAAAAACTATCAAGTCCTAACCCGGACGAGCCGGAACCAAACAAGGGAAAACCTCGTAAGGCGTGAAGCGTAAAGCGTGAGGCGATAAGAAAAGAACCAGACGAAAGTATAGAAGAATACCCGATTTCAATAAATTGAATGTGTCAGAAATGAGCTTTATCTCCTTAACAAGCAAGGATTTGGGGGAGGTCCCCAAAAATATCTTTGCAGAAAAATACGTGAATTTTCCCCTAAAAGACTAAATCCTCATGATAACATTGGCATTTCTCCAACAATCGAAAACGACGCTTCGTCTCTCACGGCATCTCATGCCCTTGTTGATCATCGCTGCGTTAGCCGCCCTGTCTTCTGTCGGAATGTTTGCCCTGATGTTCTCCCCAGCACAAGATCGACATATCCAGGCCACAGCCATTTTTCAAAATGTGCAACATACACAAGCCAAAACACAGATCGCCAGACAGACTCAAGGGATCATTGCCACAACGTGGAACGCATTCCCGGATTATCGGGAATTTACGGACCTCAGCCTAGATATTGCAGATTTGGCGAAACGAAACCATGTACACATTCCAGGTATGGGTTATGATTTCAAGCCGTTCCCCAAAAGTGCTTTTGCAAAAGGCACCTTTGCCTTCGAAGCCCAAGGGCCATATAAGGCCATACGAAAATTCATCTACGAATTGGAAAAGCGATGGCCGTATCTCTTTATTGAAAAATTATCAGTGGAACGTTCAAAAAAAGGAACCGGAGTGCTGTTTCGATTGACCGTCTCAACCTTTTTAAAAGAGTTCCCTCAAGCCCCTAAGAGAACGAAAACCTGATGACCAACCAACAAAAAGGATTCGCCCTTATCGGATTATTATTGGCTTGGGGAAGTGTCATGGCCTACCAGATGTCAGAATTTTCAGAATCCAGCTCCAGCAATCTCGCCACGGCGAGACCGCAAGCTCAATCGTCTCTTCCCTCGATCAGAGACCTTTTTTTAGAGGAATCATTCCCTAATGCCAGGACAATGGCGACCTTTTCCCAACCTCGCAATATTTTTGCTCCGCATGTTTCGCACAGAGCGGTCGTCAAGCAAGCGGTGGCAACAATCCCATCTCTAAGACCAATCATCGCTCAGCCGAAACCTGGCCCAACGGCGGCCGAGTTGGCCACACAGCGGGCACGGCAACAGCTCAACCGGTTTCGTTTCCTGGGATATTTAACAAAAGGGGGAGAAAGTCAGGCGTTTCTTACTAATGGACAAGCCATCTACATTGTCAAACAGGGAGAAATGCTAGATGGCCAAATCCAGGTCAACAAAATTGAGCCTGAAGCCATTATTCTCTCGACTCACATTCGGGAGACTGGAAGCCATATTCAAGCCATCATTCCCCTCACACCTGAGTCCAGCAGCTAAGGGTCCATAAACCTAAAAACAGCACCTCGCGCTTTTCTACATCAGCCTGCTATGATTGTCATACAAATCATGACCGACCACATTCTTCACGGCAGCCATCATCTAAAGGTCACAACGCTCTTACATGTCATCGTCATGGGTTCAATGGCAATGGCATTGTGGGGCTCTCCAGGATACACCGCCATGTATCGCTGCCAGGACCATTCAGGAACAACGGTCCTCACGGATAATCCCACGCAATTACACAACTGTTCCCAACTCAAAAGTTCTATCCTTCCCGTTCCCGACAGCCTTCACAATACAACCGAACAGACTCCCCCTCACGAATCCCCTGCCGCATTCCCTCAAACATATCCTGAACTCATGGATGCATCGACTTCTCCCCCCCCCGACCAAGAGCCTGAGCCCAAGAAGGACATCATCATCCCATTACAAAAAATTGGAGGGTCGTTGATTGTTGAAGTCACATTGAATCAAGAACGCACAGCTCATCTTATTGTGGACACAGGAGCCTCGTTGACAGTCCTCTCAACAAAAATCGCCATTGATCTTGGCATCCTTGGAACAACAGACACTGAACTCCTCACCATCAACACCGCAGGCGGCTCCGTACAGGTCAATATGAACTACCTGTCATCCATCAACATCGGAAATGCCAGAGCTGAGAATATCGCCGTGGCCATCCATGACCTGCCTGATATCCCGGAAGAGATCGAAGGTCTGTTAGGCATGTCATTCCTCAAGCACTTCTTGATTACCTTAGATGCTGAACATGCCCGTTTGATCCTACGACCAAAGACCACCTTCTAACACGGCATAGCCGGCACCAAACAAGACGGACACTCGGGAAGCGGTGACGTCAAACGGGAGTCGAGAAGAAAAGAACAAGGCAGGAGAAAATGCCATTTTCCAAAAAGTTTGATGTGCCCGGCATGGGCATTATCTCCTTGACAGGCAAAAATTTTGAAATATTCTCAAAAACATCTTTGCAGAAAAATACGGGTTTTATCCTTAAAAGACTACGGGTTCACGCCCCCCCATTTTCCTCTCCAGCCCTAGTGGATATGAAAAACACTGTATACCGCTTCCACTAATACACGGCATACTCGTACCCAAAGCATTTAGCTCGAGCCAGAGACCAAGTCAACCTAATACCTAAGTTGAGCGATTCTTCCTCGGAAAATCTTCATGAAACAATAGGTTCTCCGCCCTAGCGTAGGGTATACTCATTCGGCCCACCCCTTCCTTCTGATCACCCAACACGTGAGTATGCCCCCGATGCCAAAGACCCAGA
>SMVB01369373.1_pt1 | contig 10396 bp, 8 predicted proteins | sample 2456461 | NCBI WGS metagenome assembly SMVB01 (sample SAMN11095934, study PRJNA526329) | marine sediment metagenome | biome: Marine sediment; feature: Surficial sediment; material: Deep marine sediment; isolation source: Hadal surficial sediment | place: Pacific Ocean | collected 2014-05 | depth 0-1...
CCGAGCAGGGCTTCCTTATCTACATCTGTGTTTTCAAGAGCGCCATGTAGCGCAGCTATAAGCGCACGGCGATCCTGATTCAGATCACTGAAATAATTGAACGTGTTCGACGTCCTATAGTCGAACATGTCCGGAGCAAGAGGATTTCCACCGGAGATTTGTTTATCCGACGATGGAAGCAGAATCGAAAAATTGGGCATTTCAGGCAGGCGGGTTAAGCTGAAAAATCGCGAGCTGCCAGTGGAATCAGGAAGCGTCCTGGCTTTCCCGGATTTCGCCAAGCAGGGAATCGATATCGTCGCGAATGCGCTCAGCTTTTTCCTGAGCTTCATTCACCAGGGCCTGCCCGTCTTTCCGTGCATCTCCCACTTCTTCCGGAGACAGGGATTTTTCTATCAGATCAGCGATCTGCTCGCTGAGATGGTCGAGCTGATAGGCGATTTTCCGTCGAATTTTGGTGCCTTCTTCCGGCGCCAGTAAAAGACCCACGGCAAAACCAGCCGCCGCACCCAGGATGACTCCCCAGGTACCAGCGCGAAATGAACTTCCGTCAGACCGATTTTTCATGGTATTCTACAGTGTGGTTTTAATCAGCTCTTTCCTAATACCTATCGGCACGGGGAGCTGTTTCGCAAGAGTTTAAGAACTCAGGCAAATTTTTCGACTGAAAATCAGAACAGGCAGCAGGCTAAAAAAGCCTACTTACCCTTCTTTTTGTGCCGATTTTTGCGCAGGCGCTTTTTGCGCTTGTGCGTGGCAATCTTATGTCTTTTTCGTTTGCGACCGCAGGGCATATTTTCCTCCTGAAAACGGGTTGACTGATAAATTGGGCCAGACGACTAAAATACGATAGTTTTTAGCTGCTGTGCAACGGTAGCCCCCCACCTGAGTTCGTGGATTTGTTTGAAGAAAGTGAGCATTCGGGCACTATGGTGTTCTTTAGCAGCCAGAATTGCCCTAAACCTGTATGGTCCGGGCGCGTTCGAACTGCTGCGGGAAAAATTTCATCCGACAGAAAAGTCTCCTTTTGGTCTCTTTCAGAAGAAAATATTTTGTACAAGCAGCATTTTTAATGGTGCTTTCTGCGATGCTTTCTGCGTGTGTGCCCAGCCTAGCACCTAAATATGGTGACTATCGGTTGGATCTCGGGCCCCCCACGAACGAGGAGTCCAATCTCCATTTTTCCGAAGATGAACAGTCAGAGGCAGATGAAGACGCGACGGCAAACCCGGATTCGGTTGTTGCGTCACTGACTGTTGAGCATTCAGCATCGAGTGGCCCTGCGACTGAGTATGAGATGTTGAACCAGGTTCGACAGGTTTTAGAGGATTCGGGCTGGATTCTTCGCCCGGCTGACGTCGAAAATGCTGTGGCCACGGAACCCCGTAAATTCGCCAACTGGTTGTTCTACTCGGTTCACGCGGAGTTGGAAGTCGTTGTGATCGGCGGGAAATACGTGCGTCTGTTCATCCATCCGTGGCGTCGATATATGTGGGGTTCGTGGGGCCGGATACCATACCTTAAAAGTGGACTCGCAATCGCCGTATTTGAATCTGTTGACAGCGCTTTTCAGGACGCCGGATACGAGTTCATCGGCAACGCGCAGATGCGAGACCGGGAGAACAGAAGCGAGGAATCCCCGCATTAGAGCCTCTTCAGAAGATGAGACAAAATCCATTTTTTAACGGCGAGGGTGGATCTCGTATTCGTTTTCGAATGATCGGAATTTTTCTTGTTACGATCGGCTTCCTCGTGCTTTCCGGCTCCGCGGCTTCAGCTCAGCTCGTGACCCCATCAACTGTGGAGCTGGAGGAATTGGACGCGCGGATTAAGGCGCACATGGCGGACAATAATATTCCCGGCGGGCTGGTGGCCGTAGCGTCCCGTGGGCAAATTGTGCATCTCAAGACCTACGGCCTCGCTAATGTTGAACTCGCCGTACCTGTTAACGATAGCACTGTGTTTGAAATCGGATCGATAAGCAAGCAGTTTGTAACCGCGGTGGTCATGATGCAGGTGCAAGAAGGACGGCTCGCCGTAGACGATCCGATTCAGAAGCACCTTTCTGATCTGCCGAGCGAATGGGTTGGTGTCACGGTGCGGCAGCTCATGACCCACACGTCCGGTATACCGGATTACGAGGAGATCCGTACGTACGATGTGTACCGGTACAGAATGACGCCTCAAGATGTAATTGCTATTGCGCAGTCTCGCCCCATGGACTTTGAACCGGGAACGGGTTATTACTACAGCAATACAGGATATTACCTGCTAAGTATGATTGTAGAGCGAGTGGATGGAGCACCGCTGGGCCGCATTCTGAAGAACAGGATATTTGGGCCGTTGGGAATGACCCAGACGCGTCTGGCCGATCCGGAAGCCATTATTCTGCACCGTGCCGCGGGTTATTGGGTGAACCGCCGGGGCGAACTGATCAACAGGAATCCGACAGAGACGTCCTCAACATTGGGTGCAGGGGGAATTCTTTCCTCTGCATATGATCTCGCGAAGTGGGATGAATCTCTCTACGGCAATCAACTTCTGACCGACGAATCCAAACAAGCACTATGGAAGTCCACGATCCTGCCGGACGGGACGGATACAGGTTACGGATTCGGATGGAGAGTCACTCCGTACAAAGGTCTCGCGTCGCAGAGTCACGGGGGACAAGTCGGCGGGTTTGTGGCCAACTTCTCCCGCTTCCCGGAGCAGGACGTGGCCGTTATAGTCTTCCTGAATCGGTACCGGGTGAGCAGTGGAGTACTGAAAGAAGCTGTGCTGCAAACATTTATGCCGTCGACGGAAACTGTTCCGCGTTAATTTCCACTTACCTCGGGCGAATTGAATCGTTCATTCACATAATCGACGTCGATGGATGGCCTCCCGTTAACACTTCGGAGCCATGGCCATAATCCGTTCGGTATCTCGGGTTTGTTTGCGCACATACAGAATGAGTTACACTGTTTTTTCAACACTCTCGTGAAGACCCATACGAACGGGGACAGAACAGAAAGGGCAATAAGCTTCAGTGGATTTTTTTAACCTTTGCCATAGCGTATGGCAAATTCAGGCCATAGAAATAGTTGAAGTTCATATCGCCGTACGGGCAGTACGAGCGTATCGTCTTTTCAAATTCAGATTCGGTCCAGCGGTAAATAAAATTCGGGACATCTGTATTGTTGACACCACCATATTTGAATTCATTTCCAGCTACCGCTTCAATCTCATAGCGAGGTGTGAGCGATAAAAATTCAGCCAGTTTCATCGTAAGGCTGTCACGAGATTCAAAAACAATAATGCCATTTCGCGCAACCCGAAATAACTCGACCAATGCCCGATGTGGAGAATCACAATGATGAAGTCCGTCAGAGACAAATCCGTAATCGAACGAATTGTCAGGAAATGAAAGCTTCATGGCGTCTTGAAAGCTCCAGTCGAATGGAGCGAATGAATCGCCCATCATCCTCTCATCCATATTCGAGATTGTAACCGTTGCGAATCCCAGTTCTTTGAAAAGAGTAGCTTCACTTGCACTGGCTGCAACACACAAAACAGAATGAGATGGTGCCAGAAAATTACTCCGCATCAATTTTCGCATTGTGTTCTTCACGAACTCGTATCTCATCGTGCCAATTTATTTTCGTTATGGGTGACAATCTCGACACAAGTTCGTGCTAATAAATGTGAACGGCAACGACACGACGTACGGATTCGGATGGCGCCTCACCCCAGACAAAGCTCTCACCTCACGGAGTGGCGAAGGACAAGTTGGTAGTTTTGTCTAATTTCAATTGTTTTACTCGGATCGAAGCGCATTGACCGGATTCGTAAGTGCTGCGCGGATGGCCTGATAAGAAACGGTTACCCATGCAATTAACAGGGCTCCCATTCCAGAGACGACAAAGATTCTGAATCCGATATCTGTCCTGTAGGGAAACGTTTCCAGCCACACGTCCATGGTGAAATAGGTGATTGGAATAGAGACCACAAGAGCCGCAAGAACAAGAAGTGTAAATTCTTTCGACAGCAATCGGACGATTCCAACGGCCGTTGAGCCGAGCACCTTGCGGATGCCGATTTCTTTCGTTCGCTGCTGCGCGGTAAAGGCCGCCAGTCCGAAAAGTCCGAGGCAGGCGATCATGATCGCGAGAAAGGAAAAGAATCCGAATACTTCCATCAGCCGATCTTCTGACTGGTACTGACGGTTGAAGTCGTCGTCCAGGAAAAAGGACTCAAACGAGAAGCCGGGAAACAGGCCGGCCCATATACTCTCAATTTCGGCGATCGTGCTTGGGATGTCGTTGGTGTCGAGGCGGAGTGAGAAATACCCGTAACTCCTCGGATTCATAACAAACAACATGGGTTCGAGAGTCTGCTTGAGCGAAACCTGATGATAGTCTTTGATGACGCCCACAACGGTTCTATTCGGGCCTCCGAAAGAGATCGTTTTGCCAATGGCTTCTTCCGCGGACGCCCAGCCGATATATTCGACGGCGGTCTCATTGACCATAATGCCTTCCCGCTGGTCTGTCTGAAACTCCGCTGACAAAGACCGGCCTGTGATAATGTCAATTTTGTACGTCTGCAGGAAGTCTCGGTCGATATTGGTAACACGGGCTGATCTGGAATCCTCCTCAGCCAGGTCTTCGGCATTAAACAGGCGACGACTGGTACCGCGGCCGGGTATCGAGCTTGACGCAGAGACATCGGTTACAGATGCTAGCCGGCCGAATTCTTCTTTTACGACTTCGAATTGTTCGGACATTGCCGTTCCCGGAATTCCCTGAGCGTCGACGATAAGAACTTGTTCCTGATCAAACCCGAGATCCTGGCCACGCATGAATTCAACCTGATTGTAGACGATGCCTGTGCCGGCGATCAATGCGATGGATATGGCAAACTGAAAAACCACGAGGCCCTGCCGCAACATGCGCCCCGCTCGCGTCGACCTGATCTGTCCTTTCAGGACCAGGACGCTTGGCATGGCCGACAGCATGAATGCCGGATAGAATCCGGCCAGGAGACCGACAAATGTCGTAACAACGAATAAACCGAGTAAAAATTCTGGCTGTAGAAGCTGCGCGAACTCCATCTGTTTGTTCGCGAGATCATTAAAAAACGGCATTGCTGCAGCGACGAAACCGATCGCCACAAATAGTGCGATCATGGACATAACCACAGACTCTCCGAGGAACTGACGGATGAGCATACCCCGGCTTGAACCCACTACTTTTCGTACACCGACTTCACGGGCGCGCCCCATCGAACGCGCTGTCGCCAGATTCATGAAATTGATACCGGCAATGAGGAGTACGAATAGGGCGACGGCAGAAAAGACCCAGACCTGAGTAATGTCCCCGGAAGGTCCGATTTCTGCTTCCCTTTGGGAATACAAATAAATATCGGGAACGGCCTGAGGAATCAGATCAGCCTTGAAGCCCATGCTGCTCAGCTGGTCACCAAAGTTTTCGGTAACCATCGTTTTAACCTTCGCGGCAAAATCGTCGTACGACGCGTTCTGGTTCAACGCTACATACGTGTAAGTGCCCAGCCTCAACCACGCCTGATCATTTTCGGGTTGGAACTGAAGGCGTGTGGCGTACGAAACCAGGAAATCTGCAGAGAAATGAGAGTTTGACGGGAAATCTTTCAGTACACCAGAGACCGCGAATGACAGACTATCATTCAAAATAATATTTTGTCCGACGGCCGTTGTGGTCCCGAAGTACTTCTGTGCCATGGATTCAGTCAGCACAAGCGTCATCGGGTCTGATAATGCAGTTGCTTTATCACCTTCAATGAGCTCGAAGGAGAAGACGTCAAAGAATTCCTGCTCGGCAAAATAAAATTGATCGTCGTAGTGGTAGCTGTTTTTGTGCCGGATGACCGGGTTATACTCTTCGATGCGAACTACATGCTCTACTTCCGGATAATCCCTTCTCAAGACAGTGCCAACAGGCGGTCCTGTAATCGCGAAAAAGTTGCCCTCTGAATTTGGAGGATATCCGTCAAGCCCGATACGGTATATGCGGTCGGCTTTCTCGTGGAATTGATCGTAGCTAAGTTCATCACGGACAAACATTACCATGATGATGCAGGCGGCGAGACCCAGGGCGAGGCCTGAAATATTTATAAAGGAATATCCTTTGTGCTTGCGAAGCGTCCGCAGCGTGATAGTCAGATAGTTTTTTAACATCGCTAAAAAGAGGGGGTGTAAGAGTTGCTGAACGAGTTGGCTTGCTGGTTTCGTCCACCCGCGCAGCTCTATAGACCGTTGAGGAGCTCAGATTATTGTGTGCCGGCACAACTTATTCGGTGGTATCCGACGCGGTGGTCCTGTGTTACGGCGCTCTTTACAGAAACGATCGTCAGATAAATGCGACTACTCGTTCTATGACCCAGAAGGCGGCAATCGCGCCGATTGAGTACGGCACTACGGCCCATCCCCATTCCGGTTGCGGGATCGAATAGCGCTGCGCGAGGCGCTTGTAGATTCCGGCGATGGCGAACATGGCGCCGATAAACAGGAGCTGCCCAAGTTCAACGCCGACATTGAAGAATAATAACGCTTCAGGAATCGCGTGCTGTGGAAGACCGATTTCCAACAAAGCTCCGGCGAATCCGAATCCGTGTAACAGACCAAAAGTGAAAGCAACCACCCATGGGTACCTCTCAGTGAGCCCTTGCCTTCCGTTTCTGCTCTGAATAATCTCAGATGCGACAAACACAATACTGAGTGCTATCGCCGCTTCGACAGGTGGCCCGGCGATGCGAACAATACTCAGAGTTGAAACTCCGAGCGTTATCGAGTGGGCGACGGTGAAGGCTGTAATCGTTGCAACGATGCGGCGCGATCCCTTGACCAGAAGAAGCAGAGCAAGGACAAACAGGAGGTGATCGATTCCATAAAGAATATGTGTTCCGCCCAGGAGCAGGTACGTTTTTGCGACCTGAAATCGGTTGGGTTCAGCAGGAACTATGAACGATGGTGCTCCCGGAGTTAACCGGCGGGCTTCGTTCACACCGTTGGCGAAATCAAATCGGACGAGGGCATCGGTGGATGTTTTTTCGAGGCCCGGAATCTGAATTACGCCGCCCTCGAGTCCTCCTATACACGTTGTGTGCCAACGCGCAATGTATGCGGAGCCGTTCCACACAAGCTTTTCGGCGCTTCGCTGCGAGCAATTTTCCGGGAGTAAAGCCGAGATGGCCATCGGGCGGCCCTTTACAGCAGGGACCTTCCACAAAACTGAATAGACGTCGGTATCGACGAGGCTCAGTACCAGGTATCCCGGCTGAAGCTCGTGGACCAAAGAGTTGCTGGCTGCGGTGGTGACTGGCGTAAACAGAGCCACCCAGCAGATGACGGCAACTATGTTAAAACGTTTATTCACCATCGCCCCGGGTTCTCACGACGACGTACTTCTCGAGTCTGGCAGCAAAGTCGAGCTCCCGGAGCTGTATCGCTTTTTCCGCTTTCCAATCCCGGATCACCGCTTCCCGAATTTCATCCAAAGGTGGCAACACTGCTGACCGCGAATCCATGATGCGAACGAGATGGCGTCCATAAGACGAGACGACAGGACCAGACCACATATCCAGCGGAAAATCAGCAATTTGACTGAAAAATCCCTCACCGAATACGCTATTGATGCCCTCCGCCCGCGTGAGTCTAAGCTGTGCCGGAAGCAGTGAGCGCTCGCCAATATCGCCGACATTCATATTTGGGCTGGCGCGGAGAAGCGCCAGCGCGCGGTCGGTGTCTTGCTCGGACGGTACCTGGCCCAGGAAGACCTGTTCAATCGCCAATTGTGGTCGCCGCTGATAATCGTTCTCGTTGGCAGTGAAATAGGCTTGTAATTCATCCGGAGTTGGCTCCATCAACGAGGCGCCTGTGTCGGTCAGGAATTCCATTTTTTGCCGGAGGCGCTGCCGGATCACGGTATCGTTCTGGTCAAGGCCGAGCGCCAGTGCGTCCCGGTAATACACTTCCTCACGGATATATCCGTCGATTATATTTTCGAGCTCATCTTCGGTCGGGGTTCTATTCCATGCTGCGGAAAACTGGGCCGCGAGCTTATCGATTCGTTCTGGTGTGACCGAAATCAAATTCGAAGAAGGATTGTCAGACGAATCACCAACCGCAAAAAGAAGGAAAAACAGACCACCAACAACAAAGAATTGCAGAAGCGGCTCCCGAAGGAGCCGCATGACTACCTGTTTCATCATTTAACGTAATTTCAGCTGCTCGACCAGGCACTAGTTAGCTGGGGTGTACCAGATTGGAGACGAATACGCCCTTTCCTGAGTCGAGGTGGGGGCGCCTTCTGGAATATCGATTCCAAAACGGAACGCATCGTACGTTGTCCAGCGCGGCGTTGGAATTTCAAGCACGCGGGCGTAATAGAATGCCTTCTGATTTGAGTCAAAATCAGGATCTGTCCAGACGGCACCCAGATCACCGGCGCCAATGGAATTCGTCCAGTTCGCGTTGGCCACATCTACTGTATTTCCGACGGCGGGTAATTTACCATCGCTGTCCAGCGATCGGCCCGGTGACCACGCGACATTATAAACGTGCTCCTGTGTATCGCCGTTGCCGTCGACCCAGCCTTTTATGATTTGAATGCGGTCGAGATTGGCACCTATGGGATCCCGAAGTGCGTACACCATGAAGCTGGGCGCAACATCACCATCGGGTTTTGCCCGAAGGTCCCCGCCCATGGGTGTGCCGCGTTCGTAGCCTACGACAGCGGGCATCCTGGAGTTTAAATCCTGATCAGTGAAATTCCACCCGCCGAAGAGTCGAAGACTCATTCGAGATCCTGTTGTGCCATATACCTCTTTGCGCTGCATCGCGTCGAAGATCGCTTCACGCGTATTTTCTGTTGCCCATACTGCAGCGAGGCCTGAAGCCACCAACTGCCAACCCATTATCGTTCCGTTCTCATTTTGCATGAATGGATGAGTCATGCGACCTGGCTTGGGCTCATACCCTGTATGTTTACCGAAAAAATTGTCTTCCTCGGCTAATGCCAACCCCGTATGACTGTCGGTAGCACCGATAATTCCGAATTTATACGGATTTGTACCCAGGCGTGTCTCGATCTGCAATCCTCTCTTAAGTGCCTCGCGTCCGTATTCCCCGGCGAGCATGTCGTTGGTCTTGGCAACCGAGACATCGAGATTTCCGATGTCCCAGTTCTCGTAGTCGGCAAATTCGTCATCGGGTGACAAAAATGGATGTGCTTCTCCATCTCCCTTTATCTGGGTAATTTCATACAGAGGCTCCCACTTGTCGCGCTGGGTGACGTACGACTCATCCAGAACAGATCCATTCCACTGCGCTTCCAGCGGAAACATGATCCCATTGGAAAGATTGCCATTGTGTGCAATTGCCAGAATCTCTCCATTGGTTTTCTCTTCGTATCGGGCTAGATATTTCCAGAGATCCCGCGGATCCGGACTTCCAACCGGTGCCTGTGTCGTGTAAGGCACTACCTGCCGGGCCCGCACCGCACCGTCGCGCATGATGACTACCCGGTGCATATTGTTGCCCTGAATCAGCGAAGTCCATTCGAAACCAATCAATGCGGTAAAGTGACCCGGATCGTTGAACATTTCAGCATCGTCGATCACTTTTTCCCATAGGTTTTTATAAATCTTCGATCCTGGAGAGTAGAGAGCGAACATCTCCGGATCCATCTTGCCCTGGGAAAACGTCGAGATAAGATCAAGTGCGGCGGCAATAGACGCGTCACCACCGGCCCTCATGCCGGCTCCCCATCGAGCCGCTTGCTCGTAAGCCAATAAATCAGGCTTGCCGGCCGCTATATCTGAGACCATCCCCATTCCATCAGAATGATCTGCCACGACCAGCCAGTCAAGAGGCCGGGATAGTCGAACCCGCTGTCCGGAAGAGGCGACTACTTCTTCACCACGAGCAAAGCGGTATGCATCGCGGGGTGAAAGACGATTCCCGAAAAGAGCCGCGTCCATTGAAAGTCCCGTGTGGAGGTGGGAATCGCCCCACAGTGGACGTTCTGGGAATGCTCGGTTCGCGTAGGGCGAATAGGCGCTACCTGTATACGCACCAGAGAGCGTTTCTTTTGTGGCCGTTCCTGCGTCCTGGGCAACGGCAATGGAGGAGAACAAAAGCACAACGGCAGTGAAAGTGGCAGATAATACTAACCTCATCAGCAATGCTCCATCTTTTATTAAAAAAATAAATTCCCATTAGAAAAATAGTACAGGGAAACGAATATAGGATGTTGTGCCGTGGGTAACATCTTGCAAGGAACAATTTTCCTTTCGGGACGATTAATCCGACCCTCGAAAGAGGCGATACAACCAGTATGGGGATGTACCGGCTTCGACGGGTAAAGAGTGCAGCAGG
>SMVB01004572.1_pt1 | contig 10394 bp, 8 predicted proteins | sample 2456461 | NCBI WGS metagenome assembly SMVB01 (sample SAMN11095934, study PRJNA526329) | marine sediment metagenome | biome: Marine sediment; feature: Surficial sediment; material: Deep marine sediment; isolation source: Hadal surficial sediment | place: Pacific Ocean | collected 2014-05 | depth 0-1...
TGGCTCGTCGCGCCGGGGCGCTCGCTTACGGGACCGGGTCGACCAGGCGGGCGCTCAAGGAGGGGCGTGCTCGGCTGATCCTGTTCGCCCAAGACGCCTCTGACACGCAAAGGGAAAAGGTGATGAAGCTTCTCCGTCACGGGACGACGCCTCGCGCCACCCTCGGGACGCGTGAGGCGTTGGGCTCGGCGGTGGGCTCCGCCCCCGTTTCCGCGGTCGCCGTCACGGATAGGGGATTCGCGAAAGAGTTGTTGGCCCGGCTCGGCGTCAAGCCGGGGAAACCAGTCCAGAAGGGGATGCGGAGGTAGTCGAGCGGATGCGGGTTGCAGAACTAGCCACCGACCTCGGGGTTTCGTCAAAGATTTTGCTGAGCCTCCTGCGTTCCATGCGGATTTCCGTGTCGGACGAGGGTGCTTCGATCGACGACGGTAATGTCGCCCTCATCCTAGCCCGCCTCGAACGTGAGCGGCGGAGCGGGCACAAGGATGCCGCCGAGGCGATCGAGGCGGCCATTGTGGATGCCAAGCCCTCCGCGGGAAAGCGCCGCCGCCGCCGAAAAAGCGAATTACCCCCAGAGCCGGAACCGGAAGTCGTGGAGGCGGTTGACCCGTCCGGAGAGGTGACGGAGGAGCAGGCGGAGAGCGGCTCTGAGGACGGCGAGGATCGTACTGAGGCCGTGGAACCGGAGCTGGATCTGATGGCGGCGGAGGAAGGCGACGATCTCCCTCCGGATATCGATGCCAAGGTTGATCCTGAATCATCGGCTCCGGAGGAGCTCGAGGTCGAAGCGAATGCTGAAGCTCCGGTGGAAGAGGAGTCAGAGGCGAAGACACCGGTTTCCGAATCCCCTGACCCCACTCCGGACGCCCCGCCACGGAAACGTCCGGAGCCGGCCAGGCGGGCTGCACCCGAGGGACCAGCCCGGGTGATTCGGCGACCTAAGCCGGCGGTTAGCTCCGGGACGGCTGGGCAGGTCCATGTCCAGGCGGAGGGGTACACTCCCGATGGCCAGCGGAGCCAGCGTCAGAAGAAGGGCAAAAAGCGCCAACGCGTGGATCAGAGCGCCGTCCAGGAGAACATCCAGCGAGTCATGGCTCAGCTCAAGGGCGGAGGGAAGAAACGGCGCCGTAAGGGATCGGCACCCTCGAAAGAGGAGCGCGCGGCAGCCGAGCAAGAGGCGCTGGTGGAGGAGGAACGCGAACGAAAAATTGTTCGTGTAAACGAATTTCTGACCGTTTCGGAGTTGTCCGGCCTCATCGACGTGTCCTCTATGGAGATCATCGGGTCCGCGTTTAAGAATCTCGGGCTCATGGTGACCATCAATCAACGCCTCGACTTTCCTCAGATTGAAATGCTTCTCGAGGAGTTCGGGTGCACCGCGATCCGAGAGGAAGAGTACGCCCACCACGAAGACACGGTTGAAGAACAGGATGCCGAAGACGACCTCAAGCCTCGGCCGCCTATCGTGACCGTAATGGGGCACGTCGACCACGGAAAAACGCTTCTTCTGGATTTCATCCGAAGCTCCAATGTCGTGGCCGGTGAATCGGGCGGAATCACGCAACACATCGGTGCCTACCATGTCGAGTTGGACGGCGGCCGCATGATCACGTTCCTGGATACGCCGGGTCACTCCGCTTTCACCGCCATGCGGGCCCGAGGGGCAGAAATCACCGACGTCGTCATCCTCGTGGTGGCCGCCGACGATTCGGTCATGCCGCAGACCAAGGAAGCGATCAGCCATGCTCGAAACGCGGGGGTACCTCTGGTCGTTGCAGTCAACAAGTGCGACCTACCGGCGGCGGACGCGCTCAAGGTGAAGCAGGAGCTTCTTCAGGAGGATGTCCAGGTCGAGGAGTTCGGCGGGGACGTTTTGAGCGCGGATATCTCGGCCAAGACCGGGGAGGGGATCGACGAGCTGCTCGAAAAGGTCTTGCTCCAGGCCGACATGTTGGAGCTGAAGGCGAACCCCGACCGAAAGGCCATGGGAACCGTAATCGAGTCCCAGTTGGACGTAGGAAAAGGGTCGGTCGTCACGGTCCTGATCACGAAGGGTACCCTCCGTGTGGGAGAATCCTTCGTCGTCGGGAACTTTGGGGGTCGGGTTCGTGCGTTGTTGGATGAGCGAGGCCATAAGGTGGACAACGTCGGGCCGGGTATCCCCGCACAGATTCTCGGAACGGCCGGTGTTCCCCAGGCGGGAGACACCTTCCAGGTCATGGCGGCCGACAAGGCGAGCGAGATTGCCGAAAAACGGATGCGCCTGGATCGGGAGAAGCAGCTGCGAATCAAGGAACGCGGTGCCAAGCTGGGGGACTTTTCCGGTATGGTGGCCGAGGGAACCGCAGATACGCTACCGCTCATCATCAAGGCGGATGTGGATGGCTCTGTGCAGGCGTTCTCAGACGCGCTTGAAAACCTCGGTACCGACGAGGTGGGGGTCCATATCGTTCACCGCGCGGTGGGAGCGATCAACGAAGAGGATGTGTTGCTCGCGGGGACCTCTGGCGCTGTGATCCTCGGGTTCAGGGTGCGTCCGAACACGAATGCCCGCAAGAACGCTGAGCGGGAGGGCGTCGAGACGCGTATCTACGATGTGATCTATGAGGGAGTGGACGAAATTCGCTCCGTGCTCGAAGGCATGCTGGCTCCCGAACGCAAGGAGCACATCCTCGGGTCAGCCGAGGTTCGTGAGATCTTCAAGATCACGAAGGTCGGCACCATTGCAGGCTCCGAGGTGATCGACGGCGTGGTCGACCGAAAGGCGGGTGTGCGGCTCATACGGGAAGGGATCGTCATATACGAAGGCGAGGTTTCTTCGTTGAAGCGCTTCAAGGACGACGTAAAAGAAGTGCGCGAGGGCCTCGAGTGTGGGATCGGCATCAAGAACTTCAATGACATCAAGGTAGGCGACGTGATCGAGAGCTACACCGTGGAGGAGATCGCACGGACGCTTGCACCGGCGACGGTCTAATCCCACCAACAGAAACCCGCGAAGGAGAGAGACGCCGTGCTCGTTGCAGGGTGCTCCTGGGATCTCTCTCTTGCGGAGTGTAGATCCCTCAAGGACAAGCGGAGGGTCGTCAAGTCGTTGAAGGATCGAATTCGGGGACGTTTCAACGTCTCCGTTGCCGAAACGGCCTACCAAGACGTGTGGACCCGCGCGCAGCTTTCGGTCGTGCTCGTGTGCACCCACGGCCCCTCGGCGGACTCGGTGCTCGACAAGTTGGATCGTTTTATCGAGCGTGAGCACCGGGTGGTGATTCTCTCCACACGCAAGGTACGTTACTGATTTCCCCGTGTCAGCGAACTCTGATGGATAAAACGAACCGACGACTCGCCCGGCTGGGCGAACAGTTCCGGCGGGAAATCTCGGTGATACTGCGCCGGGCGGTTCGTGATCCCCGTGTCCAGGACGTGGTCGTGAACTCGGTCGAGGTCACGTCGGACCTCTGGCTGGCCCGAGTGTATGTGCGCCTAGGGGGTGAGGAGCAGGAGCGTCGTGAGGCGCTTCAGGGCCTCGAAGCCGGAGCGAGTTTCATTCGACGTGAGCTCGCGGCCGTCCTGCACATACGCCGGATTCCGGAGTTGCGTTTCTTGGAGGACGAGACCCTCGCGAAGGCCAACCGTATTGAGGAGATTCTCCAGGGCCTCGAGGTGAGCCGAAGTGAGGACCACGGAGACGGCGATCCCGAGGACGGCGAGACACTGAATCCCGCGGACGACGCTACGGAGGAGTTGGGTGACGGTTGAAGGGGCGTGTATGCCCGAGGAGGGTGGAGCCCTTTTGGTCGACAAGCCCGAGGGCCCCACGTCGCACGACGTCGTGAAATGGGCGCGACGGTCACTGGGCGTACGGAAAATAGGTCACACCGGGACTCTGGATCCCTTCGCTTCCGGACTCCTGATTCTACTGATCGGCCCTGCGACGAGGCTGGCCGAGTACCTGTCGGCGCTTCCCAAGCAATATGAGGCTCGAGCCCGCCTCGGGATTCGCACCGACACGCATGACGCGACAGGCAACACGGTGAGTGTCCAGGACCACGGGAGGGTGCCGACCCGAGACGAGATTGAAGCGGAGCTGGCCACCTTCAAGGGACGCGGCCAACAGATCCCGCCGCAGTTTTCGGCGAAGAAGATCGGGGGCGAACGGATGTACCGGAAGGCTCGTCGAGGCGATACCGTCCAACTCCCGCCTGTCGAGGTGGAGATTTTCGACATTCGGTTGACCGCGTACGAGCCGCCTGAGATCGGCTTCGCCATGACCTGCTCGAGTGGCACCTATGTGCGAGCGGTAGCGAGAGATCTCGGAGAAGGGCTCGGGATTGGAGCCCATCTCACGGCGCTTCGTCGAACGGCCATTGGGGCGTTCTCCGTGGATCATGCGGTGCCCGGCGACGCCCTCCGGGAGGGGGCGTGCCCGGATGGGGCCCATTGGGTCGAGCCGGCTGACGCGGTGGGCCACTTGACGATGGTTCGTGTAGAAGTCGACGCCGCGCAACGCCTTCGCCAGGGAGGGGCCATCCCATGGCCGGAAGAAAGCGGGGCGGGCACGGGAGAGCCGATCGCCGTCATGGATGAGGGCGGCTTGGTCGGGATCGCGGAAATTCAGAACGGGTACCTCGCGCCGAAAAAAATACTCACGATACCTGCCGACCGATGAAGGTCTTCGCGATCGACCCGACGCTTCCGCCGGGTCTCCCCAAGGATGGCCGAAAGACGGTGGTCACGATCGGCACATTCGATGGCGTACATCTAGGCCACTGGGAAGTGTTGTCGGAGATTCGGCGCAGGGCCGAAGCGGTAGGCGGGAGGAGCGTCTTGGTGACGTTCCACCCTCATCCCCTCACCATCGTTCGTCCGGAGTCGGCTCCGCCGATGCTGACTACGCCCGTTGAAAAGAAAGAGATTCTGGCCGAATCCGGTCTGGACTACGCCGTCTTCCTCACGTTTACGCCCATGCTGGCGGCGTACAGCCCCCGCCGATTCGTCGAGGAGATCTTGGTGGACCGCGTGAACGTGGGTGAGTTGGTCGTCGGATACGATCACCGCTTTGGAAAAGGGCGCGAAGGTGACGTGGAAATGCTCAAGGATCTCGGACGTGAACTGGGGTTCGCCGTCGATGTGGTCGGCCCGGTGGGCTCCAAAGGGGATCCGATCTCCTCCACGAAGATCCGCAATGCTCTCCTGAAGGGAGACGTGGAGACCGCACGAAAGGGATTGGGCCGACCCTACTCCATTCGCGGACTGGTGGTACGTGGCGACCAGCGGGGACGTACGCTGGGCTTCCCTACGGCGAATCTCGAAGTCCGCGGAGCGGGCGGAGGTACCGGGGGTAAGCTCATCCCCCTACCCGGCATCTATGCCGTGCGTGGCACGGTCCGCTCGGGCACGTTCGACGGTGCACTTCACCTGGGACCTCGCCCAACTTTCCGCGGGTCTCCCCCGACCATTGAACTGCACCTTCTGGGTTTCGAGGATGACATCTATGGGGAAGAAGTCCGGGTCGACTTCGTGAAATACCTGAGGGAGATCCGGCCGTTCGAGACCAGCCAGGCTCTGATAGAGCAGATGAAGGAGGATGTGGACCAGGCGCGTAAGGTACTCGGCGCCCTATAGGCTATACGGGACCACCTGAATGCCGAGCCGTTGTTGCCGTACGGGTCTGGCGCTAGCTTAACGGCTAATCATACGAAGCATTATGAGCTTCCCTTGTAGCGCAGACTCCTGCGGAGGCAAAGAATCAAGTGACGATCAGTCGAGAAGAAATCATCAAGAAGCACCAGCTCCACGACGGCGACGTCGGGAGCGCTCCCGTCCAGGTTGCGATCCTCACAGCGCGTATCAACGACCTCCTCCGGTCGCACTTCGACGTGCACAAGAAGGATCACCACAGTCGCCTCGGCCTTCTCAAGATGGTAGGCCGCCGTCGACGCCTTCTGGAATACATGAAGCGAACGGACGGCGAGCGATACCGTGATATCCTCGAGGATCTGGGACTCCGTCACTAAGCAGGAGCCAGGAGAGTCGGCCCAACCAAATGGCTGCATCCGGCCGGGCACCCAGTGCCCCCCGTTGCGGCGGTCGATTTCTCTTTGGACCCCTGCTGGAAAGACCCGGTTGGGACTGTCCCGACCGGATTATTAGCGCGTGACGGGGTGTTCCCGTTCGCCTGACAGCAGAGAAGAGAGAACATGATTCAGAGAATCGAACGCCAGTTCGCGGGGCGCACATTGAGCCTCGAGTTCGGGCGCATGGCCAGGCTCGCCCATGGGTCCTGCCTGGTCCAGTATGGCGATACGGTTGTGCTTTGTGCCGCTACAGTGCAGGACAGCCCAAGCCACCTACCGTTTTTCCCCCTGACCATCGAATTCCAGGAAAAGAGCTATGCGGCGGGGAAGATTCCCGGTGGCTTTTTCAAGCGTGAGGGCCGTCCGAGCGAGAACGCGATCCTGTCCGCGCGCCTGACGGATCGCCCGATCCGGCCACTGTTTCCCAAGGGATTCCAGCACGAGACGCAGGTCGCCTGCTTCGTGCTCAGCACCGATCAGGAAAACGCCGCCGACGTGCTGGCGATGCTCGGCGCTTCGGTCGCGCTGAACATGTCGAAAATCCCGTTCAACACTTTGGTGGCGACGGTGCGCATCGGCCGGATCAAGGGTACATGGATCATCAATCCCACGTTCCAGCAGCTCGAGTACTCCGACCTCGACATCCTGGTTGCGGGCACCGAAGACGCCATTCTGATGGTGGAAGGCGGGGCAGTCGAGGTTCAGGAGGCCGATATCCTCGAGGGGTTGGAGACCGCGCATCAGGGGATCAAGGAGCTCATTGGCATCCAGCGTGAACTACTGGAAGGACACACGGTCCCAGACATGGAGTGGTCGCCGATCGAGCCGGATCAGGAGCTTGCCGCCAAGGTGACGGAGATGGCGGAGAGCCGAATCGAAGAGGCGTTGACCCTGTCGGACAAGGCGGAGCGTAACCAGGCCATGGCCGCGGTGGCCGAGGACGTGATCAGCCGTTTGATCGAAGAGGACCCGGCTTATAGCGATCATGAAAAGTCGGTCAAGGAGGTCCTGCGCACGATCGAGAAGCAATCCATGCGGCGTCGCATCCTGGATCGAGGCGAGCGGGCCGATGGTCGCAGCCTCGACGAGGTTCGGCCTATCACCTCGGAGGTTGGGGTGCTGCCTCGTACGCACGGGTCAGCGCTCTTTACGCGGGGTCAGACGCAGGCGTTGGTTGTCACGACCCTCGGGACGTCTCGAGACGAGCAGCGAATCGACAACATCGAAAGCGCCGAAGAGGTTTCCAAGTCGTTCATGCTCCATTACAACTTTCCACCTTTTTCGGTGGGTGAGGCGCGCCCCTACCGTGGCACGTCGCGGCGGGAGCAGGGACATGGGGCCCTCGCCGAGCGGGCTATCCGTCCACTTCTGCCGGCCTACGACGACTTTCCGTACACCATTCGGATCGTCTCCGACATCCTCGAATCGAACGGGTCATCGTCGATGGCTTCGGTGTGTGGGGCATCGCTCTCCCTCATGGACGCCGGTGTCCCGGTGAAGTCGGCCTGCGCGGGGATCGCGATGGGGCTTGTCAAGGAAGGGGACGACGTCGCAATCCTGACCGACATCCTCGGGCTCGAGGACGCACTCGGCGACATGGACTTCAAGATCGCGGGGACGCGAGAGGGTGTGACGTCCATCCAGATGGACATCAAGATCGAGGGGCTGACGCACGAGATCCTGAAGACCGCGCTCGAGCGTGCGCATAAGGGTCGGATGCACATCCTCGATAACATGGACAAGGTGCTCGCGGAGCCGAGGGACGATCTTTCGCAGTACGCCCCCCGGATCGTGAGCATCCAGATCAATCCCTCGAAGATCGGGGACATCATCGGTCCAAAGGGAAAGACCATTCGGGCCATTCAGGAAGAGTCCGGTGCGAAGATCGATATCGACGACACCGGCTTGGTGAAGATCGCCGCTGTCTCCAGCGAGGCTGGAGCACGCGCGCGGGAGATGATCGAAGCCATCGTCCAGGAGCCTGAGATCGGAAGGATCTACGAGGGCCCGGTCAAGAACACCACGTCCTTCGGCGCCTTCATCGAGATCGTTCCGGGCATAGAGGGGCTGTGCCACATCTCGGAGCTGGCCGAGGGCCGAGTGGAGAAGACCGAGGACGTGCTGAATCGGGGTGACATCACCCGGGTGAAGCTTCTCTCCATCGATGAGAAAGGCCGCCTCCGGCTCTCGCGTAAGGCCGCGATCGCAGAGGACGCCGCGGCAGGCACCGACGGAGAGAAAGGTACCGACGGAGAGAAAGACACCGACGGCGAAGCGGATGCTCATGCGGATGAGTCCGAGGAGGCTCAGGGCTGAGCTCGAGCCGCGCCAAAAATGCGTGAAGCGTTGCTGGACAACGGCATACGGGTCGTAACCGAACGAAGACCCGACGTACGATCGGTCGCTGTGGGGGTTTGGGTCGGCCAGGGCTCCGCCCATGAATCGCCGGAGTCGGCGGGTGTGAGCCACCTGATGGAGCACCTGGTGTTCAAAGGCACCGAGCGCCGGAGCGCGCATGAAATAGCGCTCTCCCTGGAATCGCTGGGGGGGAGCCTGGACGCGTACACCACCCGCGAACACACGAGCTATCAAGCCCATGTGCTCGACGAGCATCTTCCGGTGGCGCTCGACGTACTCGCCGACCTGGTTCTCCATCCGCGCTTGGATTCCGCCGACCTGGAGCTGGAAAAGGACGTCGTGGTCGAGGAGATCGCTGGAGTCGAGGACGTGCCCGACGACCTGATCTTCGATCTTCATAGTGCGAAGTTCTGGAACGGACATACCTATGGGCGACCGATCCTCGGCACCCGCGAGACCGTAAGAACGTTCCAGATCGATGACCTTCGCTCACTCCACGCGGAGCGGTACCGGGGACGAAACATCGTCCTGGGATGCGTAGGGCATATCGAGCATGATGACGTGCTGAGCCGTGTGACGGAGCTTTTCGGGGCCGTTGAGCCGGGGAGTGCGCCACCGGAGATCGCAGAGCCAGTAGAGACCGCGTCGGGTCGGAGCTCGGTGGTGAGAGATGCTGCTCAGGCTCACGTCGTGATCGCCAATTCGACGCCGTCCTTCGCCGATCCGATCCGAAACGCGCTCCTGTTGATTTCCGGAGCCTTCGGTGGAGGCATGAGTTCCCGGCTGTTCCAACGAATTCGCGAAGAGTTGGCTTTGGCGTACTCCGTATATTCGTTCCAATCTTTTTACAGCAAAGCCGGAATGGCCGGCGTGTATGTAGGAACCCGGCAGGAGGCGTCCGCTGAGGCGCTGGAGGAGATCCTTCGTGAATACGCCAAATTATGCGAGCACGGGATCACGAGTGGGGAGCTCGACCAGGCCAAGAGCCACGCGAAGGGTCGCTCGATCCTGGCGATGGAGTCGACCGATGCGAGATTGCTTCGTCTTGTGGGTTTTACGCTGCGCGGCGAGCCCTATCTCGATCTGAACGAGTCTCTCGCCCGGATCGACGCGGTGACGCTGGACGAAGTGAGCGCAGCTTGTCGGCGATTCTACAACCCCGAGGACCAGTTCATCCTCACCTTGGGAGCTGCTTGATATGCTTATCGGAGTGCCGAGGGAGATCAAGCCGGAGGAGTACCGGGTCGCCCTAACGCCTGCCGGTACCGAGGCGTTTACGGAGGCTGGCCATCAGGTGCTGATCGAGGCCGACGCGGGAATGGGTAGCGGGTTCACGAACGATTTTTACGTCGCCGCCGGTGCGGACATCTTGGATTCGGCGGATGACCTGTGGTCCCGCGCGGATATGGTCCTGAAGGTGAAGGAGCCTCTCGAGCCGGAGTGGCCGAGGATGCGGGAGGGACAGGTGCTCTTCACCTACCTCCACCTCGCCTCGTCGCTGAAGCTGACCGAGGCCCTGCGTGCCTCGGGAACCGTCGCCATCGCTTACGAGACCGTGGAGCTACTGGATCGCGAGCTTCCGCTGCTGACGCCGATGAGTGAAGTGGCCGGCCGGATGGCCGTCCAGGAAGGGGCGAAGTACCTGGAGCGGCATTCTGGTGGAAGGGGCGTGCTGTTGGGAGGGGTCCCCGGCGTACTGCCTGGGAAGGTCGTGATCCTGGGTGGGGGCGTGGTCGGGATGAATGCCGCCATGATGGCGGCGGGTCTGGGCGCGACCGTGGCGATTCTCGACGTATCTCTCCAGCGTCTTCGGTATCTCGAAGGGATCATGCCGGCGAACGTGAGTTTGCTCTTCTCAACGCGATACGCGATTCGGAAGCAGATCCGGGACGCCGACCTCGTGATCGGGGCGGTTCTCTTGCATGGTGCCAAGGCGCCAAGCCTGATCGTCGAGGACGATATCAA
>SMVB01232626.1_pt1 | contig 10393 bp, 7 predicted proteins | sample 2456461 | NCBI WGS metagenome assembly SMVB01 (sample SAMN11095934, study PRJNA526329) | marine sediment metagenome | biome: Marine sediment; feature: Surficial sediment; material: Deep marine sediment; isolation source: Hadal surficial sediment | place: Pacific Ocean | collected 2014-05 | depth 0-1...
TCGAGGAAGAATCGAAACGCCTCAAGGGATTGTGTAGGCTCTGCAGGTCTATTGTTTGCATTTATCTCAATTTTTAACAGCGTTACCAGTTGAGAGGATATAATTGCCGCCAATTCATTGAGTTTTTTCGGTTCACCTTCCAGTCGCTTCGTTTCGCGGAGCAACTCTTCTTCATCTATTTGTAGTACCGTGGCTCTCGTACTTATTTTGTTTCCCATTTTGATTAGACTACCTGTGACGATGCTTGTTACTTTTGCCGCCCGGGCAATTTTTTTCAAGTCATCTTTGCTGAGATTTGTTAGGTTTTCGATTCCCAGATTTCGCATAATTGCGGCGCCTTGGCGGGAACCAGAGACCCGCAAAGAATTGTATTGAGCTAAATTTGTATTGATAAGCTCGGTAATAGCACTGCCTAACCAATTCCAGCTTTCTTCACTTCCTTCAAAGGTAAAAGGCAAAACCATAATTGAATTATCTGTCCCTGGTGTTGGAGGGCCTGATCTGAAAACCATGAATAGGGAAAAAATTAAACCGAGCATTAGAATGCTTCCGGCCAAAGCCCAGGTCCGCTTGCGTGCAGAGGATATTGCAATTTTGGGCCGCAAAGATGTTTTTACCGAATCACCATCTTGAATGGCCTTGAAATCTGTTTCAATCTCAGTTGCGGATTGGTAGCGCTCCGGCTCTTCCTTCGCTAGAGCCTTTAGAACTACATCCTCCAGTGCATGCGGGATTTCCGGCCTTTGGTTTCTGATTGGCAGTGGATTCTCATGCATGATCGCATAACTCACTGCTGCCCCGTATTCGCCGGCGAAAGGTCGGTCACCTGTGGTCATTTCGTAAAGCATGATGCCGAACGAAAAAATGTCTGTGAGATGATCTAATGGTTTTCCTTGAACCTGTTCAGGAGACATATAGGCCGCGGTTCCAAGAATTGTATCCTGCCGGGTTAACTCCGTCATGTTAATTCCCTTGGACAATCCAAAGTCGAGGATCTTAACCTGACCGTTTTTGGTAACCATAATATTGGCAGGTTTGATGTCCCGGTGAACAACGCCGGCTTTATGTGCTTCAGCCAATCCCCGGGCAATTTGGATTGCAAATGAATAAACATCCGCTAAAGGCAGGGGACCTTCAGATATGAGATCCAGTAAGGTCTCACCTTCGTAAAATCCCATACAAATAAAAATGGAGTCCTCGAATTCATCGATCTCATGTACGACGGCGATGTTCGGGTGATCTAAAGATGAGACGGTTTTTGCTTCATTGATGAATCTTTGGCGGGATTCTTTGTCGGTAAGGAGGTCTTTATTGAGAAATTTTATAGCAACCAACCGATCCAGTTTAAGATCTTTGGCTTTATAAACCGACCCCATGCCACCGCTGCCAAGCTTCTCAAGGATTTCGTAATGTGAAATTTGTTGACCAATCATATCGTCTGGTTGGCCCCTCCCGCTTAAGTAACAGTTAATTTCAGAAGTTTTTTCTTATCGAGTATTACAGCCGAATTGTTTCGTTGTTTTAATTAATTGAGGATAGTTTCACGAGTGAGCTGAAAAATAATACTAATAAAACCAGCTGAAGTCAAGGAAAACTTTGAAATTAAGCTTGATTTGACCAGGGGTGATTTCAAAGAAAAGACCTCTGGTCAAAATTTAATAAAAGTTCTTGCTTCCCGAATCGAGAGGGAAAAATGGGTGGGATGCGGCGGCAGTCAAGGCGTTTAGACGAGTAGAATGGCAGCCCGCCATCAAAGATGGCAAACCGGTCGAGACTGGTTTCTATTCCGGTGATTTTAAGTTGGGTAAGGTGTTTAGCCCCGAAACCTTTTCAAAACCACACTCGCATTTGTCCCGCCAAACCCGAATGAGTTAGACAGGGTGATTTCTATTTTTGCTTGCCGAGGCTCATTGGGCACATAATCGAGGTCGCATTCCGGGTCGGGTGTTTCATAATTGATCGTGGGTGGCAGTATTTGGTGTTCGATTGCTTTAATACAGTAGATCGCCTCGATAGCCCCGGCAGCTCCCAAAAGGTGTCCTGTCATTGACTTGGTCGAACTTATAGGCAATTTATAAGCGCAGTTTCCAAAAACCTCCTTGACAGCCTTCGTTTCTGTTACGTCGTTTAAAGGGGTTGAGGTGCCGTGCGCATTGATGTAGTCCACATCTTCCGGTTGAATACCTGAATTCTTGAGCGCATTTTTCATGCATAATTTGGGACCTAAACCCTGCGGGTCCGGAGCTGTAACATGAAAGGCGTCCGTGCTCATGCCAAAACCAATCACTTCCGCGTAAATGTTAACCCCGCGATTTTTTGCCAAATCAAGGTCTTCTAAAATCAGAACGCCGGCGCCTTCGCTGGAGACAAAGCCGTCCCGGTTTAAGTCAAAAGGCCGGCTGGCTTTTTCCGGTTCGTTGTTACGCAAAGAGAGGGCTCTGGCTTTCGCAAAACCCGACATGGCGACACGAACGAGGGTCGCTTCAGAACCGCCGACAATCATGGCGTCTGCATCACCTCGCATAATGGTGTAGTACCCATCGGCGATGGCGTGCACCCCGGTTGAGCATGCAGAAACAATTCCATAGCTGGGACCATGTATTTTGTATTTTATCGCGACTTGCCCGGATGCTAAATTTATTAAAGCCGAGGGGATAAGAAACGGTGAAATACGGTTGATACTTCCATTATGGGCTTTTAAAGTATTCTGTTCGATGGTGGTTATTCCACCCTGACCCGAACCGATAATTACCCCGATGCGCTCCGAATTGGATTCGTCAATCATGAGATGAGAATCCTGCATGGCTTCTTTAGTAGCTGCCATGGTGAATTGTATGAACGGATCCATCTTTTTGATTTCTTTTTTATCGATGTAATTTTCCGGATTAAAATTCTTTACTTCGCCGGCGATTTTTACCGGGAGGTTTGTTATGTCAAATTTGGTGAGCACGCCAATGCCCGAGCGGCATTCTAAAATACTGCGCCAGTTTTCTTTGACTGTAAGGCCAATGGGGGTAACCATGCCCATGCCGGTGACTACAACGCGTCGATTCTTTTCACCCATCTATCTATTCATCCTCTCCTTGAATTTACTGTAATAGCTCCTGATGAAATCAGGAATCCAAAACTTTAAATAAGCGTTTGGCCTTTGGCTATTGATTTAATTAAAATTTATGTCGTGCCCCGACTTCTTCGGGAGTACCTGTTGGATATTTAAAATTACGATTGAATTTTTCAATAATAGAACCGAATCCGGAGAAAAAAAACCGCATTTTTTTCTATCGGTCGCCGCCGATGATGTCACCCAGGATTCCCGAAATCGAGCCACCTCTTTTGACTTCGCCGGTACTTGAACGAGTAGCAGACGCAACCCGGTCAGCCAGCCTTGAAAAAGGAAGTGTTCTGTAAATAAACGGTTCCGGGACCGGTTAGTTTCGCAAAAAAAATAAACCTTCGCCTCCCAAAAAAGCGGTTTTAATGCCGCCGACAAATTGAATGTCATAATAAACGGATTGCTCAATCGCTAGCAGACAACCCGTGTCAACCCGTGTCAACCCGCAACGATTCCCCCCGCGCTCAGTTTCATTTCCAGAATCGCACCGACCGGCATGCACCAAGGCCAAACCGTTGCCTTGAAGCCTTTGCAAAATAAATCCCTCATTTCCCAAAAACCGGCGCCAAGCCGTTTTGTAAAAGCAACTGAAATATCGATGCCGTAAGCTGAGCACAACTAAGCATCCCTCTGACAAAGCATGGGACCTAATTTTACCAAATCCATTGGGATGATTTTACCGGGGTAGGGTGCGCCAAATGCAACCCGCTCCCGGCCCGAAGCGGTGTTTAGAAACGTCGTGATAAAAAATGACTCGCCGGTTAGAATTCTTTTCACCCCTTTTAGCAACCCGCCACCGGTACCCGTGTTCATTTGAATGCCCTCCGTCATGAACATCATTGACGCGGCTTCAGCTGGAACCATCTCATTGCCGTCGAGGGTAGATAATGACAGCTTGCATATCATCGCCTATTATTTCATAATCGATTAGATGTGCCATAAATTCCATTAATTTTTATTTTATGAGTTAATATCCTGAAACTGAATTTATATTTATGAAAGTTAAAAGTCAAGATTTTGTGATTATTTTTCCTTGATTTTAACTTTGGCCGAAGTTATTTTCAGAAGTTGTTAAACCTTGCAGATTTTGGCAACCGCAAGGATTCTATATATTGAAATGGAGGATCGTGAATGAACATCGAGACTTTGAGCCAGCTTTTCGATTACAATGTTTCTAATTTTAACAAACCTGACTTGCTGGTCTACCGCGGCCAGGACGATGAATACTACAATATTTCCAGCAACGAATTTAAATCAAGCGTTGTTAATTTTGCTTTAGGACTGCGAGAGCTCGGGATCAAGCAGGATACAAAAGTAGTTTTGCTGTCAGAAAACCGTCCTGAGTGGCACGTCGTCGATTTTGCCTGCCATTTACTGGGCGCGGTGGTGGTGCCAATTTTCCCAACCCTGATTCCGGAGCAGATCGAATACATTGTCAACAACAGCGAGGCCGAGTTGATTGTCGTTTCAAATAGCCAGCAAGCCGCTAAGATCGGCGAAATTAAAGATCAGATAAAAAAGGTAAAGAATGTCATCGCGTTTGAAGAAAATGCGGCAAAAGAAGACATCCTGTTTTTTGAAGTCCTACTGCAAAAAGGCAGGGAGCAGAATGACAGGGATTTCTACGACAAGGCGGTTAAGCTCGCCAAACCGGAAATGATTTCCAGTATTATTTATACTTCCGGAACAACCGGCATTCCCAAAGGGGTCATGCTCAGCCACCGAAATTTTGTCTCCAATGTTCTGGATGCCGTGGATATGATCGAAATTACTGCACAGGACAAATGCCTCTCTTTTTTGCCTTTATGTCATGCTTTTGAAAGAATGCTGGATTATGCTTACTTTTATGCCGGTGCAACCATTGTTTATTCGGCACATAATGATAATGTTGCCCTGGATTTAGAAAAGACCGGTCCGACAATTATGGCGGCGGTACCCCGTTTCTACGAAAAAGTCAAGGCGAAAATCGAAGCGAAGGCGGCCAGGGCTGGCGGTCTCAAGAAAAAAATCTTCGAATGGGCCATAAAAGTTGGCGGGGAGAAGGGAAAATATATCCTGCAAGACAAGAGCGGTGGTTTTATATTAAATTTAAAATATAGTCTCGCTGATAAACTTGTTCTTGCCAAAATACAGGCCAAAACCGGTGGCAACTTAAAGTATTTTATCTCTGGTGGTGCGCCATTGTCTGCCGAGGTGGCTCGATTCTTTTTTGCCGCGGGTTTGAGAATCCTGGAAGGGTACGGTTTGACCGAAACCTCGCCGGTTCTTGCCGTGAATCCCTACGAGAGGCCGAAATTTGGCACCGTCGGTAAGATTCTGCGCAGCGTGGAAATTAAAATAGCTGAAGACGGCGAAATACTGGCTAAAGGACCAAATATTATGATGGGATACTATAGGATGCCAGCCGAAACCGACGAAGTTATGATAGATGGCTGGTTTCATACCGGCGATATTGGTAAAATTGATGATGAAAATTATTTGTCGATCACCGACCGGAAAAAGCAGCTCATCGTAACCTCGGTCGGTAAAAAAGTAGCGCCGCAGCCCATTGAAAAAGAAATTGAAAATGCCAGGCACATTGAACAGGTACTGTTGATTGGCGAAAAGCGCAACTTTATCAGTGCCTTGATTGTGCCTGACTTTGAAAACCTGATAATGTTCGCAAAAGCGAATAAGCTAAACACCGAACAGCCAGAAGAATTGATTAAAGAACAGGCGGTGATCGATCTCATCCAGAAAGAAGTAGATGGACGCCAGAAACACGTTTCCAACTATGAGAAGATTCGCAAATTTACCCTGCTGCCGGAGGCCTTTACCATTGAATCCGGCCTTTTGACTCCGACCATGAAAATCAAGCGTAAAGTAGTGATGGAAGAGTTTGCAGATTTGATTGAGGCGATGTATACCGGGTAGAAACTGCCTGGGGATTTCCCTTGCCTTTAGATAAAGAATATTTTTATTTTGCTCCCAGAAAGTGGCCATTGTTCCTAATTTGTAGCCTTAAGAAAAATAATAGAGAGTGTCATCCAATCATAAGTCTAACCTTTATGGAAATAAATAGAATCTAAGGTAATGAATTGATCGGCAAAACGATCTCCCACTATAAAATCCTCGAAAAACTCGGCGAAGGTGGGCATGGGCGTCGTCTACAAAGCCGAGGATACCAAACTGCAGCGCATGGTCGCCCTGAAATTCCTGCCGCTGGACGTGGCCTCCGATGACGAACTGCGCCAACATTTCATCAATGAGGCACGAACGGCCAGCGCGCTCAACCATCCGAATATCTGTACGATTTATTCGGTGGAAGATGGCGACAGCCGTTTATCGCCATGGAATTTGTCGAGGGTAAAGAATTACGCGAATTCCTAATTCCAAATTCTCAATTGACAATTGTCTCACCTACGCCACCCAAATCGCACAGGGCTGCAGGCCGCCCACAAAAAAGGATCGTGCATCGCGACATCAAAGTTTGGCGATTTTTATTCAACTGTGACGGAGAACTTTCCCGATGTTGACAGTGCCAGCGCGGCGCTCCGATCAATGATTAAAGACTTCGCTACGCTTATAGACCAAAGCCCGTTCATGAGCCGGTGTTTGCGCAAGCCCCAGGGATATGCTGGTGATTACCAGATGATGAATTACGTGTATGATAACCAGATTTTCGACAGCCAGACTAACATGGGCAAACTCCTAAATTATTATCTGTTTTCCAATCCCGCATCAAATGCGGTCCGCAATCGGGCTAAAATCATCCAGGGTCTGATACAGCAACGTGCAAAAATACATACAAAACTCGAAATCACAAGCATCGCCTGCGGCCCGTCAAGAGAGGTGGCGGGAACACTTGCCCTTTTAAAAGATAATACTCATGTTAAGAATATCGTCTGGACACTGGTAGATCAGGATAAGGATGCCCTGGCTAACGCACGGACAAACATACCAAGCGACAAAAGACTGAAACTCAAGTTCATCAATGGCGGAGTGATAGATTTTTTGAAGAAATCAATCGACTTGGGTCAGCAGGATGTCCTGTATTCTCTAGGTCTTTTTGATTACCTTGAGGACAGAGTTGCGATCACTTTAATCAGTCGCCTTTATGCCTTCCTGAAGCCGGGCGGCCTCATGTTTATCGGTAATTTTGATGTCAGTAACCCGACAAGAGCCCTGATGGAGGGTCTTATGGAGTGGTTTCTAATTCACCGGACAGAAGAGGAGATGCTGAATCTGGGCAAGCAAGGCGCCCCTGACGCACGGCATTTTGTGATTGCGGAGCCGGAGGGAATTAATTTGATTTTGGTGACTTCCAAACCTATTGAAATAGGAAACAAGAATAACTAGCGATTGACCGAAAACTCCCGGATCTCTAGCCCGACGGCGTCTCGCCGAGGGTTTCTATGCTCAGACCCTTTGCACGGGAATGCTCGGCGGGACGCCGTCGCACATTCAAGTACACCTTTACCGGTGCACTTTCATTATGCCAATAACCACTAAGGAGTAATTCATGAGAACACTTCTCAAAACTAAATTCATCATATTTCTTGCGCTTGTTTGTTCCCTGCACGCAAATGACAAAAAACCTCTGACGCTCGAAGACATTTATGACTCAGACAAATTCCGGGGTAAAACCATTGAGAATATTCAGTGGCAGCCGGATGGCTCTGCTTTTACATTTACAAAACGGAATGAAGAAACCGAGCAGTTGGATATTTACACCCATGAAGTTAAGTCGGGTAAGGAAAGGCGTTTGCTCGCCGGTGCAGACCTGAAATATGAAAACGAAACTCTCAATATGAGCGGCTACAGTTGGACCTCGGACGGCAAATACTTGCTCATTACAGGCAAAATAACAGCCATTTGGCGGCATTCCAGGCAGGCGCCCTATTTCCTGTACGAAGTTAAAAACAAGAAACTCATTGCAATTGCCAACGGCGATGCGCATTTGCGCAATGTCAAACTTTCGCCGGACGGAAAGTGGGTCGGCTTTGTGCGCGACCACAATATTTTTATCAGCGACCTCAAGACCGGGAAAGAGCGCGCGATTACGGAAAACGGTACCGCCGATATTCTCAACGGTGAATTTGACTGGGTTTATGAAGAGGAATTTGGCCTGGCCGACGCCTGGCGCTGGTCACCGGACAGCAAAAAAATAGCTTTCTGGAACACCGATCAAAGCAGAGTAAAAGAGTTTCATCTGCTGGATCAAATGCCGCTTTACAACACAGTTTTTAAACTCAAATATCCCAAAGCCGGTGAACAAAACGCAGTTGTTAAAATTGGCGTGGCCGATCTTGAAACCGGTAAAACAGCCTGGTTGGATCTTGGCGAAGAAACCGATATTTATATTCCACGGATTTTTTGGACCAACTCGTCGCATAAGCTGGCAATGGTGCGCTTGAACCGCTTACAAAACCACCTGAATTTATTGATAGCTGACCTGAGTACCGGAAAGACCCGGGCAATCATCGAAGACAAAAATACGGCCTGGATAGACGTCCGCCATGATATTCAGTTTCTGAAAAGCAAGGACCAAATTATTGTGACCTCGGAGAAAAGCGGCTTCAAGCATGCTTATCTGTATGATTATGATGGCAATCTGGTTCAGCAGGTTACAAATGGAGATTGGGAGATCAGCTCCCTTGCCGGAGTGGATGAGAAAAATGATCTACTTTACTTTTATGGCAAAAAAGATTCACCTCTGGAGCACAACGTTTACCGGATAAATCTTAACGGCAAAAACTTGGAGAGAATTTCTAAAAGGGCGGGTTGGCACCGTGGCAACTTTTCTCCTGATTTTAAGCACGTGGTTGGATTCTTTTCAGATGTGAAAACCCCGACGCAAGTGATGTTACGCAAAGCAGATGGTTCTTTGCTGCGTTTTCTAGAGAAAAATGAAATAGCTGCTTTACAGGAACATGCACTGGTGCCGCCCGATTTTTTTTCTTTCAAGACCACAGATGGTACTAAGTTAAATGCATACATGATCAAGCCGGCCAACTTTGATGCCGCAAAAAAATATCCGGTGCTGGTTTTCGGTTATGGCGGTCCCGGTTCACAAATGGTGGTGAATCGCTGGGGTGGAAGCCGCACACTCTGGCATCAATTGCTGACAGAAAAAGGATACATTATTTTTTGCGTCGATAACCGCGGCACCGGCGGCCGGGGCAAGGCTTTCAAGAATTTAGCCTACAAAGACTTGAGCAAATGGGCGGTGCATGACCAAATTGAAGGTGCAAAATATCTCGCAGCGCTGCCGTATGTCGACAGTTCACGAGTTGGATTCTGGGGCTGGAGTGGCGGCGGCTACCTCACGCTTATGATGATGATGCGCGCTGCAGATTATTTCAAGACCGGTGTTTCGGTTGCGCCGGTTTCTGACTTTCATTTCTACGACACCATTTGGACTGAACGTTACATGGGGTTGCCTCAGGAAAATGTCGAGGGTTATAAAGCGGCAAATGTTTTAAATTATATCGAGGGCTTAAAAGGAAACCTGCTCATTGTTCACGGCACCGGCGATGACAACGTACATGTACAAAATACCATGCAAGTGGTGGATGCCTTGCAAAACCGTGCTATTCAATTCGATATGATGATCTACCCGAACCGCAATCACCGAATTTCCGGTGGCAAGACCCAGTTGCATTTGTTTACAAAGATTACAAATTATTTACTGGAGAAGCTTTAGCGAACGGATTAGAAGTTAATAGAAAATTAAAATTAGCCACGGATTTACGCGGATTCTCACAGATTTTTTTTGGTCTTTTGCCGATATCAAGATCGTGAAGATCGATTTTGAAATATCATTCAAAGCCACAATAATGATCTTCTTTATCTTTCAACGTCTGCGGGTGTTTTATTAATTACGGATTTTTTTAATTTTGAATTTGTTAGAAATGATGCAATTTGGTAAAGTGTTTGACAGACTTACAATTTGCTATTAAATGTGAAAGCTGCTATATTTGCGTAGCAAACCTTACAGGTTTAAATGGAGGATGAGTCAAGATTTTGCTTTTAACCTTTCACGGGTTTCTTTATTTGAAATCTTCAATCCGCCAACTTTGTTACTAAGTTTAAAATAACGTCAGTTCGATGTAAGGAATAAAATGAGGATCAAGACCAAAAACGACCCGTCCAATGTCATTCCTGCGGATTGTAGCAGGCTGCTGCAAATAAGACTTAAGCCACGGATTGACACGGATTTCCACTGATTATCTGAATATTATTAAGGAAAGGTCGTTTTCGTCAAACAATCTGTGAGAATCCGTGTTCATCAGTGGCAAA
>SMVB01110698.1_pt1 | contig 10392 bp, 10 predicted proteins | sample 2456461 | NCBI WGS metagenome assembly SMVB01 (sample SAMN11095934, study PRJNA526329) | marine sediment metagenome | biome: Marine sediment; feature: Surficial sediment; material: Deep marine sediment; isolation source: Hadal surficial sediment | place: Pacific Ocean | collected 2014-05 | depth...
ACAAACTTGTGTCCAGGGAACCGGGTGCGATACACCCATGGGTCATTATCATCGCTCCTTGGTATAAGAACCGCCCGATGAGCGATCCCTTCGAATTCGCCAAGCAACGCCGCGCCCGCCTGCCGGTCGAGGTCAATCCCAGGACCGGTCTCGATTACATCGTGACCCAGGAAGGCCGCCTCGAACTGGCCGGTTTCGACGCCGCGGTCGAGGTGCGGCTGCGTTACATCCCCGACCGCGATATCATCGCGCGCGCCGTCTTCGTGGATTATCTTTTGGCGCTTACCGAATATGACTGGTCCAGCCTGGAAGACCTAAGCCAGACCATGCTGGGCGACATCAACAGCGAATTGGTGCCACGCTGGGTGCAGTTGATTCTGACCGCGCGTCCCGGCGGCGAACTCCACCACGTGGTGCTCGAGGACCGCCAACCCAAATGGGACAATCCCAAGCTCCTCGCCCGCCTGCAACCTCATTAATTGCCTTTCGCCGGCGGCGGAACGAAGTGGCGTTCGAGCCAGGCGCGGCGCTGGTCGTGGGGCAGGTCGACGTAGGTCTGCATCGTTTGCAGCGCCTCGTCGGACAACAGCGTTTGCATGAAGGCGTGGGACTCGATCTGCAGGCCGGCGGCGAAATGCACTTCGCTGCCCTGGTAGACGGCGCGCTTGATCTCGGCCAGGGCGACCGGCGATTGTTCGGCGAGTTGCGCGCCGACTTCGCGGGCGCGCGCCAGGGCGTCGTCGGCGACCTCGTGCGCCAGCCCCAGCGCGAGGGCCTCGTCGGGCGCGCAGATGCGCCCGCGCATGATGAACTCGACGGCGCGCCCCGCGCCGATCAAGCGCGACAAACGCTGGGTGCCGGAGCCGCCCGGTAGGATTCCCAGCGTCGCCTCGGGCAGGCCGTAACGATAGTCGCCGGCCTGGGCGATACGGATATCGCAGGCCAACGACAGCTCGAGGCCGCCACCCATGGTGTCGCCGCTCATGGCCGCGATGACCGGTTTGGCCAACTCGCCGAGACGGCGCAGCAGGTCGTGATAATTATGGCCCAGCCCCGGCCCGAGCAGACGGACCAGGTCCTTGCGGCTGGCCAGCTTGACCAGTTCCTCGACGCTGTAATGGGTGATGAACTGGCCGGGCGGGCCACCGGTCAGGATCACCACGCGGACCGCCGGGTCGCGCCAACGGTCGATCAGCTCGCCAAGCTCCGCCATCGCGGCGCGGCAAAAATAGTTCATCGGCGGATTGGTATAGCGCGCGATCGCGACGCCGCCATCCGTTTCCACCTCCCACAACGCCATCGCAAGGCCCTCCCCCGGTCGTTCGCCGCGCCGTCGCGGCGTCTCCCTTAAACTAAGGGCCGTGCGCGCCGGACGGTCAAGGGGCTTGGGGATGGCGGAAAAAGAAACCGGATTTTTAAACATACGGCGCGGCGCGGCGCCGGTGCATGTTGAGGCCGAGTTCGTCGAGGTCGCGTTGTTCGCGCCGCGCCGCCTCGGCGCGCTGGCGGCGGAGCCGTTGGCTCATGGCGATTTCGTATTTCTTGAGCTCGGCGTAGGCTTCCGCGACGCGCTCGCCTTGAGCCGCGATGTCATCTTCGAGCGCCAGTTTGCGCGCCGCGATGTCCGCGCGTTCCCCGATCACCCGCTGGGCGAAGGCGCCGTAGGCGAAAGCCATGTCGGGGGTCTCCGCGACAAAGCGCTGCTCTTCGGCGAGCTCGCGATCGACCGTCTCGCGCCGGGCGATCAGCGCCGCCCGCTGGGCTTCCAGGGCCACCATTTCGCGGCGCAGCTCGTCGAGGTCCTGCTTGCGCAGGCGGATCAGGGTGGGCAGCCCCTTCACGGCGCCGCCATGCCGAGAATCTCCGCCAGGGCGGCGTAGCCTTCGTCAAGGGACGACTGCTCGTTCATGTCCTGGGCGAGATATTTTTCGAGCGCGTCGTGGAAGTGAATCGCTTCATCCACCGCCGGGTTGGCGCCCTGGCGATAGGCGCCGAGGCGAATCATCTCTTCCATATCGCCGTAGGTGGCCATCAAGGCGCGCGCGCGCGTCACCAGCGCGTTCTCGGTCTCCGTGTTGCATTGGGGCATGGTGCGCGAGATGCTGCGCAGCACGTTGATCGCTGGATACCGGCCACGTTCGGCGATCGCGCGCTCCATCACGATATGGCCGTCGAGAATGCCGCGCACCGCGTCGGAGATCGGCTCATCGTGATCATCGCCCTCGACCAGGACCGTGAACAAGCCGGTTATGACGCCGGCTCCGATGCCGGGACCGGCGCGTTCCAGCAGTTTCGGCAGTTCCGAAAACACCGACGGCGTGTAGCCCTTGGTGGCCGGAGGTTCGCCCGCCGCCAGACCGATCTCGCGTTGCGCCATGGCGAAGCGGGTGACGCTGTCCATCAGGCACAACACGTCCAGTCCCTCGTCGCGGAAGTACTCGGCGCAGGTAAGGGTCAGGTGGGCCGCCTGGCGCCGCATGAGGGCGGATTCGTCGGACGTCGCGACCACCACCAGCGACCGCGCCAGGCCCGCCTCGCCCAGGTTATCGGCCAGGAACTCGCGCACCTCGCGGCCGCGCTCGCCGATCAGGCCGATGACGCTGACATCGGACGAGGTGAACCGCGCCATCATGGACAGCAGCATCGACTTGCCGACGCCCGAGGCCGAGAAAATGCCCATGCGCTGGCCGCGGCAGCAGGTCAGGAACGTGTTCAACGCGCGCACGCCGAGGTCCAGCTTGCCGGACACGCGGGCGCGCGCGTGCGCCGGTGGCGGCCGTCCGCGCAGCAGACGCCCCGCGCCGCCGCTACCCAGCGGCCCCTTGCCGTCCAACGGCTCGCCAAAGGCATTGATCACGCGGCCCAGCCACGAGCTGTCCGGATAGACCAGCGGTTCGCTGTTGAGTAGTTCCACCCTGCTTCCCAGCGCCACCCCATCGAGCGAGTCGAAGGGCATCAACAGCGCCCGGTCGTCGCGAAATCCGACCACCTCGCAAATCACCTCGCGCCCGGCGCCACACGGGATGGCGCAGCGCCCCCCCATGCCGACAACGCCTTGCAGCCCGTTGCATTCGACGAGGACGCCTTGGACCGCCGTGACGCGGCCAAAGACGCGATAGAACGGCACCCGCGCGACTTCATCCGCCAGATCGTTAATAAAATGGCCGGACATCGACCCCCCTTGAAGGTAGCGGCCTTGGAGCGGCCGCCGACCGTGTTTCTCAAGGGCTAGTATGGCGCGCGGGCCCTTAAAGCGCGGTAAAGAGCGGCGCGAGAAAACGAGCCGGGGCGGTAAAATTTACCCGTCGTTAATTTACCTTTTACGGTTACGACCTATATTAAGGTTAACGACGATTCAAGGAGGGTCGCATGAGGGTTTTGGTTGTTGAGGATGATCCGGTCATCGCGAAAATGATCGGGGCCGAACTGGCCGCGGAGCGTATCGTGTGCGATATCACGGACCTTGGCGAAGACGGCATCGAATTGGCCAAACTGTACGATTTCGACATCATTCTGCTCGATCTTATCCTGCCGGACATCGACGGTTACGAGGTGGTCCAGAAGCTCCGCAGCGCCAAGGTCGAGACGCCAATTCTCATCTTGTCCAGCCTCGGCGAGACCGACAACAAGATCCGGGGCCTGACGTCGGGCGCGGACGATTACCTGGTCAAGCCCTTCGACCGCGACGAGCTTCTGGCGCGGATTCACGCCATCGTGCGGCGCTCGCGCGGCCACGCCCAGTCGATCATCAGCACCGGCGCGCTGGACGTGAATCTCGATTCGCGCACCGTCGAGGTGGATGGCCAGCCGGTTCATCTGACCGGCAAGGAATACAGCATCCTGGAACTCCTCTCCTTGCGCAAGGGCACCACCCTGACCAAGGAAATGTTCCTCAACCACCTTTACGGCGGCATCGACGAACCGGAACTCAAGATCATCGACGTGTTCATTTGCAAGCTGCGCAAGAAACTGACGGCGGCGACCGGCGGCGATCACTATATCGGCACGGTATGGGGTCGGGGTTATGTGCTCAAAGACCCGCCCAAGAGCCTCGAATCGGCGCAACAACAGGTCGCGGTGGCTTCCTGATCCGCGCACCGTCTATCGTATAGACCGGATGCACGCTGTTGGTGGGATCGCCGACCGCGATTCCATCAACCGCGATCCGCTGTGACCAAATATCCGACTTTACGGCGCGGGCGCGTATAGCCCACGGCTGTCCGGAACCCGTCGGAAGGCGTCGGTCACGCCGATGATGGTTTCCGCGCCGCCCAGGCTGAGGTACCCGTCCGGCCGTAAAACCGCGCGGATTCGCCCCAGGATATCGGCCTTGGTTTCCTTGTCGAAATAGATCAGCACGTTGCGGCAGTAAACGATGTCGAATTTTCCCAGCGCCGAAAAATCTTCGAGAAGGTTCAACTCCCTGAAATTGACCATGGCGCGGAGCGCGCTGTCGATCTGCCAGATTTCGTTTGTCTGCTTGAAATATTTCACCAGCATCTGAATCGGCAAGCCGCGCTGAATCTCGAACTGTGAATAAATTCCGACCCTGGCCTTGTCGAGCGCTGCGCGCGACAAGTCGGTGCCGAGGATTTCGATTCGCCGTTTGGCGATCTCGCCGCCAAGCTCCTTGATCACCATGGCGAGCGAGTAGGCCTCCTGCCCGGTCGAGGCGGCGGCGCTCCAGATTCTGATCGGGTGACTGGGAGGACGGTTGGCCAGCAGATACGGAACGATCACGTCGCGGAACTGATCGAACGGCTTGATGTCCCGGAAGAACAGGGTCTCGTTGGTGGTCATCGCTTCGGTGACTTCACGCAACAGCGCCTCGTCGCCACCGTTCCGGACTTGGCCGGCAAGTTCGTCGAGACCGCCGAAGCCGTGCGACCGCACCAACGGCATCAGCCGGGATTCCAGCAGATATTCTTTCTCTTTCGACAGGACGATTCCGGCGCGCTTGTAAATCACGCTGGATAGCACCTCGAAATCCGCGGCCGCCAGAATGCTCATCGGGCGCCGAACCTCCGCATCACGTAGGGCGCGATGCCGGACAACGGCAGCACCGCGCTGCACACCCCCGACGTGGCCGCCGCGCCGGGCATGCCCCAGACCACGCTGGTCGCCTCGTCCTGGGCGATGACGGAACCGTTCCCGTCGACCACCACTTGCGATCCCAAGGCGCCATCGCTGCCCATTCCGGTCAGAATGACCACCAGAACCTTGCGGCCATAGACCTCGGCCACGCCGCGCAACATGGGATCGACCGCGGGGCGGCAAAAATTCTCGGGCGGGCCGTTGGTAATTTGGATGGTCGGTATGCCGCCCTTGTCGACGACGGTCATATGGTGATCGCCGGGCGCGACATAGATGTGGTTCCTGATCACCGCCTCGCCGTCGATGCCCTCGCCAGCCGGAAGCCCGGTCATGGCGCCCAACCGTTCCGCCAGAATTCGCGTAAAGGTCGGCGGCATGTGCTGGGTAATCAGAATCGGCGCGTTGAGCGGCTTGTCGATCAGGTCGAACAGGTTGAACAACGCCTGTGGCCCGCCGGTCGAGGATCCGATCGCCAGAACCGCCGGCCGTTCGATCGGCGCCTTGCGGAGAACGATTTTCGATTTCGGGTAAAGGCCGCGCGGCGCCGTCGCGCCGGGCGCCGATGGCGTGGGCCTCGCCGCCTCGGCGCCGCGCCCGCGGCTTCGCACCAACTGGCCCAGAGCCCTGATCTTTTCGACCACGTCGCGCTTGAACTCGTCGGCCGAACGCAGTCCCGCGGCTTGCGGCTTGGTCAGGTAATCCGACGCCCCCATCGACAGCGCCTTGAGGCTGATCGCCGCGTTCTTGGCGGTCAGCGTGGACGAAATCAACACCTTGACGTCCGGCCGTTTCTTGAGCAGCAGCGGCAGCGCCGTCATGCCGTCCATGACCGGCATCTCGATGTCCAGGATGATGACTTCGATGTCGTGGCGGTCGAGCGCCTCGAGGGCCTGCTTTCCGTTACCGACCGAGGCGCTGATAACGATGTCCGGCTCCGCCTCGAGCAGACGGGTCATCAACCCGCGGATCACGGCCGAATCGTCGACCATCATGACACGGTAAGCGGTATCGGATCCTTTCTTGGATGCGACTTTGAGGTCCCCTCCAGGCAGCATCAGTCGATCAATCCCACCTGCGCGAATTTTGACCTGAGAATGTCGCTGTCGAAAGGCTTCATGACATATTCGTTGGCGCCGGCGCTGATCGCCTGCTCAATGTGCTGGAGATCATTGACCGTGGTGCAGAAAATCACGATCGGCCGTCCGCCATCGGGCAGCTTGCGCAATTCCCGCAAGAACTCGTACCCGTCCATGACGGGCATGTTCCAGTCGAGCAGTATCGCGTCCGGCAGTGCCTCCCGGCACGCGTCCAACGCCTGGCGCCCGTCGGCGGCCTCGCTCACCTCGAACGAGAACTCCTCGACTATCTTCCGCGCCAATGACCGGATCACTTTCGAATCATCAACCAGCAAACATGATTTCATTGTCTTTTCCACCCCGGTCCGCCTAGCCTAAGTCGGACCCCAAAGGACTCCGTCGCACGGATGGCCTTGGACTAACCGGAAAAATAATCATCTGTCCGGAAACCAATGCGGCTTCTGGCTCCCCAGGTATTACCCGGTTTTATCCGGGTTTGTTTGATCTTAAGCCCGGCCCGCCCCTCAAGCCGCGGCTGCGGTATGGAAATCTAGCACGTGGTCAATGTCCAGAACAACCAGCAGTCGCTCGTCGAGCCGATAGATTCCGGCGGACATCTGGCGCCACAGCGCGTTCAAGGTGGGCGGGGTCCGCTCGAACCGTTCCTCGGGCAGGCTCAGCACCTCGCCAACCGTGTCGATGATCAGGCTATACAGTTCGCCTTGATGGTCGACGACCACGCTCATGCCTCTTTCGCCCTCGTCCCGCGGCTCCAGGCCCAGCCGCATGCGCATGTCGATGGCGGTGACGATGCGGCCGCGAAGATTGAGCGATCCGGCCACCTCGGGCGGCGCCAAGGGTATGTGCGCGATAATTTGGGGTCCCAAAACGTCCTGGACCGACAGCACCGGCAAGCCGAACAACTGGTCGGCGATGGTCATGGTGATAAAATCGGTGCTTTCGATGTCCTCCGCCGAGCGATGGGCGTCGGAGCCAACAATGTCTGTGGCGCTCATGCGTTTTCTCCAACCGTCGCAAGCACTTTCTGCAGCGACGACATCAAGGTGTCGCGATCTGACTTGGCCACGTAGTCGTTGAAGCCCACGGCGCGGCCTCTTTCGAAATCCTCGGCGGCCGTGTGGGAAGACAGCGCCACCATCGGGGTTTTCCGCCATCGTGAATCGGCCCGGCATTCGGTCGCGAAATCGAAGCCGCTCATGCCGGGCATGTCGATATCGCTGATAATGAGGTCGAACTTTCGCCCATCCTCGCGCAGTTCCAGGGCTTCCGCGGCGCTTTCGGCCGTCGTGACGGCGTACCCGCCTACCGACAACATGGGGACCAGAAGATTTCTGAAGAAAGCGCTGTCGTCGACGATCAGCACACTGGTCTTGCCGCCGCCGTTGCTGTACGCAACGTCGCCCTCGACCCGGAACCAATCGCTATAGGCCTGGGTGGCGTAATAACCGATATCGATGACGTCGGTGGACCGGCCGTTCAACACGGCACCGCCGATATAGCCGGGCCGCGTACTGGCCAGCTCGATGTTCAGTCGCTCCTCGATGATGTCGAGAATCTGATCGACCACCACGCCCATTTTGCGGCTGCCATCAGCGAATACCAGAACGGCGCGCTTGCCTTCTCCGCTGAGTTCCGCCGCGCCATCGACGATGACCAGCGGCATCAATTCGCCGCGATATTGTATCACCGGCCTGTCGCCCGATGTTTCGACATCCGCCATGTCGATTTCCTCGAGCCGCGACACCAGTCCGAGGGGCACCGCCTTGGGATCGCTCCCACCGGCCTCGAACAGCAACAGGGAGGTGCGCTCCAGGTCCGCCGTCGTCTGCAAGGTCGCCTCGTCGCCGGCCGCTTGCTCGGTAGCGGTGGAGCCCACCAGGGCGGCCATGCCGTTGGGGTCCAGGATCATGACAACGCTGCCGTCGCCCAGAATGGTGTTACCGGAGAACAGCGCGATGTCGCGCAGGATCGGCGCCACCGGCTTGACCACGATTTCCTCGGTATCGAACACCCGATCGACGATCACGCCGAAATGCTGGGCGCCGACTTGGACGACGATGATGAAGTTCTCGGCCGCGACGCCGAACTCTTTGGCGCCATCCAGCTTGAGTGCGTGATTCAGCGAGATCAGCGGCAACAGACGGTCGCGCAGACGCAGAACCGGTGTGTCCTTGATGGTTTCGATGCGGTGCTCGCTGGTCTTCGACGCGCGCACCAGTTCGACCACGCTGATCTGCGGCATGCAGAAGCGCTCGCCGCCGGCCTCGATGATCAGCGCGGAAACGATGGCCAGAGTGAGCGGGATCTTGATCGTGAAGGTCGATCCCTTGCCCTCGGTCGATTTCATCTCCACCGTGCCGCCGATTTTCTCGATATTGGTCCGGACCACGTCCATGCCGACACCACGACCCGATACGCTGGTCACCGCGGCGGCGGTGGAGAAACCGGCTTCGAAGACGTAGTGCTGAATTTGTTCGTCGGACATGCCGTCCAGTTCCGCCTCGCTGGCAAGGCCCTTTTCAATCACCTTCGCCCTGACCTTGGCAACGTTGATGCCGGCTCCGTCATCGGCGATCTTGATGATGATGTGGCCGCCCTCGTGATACGCGTGCAGCGTGATCATGCCGGTCTCCGGCTTTCCGGCGGCGGCGCGGTCGGCCGGGATTTCAAGGCCGTGATCGGCTGAATTACGCACCATGTGGGTGAGCGGGTCGCGAATCAGTTCGAGTACCTGGCGATCGAGCTCGGTGTCGGCGCCGATCATCTTCAGGTCCATCTTCTTGCCCAGTTCCTGCGCCAGGTCGCGCACGATGCGGGGCAGTTTGGACCACGCGTTGCCGATGGGCTGCATGCGCGTCTTCATGACGTCTTCCTGCAGCTCGGTGGTGATGTGGCTCAGCCGCTGCAGCGGCGCCATGAATTCGCTATCCGAAACACCGCGTAACATTTGCAGAAGCTGATTGCGCGTGAGCACCAATTCGCTGACCGTCGTCATCAGGTTCTCGAGCAGATCGACGCTGACCCGGATCGACTGATTGGCCACGGACCGCTCCTTGGCGCCGGATTCATCGGGCTTCTCGGGGGCCTTGGGCGCGGCCGGCGCGGCGGCCTTTTTCGGCTCGGGCGCCGCTGCGGGGGCTGGAGATTCAGCGGCGGCCGGCAACGAGGCCTGGGCTTCCGCCTGGGCCGGCTCCGGCGCGGCGGGCGCGGCCGTTACTTGCGCGGCCATCTGGCCTGTTTGCGCGGCCGGAACGGGCACGAACCCGAATTCGTCGGCTTCGGGCGCCGGTATCTCCTCGACCGGCGCGTCCTCGGCGACCGGCGCGGCTGGCGCCGGTTGCTCGGGCGCGCTTTGGGAGGCGTTGGCGCCGCTGGCGTGCAGGTTCAAACGATCGATCAGGTCCTGATCATCGCCGTCGGGCTCGGTCTCGGTCTGTTCGATGATCGCCAGAATTTCCTTGATCTTATCCAGCGCCTCGAGGATCAGGGTGACCCCCAAAGCATCAACCTTGAGGTCGCCATCGCGGAACTTGCCAAGTATGTTCTCGCCGGCGTGGGCCACCGCTTCGAGCCGCGGCAGGCCCAGAAACCCGCAGGTTCCCTTGATCGTGTGAACCAATCGGAAAATGCTTCCCAACAAATCCGGATCGTTGGGATCCTGTTCGAGCTTGACCAATTCGATGTCGAGTTGGTCAAGGCTTTCCGCGCATTCGGTCAGAAATTCGCAAAGAAGGTCCTCCATCGGCCACTCCCAAACTCAAGTTTAGCGGCGTCCCCAGTCGCGCCCAAGGAGGTGATGACACGGCGCCGGCCGCAAGCCGACCCAAACGTGACATATCTCGCGTGACAAGGTAATTAGAGCGAATGGCGCGCGATTGAAGGGACATAATCGACTCTCCGGATGGCCCGTTACATTTCTTATGATTGCAACTTCTAGTCCCCTTACCCCCGGCGCCCTGGTGCGCCATCCCGGGCAGCCCGATTGGGGCCTCGGTCAGGTCCAATCGGCGGTGGGGCAGCGAGTCACGGTGAATTTTGAGAACGCCGGAAAAGTCCTGATCAACGCCGCCGTGGTGACCCTGATACTGGTCCGCGACGCCGCCCCGCCGCGCTGAGCCAAAACCGCCAGGCAGCGGGTCAAAATCACCCACCGCGCCGATAAAGGGTTTTAACGGCGGTCGTATTTCGATATATACAGTGG
>SMVB01067891.1_pt1 | contig 10388 bp, 8 predicted proteins | sample 2456461 | NCBI WGS metagenome assembly SMVB01 (sample SAMN11095934, study PRJNA526329) | marine sediment metagenome | biome: Marine sediment; feature: Surficial sediment; material: Deep marine sediment; isolation source: Hadal surficial sediment | place: Pacific Ocean | collected 2014-05 | depth 0-1...
AGGACGTTGTTGAACAATCCGCTCACGGAGTTGCGGTCGCTGTCGTTGTCGACCACGTTGCCGACACCGCTCACAGCGTTGTTGATGCCGGCAACGGTGTTGCCCCCGGTGATGTCGACGCTGGCGGAAAGCGCCGGTTGGGCAGCCAGGCCCACGGCGAGCAGGGCAGCGAGCGCGGGCCTCACTGCAGGGTTGACGACCTGGGTAATCCTGGGGGGAAAGGACAGCATTTGTCTGTCTCCTAGGTACTGAGGGGCCGCCCGTCTTGGCTCCTTTGCATCGAGGAGTCTGCTGTGGGCCACTCGTGAGGGGGCCGCATTATAAAACGCCGTACCAGATCGAAACCAGAAAACTTCACCCGATGGGAAAATGACCCGATCACGCGTCGCAGCTGGTTCTTCGAGAATCGCCCGCCGTCCGAGCTGGGGCCTGCCACCGGGCTCGGCAGAACGACCCTGCATCGGGCCTCGCGCCCGAACGCTGGGGCACACGAGATTGTGTTGAGCCGGGCGAAGTCCTGCGCACGCAACTGCTGCGCAGGCTCCTCGCTCGGGCTCAGCTGGCCCGCGTGGGGATAGGGCATTCAAGAGCTGCGTTCTGGCTCGACGTCCGAGTATGGGGCGTTATGTCAAGTCCCATCGGGGGCCCTGCGGCGGGCGAAACTCGCATAACATCGATCGTTGATCGACCCATCGCAGATCCTGGAAAGATCAACCATTCCGGTTCAGACGCATACTGAAAACACACAAGGAAGAAAGAGAATCTACGCAACGCGGCCTAGCCGCAAACCGGAGCTGGAACCCTCGCGAAGAAGAACGATCCAAGTGTCCGAGAAGATCTGACGACGTACACTCACACCCATTCGGAGGGTACTCCCTCCAAACGGGTGCCCACGATCCGGGAACAAGGTCACTCTGGGATTCACGGGTCCCCAGCGGCCGCACCCTCCAGTCTGCGAAGCTGTTGACCTGCTTGGTAGCTGTGGGGGGTCTTGGGGTAGGTGTCGACCACGTATTGATACAAGCCCATTGCGGAATCTCTGTCCCCAAGCTTTTCGAGGCTCTGCGCCTTGATGAGGTTGGCTAGGGCACGCTCTTCAGGCGTCGGATTGTGGGTTTCAAGTGCCCAATCTGCGCTTTGGATCGCCATCTCGTAGTCGCCCTTCATGTAGTAGTCGACTGAAGAGCGAAGGAGGCCCGACGCGCAGGAGGCCAGCAAGAGAGCGCTAAGGAGAAGCGCGTAGCGCATTCGCGATACCATGTGCCGCCTTGTAAATCCCGCAAAACAGACTAGCGGGGTAGATCGCGTTGTTCGTCCGGGTGAGACGCGACGAGTCGATGGATCATAGCTGGTCGACCGGACTCTGGACTCGCAGCGGTCCCCGCTCCAGGATATGAGGGGGGCCGGTCGCTGGCCCTCCTTTTCGTCTCGGAGAGGAAGAGCAACGTGGCCAGGGCAAAGAGTGCGGCGTGCGCGGGAAGGGAGAGGCGTCGGCGAAGCGAACCGGAGTTCACGCCGCCGGTCCCGGAGTGGGTCTTCTGCTCACGAAAGGGCACGGCGCTTGACGAGCGCAACTTCGCCCGGCGTTGGTATCGGCTGCGCCGTCGAATGCAGCGCGAGGAGATCCGTCCGCTCAAGCTCCACGCGACACGGCACACCTGGGCCACGCTGGCGCTTGAGTCGGGCAAGAGCGTGCGGTGGGTCGCCGATCAGCTCGGACATGCCGACCCGGCGCTCACGCTTCGGACGTATGCGCACGCGCTCCCGGAGGACGAGCCGGACCTCTCGTTCGTGGACTTCTCAAGCGCCAAGGGAGGTGCGGAAAGGTCCGGCGGCGTCACCAAACGTCGCTATGCGTCGCCACCCACTCGACGAGCCGAGCGACCACGACGCGCAACTGCCTGATTTCACTGGTGGGCCGTCAGGGACTCGAACCCTGGACCCTCGGGTTAAAAGCCCGGTGCTCTGCCAACTGAGCTAACGGCCCACAGGCCGTGGGTACCAACTGGCCTGGGGGCTGTCGAGCGTCGCAAGCGCCCGGGATCGTTGGTTTTGGATCCGTTGAAGCAAGCGTGAGCCGAAGTGTTGACTTTCGCTTTCTCTTCGCATACCTTCGGAGCCGTTGATCCCCTCTGTCTTCCGGGCCGCTGGATGGCGTTCTCGGGAATCGCTCCGAGGAACAGAGTTCGCTCTGGAGCGGACAGTGGCGGACGGGCGGGCACCCTCCCCACCGGTGCTCGCCCGTCCGAGTCCCCTTCCCCATCTCGTTCCCATCCCGTTCCGACAGGATCGGACCGGTTCCGACACCCGCTGACGTCTCGCTGGCGGCTGCCGGGTCCGACCGGGGTGTCGTGGCCACCGCCAGCCACGCCCGATATCCTCGGCCGCCCGAAGCACTCCGGCGGAACTCTCAGGAAACCCGTGCTGGTGACGAAGCCGACCCGACGTCCCGAACGCCCCTTCTTTTCGTCCGGCCCCTGCGCCAAGCGGCCCGGCTGGAATGCCGACGGCCTGAAGGCTGCCGTGCTGGGCCGCTCCCACCGCTCGAAGCCCGGCAAGGCCAAGCTCGCCGAGGTGATCGAACGCTCGAAGCAGATCCTGGGGTTGCCCGACGACTATCGACTCGGGCTGCTGGTGGGGTCGAACACGGCTGCGATCGAGTGCGCGCTGTGGTCGCTGCTCGGCCCGCGCGGCGTCGACGTGCTCGCCTGGGACGCCTTCGGTCACGACTGGGTCACCGACGTGGTGAAGCAGCTCGGCCTCGACGCTCGGGTGCACGAGGCCGACTACGGCGCGCTGCCCGATCTGGACCGGGTGGACTTCGCAAGCGACGTGGTCTTCACCTGGAACGGCACCACCGCTGGCGTGCGGGTGCCAAACGCCGACTGGATTCCCAGCGACCGCCAGGGCCTCACGATCTGCGACGCCACTTCGGCCGTCTTCGCCATGGATCTCGACTGGAGCAAGCTCGACGCCGTGACCTGGAGCTGGCAGAAGGTGATCGGCGGCGAGGCCGGCCACGGCATGCTGGCCCTCTCGCCGCGGGCGGTGGAACGTCTGGAAAGCCACACCCCGGCCTGGCCCATGCCCAAGATCTTCCGGCTCACCCAGCAGGGAAAGATCAACGAGGCGATCTTCAAGGGTTCGACCATCAACACGCCTTCGCTGCTGTGCGTCGAAGACGCGCTCGACGCACTCAGCTGGATCGAGAGCCTCGGCGGACTCGAAGGCAGCATTGCTCGCAGCCAGGCGAATCTGGCCGCCATCACGGAGTGGGTCGACCGCACGGACTGGGTGGACTTCCTCGCCCGCAACGCGGCGACCCGCTCGAGCACGTCGGTCTGCCTCAACCTGGCGGATCCGGCCGTTGCAAAGCTGAGCAACGGCGAGCAGACGAAGCTCGCCGAGCGGCTCGCGGCGATGCTCGAAGCCGAGGGCGTGGCCTTCGACATCGGCAGCTACCGCGCAGCACCTCCGGGTCTGCGGCTCTGGGGCGGCACCACCGTTGATCGCGCGGACCTCGAAGCCCTCTTCCCCTGGCTCGACTGGGCCTGGCAGGAAGTTCGGGCGAGCTAGACCGGGCGGAACGGCTCGTTGCGCGAAATGGTCGCGTCGCGACCGGGCCCGATCGACAGCAGCTCGACCGGCACACCGGCCAGCACCTCCACACGCTCGATATAGCTGCGCGCGTTGGCGGGAAGATCGTCGTAACGCCGAACGCCCGAGATGTCCTCGCTCCAGCCCGGGTGCGACTCGTAGACCGGCTCAGCGCTCTCGATCTCCTTCAGCGTCATCGGGAAATCGTGCGTGAGCTTGCCGTTCACCTTGTAGGCGGTGGCGATGCGTAGCTCAGGCAGGCCCGAGAGCACGTCGAGCTTGTTGATCGCAAGCTGGGTGAAGCCGTTCACCGTCGCCGCTTCGCGTAGCATCACGGCATCGAGCCAACCGCAGCGACGCGGTCGACCCGTGGTCGCACCGAACTCGGCGCCCAGCTCGCGCAGCTTTTCTCCGAAGGCGCCGGTCTCCTCGGTGGGGAACGGCCCGCCGCCAACCCGCGTCGTGTAGGCCTTGGTGATGCCGAGCACGCGGTCGATGCGCGTCGGTCCGATCCCGGCCCCGGCGCAGACGGCGCCCGCGACGCAGTTCGAAGACGTCACATAGGGATAGGTGCCGTGGTCGATGTCGAGGAAGGTCCCCTGGGCACCTTCGAACAGCACGTTCTTGTCCTCCCGCAGCGCGGCTTCGAGCACCCGTTCGGTGTGGTCGACGTAGGGCTCGAGCTGGCGCCCCCACTCGAGCGCCTGCTGATAGAGGCTGCCGGGGTCGATGGCCTGCCAATCGTAGTAGTTGACCAGCTCGAAGTTCTTCTGCTCGGCGATGCGATGGATTGCAGCCTCGAGCACCTCGGAATTCAGCAGGTCGGCCACGCGAATGCCGCGGCGCGCAACCTTGTCTTCGTAGGTCGGTCCGATGCCGCGGCCCGTGGTGCCGATGGCGCGGCCCTTGGCGTTCTCTTCACGCGCCTTGTCGAGCGCCGTGTGCCACGGAAGGATCAGGTGCGCGCGGCCCGACAGCCGCAAGCGCGATGGATCGCGCAGGATGCCCCGCTGCTTCAGCTCCTCGATTTCCTGGAGCAGCGCCGCCGGGTCCACCACCACGCCCGGTCCGATCACGTTCACCGTGCTGGGATCGAGGATGCCGGCCGGAACGATGTGGAGCACGGTCTGCTCGCCGTCGACGACCAGGGTGTGGCCCGCGTTGTTGCCGCCGTGGAAGCGCACCACGAGCTGGGCCATGGGCGCCAGCCAATCCACGATCTTGCCCTTGCCCTCGTCGCCCCACTGGGCCCCGACCGCCACCAGGGTGGTCATGGCCCGAGATCCAACAGCTGGGCCGAGATCATGTGCGGCAGGTTCCGCAGCTTCTCCATGACCTCGTCGCTGGGGCCGGTATCGACGTTCACCAGCATGCAGGCCTCGCCGCGCTCACGAACCAGGGCCAGCTGCATGCGCGAGATGTTCGCGCCCGCCTCGCCGAGCAGAACGCCCACCTGCCCGACCACGCCAGGCCGGTCATGGTTGTGGATCAACAGCGTCGGACCTTCCGGGATGGCCTCCAGCATGAAATCGTCGATCCGCACGATGCGCGGCTGGCCGCCGTGGAAGATCGCGCCTTCCACCAGGCGGTCGACACAGCCCTTCACGCGAGTCGTGATCGAGCTCGCGAAGTCTGAAGTCGTACTGGTCTTCGACTCGATCACCTTGATGCCGCGGGACTGGGCCAGCACTGGCGCGTTGACCATGTTCACCTGGTCGGTGGCCGATTCGAGCAGGCCTTTCAGCACGGCGACCGTGATCGGCGCGACATTGAGCTTCGCGGCGTCGCCCGAATACTCCACCTCGATCTGTTCGATCGCGCCTGGACAGAGCTGCCCCTGGAACCGTCCCAACTTTTCGGCGAGCACCAGATACGGGCGCACCTCGGACAGCAGCTCGCGCGAGATCGACGGCACGTTGACGGCGTTGCCGATCAGCTCCGTCAGCAGGTAGTCGCGCACCTGCTCGGCCACGGCGATCGAGACGTTGACCTGGGCCTGTTCGGTCGACGCTCCCAGGTGGGGCGTGCAGATCACACGTGGATGGTGGATCAGCGGGTGGTCCGCGCTGGGCGGCTCTTCCACGAAGACGTCGAGTGCGGCACCACCGACCCGGCCGTCTTCCAGAGCCTCGAGCAGCGCCTTCTCGTCCACGATTCCGCCGCGGGCCGCGTTCACCACCAGCACGCCGGGCTTCACCCGGTCGAAGGCGGCGGACCCGAGCAGACCGGTGGTCTCCTTCGTGCGTGGCACGTGAACCGTGATGATGTCGGAGCGCTCGAGCAGCTCGTCGAAGCTGACGAGCTCCACATCGAGCCTGGCGGCGGCATGCTCGGTCACGAAAGGATCGTGGCCAATCACCTTCAACCCGAGCCCGCGGCCACGGTCAGCAACGACGCGACCGATGTTGCCCAGACCGATCACCCCGAGCGTGCGGTTGTAGAGCTCCATGCCCACGAACTGCTGCTTGTCCCACTCGCCGCTCTTCACCGAAGCCGTAGCCTGCGGAATGTGGCGGGCGAGAGAGACGATGAGCGCCACCGCATGCTCGGCGGTGGTGATGTTGTTCCCACCTGGGGTGTTCATCACGACGATGCCGCGCTGGGTGGCCGCCGCGACATCCACGTTGTCGACACCGATGCCAGCCCGGCCGATCACCCGGAGTTCGCGCCCCGCCGCGATCACGTCGCCCGTCACCTTGGTCGCGCTGCGGATCACGAGGCCGTGGACGTCCACGATGGCGCTCTCGAGTGCGCCCGGCGACAGCGAAGGACTGTATTCGACGTCAATTCCCCGAGCGCGCTCGAAGATCTCGAGGCCCTGGGGCGCAAGCGTGTCGGTGACGAGGACCTTCAGCACGGCTTCCTCTCGGTTGTACGGAGCGTTGTGGGTTCCGGCGCGGCACAGCCGGTTGGGCCCGGCCGCTCGCCAGCCCTTCGAATGCGCCGGGGTGTCGCTAACCCCTCGATCGAACTACGAATTCGTGCGCAGCAGCAGAAGTGTGCCGGAGCCCCAAATGGGTGTCAACGGGGGGTCCACGGCGCCGTTCGGACGCCCGCGCGGCGCGCCGAGGCAGCGCGCCGAGGCGGCGCTCAGCATCAGCCTTGCACGCTTCGCTAGCTTGGGCGCGTTCAGGGGATTCGAACCCACCCAGACGAGGAACCCGGTTGACCGAAGCAGATCCGCTCCCCGAGCGGCTCGAGATTGCGCCGCGATCCAGCATCGATGCACAGCTGCGTCCCCCCGGCTCGAAGAGCATCACCAATCGTGCCCTGCTGCTGGCTGCCCTGGCCCGGGGCGACAGTCGGCTGCTCGGCCCACTGGACAGCGACGACACCCGGGTGATGGTCCAGTGTCTGGTGGCCCTGGGCGTTCCGATCACGATGGGCGCGAACGGATGGTCGGTCGCGGGGCGGGACGGACGCCTCGATCGCCCGCCTACGGCGCTCCACACGGGCAATTCAGGAACCACCGCACGCTTCCTGACCGCGGCCTGCGCCCTCGTCGACGGCAACGTCGTGATCGACGGCAGCGAGCGCATGCGCCAGCGGCCGATCTCGGACCTGGTCGACGCCCTGGAGCAGTTGGGCGTTCAGGTCGACAGCCTGGGCGAAGGCGGCTGCCCGCCGCTGCGAGTGCGGGGCGGCAGCTTGCGCGGCGGCCGAGCCGTAATCGATGGCAGCCGCTCCAGTCAGTACGTGTCGGGTGTCCTGATGGTTGCGCCCCATGCGCAGCAGGACGTGGAGCTGTCGTTTCTGAATGGCGTGCTGGTTTCGCGACCCTACGTGGAACTCACGCTCCAGATGATGCGCGCCTTTGGCGTAGCAGCCGACTGGACCTCGGAAGGTGGCCTCGAGGTGAAGTCCGGCCAGCACTATAGGGGGCGTGAATACAGCATCGAGCCCGACGCCTCGGCCGCCGTCTACCCATTCTGCGCGGCCGCCATCACCGGCGGCTTGGTCCGCGTGCTGGGACTGCCCTCGGACTCGATCCAGGCCGACCTGGCACTGCTGCCGATCCTCGAGCAGATGGGCTGTGACGTCACCCGGACGGACCGGGGAATCGCCGTGCAGGGCCCGGGCGGATCTCTCGAGGGTGTCGACGTCGACATGAACAACCTGCCGGACGCGGCGCTGGCCTTGGCGGTGGTGGCCGCCTTCGCCCGCGGCCCGACCCACATCCGCAATGTCGGAAACCTCCGGATCAAAGAAACCGACCGCCTGGCCGCCCTGGAGCATGAGCTTTGCAAACTGGGCGCGAGCGCCCGTACGACCCAGGATTCCCTGACGATCGAACCCGGCCCGCTGCGCGCCGCCGAGATCGAGACCTATCACGACCACCGGATGGCGATGTCGTTCGCGCTGGCCGGTCTGCGCCAGCCCGGCGTCGTGATCCAGGACCCCGCCTGCGTCACCAAGACCTGGCCGGGATATTTCGCGATGCTGGAGTCGCTCTAGGAAATGGGCACACGAGCCCGCAGCTACGCAGATTCCCGATCAGCTTCCCGGACGCATGCTGCGGAGTTCCTTGGGCTTGCGGCACTTGAAGAAGCGGCGTGGCCGCGCATACAGCCAGGCTTCGGGGACCCGCGAGGAACGCGGGGTCGCCAAGACACGGCCCTCCGCGCAGGCGGATCCGCAATACCAGGCACCCCGGTGCTTCAGGGAGGCGAGGCTGAGGCGGTCGCGACAACGGGCGCAGGAGCCACCCCCATCGGATGGTCGGTAGTCGATCACGGCCTGCAAGCGTAGTGTCAGTGAGAGCAACAGCAAGCGGCCCGGACCCACGACACAGCGGAGCGGCAGCAGTGGACCCGACAGAAGCAGCAACCCAGAGCCCGGAGGCCCAGCGCCCGCAGACGCAGAGCACGAAGGCCCAGGACGTGGCCATCCGGGCTCGAGGACTGTCGCGGCGCTTCGGCTCCCACCTGGCCCTGGACGGCCTCGATCTGGACATCCCGGCCCGCGCGACCTTCGGACTGCTCGGCGCCAACGGGGCGGGCAAGACCACCTTCATCCGGCTCTGCACCGGCTTCCTGCTGCCGAGCGCGGGCAGTGTGGAGGTCCAGGGCGTCTCGCCCTGCGTCGACCCCGCCGCCGTACAGCGCAAACTCGGCTTCGTGATGGAGACCTCGCGCCTCTACCCGGAGCTCAAGGTCGAAGGCTTCCTGCGCTTTTGCGGCGGCGCCCGCGACCTGGCCGGCGCAGAGCTTCGAAGCGCCGTCCAAGGCGTGATCGAGCGCTTCCACCTGGAGCCAGTGGCGCGCCGGCTGATCGGCAACCTCTCGAAGGGCTACCAGCAACGCGTCTCACTGGCCCAGGCGTTCATCCACGACCCGCCGCTGGTGATCGTGGACGAGCCCACCGGCGGACTCGACCCGGTGCAAAAGCACGAGGTCCAGCAGCTGCTGCGCAGCCTCCAGGGCGAGCGAACCGTCCTCCTGTGCACCCACGACCTGCACGAAGCGGAAACGCTGACCTCGCGTGTCGCCATCCTCAACGCCGGACGGCTCGTGGCCGAGGGCAAGACGAGCGAGGTCCTGGGCCGGGGCGATGCGCTCTCGCTCTTCGAGTCGAACCGGAGGAACCCATCGTGAGGCCCTTCATGGCTCTGGTGCGAAAGGACCTGGCCAGCCTCTTCGGAGCCCCCACCGCCTACCTGGCGCTCACGATGATTGCCCTCGTCACCGCCCTGATCTTCTTCGACCATCTGCGTCAGTACAACCTGATGCTCTTCCTCGTCACGACGAACACCATGGGGGGCTTCGACTTCGGCACGATCCCCGAGACCATCAATCTCTGGGATCGGGTCTTCAGCCCGGTCATGGATTCCCTGGGACTCATGCTGGTGGGTGCGATCCCCCTGATCACCATGCGTGTCTTTGCCGAAGAGCGCGTCCGGGGCACCGATGAACTGCTGATCACGACCCATCTCACCCCGACCCGGATCGTGCTGGCGAAGTTCACCGTGACCTACGCCTTCGTGGCTCTGATGATGGCCGTGAGCTTCGTCTACCCGATGGCAGCCATCGAGCAGGGTGGGGTCGGGATCGAGCACCTGGCCGCGGTCTTCATGGGCCTGCTGCTGCTGGCGTGGGGCGTGGCGTCGATCGGTCTGGTCTGCTCGGCCTTCACCTCGAGCCAGCTCGTCGCCGCCGTGTCGGGCTGGGCCGTGGCCTTCGTTCTCTGGGACTTCAGCTGGGCGAATGCGTTCGTAAGCGACGAGATCGCCCGCTTCCTGGAGGCGCTGGCCCTCTATCCGCGCTTCGCCGCCTTCTCGGAGGGCATCGTTTCCCTCGCGAATCTGGTCTACTTCGCGGCGCTCGCCCTGGTGGCGCTGTCGCTGGCCCGTTTCTCTTTTGATCTCCGCCGGGTAGGAGCCTGAAGCCAGCGTGATGTACGAACTCAGCGTGGGGGGGTTGATCGCCCTCCTGTTCGGCCTGGCTTCCTATTACGGGCTCGGTGAAATGGGGATCTTCAGCCAGATCAACCTGGCCTTGGGTGGACTCGCGCTGCTGGCCGCCATGGCTTCGGGCTTCCGGCGGCTCGGCTCGGTCGGGGGTCCCCATTCCCGGCCCGTGATCGCCCGCGGTCTCGCCCTGATTGCAGCCGCGATCGCGCTGGGCGTGTTGGCCGAGCGCATGGCTGACCGTTCGGACATCCACTTCGACCTCACCTTCGAGCACGCCTTCGAAGTCTCCCCCGCCGTCCGAGACACCCTTGCCGCCCTCCCCGTTCCGGCCGAGGCCCTGCTCTTCGCCGACGGCGCCGATCGACGGATCCGCCGCACGCGC
>SMVB01052041.1_pt1 | contig 10387 bp, 10 predicted proteins | sample 2456461 | NCBI WGS metagenome assembly SMVB01 (sample SAMN11095934, study PRJNA526329) | marine sediment metagenome | biome: Marine sediment; feature: Surficial sediment; material: Deep marine sediment; isolation source: Hadal surficial sediment | place: Pacific Ocean | collected 2014-05 | depth...
CCAGCCTGGAACCTTGTAGTGCCGCCGGCTGTCCTTGATCGCGCGTGGCAGGAGGCCGAATGAATCTCTCGCTCCAGGATCTTCAGGCCGCAGCGGCGGCAAGCGGTTTTTCACTGGAAACCCTGGACAAGGTGATTCGCCTGATCGAATTGCTGAATGCGTTTCGCGCTCACCCGTTTCTCAAGGACCGCATGGTATTGAAAGGGGGTACGGCTCTGAATCTGTTTGTGTTCGATTTGCCCCGGCTTTCCGTTGATATTGACCTGAACTATGTAGGCTCAGCAGACCGTGAAGTGATGCTTGACGAAAGGGCAAAAGTTGAGCAGGCAATCACAGCGATCTGCGGACGTGGGGGATTCACGCTGCGGCGCGTGCCACACGCTCATGCCGGTGGAAAATGGCGCCTGGGCTATACCAATGCGCTTGATCGTAACGCAAATCTTGAGATCGATGTGGTATTCACACTGCGGGTCCCGCTGTGGCCAATCCAGATACGCGATTCCTATCCGGTGGGATCATTCAGGGCACGGAACATACCCGTGCTCGATATGCATGAGCTTGCGGCAGGTAAACTCAGCGCACTCTTTACCCGGCAAGCCAGCCGTGACCTTTTTGATGCACATGCACTACTTGGTCGCGACGACCTGGATCGTGACAAATTGAGATTGGGATTTATAGTATATGGCGCCTGCAGCCGACGAGACTGGCGGACCGTATCACCAGGAGATATTAGCTGTGATCATGAGGAGCTTCAGCGACAACTTGTGCCTGTTTTAAGCAGGGATGTTGTTCCTGCGGCGGATGATACGCACAGGTGGATTGAGCAATTGGTTCATGAGTGCCGTGAGCGTGTCGGGCTGGTATTACCTTTCGAAGACCATGAGCGTGAATTCCTGGTGCGAATAAATGAACAAGGAGAAATTGCCCCGGAGCTTCTGACGAGAGACGATGAGCTGGCAGCCCGCATCAGGCAACATCCCCAGCTACTATGGAAGGTGAAACATGTTCGGGAGCATCGGGGGCTGCCGAATGAGTAAGTCCGAAAAACACAAATGGACTTTCCCTGCCCGGTTCCGAACCGGCGCTTATAGCTGGAAGGCATCGAGGCTGGCCTGTCAGCGCCTTCGAGAAGCCGTTTCCGAGATTAAAAAGGTCGCGAGAAAAGATCCTGTTCCTGGGGCGGAGGGCGCGGTCCGCCTGCTGGAGAAGCTTTGGCCGGCGCTGGAGTATGTGGACAGTTCCAGCGGTGCACTGGGATCGGCCGTCAACAAGGCACTGGATGCGTTGATCCCGGTCATTGTGAATGCACCTGCTGACAAGAAGACTCGTAACAACTGGCTTGAGCGGCTCTGGCAGGCCATGGCAGATGATGGTGTCGATTACCTCAGCACGGTCGGTGACCGGTGGGGTGAAATCTGTGGTTCGGTGGAGGCCGCCGGAAAATGGGCCGATGATCTGGATTCCACGCTGCGGTCCTGTTGGTCGGATCCGAACCCAGGTAACTATTTCCACGGTGCGACGGCGTGTTTGTCCTGCCTGCTGGTGGCGGGGCGTCATCGGGAACTGCTTGAGCTTTTAGAATCGGCTCGCCACCCCATGTGGCATTACCGGCGCTATGGTGTCGAGGCGCTTCTGGCCCTGGGCAGGAAAGCGGACGCCCTCCAGTATGCCGAGGCCTCGCGAGGATTGAACCAGCCGGATTCGATGATTGACCAGGCCTGCGCGGAGATCCTGATCTCGTCCGGTTTGCATGAGGAGGCCTACCAGCGCTATGGATTGACCGCGGCAGTCGCAAACTCCTATATCGCTCGCTTTCGTGTCGTGGCGAAGCGCTATCCTGCCACGGACAAATTGCAGATTCTGACCGACCTGATTACCACGACGCCGGGAGAAGAGGGTAAGTGGTTTGCCACAGCCAAGGACATTAAGCTTTTTGATCTGGCACTGGAACTTGCCAACCGGAGCCATTGTGATCCGAAAACGCTGACAAGGGCGGCAAGGGATTACCTCGACTCGGAGCCCGCATTTGCACTCGGTTCCGCAATGGCCGCGCTTCGCTGGCTGGGTGAGGGGTGGGGCTATGAGGTGACCAGCGTCGATGTGGTGGAGGCTTATGACCGGGCGATAGCTGCCGCCTCCAGGTTGAATATGATCGACGATGTAAGCGATCGGATTCGGCAACTCGTCGAGTCGAGTGATAGTGGGTCAATGCTGTTTGTTCGACAGTCTTTGCACGCAAGGATGCGTGCGCATTCTCCATCTGCAAACGCGATCTACGCGAGCAAATCCTGAATAGTGAGCGCGCTAACTTGCACAGGCTCAGCGCTTGCTGAGTCACGCAAAATTAATGCACGACAAGAATGTATGTCGGCACCAGGATTAAACGGCGGCGATACGCTCGAGACGTTGCTTTGCACCGGCGACAATCGAGTCACGAATAGGGTCGGGGAAGCCGTCCGGCAAGGCATTGCAGACGGTATCGATTGCGCCCGGCATGTCTGCGGCAAGCTCATCGAAAATAAACTGAACGTCGGCTGCTGGCATACCGGCGGTGGTAGCGGATTGAATAAAATGACGCGGCATAATTTCGTGGAGGTGGTAATGGCGATTATCGCCAATTGCCATGGCCAGCTTCATTTGATTGCGCCGTAACTGTCCGTTATCAAACAAATGCTGCGCGGACAGAACATCGTAGAGCGGCGTGAGTTTGAAACCACCGCCCGGATACAGGGCCACACTGAAATTCTTTGCATGGCCGTCTGTAGCGGCAAGTAGCCAGAAAACGATTTGCGCCTTGAGGAAATGCTTGCGATCTTCATCCGGCGTATCACTACCTTTCAGGAAATCGAGCAAGCGAAGGTTGCCGGGGCCGCCCTGATTCTCGTATCTGCGGGTCGGCGGAACGGATAGTGCCTGGCAACAATCTTCCTGCGGCACGCGTAACAGGCGCTTATCTTTCGTCCATTGACGATCAAAGCGCTCAACAATAAGCGTACGCTGGTTGCCAAAGTCACTGATTTGGGTTTTCGCGACCGGCATGCCAAGTGCTTGAATGATTTGCATGCACAGATACTCATTCTCAACACTTTGGCTGAGATCACGCCCGTCGAGCATGCCGATCTGCGGTTTGAATATATGAGTAGTGGGCGTGCTGCCATGCGGCACGTGCCAGTTATTGTTCCAATATAGATAGGCGGTCTTTTCCTGTGCACCGGCAATTGATATCCGAAACCCTGCATCGGCATCGATGCCAAGCGGCGCAGCGGCAAGATTTGATAGTCGCTCTGCGATCTGCTCAGCGCTTGCCGGCGTCGCGTCGATGTCACCAGCCTTGCCGGGGTCTTCGTCCGTCGGCACGAATTGCAATGCGCCGACACAGTCGCGCCCGATAGCGGTCAGCAGACTATAAGCATCCGTTCCGCCTGCATGTTGGCGCGCGGCAATGGTCTTGCGGATTTCGTCATTATCCGGTAGCAAATTGTCAAATACGGCGATGACCGGATCACCGATATAGCGGTCTTCTCTCAGCGGCAGGGATAGCGAGATGGCGAACGTGTGCTCCCAGTCAAGCCACTGCTGATCGTACTGAAAGTCGATGGCTCCGGACGTTGCCCGCCGGAGCACACCGACCATACGGCCATTCAGCAAGACGTTTAGCGGTATTCGGGTGCGCTTTTTCGCCATCAGAACATGTCTTCGAGATCTTTGGCGACCACCCTGCCCCGCCTGTCGATAATGATTTCCATGCCTAGCGCTGAGAGCGCATCCAGCAATGTGACCAGCTGTGTCGCCGGCTCGCCGCGCTCCAGCTTGGAGATTGTGGCTTGACGCAATCCGATCTTCGCACCCAGCGTGGCCTGGCTCATGCCAGCACTGCGCCGGGCACGGCGAATAATCGCCCCAATCTGTTTGGCTGTGCGTGCGCTTTGCAGCATCGTCAAGTCTCCTTCCGTTAATTTATACGCGAACGCGTATAAACTGTCAATATACGCGAATGCGTATAAGAGCCATTTATACGCATTCGCGTATATACGATACTAAGTTATTGATAATAATAAAAAAATTAGTGGTTGACCAACACCCGGAAACCGGTGCCGGTGGTAGCTTTATGGCTTATTTGTCGAAAGGGCTATAAAGCTACCACCGGCACCAGCATTTCCCGCACGCAGCAGCTGAGGTCTCTAACTATCCATTCCATGGCTCGAGCGCACCCCATCAATCAGCCAACCCGCACCTTAAAAATATGTTGCATTTCCTCGGTATTTATAAATAAGTCCCGAGGTTTCGTAACAAAATGACCGACCAGTCTCAGCGAGTTCTTGAGCTTGTACGGAAAGCGAGAGTGCTTCGACCGAGAGACCTCCACGCCCACGGCATACCCAGAATCTACCTCGGCCGACTCGCCAAAGCCGGCAAGCTGACACGTATCTCCCGTGGCCTGTATGCACTCCCCGAAGCTGATGTTACCGAACATCAAACACTGATTGAGGCGTCGAAAAAACTTCCGAACGGAGTCATCTGTCTCCTGTCTGCACTGCGATTTCATGACCTGACAACTGCGTCTCCGTACGAAGTCTGCATGGCGATTGGTGAAAAGGATTGGAAGCCGCGCTTTACCTACCCACCTGTCAGACTGTTTCGATTTTCCGAAGTCACGCTGTCCGCCGGGGTAAACGAGCACATCGTCGATAACTGTTCCATAAGAGTTTTTTCGGCAGCAAAAACTGTCGCCGATTGCTTCAAGTATCGGAACAAAGTGGGGCTCGACCTGGCACTTGAAGCACTGCGAGAGTGTTGGCGAGAAAACAGAGCGACTGCAGATGAACTTTGGCATTTCGCCGATCTCTGTCGCGTAAAAAACGTTATGCGCCCTTATCTGGAAGCCATCATCCAGTAAAGCGCAAGGCGAATGTCGCTGCATCTGTAAAGGCCAGACTCCTTTACGCTTTATCTGCTGATGCGTTATGGCGATACCGGACAATAATTCCTAGCTACGATTGCGTCCGGAATTGACGCAGCTGCATCAGCTTGTCAGTTTCACATCATTGTGGCGTCTGAGTATCAGTTTGGTCACGCAAAACCTGCGCAAGCTCTTGCCGCTGTTATTTGCACAATTCCACTAGACCTTAAATGCGTCGGCCATTCTGTTTTGCTCTCCACGATCAATCTTTAACGCTGTTGCTTCGGTCCGCCAGTTCCCTACGCCCGCCAGGACCTCGTTCTGAATATTCTCTGCCTGAGATGGCTTGAGGCGGAAGTAATCGATAACGTCCATCGCCAATGCGTAGTCCAGACGATTGTCGTTATCAGTAATAAACAGATGCAGTCCGTCTGCTGGTGTGACCGGATTGATGTCGTAGGCTGGCGAGAGTTTCCAACCGCTTTGCTGATAGATAAAACCGTGATTGCGCAGGTGATCATCGGTATTCGATACGGCTATGTTAAAAATAATACGGCGCCACAGTTGCGCCAGGTCTTCTTTCGTATCGCTACCTTCGTTCACCAGGAACTCGGCCAGCTCGAGATAACTGGCGTCATTGTCTCCGTCGTAATACCCCAGTCGAGTCATGGCGGACGAGAAGTGCAGGCGACTGTCTGGCGTACGGTCGAAACGTTGCGTGATAAAGGTCTTATACGGACCCTTGAATGTTTCGACCCGACATGGAGACATGGTAATGCCGGCCCTCAGAGCGAGCCGGTGCACAACGAACTCCCACGCGGCCACGTCGTATTCATCAAGCCGACTGGGAAATTTTGCGATCCATAAGGCTTCGTTTTCGTCTATGACGGAGGCTTTTGGACGGGCGCCCCCTAGTGAGGAGCCCGGAGCAATCAGCATGTAAAGCCACTTCACATAGTCTGGATCATCCGGGTCGCTTTTTTCTTCAACCTGGCGTGCAGCATGCTCGAGTTCTCTGAGGCGAGCAATCGGCGGCGCTGCCAGCTTATTGTCGTTGTCAAGAAACGGCCCATCTATCGCCCGCTTGAATCGGAGCGCACCCATCCGGTAGAGATCGTGAACACCCAGTAGATAGTCGATCTCATGCAGAACGCGCACGCGGCGATTTTCCTGGTGAGCTTGTACAGCTTCCCGGCGCTTCATCAACAAGCGCCCCCATCGATCCGGACAAGAATCCAGGAACGCACGGAAGTTTTTTGCATCCTCCGCATGCTGTTCTCCGCGGTACAGCTGTAAATCGGGGTCTACCTGTTGAAGAAACTCGGAGTCGAGCCACGCATCTGCATAAGCGAAACTGAAGTGTTCCTTGCTCTTGATTGTTGTCGAACGAAGCGTGCCCACGAACGTGGGCTCATCAAACTGTTCCCAGTCAGCAAATACAAAGACCTCATCGCTCATTGCGCTTTCCCACAAGTTTGATGTCTTGCAGCTTGCGTCCTAATTCATCATCACTGGCCACCTTTGCGATGTCGTCGGCCAACCCCAGGACAGTCAAGACGGCCATATAGTGGCCAAGGGAAACACTGGCATCTCCGTGTTCGATTCGCCGAATTGTCAGTCGGCTCAGACCCGTCCGCTCGGAGATCAGCGTCTGTGTCAACCCGCGACGCTTGATGGCGATCCGAATGTTCTCGCCCAGCTGGGCGAGCCTTTGCTGACTCTTGGGGAAAACTACCGCAGTTCGTCTCTGTAGGTTGCTTTTACTGACCACTATAGTTACCAATTCCATCAAATACGATAACTATAGTGATCTTTAGCTGCCATGTAAAGCCGATAGCCACTATAGTTACCTTTCAGACGAATCCGGTAACTAAAGTGGCCAGCCGTATCGACCACGCAGTCACCGGGGGCGGACCCTGAAATAACTGGTTTTCCGAACCCACTCACCGCCCTGGCTTGTCAGCAGAATCGGCAAACCTGCGGTATAAATACTGCAATATTCGTGATTCCTGAAATGCGACATACTCAAAACTATTGGCTATTTCTATAACTGACACAGGGCAAATTGCTTTCATTGCTGGAACGCAACGGGCTGTTCCTGGCCGGCACCGTGCTGGTGGGAACGATGGCGTACCAAGCATATGCCAATATGCCGGGTGTCAAATGGGCAAGTGAGCTTGCCACGCGGGATATGGATATTGCGGCCGATAACCGATTTACGGTAGCACTGCCGAGACCGAAGAAGCCGATCAGTCTGTGCCAGATCGTCCTCGACAGCGGCATGGGCTTTTTCGAGGTACCTGCTCTGAATCGCGAGCAGCCCCGACGGTTTGCGGCAGGCTCCAATCGCCCCTCGGCTGCAGCGCGCGCCGAGTCTCACGGATGCGGTTCGATATCTTCCTGGGCGCCTTATTCTGCCAGCGCTTGAGGATGGGCAGATATTTGGCGTCAGATGTATCGGCGATCTTCCCCAGGACAAATTTTAATACTTCCGGGTTTTTTTCGGTCAACCAGCTTAGGTCCTGCAATGCTTTGTCCCCGGCAAGCAGCCGGTTGATACCCTCGAGCAGCTCATCGGCATAGGTCTCCCGCTCGATCTCCCAACCACGTGGCGCATAAACCAGCAGCGGCAGCCGGTAGTCATATTCGATCTCGAGATAGCGGTTGATGATCAGCCAGTCGATACGTGCCGTGATCTGTTCCAGGGACAATGCACTGAGCGCCCCGTAGACCGGCGATTTATCGAGTTCATGCTCGAGTACCGCCTTCTGCTTCGACCCCTTGAGGATTTTTGCCAGCAGTCCACGCCCGCCGCTGCCGATGAGGTCGTCGGCACCGCGCAGAATCACGCGGATCTCATTTTCGGACAGTTCCTCGACGCCCCGGGAATCCAGCGTGACGGGAACGCGCCTGACTTTACGACTCATTTCGATCCCCGGTTTTGCGATACGACACGGGGACACGATAATACGCTTTTCCCGTGACGCGACGAAAGGATGGAGCATGACGCTTCGGGACGTATTGACGGACGACCTTATCCGTGACTGGGCCGGTCCACGATACTACGAACGTGGTGAAGGATATTTCTTCGAAGATCGTGTTGTTCATCTGTCACAACGCAATCAAAAGATAACGGGCACCGTCGCCGGCACGTATGACTACCGGGTCGAATTGTGGGCCGACGGTGATGAATTCTGCTATGCCTGTGATTGCCCGCTCGGACTCGATGATGAGTTCTGCAAGCACTGTGTCGCGACGGCGCTGCAATGGCTGGATCAGGATAGTCACCCGGCTGACGGTGCGCGCGGCGGGGAGGAAACCGGTACCGCGGCCGGCAGCGAATTGAATCAGCCCGACTATCACGATTGGGTGATGAAGCAGGACAAGAATGCGCTCGCGGATCTGCTGCTGGACAGGGCGGCGGAAGACGGGGAATTACAACATCGCCTGCAATTGAAAGCGGCGGCAGCCGATTTCAAGCTGGCGGTCTACAAGAAAATAATCCGCCAGGCCGTCGGGGGCAGCAGGTTCATCGACTACCGGGAGATGCCCGCATACTGGCGCGGCATCGATGCCGTCATCGACAGCATGGAGGAGCTTCTCGATCAGGGGTATGCAACAGCGCTCATCGGTCTCAGTGAATTCGCCTTGCAGCAGATCGAGGAGGCAATCGAGCGCGTGGATGACTCCGCCGGATACATGGGACAGCTTCTCGAGCGGCTGCAGGATATTCACCTGGCCGCCTGCACGGTGGCACCAGCTGATCCGCAAGCGCTGGCGGAGAGGTTGTTTGCGTGGGAATTTCAGGGAACCTGGGACACGTTTCGCGGTGCCGCCCGGACCTATGCCGGGGTGTTGGGCAACCAGGGTCTGGCACGCTACCGGGAACTGGCCGAGGCCGAATGGGCCGGGATACCGGCACTTGGCCCCGGTGACGACGATCCGGACCGCTATGGCCGGCGCTTCAACATTGCGACCATTATGGAGAGCCTTGCCAGCCTCGGCGGTAACCTCGACCAGCTGATCGCGGTCAAGCAGAGGGATCTTTCATCGAGTTATGCCTTTCTCGACATTGGGAAGGCCTGCCGCAGCGCCGGCGAGCATGACCAGGCGCTCGCCTGGGCAGAAAAAGGCCTGGCGGCCTTCGGCGATGAGGCACATCGGGACCTCAAAGCGTTGTTGGTCGAGCTCTATCTCGAGGCAGAGCGATTTGACGATGCGTTGAGTCTGCTCTGGTCTCAATTCGAGCAAGAGCCGGGTCTCGCGGCGTACGCGACATTGAAAAACGCGGCTGAGCGTCAGGACAGCTGGCTCACCTGGCGCCAGCGGGGGCTCGATTACATTCGCGAAAAAATCCAGGCGTCAGAACAGGATCGTCCACGCGGCAGGTGGCGTTTTAGTCCCTGGTCGGACCACTCACTGCTGGTCGAAATATTCCTCTGGGAAGGCGACCAAGGCGCAGCCTGGCAGGAAGCCTGTGATGGCGGCTGCACAGATGATCTCTGGCTACAGATGGCTAGGCATCGGGAAAAAGAACATCCGGAGGACGCCGTCGCCGTCTATCAGCGGCAGGTCGGCCCGATTGTTGGGCGCACCAATAACAAAGCCTACGCCGAAGCAGTAGTGCTGATCAGGAGAATCGGCAATCTGATGAACGGATCAGGAGATCGTGAAGACTTCCTGCAATACCTGGCAGCGCTACGCACCGAATTCAAACGCAAGCGGAATTTCATGCAAATGCTGGACGACTTTTAGCAACAAAGTCGTTTTTCGTTGCTTGCAATGACCGCGGGTGCCACACACTATTCTATGATCCTGCCTCGCTGCGGCAGCGGCGCTAAAATAATGTGACATCTTTCGTAATGTTGTGAATACCACAACTAGTTGTTGTTAACACAACCACTATATTCAGTATAATCGACTATGGCAACCAAGTCCTGGAGCTGTGAACAGACGCGTGAACTTTTCGAGCGCGATCGGAATCGAATCGTGCCGCCGGCTTTAGCAAGGCGCACTCGCAGGAAGTTGTTGCTGATTGATGCGGCTGCCGAGCTAGCGTTTTTGAGGGTGCCGCCCGGCAACAGACCTGAGAAGCTCAAAGGGAAACGCGCTGGTCAATGGAGCGTACGGATTAACGATCAATATCGGATTGGTTTCGTATTTCGTTCAGGTGACGCCTACCAGGTCGAGATTGTCGATTATCACTAATGTGCCGATGTTGAGAAAATCAGAGAGTAGATATGACCAGGTATGCACCCATTCATCCGGGCGAGATATTGAAAACCGAGTTCCTCGATGAGCTTGGAATTACACCCTATGCGCTGGCAAAGAATACCGGTATCGACAAAGGTAATTTGTCACGCATCATCAACGGCAAATCCGCCATATCGGCAGACACTGCGCTGCGCCTGGCAAAGTTTTTCGGCACGTCCCCGGACTCCTGGATGAACCTGCAGAGCCGTTACGATCTGCAGGTGGCAAAAGACC
>SMVB01041387.1_pt1 | contig 10382 bp, 8 predicted proteins | sample 2456461 | NCBI WGS metagenome assembly SMVB01 (sample SAMN11095934, study PRJNA526329) | marine sediment metagenome | biome: Marine sediment; feature: Surficial sediment; material: Deep marine sediment; isolation source: Hadal surficial sediment | place: Pacific Ocean | collected 2014-05 | depth 0-1...
CTCCGAGCGACCCTGTTCTACCGATGGACGTCACCCCAATCCTCGAATCACTGAATGACGCACAACGTCAAGCGGTGACCGCAGCTGCAGCGCCCACGCTCGTCATTGCCGGCGCTGGCAGTGGCAAAACACGCGTGCTCGTGCACCGTGCGGCGTGGTTGATTTCCGTCGAGGGCATCAGCCCACAAAGCCTGCTAGCGGTGACCTTTACGAACAAGGCTGCAGCTGAAATGCGCAGCCGCATAGAATCTTTACTGGGTATTCCCGTTAGTCACCTGTGGATCGGCACCTTTCACGGCCTCGCTCACCGAATGCTGCGCCGGCATTGGCGCGAAGCGAACTTGCCGCAGAATTTTCAGATCATCGACTCCGATGATCAGATCAGGTTGATCAAGCGATTGCTCAAGAGTCTCGAGGTCGATGATAACGTCTGGGTGCCCCGCGAAATTCAGTACTTTATCAATGCACAGAAAGACGAGGGTTTGCGGCCACAGCATCTCGATAACGAGGGTGACTCGACTCGCCGCCAGATGATCGCCTTCTACCAGGCGTATGAGGAGGTCTGCGCGCGGGGCGGCTTGGTCGATTTTGCTGAACTGCTATTGCGCGCGCACGAGCTCTGGCGCGACAACGCCGATCTCCTGTCGCACTACCGGCGTCGTTTTTCGCATTTGCTCGTCGACGAATTTCAAGACACGAACGCAATTCAGTACGCCTGGCTACGGCTGCTCGCTGGAAAAGAAGGCATTCCGTTCGTCGTCGGCGACGATGACCAGTCGATCTATCGCTGGCGCGGCGCGCGCGTTGAACACATACAGCGGTTTCAAAAAGATTTTCCAGGAACGACCGTCGTCAAACTCGAGCAAAACTACCGTTCGACCGCGACGATCCTTAACGCAGCCAACGCTGTCATTGCAAACAACCGCTCACGACTTGGCAAAACGCTCTGGACAGACGGCGCCGACGGCGAAACGATCAAGCTCTATGCCGCCTATAACGAACGCGACGAGTCAGATTTCATAATCGGTCGCCTGCGTGACTGGATTAGCCAGGGCAACCTGCGAGCGGACGCCGCCGTGCTGTATCGCTCGAATGCCCAATCTCGGGTACTTGAGGAAGGCTTGATCAATGCCGGTATCCCGTACCGCGTCTATGGTGGCCTGCGCTTCTTCGAACGTGCTGAAATCAAGGATGCGCTGGCTTACCTGCGGCTGATCTCCAATCGCGACGATGACAGCGCATTCGAACGTGTCGTCAATCGGCCAACTCGAGGCATCGGCGCACGTACGGTAGAACTCATGCGTGCCCATGCGCGTGCGAACAACTGTTCAATGTGGCGCGCCGCCGGCGCCGTTGCAAATGATGCTCTCAGTGGCCGAGCGGCTAACGCTACTCATGCGTTCCTAATTCTGATTGAGGCGTTAGCTAAAGAAACCGCAGCCCTCGATCTGTCCGAGCAGATTGACCATGTCATACATGCCAGCGGCCTGATCGAGTTTTTTAAGAAAGATAAAGGTGAAAAAGGCGAAACACGCGTTGAAAACCTGCTCGAACTGATCAGTGCCGGTCGAAGTTTCGAATCCGACCCGGCCGAGGAGATATCGCCTCTCGATGATTTCCTGTCACACGCGGCCCTGGAGGCCGGCGAAGATCAGGCCGACGCGTGGGAAGACTGTGTTCAGCTGATGACCATGCACTCGGCCAAGGGTCTCGAGTTCCCGCTGGTGTTCATGTCCGGGATGGAGGACGGTCTGTTTCCGCATCAGCGGTCAATTGCCGATCCAAGCGGACTCGAAGAAGAGAGGCGTCTTTGTTACGTCGGCATCACGCGTGCAAAGCAGGTGCTTTATGTCACCTATGCCGAACAGCGTCGGCTGCATGGCATGGACAACTTTTCGCAACCATCGCGGTTCATTTCCGAGATCCCCGATGAGTACATCGAGGAGATTCGCCCGCGAGTACGCGTGTCGCGACCGGTACGAACGCAAGGCAAGCGCAGAACACCCATCCGTGCTGGCAGCGAGATTGGAGTGCGCCTCGGCCAGCGTGTTCGACACAATAAGTTCGGCGATGGCGTCATTCTCAATTGCGAAGGGCAGGGAGCGCACGCCCGCGTCGAAGTCAATTTCGAGACAGCGGGCACAAAATGGCTCGTTCTGAGCTATGCAAATCTCGATCTGATGTAAACTCCCGGCGATGAAAATTCTTATTCTTGGTGCAGGTCAGGTCGGCTCTTCAGCGGCCGATCACCTGTCGCGCGAAGAGGCGAACGAAGTCACTGTCGTTGACACACGACCAGAAGTCCTGCGCGAACTCCAGGATCGACTCGATATCCGAACGGTCGTTGGCCATGCCGCGCATCCCGAGGTGCTCGAGCGTGCGGGTGCCGACGACGCCGACATCGTTGTGGCGCTGACCGACACCGATGAGACCAACATGATCGCGTGCCAAGTGGCATACACGTTGTTTAAGACGTCAACCAAAATTGCACGAATTCGGTCGGCCGAGTACATGCGAGCCACAAAGTTGTTCGCGCAGGACGCGATTCCCATCGACGTGCGCATTAGTCCGGAACAGCTGGTTTGTGAATACATCGAGCAATTGATTTTGTATCCAGGCACGTCGCAAGTGCTCGATTTCGCCGATGGCCGCGTTCGACTCGTGGGTGCCAGGGCGGATCGTGACGGCCTGCTCGTCGGTCAGCGAATCGCAACACTCAAAGAGCATATTCCGAACACCGAAGCCCGGATTGCCGCGATTTACCGCGATGGCAAGGCGATATTGCCCGAAGGCGATACCGTCATTCAGGAAGGCGACGAGGTTTTCTTTATCGCGGACCGCAAAGACATCCGGGTTTTCATGAGTGAAATGCGGCGGCTCGAAGACCCCGTTCGCCGCGTAGTCATCGCGGGTGGCGGCAATATCGGCGTTCGCCTCGCCCAGGCCCTCGAACAGACCAACCAGGTCAAGATCATAGAGCGTGACCCGAAGCGTGCGCGACACATTTCGGAGCAATTGAACAAAGCGATCGTTCTTGTCGGCGATGCGGCGGACGAAGACTTGTTGCTCGAAGAAAACATCGACAATGTCGATGTTTTCTGCGGCCTGACGAACTCGGAAGAAGCCAACATTCTAAGTTCGATGCTCGCCAAGCGACTCGGTGCTCACAAAGTCATGGCGCTGATTAATCGTACCTCGTACGTCGACTTGGTCGAAGCGGGCAGCATCGATATCGCAATATCGCCGCAACAGATCACGATTGGTTCGTTGCTAGCCCACGTGCGTCGCGGCGACGTCGTCAAAGTACATTCGCTAAGGCGCGGCGCGGCGGAAGCAATTGAAGCAATCGCCCACGGCGAAAAAGAGGATTCGAAAGTTGTCGACCGTTCGATTGAAGATATCGAGCTGCCAAAGGGTGCGTCCATTGTCGCGCTGGTTCGCAAAGACAAGATTATTATTGCGCACCATGACACGGTCATCAGAAGCGGCGATCACGTCATCCTGTTCCTGACCGATCGACGCAAGGTTGATGATCTGGAGAAACTGTTCCAGGTCGGCGTACCTTTTGTCTGACATCGGCCTTCGCCAATGAACTGGACGGTAGTACTGCGGATTCTTGGGTTGCTCCTGATGATGTTCAGCCTGACGATGCTGCCGCCTATCATTATCAGCCTCGTTTTCCAGGAACAATCATGGCTGCCCTTTGTTCAGGGCTTCGGGCTTACGCTGGCTGCCGGATTTATTTTCTGGCTGCCGGTGCACCGATCGCGTAAAGACTTGCGCCTGCGCGATGGCTTCCTGGTCGTCGCGGCCTTCTGGACCGTACTCGGAACCTTCGGTGCCGCACCGCTCTACTTTGCCGGCGATTTGTCGCTGTCGCTAACCGACGCGATCTTCGAGTCGATGTCGGGCCTGACTACGACCGGCGCAACCGTGCTGACCGGCCTGGACGAATTGCCGCGCGCAATTCTTTATTATCGTCAGCAACTTCAATGGCTCGGCGGCATGGGTATCATCGTTCTCGCCGTCGCCGTGCTACCAATGCTCGGTGTTGGCGGCATGCAGTTGTATCGCGCCGAAACCCCAGGGCCAGTCAAAGACACAAAACTCACACCGCGCATTACCGAAACGGCCAAAGCGCTTTGGTACATTTACGTCACTTTTACTGTCGCGTGCGCCGCAAGTTACATGGCAGCCGGCATGGGTTGGTTCGATGCGTTGTGCCACGCATTTTCCACTGTCGCGATCGGCGGTTTTTCCACGCACGACCTGAGCATCGGGTATTTCGACAGCACCGCCGTTGAACTCGTTGCAATCATTTTCATGTTTGCGGCTGGAGTCAACTTCTCATTGCACTATTTTGCGTGGCGTTATGTTTCCGTAAAACGTTACTTGCAGGACCCGGAATTTCGCGGCTATGCGGTTATCCTGCTCACTGTCTCCGTTCTCGTCATTGGCGGGCTCATTCAGCACGACGTGTTCGATTCGCTCAACGAGACTGTGGTGACCGGGCTGTTTCAGGCAGTTTCGATCGCCACGACAACAGGTTTCACGACCGCAGATTACGCATCCTGGCCCGCCGCGGTGCCCGTCTTGCTGATCTTCGCAAGCTTCATCGGCGGATCGGCCGGATCAACCGCAGGCGGCATCAAGGTTGTCCGCTGGTTGCTCATATACAAGCAAGGGGTTCGCGAAATCATCAGGTTGATTCATCCGAGCGCCGAAATCCCCGTCAAGCTCGGCAACAAGGTGGTGCCATTCCGGGTCGTCGACGCTGTCTGGGGATTCTTCTCTATTTATGTCGTTGTGTTCAGCGTCATGCTGATCACTATGATGGCGACGGGCCTGGACCAGGTGACTGCCTTCTCCGCCGTGGCAGCAACCCTTAACAATCTCGGCCCGGGTCTCGGTGAGGTTTCGTCCGGATTCATGTCGTTATCAAATACCGCCAAATGGATCTCAATCGTCGGGATGCTGCTCGGGCGCCTCGAGATATTCACACTACTCGTTCTGGTTACTCCGACTTTCTGGCGCCACTAGGAGTCGCCCATTGAGCGATCCGCAAGAATCGATTGATCGCATTAGCAATGCGTCCGGCAAGCTTGTTGCCTGGCTGACGCTCCTCATGGTCATCGTCACATGCATCATCGTCGTCATGCGTTATGTGTTCGACGCCGGCCTGATCTGGCTGCAGGAATCTGTTATCTGGATGCATGGGACCGTGTTCATGGTCGGTGCGGCATATACGTTGTTGCACGAAGATCATGTGCGAGTCGATGTTTTCTACCGTGCGCTAAGTGAGCGTCGTCGCGCCTGGGTCGATCTGATCGGTGTGCTGGTTTTCCTGCTGCCGCTCTGCGTTTTGCTCGCGATAACGTCCTACGATTTTGCGGCCTTTTCGTGGTCACTACACGAGGCATCGCGCGAATCGGGAGGCTTGCCCTACCCATTACTGCCAATCCTCAAGTCAGTGCTCGTCGTCATGCCGGTCGCTGTCGGTCTGCAAGGCATCTCCTTACTGCTGAGGTCCGCGGCCACGATCCGGAGCAGATAGCCATGGACTGGGTTGCGTTACTGCTCTTTATCTCCGTAATCCTCGTGCTGCTGGCCGGATTTCCGGTTGCATTCACGCTCGCGGGAACGGCCCTGATATTTGCCGGGATTGGCGCTCTGACTGGCAACTTCAGCGAAGCGTTGTTATTGGGTTTACCGAATCGCGTATTCGGCATCATGACGAACGAATCGCTGGTTGCTGTGCCATTGTTTGTATTCATGGGTGTCACTCTCGAGCGCTCCAAGATCGCTGCCGACTTGCTTGATACCTTGGGCAGCTTGTTCGGTGCATTGCGCGGCGGCCTGGGAATCTCGGTCATGCTGGTCGGCATGCTGCTGGCAGCCAGCACTGGAATTGTCGGCGCCACCGTCGTCACGATGGGACTGCTGGCCCTGCCGACAATGCTGCGGCGCGGCTACTCGCCCGAGATTGCGAGCGGAACAATTTGTGCCTCCGGAACGCTGGGGCAGATCATTCCGCCATCGATCATCCTGGTCATGCTTGGCGATGTCATGACCTCTGCCTACCAGCAGGCACAACTCACAATGGGCATCTTTTCACCCAAGACGGTATCGGTCGGCGACCTGTTTGCGGGCGCGTTGTTTCCCGGTCTGTTGCTGGTTGGCCTGTATATTTCTTACATTGTTGTCGTCGCGCGATTTCGTCCGGACGTCATGCCAGCGCATGTTCGCGAATCTGACGAACAGGTTTCCATCAAGAAGATTCTTCGTGCGCTGCTGCCGCCTCTGGTGCTCATACTTACTGTGCTTGGCTCGATTCTCGCCGGGCTCGCGACACCAACGGAGGCCGCGGGCGTCGGCGCAATGGGCGCCCTGTTGCTGGCCCTATCCCGGCAGCAACTCAATCTCGATCGGCTACAGGAGATTACGCGCAGCACGTTGAAAATCAGCAGCATGGTTTTCATGATTTTGATTGGCGCTTCGGTTTTCTCACTGGTGTTTCGTGGCTACGGCGGTGACGATGCCGTGCGCCACCTGCTCGTATCACTGCCGGGCGGCGTCATCGGCGCCGTCATGGTCGTCATGCTAATCATGTTTCTACTGGGATTCGTGCTCGACTTCATCGAGATCACGTTTGTCGTCGTGCCAATCGTCGGTCCCGTGTTGCTGGCGATGGGCGTCGATCCGGTCTGGCTCAGCATCATGATTGCGATCAACTTGCAGACGTCTTTCCTGACACCGCCGTTTGGGTTCGCGTTGTTCTACTTGCGCGGCGTCGCGCCACCGGCAGTCTCGACCGCGCATATCTATCGCGGTGTAATTCCGTTCGTCGGCATTCAAATCTTTGCGCTTATTATTCTCGCGATTTTCCCGGCGATCATCACCTGGCTCCCCAACAAAATATACGGAAACTAGGCGCGGATCACTGGCAGTGAGCGCGGGGTTACCTCCGCGAGCGCATGTTGTATTAAGCGAGCGGCGGTAACCCCGCGTTCGCTGCCACTACGCTTAGCCCCTTGTTTCCAAGTACGCCTGTTCGGTAACCCGCTGCCCGTATTCCGATTTCGACAGAAATGCATAATACGACTCGGCAATTTTTGCCGCCGCCGGATCCCTGGCGATCCATTCTGCAACGATTTCATCGGTGAGCGATTTGAAAAGATCGAGAACCTCTTGTGGGAATGTTCGCAGCTCAACGTCGGGATCATCAATCAGTTGTTGCAACGCGTACGCGTTGCCGTGCGTGTACTCGGCAACCATGTCGGTCGTAATCGCCTGACAGGTAATCTCGACGATGGCTTGCAGGTCCGCCGGCAATGATGCCCACGCCTCTTTGTTGATTATCGTTTCGAGGCCGGGGCCGGGTTCGTGCCAACCCGGATAGTAGTAATACCGTGCCGCCTTGTGTAGACCGAAAGAGACGTCGTTGTACGCACCAACCCACTCGGTCGCATCAATCGTGCCGGTCTGCAGTGACGTGAAAATTTCCGAGCCGGGCAGCGTTATCGGCGTTCCACCCGCACGGCGAATGACCTCGCCGCCCAATCCCGGAATGCGCATTTTCAGACCCTTGAGGTCATCAACCGAATTGATTTCCTTGTTGAACCAACCGCCCATCTGAACGCCCGTGTTGCCGCACGGTATTGGTACCAAATCAAACGGCGCATACAGCTCTTGCCACAGCTCAAGTCCGCCACCGTAATAAAGCCAACCGTTGAGTTCCAGGTAGTTCATGCCGAACGGGATCGACGTAAAAAACTGCGCCGCATCAACTTTACCCTTGTGGTAATACGACGCATCGTGGCCCATTTCGACCACGCCACGACTGACGGCATCGAAGACTTCGAGAGCGGGTACGAGTTCCCCGCCCCCATAGACTTTGATCTTAAATCTACCGCCCGACGACGCTTCGATGCCGGCCGCGAGATTTTCCACGCCCATGCCCATGCCCGGATACCTGGGCGGCCACGACGTTACGCACGACCACTCAAAGTGCTCCGCTGACCGGTCAGTTGCCGCCGCACAATTCCCGGCCTCCTCGCTACACGCCGCTACGCTGGCCGCCGCAGCCAGCCCCCCCACAAACTGTCGTCTTTTCATGTCGCCAAGTCTATTGGCTGCCGCCCGGGAAGCCAATGACCGTTTGCGAGGCCGCTGCTCGACGCACTATCCCACTTGAGCGTGATATTGGTCCGTTAGACATATATATATTCCCACCTGTGCGATAAATTTATATATGTGGGATATATATCTTCGTTATCTATTATTTTTTCCCGTCAGTGGAGCTTGTCTTAGGAAAAGGCCCCGATCCTGGGACCGGGGCCCGCTCCATCCCTGGTCCGGCCGAGGGGCCAGAGCCCGAATCGGCCATCCCTGGCTTGATTCAGTGGCGCTTCACGCCATGAAATGCCGCAGAACCCCACCCGCCGGCCGGTCCGCCCAGATTCGCAGTATCGATGCCCCACTATGGCTTTCGTATCTCGTTGATGCATTAATAAAGGCCCTGTTTTCGACCATTGTCGGCAAAGCGCCCAAATATGATCGGTCTGCTACAACGTGTAACCAACGCCAGCGTAACGGTCGATGACGAGCTAATCGGTGAAATTGGTCGCGGACTGCTGGTGTTTGTGGCGATACACCGCGACGATAAGGACGCTGATATCGCTCGTCTGGCAGAACGCGTCCTGACTTACCGGGTTTTCCCGGACGGGGCGGGTCGCATGAACCGTAGCCTGATCGATGAGTCACTGGCGCTGTTGCTGGTGCCACAGTTCACTTTGGCGGCAGACACCAGGAAGGGCACGCGGGCCAGTTTTGCGCGGGCCGCCGCGCCGGAAATGGGCGAAGCCTATTTCGGACAACTTGTGGCCGCCTGCAAGACCAGGCTCGGGACAGTTGCAACCGGTCGATTTGGTGCCAATATGCAGGTCAACCTGACAAATGACGGCCCCGTGACGTTTTGGCTGGAGTCCTGACAAGCAGGGCAGTGTAACGCCGGCGGCATTGTCCGGCCCGGCGGGTTATCATCGCAGTGCGACATTTTTGAGGGTCATCACCCCAGGAGTTTCAAGATGTTATCAGGCATAAGTTGGCCACAATTACTGATCGTGTTGGTCATTGTGCTCGCAATTTTCGGCACCAAACGAATCCGCAACCTCGGCTCCGATCTTGGCTCTGTCATCAAAGGTTTTCGCTCGTCGATGAACGAAGCGGAAGAAACCAAAGAACAGCTCAGCGATGACTCGAAAGACGAAGCGAAAGACGACGCCAACTTTGACAACACGCCGGTCGAAGAGAACCGCAAAGACACTTAGGCTGCTCGATCGTCATGTCAGGAGTCAGCTCTGCCGAATTAATTCTCCTCTTTGTGCTTGGGCTGGTCGTGCTGGGTCCGAAACGACTGCCCGAAATCGCCAACAAGATCGGCGGCTGGATCGGCCAGGCACGTCGAATGACACGTATCATGCGCCGGCAGCTCGAAGCTGAGTTGAACCTCAACGACTTCAACACGATTCAGCCACCAAAAACCACCAAGCAAGCTACGCCCACCGACGATGCGGTCACAGATCATATTCCCAGCGACAACGATACGTATTCGCCACTGCACGAAGATGAGTCCACCGACGAAGAGTCCGAACCAGAAAAACCCGCATGAGCGAGGCCGGTGACAACGAGGAAAATCTCGCCGAAGGCACGCTGTTATCGCACCTCGTTGAGTTGCGTAGCCGACTGGTCAAGATAGCCGCATCAGTTCTCGTGTTGTTTGCGGTGCTGATTCCTTTTAATCAGCAAATCTATGAACTGGTCTCCAAACCGCTCTTTGCCGCGGCGCCAGGCGTGCAGATGATTATCACCGGCACGGCTGCACCGTTGCTCGTGCCGTTCAAACTGACCTTTATCGTGGCGCTGTTTATCGCAATGCCGGTCGTCCTGTTCCAGGTCTGGGCCTTTGTCGCGCCCGGCCTGTATCGAAAGGAAAAGCATTTCGCGTTTCCGTTATTAGCGTCCAGCATTTTGCTTTTTTACACAGGCATTGCGTTCGCTTACTACGTTGTTTTTCCGCTCGTCTTTGGCTTCTTCGGATCGATTGAAATCGAAGGTGCACCATGGACGCCGGATATCGCTTCGTATCTCGATTTCATCACGTCCATCGTGTTGGCTTTCGGCCTTGCCTTCGAAGTACCGATCGCCACGCTGCTGCTAGTCTGGGCCGGACTGACGACACCTGAGAAGCTTGGCAAAGCCCGCCCCTATGTGTTCCTGATGGCGTTCGTGATCGGTATGTTTCTGACGCCGCCGGACGTGATCAGTCAGACGCTGCTGGCAATCCCCGTATACCTGCTGTACGAAGTCGGCATCATCATGTC
>SMVB01051007.1_pt1 | contig 10382 bp, 12 predicted proteins | sample 2456461 | NCBI WGS metagenome assembly SMVB01 (sample SAMN11095934, study PRJNA526329) | marine sediment metagenome | biome: Marine sediment; feature: Surficial sediment; material: Deep marine sediment; isolation source: Hadal surficial sediment | place: Pacific Ocean | collected 2014-05 | depth...
ATCGACGAGGACGCCACACTCATCCATCTACCGAAGAACGCGCGTCACAGCTTCGGCAAGCCGAACGCCCTGATGGTCGAGCGGCTGTCCGGAGATCTGATCGACGTCCAGCTCGAAACCTGGCGCGTCACCCTCTATCCGGGAGTCAGCAGCGGCGAAGAACTCATCCGCTATGACGGCGAACAGCTCGTGATCTGCGAGGAGGGAACCGTCACCTTCATCGTCAGTGATCGCGAAATCGAGGTCGAGGCGGGCGACTCGCTCCATTTCAAGGCCTCGTTGCCCCACACCTGGCGCAATGACGGCAAGCGAGCAACGCGTTTCCTGATCAGCGGGACGCTACCCGCAAAGCTCCGCGCGGCCATGCAGGCCCGCGCCCTGCGCAAGGTCCCGACCGCTAGAGCCCGACGACCTCGTCGAGCTCGCGGCTGAGTTCGAAGCGCAGCGGGACGTGCTGCCCCAGGCCTGCGTCGCCTGGCTGAGGAGCCGCGCGACCGAGCGCGCCGCTTAGCGATCTGAAGGATCGCGGGCGCCTGGGTCGTCCGTCGGAGCCTGACCGCGTGGCGTCGGGCCTTCGTCCCAGACGAGCCTCACGACCATCCAGACCCGGTCTGCGCGTGCGGCCAGCCGCGGAATCCGCGTGTCGAGTTCTGCGCGGCCGTCGGACAGCCAGCTGTCGACAATGGCGTGGCCTACGCTGCCGTCGCCGGGGGGTGGCGCGGGCACGTCGAGCACCAGCGTTCGCACGCCACGCCGCTCGAGGATCTCAAAGGTGCGGTCGGGCGACTGGTTGTTCAGGAAGAAGAGCTCGCCGTTGCGCTCCCACAACAGGTTGTAGACGGGCTTGGGCATCCAGGAGACGGCGCCCATGGGAATCGCGACCACGGGCTCCGAGACCGAGACGATGCGTCGCAGGTTGTCCTGGTCGGGAAACACCCGGCGCTCGTACGCCGTCGGCTGGGCGAGGGCGGGAATTCGAGTAACGACGCGGATTCCGAGCACCACGCTCAGGTGGGCAGCCACCAGCAAGAGTCCGACGCTGAGAATGCGCTGGGGGATCTTTCCGGAAGCAGCGAGCCGCGCACCACCGACAGCGGCCGCCACGGCCAGCAGCGGCCACAGGGGCGCACCAAAACGAGCTGCCGGCATGTTGAGGAAGAGCAGCAACACGAGCACGCTGCAACAGGCGAGGAGCACTCGCGTCGAGCGGGACACCGGTCCGAACGCGCCCCAGGCCAGAGGCGCCAGCGCGAGCGGAAGGGGACCCAGCCATCCGCTCACGTGAACGTTGCGCCCAAAGGTGAGTGACACGAGATACTGCGCGATGCCTGGAAGATTCCGGGCCACGTCGTAGTTCGAGAGCAGCCGCTGGCGGCGGAACTCGGGAACCCGCGGATGCATGGCACCAAATCCCAACCACTCGCCCAGAAACGGAAACATCGGGTTGCCTGTGGTGAGGGTCACCTTCACGAACCAGGGAAGCGTGAGCGCAACAACGACGGCGGCGCGAGTCAAAAGCATCGATCCGGTCGGGCGCCGGCCACCCGCCAACACCACGACCAGCACGGTGGGGACGAGTATGGCGGTGTGGAGCTTCGCGTTTACGGCGAACCCCAGGCAGATGGCGGAAGCCCAGAGGGCGCTGGAATCGCCCTTGCGGTTCCAGCGGTCGGCGAACAACAGGGCCAGAAAACCGTATGCGCCCATGCCCAGGTCGACGTAGGTGCTGGTCGCCTCGTCGACCACCAGCGGTGCCAGCAGGGTGAACAGGCCGGCCAGGGAGGCGGCGCCGGGGGTCGCGCGCCGCGCCACTTCGGCACGAACGAGGGCGGCCAGACAGACGGCAAAGGCGGCCGAAACCGCGGCCGCGGCGTCTTCGTATCCTGAAGTCACCGCCGGCACGTAGAGCAGATCGATGCCTGCCCGAAACTCCGCATCCAGCAGCGCGGGCAGCGCCCGAATCGGTCCCTCGGTCCAGGCCATCACCAGCGGCAGGTGGTATTCGAATCCATCCCAGTAGGTTTCGGGCCCCAGCGCGGCGAGGAGCACCAATAGCCCCAGCGTCCCCGTCAGGAAATCCGCGAACGTCGACCAGCGGGGTCCAGCGGCCGGGACAACGCCTTCCGTCCCTGCAGTCCTTTCCTTTAGGGACGCGAAGGTCTCGCGCCACGGCCAGACGACGGCGAAACAGGCGGCGGTGGCCCAGACGGGAACCGGCACGTCGACGGCCCGCAGCAGCAGGATCGCCAATGACGCAGAGCCGGTTCCGAACACGAACGCCAGGGCGAACCGCTCGGCGCCGCGCGACGCGATGCCCAACGGACCCAGCAGTCGCAGTCCGACTGCGAGATACGCCAGCAACGGGAAGACACCGGCGGCCAGCAGGCCCGCAATCTCCAGGGGCTCCCTCACGGCACCACAGCCACGCCGAGCTCACGAACAGCCAGGTAGAGCAGGATCACGCCCGCCATCCAGACGATGGCCAGGCTGCGCCGCCAGCCTCTGAACGGTTTCGGTTCGAGTTTCGACATGGCTCCAGGGATTCTGACAGAATGTCGTGGATCTGGGGAACGAGCTGGCGCGTCGATGCCAAGAGCCCCTCCCGCCGGGATCCGAAGACCCGGTGAGGGGGCAGCGTGCTCGTGTAGAATCCACTTGGAGGCAGTCATGGCCGATCCGCTCCCCGACGCGAATCACTACGAGGGTGGCTTCGCATTACTGGCGGAGATGACCCGCGACTTCGCCGATGCGATGGACGTCGAGACCACTCTCGAGCGGGCCCTGGCCTCCATTGTGCGCCTCGTAAACGCCGCCGGTGGTTCGCTCTGGCTGGTGGAGAACGAAGACACCGAGATCGTTTGTGTCGCATCGGTGGGTCCGGATCCGATCACGGGGCTTCGTCTGCCCGTCAGCCAGGGGATCATCGGAAAGAGCGTACGAGACAACGAATGCCAGCAGGTTCTCGATGTCAGCAAGGACCCCAACTTCTCTACCAAGGCCGACGAAGAATCCGGCTTCAAGACGCGCTCACTGCTCTGTGCACCGGTGAGCTTCTCCGACGAGGTGATGGGCGCCATCGAGCTGATCAACAAGGAGACCGAGGACGGCTGCTTCGTCGCCGCCGACGCCAATCTGCTCCAGGTGCTCGCCTCTTCCGCCGGGCTCGCCCTCGCCAACGCCCGTTTCGCCGCCGAGCAGGTCGAGCACGAGAGGGTGCGGCGCGAACTCGAGCTGGCCGCCGAGATCCAGCGCAACCTGCTCCCCGCACCCCAGCCGATGCCCTTCCCAATCCATGGGATGAACATTCCGGCCCGGGTCGTGTCCGGCGACTTCTTCGACATCCTGCCCGTCAAAGACGAGCGCATCGCATTCTGCCTGGGCGATGTCTCGGGCAAGGGAATGAACGCCGCGATGCTGATGGCCAAGACCGCAAGCCTGTTTCGTTGCCTGGCCAAGACGATCGACCACCCCGGTGAACTGATGGAGCGGCTGAATGACGAGGTGTGCGAGACGGCAACCCGCGGCATGTTCGTGACCATGGCAGCCGGCGTCTACGACCCGAAGACGGGCAGCGTCTGCATCGCCAACGCGGGCCACGAGCCTCCGCTGCTGCTGCGCCGCGACGGCAGCACGACTTCGCTCCCGGCCGAAGCGCCGCCGCTCGGGATCGTTCCCGGCGTCGAGATCCCGGCCAGCACACTCGCCCTCGATGGTGGATGCCTCTACCTTTGTTCCGATGGTCTCACCGAGGCCGAGAACGAGACGGGCGAGGTGCTCGGCAGTGATGGCCTTCAACGGCTGGCCCTCCGATTCGCCGAGAAGCCGATCTCGGAGCGGATCGAAGCCATCACCGCCGCCGTGAGGGAGCTCGAGCTGCGCGACGACCTCACCTTGCTCGGCATCAGCGACGAAGCCGGTCGGAGTTCATGAGCGGCCCGATTCTCGAGCTGCGCTTCCCGGCCCAGGCCAAGGAGCTCCGCCGTATCCGCGCGGCCGTGAAGGAGAAATCCCTTTCGTGCGGTGCGGACGAGCGAACGGCCCATGACATCGTGACCGCCGTGGACGAGGCCTGCCAGAACATCATCCGCCACGCCTACAAGGGCGAGGCCGTGGGCGACATCGAGCTGACGCTGTCGAAAGAGGACGGGGGGTTGACCATCACTCTGGTCGACTGGGCGCCGCGCACGGATCCATCCAAGGTCCGTCCTCGTGACCTCGACGACGTCCGACCGGGCGGTCTCGGGACCCACCTGATGCGGGAGCTGATGGATTCCGTGGAGTTCCGGGAGCCGCCCCCAGGCTGCGGGAATCTGTTAAGAATGGTCAAGCAAATTCGCTGATGAGCACTGGGCTGACGAGCCACTGGAGTACCCGATGGAACATTCCATCCGAGAAGAAGGCGGCGCGCTGATCGTGTCGTTCAAAGGCGACGTCGATCTCGAGCAGTCGCCCAAAGCCCGCGAGGTGCTCCTGGACTGCGTCGAACGGGGCAGCAAGATTCTCGTGGATCTGTCCGGTGTGAGCTACATCGACAGCTCCGGTGTCGCGAGCCTGGTGGAAGCCTTCCAGGTCGCCAAGAAGCAGGGGAAGGGGTTCGCACTGGTTTCCGTGAATGTTTCGGCGCTGCGCGTGCTCCAGCTCGCGCGCCTGGACAAGGTCTTCACGATCCACGAGAGCCTGGCGGACGCTCTCTAGCATGGCCGCATCGGAGGGGTCCGAGCAGCGCGACTCAGCCCTGGTTCGGGCTGCCGAGCGCGTCGGCCAGAGCACGATCCGGGTGTTCGAATCGGCGGGGTTCGGGGCCTCCCTGATGGCAGAAGCCGTCTACTGGCTGGTCATGGGCCGCCGCAAGGGACAGGTCGTGCGACCCCAGCCGGTATTCGCCGAGATGGTGGAAGTCGGCATCCGGGCCATTCCCATCGTGACCCTGCTGTCGATGGCAATCGGCATCATGCTGGCGATCCAGGGCATCTACCAGCTGAAACGCTTCGGGGCCGAGCAGCAGGTCGTGTTCGGCGTAGCCTTCGGAATGACGCGCGAGTTCGCGCCGCTGATCACGGGCATCCTGGTGGCGGGTCGGTCGGGCTCGGCGTTGGCAGCCCGACTGGGAACCATGACCATCAACCAGGAAGTGGACGCCCTGCGCGTGATGGGTCTCAACCCGGTCCGCTTCCTGGTGGTGCCGAGCCTGATCGCCATGATGATCATGGTGCCGGCGCTCGTTCTCTGGGCCGACGTCGTCTCGCTGATCGGTGCCGGGCTCTACATCAGCACCGAACTGGGAATGACCATGACCGCCTACTTCCAGCAGACCCTCGAGCTGCTGGAGGTCGGCGACATCATGCACGGGATCGAAAAGAGTGTCATCTTCGCAGCCCTCGTCACCGTGATTAGCATCGTCGACGGTGCGTCCGTGAAGGGGGGCGCCGAGGGAGTGGGGCGTGTGACGACCAATGCCGTGGTGCATAGCATCACGGCCATCATCTTAACGGACATGCTCTTCGCCTTCGCGACGACCCGAGGCTGACCGATGGCATCCGCTGCGGAAATCCAGGAGCGACCGACCGTGATCGAGGTCAGCAACCTCGTGACCCACTACGGCGACCGCGAGATCCTGCACGGCATCAACATGACGATCCATGAAGGCGAGATCATGGTCATCATGGGTGGCAGCGGATCGGGAAAGACGACCCTGCTACGCCACCTCCTGGGTCTTGAAAAGGCGACCTCCGGCTCGATCAAGCTGCTCGGACACGAGCTCACGACCATGAGCGATGTCGAACTCTACGAGCTGGCCAAAAAAATGGGCGTGGCATTCCAGAGCGGTGCCTTGTTCAGCTCCATGACCGTGGGCGAGAACGTGATGCTTCCCCTGGTGGAGCACACGCGCCTCGATCGCGGGACCATGGAAATCATGATGCGCATGAAGCTCGAGATCATGAAGCTCGCGGGTTTCGAGGACTTGACGCCGGCAGAGCTGTCGGGCGGCATGATCAAACGCACTGCCTTCGCACGTGCCGTCATCATGGACCCGACCCTCCTGTTTGCCGACGAGCCCTCGGCCGGACTCGACCCGGTAGTGTCGCGCACCGTCGACGAGCTGATCCTCGACCTGCGCGATGCCATGCGAATGACCATCGTGGTCGTGACCCACGAGCTCGACAGCGCCTTCCGGATTGCCGACCGGATCACAGTGCTCGACAAGGGGAACATCCTCACGATCGGCACTGTCGACGAAGTCAAGAACAGCCCGAATGAGCGCATCCAGAATCTGTTGAACCGACGATTCGAAGAGGAAGAAATCGACCCGGACGAGTACCTCGCACGTCTCACCGGAAACGAGGTGAAAGACTGAGGGGATGAGAAACGACAAACGCAATTACGTGATGGTCGGATCGTTCGTGATCGCCATGTTGATCTTGTTGATCGTCTGGATCGCGATGGTCTCGGGACGAACGGGCGCGACAGACGACTACTACATCATCTACGACAATGTGATGGGCCTGAACACGGGCGTCGAGATCCTGTTCGAGGGCTACCGGGTCGGACACATCGAGGACATCTCCCCGATAACCGAGAACGGGCGCATCCGCTATCGCGTCGACGTGAGCGTGGAGCGGAACTGGCCGATCCCCGAGGACAGCAAGGCGGCGATCCGCGCTCCGACCCTGCTCTCGGCCGTCGTGCTCGACATCGACGGTGGCAGGTCCGACATCCTGTTGCCGCCTGGATCCGAGATCCCGGGGCAGGAAGCCGCGGACATGATGGGCGCCATGACCAACGTTGCCCAGACCGTGAACACCATCCTCGAAGACCAGTTCAAGCCGCTGATGAGCCAGATCTCGGACACCATGCCCACCGTGGTCGGCGACATCGAGGCGATCAGCGAGCAGCTCAGGGCGTCGGCCGAGCGGGTGAATACGCTACTCAGCAACGCCAACGTCGAGCGCATCTCGAACATCCTGGCAAACCTTGAGACCGCCACACACAACGCCGACTTGATCGTCAGCGACCTGACGGCGACCAAGCGCCATGTGGACAGCCTCATCTCCAACGTGAACAGGATGATGAAGGAAGACGATGGCGAGCTGAGCAAAGCCATCCAGTCTCTTCATTACACGCTCGACTCGGTGGCGCGCCGCATCGACTCGATTACCTCCAATCTGGAAACGACCATGCGGAACATGAACGAGTTCAGCGGACAGATTCGCGAGAATCCTGGCATTCTGGTTCGCGGCCGCTCGAGCGGGTCGGATCAATGAAGTCGGTCGTCGTGACGGCCGTCGTGACGGGTCTGAGTTTCACGGGCTGGATCGTCTTGCTGGGCATCGCTACCAGCGGGCTCAGCGGCTGCGCCAGCGGTCCGGCACCCCGGGACCACTTCTACCGTCTGGACGTACCGGCCCCGAGCGCGCGTGGCTCGGGAACCGTGCTCGCCGGCGGACTGCTGGTGGAACGACCGACCACGGATGCCCTGACCCGCGGCCGACCGCTGCTTCATCGCGGTTCCGAGAGCAGCGTCGAGGTGACGCCCTACAAATACCACCTCTGGATCGACACCCCGGACCTGCTGCTCCAGCGCGAGACGATCGACTACCTGCGCGCGGCCCGGGTGGCAACCGAAGTCACTTCGCGCCGGGTGGACATGGACGCGCGCTGGGTTCTCACCGCCCATATCTCGCGCATGGAGCACATGAAGAGTGGCGGTGATCGCGTCATCGTCGAGATCGAGATGCGCGTGAGCTCTGTGGGCGACCGCCGAGCCCGGGTCAACAAGACCTACCGTGCCGAGCAGGCCGTGAGTGGTTCGGGCGTCGAGGCTGCGGCCCGCGCCTTCGGCAGCGCCGTCGGCAACATCCTCAGCCAGCTGGTGAAGGACCTGGAAGCCTCGGGGTGAGTTTTCGGCTCGTGTACGCCGGCGGACGCGCCGCGCTCGTCTGCGGTGATCCGCTCATCGATGTCGCGCAGCGCTCCAACCATCGGTTCGCTGCGAATCCCAAGAACGCCCTTCAGAATTGGGCCACGACGGCGGAGATGATCTTCCCAGTCGCAGAGCGGGTGTCGTTTCTGTCGCGTTTGCCCAGCCTGCAGCCCGGCGATTTGATCTTCACCGGGACGCTGGCGGCCGGCGACGTGGTCACCACCGAGATCGAACGCCTCGGTAGCCTGATCAATCGCTGCCCAGAAACCTGAACCGTCCCGCATGACGATCTACCTGCTACGACACGGCGAAACCCGGGGGAATGCAGAGCGCATCGTGCAGCTTCCCGACGTTCCGCTCTCCGACCGCGGACGCGAGCAGGCCTGCAAGCTGGGGGCGCGCCTGGCGAAGCTGCCGGGCACTGGCATCGCGCACGTGCTGGCCAGCGATCTCACCCGCGCACGTGAAACCGCCGAGTTCGTGCGCAAAGCAACGGGTGCGCCGCTCGAACTCGATCCGCTGCTGCACGAACGAAACCTGGGCGACGTGCGCGGAACGCCCTACGCGGAGCTCGACGTCGACCTGTTCAGTCCCGACTACGCGCCTCCCGGCGGCGAGACCTGGGAGATCTTTCACGCCCGGGTGGATCGGGCCTGGCAACGCATCCTCGAAGTGGCCGTCGCCACCCGAGGTCATCTCGCCGTGGTCAGCCACGGGCTCGTCTGCCTGTCCCTGGCGCGGCGCCACCTGTCTCTTCCATCCGACGCGACGCCCGAAGCCGGCTTCGGCAACACCTCAGTGACCGAGATCCAGATCGAGCCACCCTATGTCGTGACGCTCTTCAATTGCACGGCCCATCTCGAAGCCGACGTTCGCAACGATGGAAGAGTGGGCGCGACGGATGGGGAGGCGGGCGCAAAGGGCGGGCCGGTCTGACGGGAGCGGTCAGTACTGGGGCCCGATGAACTCCAGGTCCCGGTAGCCCTCGAGGTGGGCGGGCGTAACCACATAGTCGCCTTGGACGGCAGAGCGCAGGATCGGTCCGGAGATCGACGTGTCACCCAGGGTCCAGATCCAGGCGAGCCCGCTGATGACGGTCCCTCCGACCGCATAGCCCACCTTGAGGGGTACATAGACGATCGTGCAGAGAGCCGCGCCGACGCCGGTGACGGCCGAGTAGGCAATGCTCTCGTCGGACTGCTGGGCGCTGGCCGATTGCGCCGCCGCGCTCGTCAGAACGGCGACTGCCACGAGGATCCAAACCGCGCCAGGCTTTCGGGACGCATGAGATCTCTGAAACGCCGACACGGCACTAGGTTAGAGGAATTGTTGCCGCTCCGAAGAACTCCCTGGCAATGAAAATAATTGAATGTACAATAAATTTATATGTCCTCGGACCAGAACACGAATTCGAACCGACGCGGTCCCGGTCGACCGGTCGGAAGCAGCGGCACCAAGCGCCGAGCTGCGCTGCTCGACGCCGCCCAGCAGATCCTGGCCGAGAAGGGGCTGCCCCGGGTGACGGTCCGCGAGGTCGCGGAGCGAGCCGGCGTAAAGCCCGCCTTGGTCAACTACTACTTCGGCTCCAAGGATGACCTGCTGCGCGCGGTCGCGGACCGGATCTCGGCCGAGCTGCTCGACCGCATCAGGGCCGTGGTGAGCCAGGCGGGCAGCGCCGAGGAACAGCTGGCCAACATGGTGCGCGCCGCCGTGGCCGTGATCGGCGCAGATCGTTATGCACCGCGGCTGATCGCCGAGCAGGTGCTGTTTGGCGAGGACGAGGTGATCGACGACTTCGTTACCAACTTTGCCAGCAAGAACCTCGAAAATTTCGCCCAGGTCCTGCAAGAAGGACAGCGCTTGGGCGTCTTTCGCGAGGTGAATCCCATGTTCCTGATCCCGGCTCTATTCGGAAGCAGCCTCTTCTTCTTCCTGGCGGAGCCGATCCTGAAACGCCTCTACGGCATTCCCGGGATCACGCCGGAGCTTGCCCAGCAGTTCGCCGAACATCAGGTCGAGCTTCTGCTGAACGGAATCCTGAAATCGCCCGCCGACGGGAGCACGACGTGAGAGACCGGATCGAAGCACTCTTCAAGGTCTGGGGACGCTTCGCCTACCGACGCGCCTGGCTAGTGATTCCCGTGATGCTGGCGTTGTCCGGGGTGGTGTTGACGCAGGCGTCCAAGATCCGCATCGACACCTCCACCGAGGGCTTCTTCCACGAGGACGATCCGATCCGGATCGCCTATGACGATTTCCGCGAGAAGTTCGGCCGCGACACCCTCGTTGTGCTGGCCATCGAGCCACCCAAAGTGTTCGATCTCGAGTTCCTGAAGAAGCTGCGCTCTCTACACGAGGACCTCGAGAACCAGGTGCCGTACGTGGTCGAGGTCCGAAGCCTGATCAACGCGCGCGAAACCCGCGGAGATGAGGACCAGCTGATCGTCGGCGACCTGATGGA
>SMVB01412263.1_pt1 | contig 10380 bp, 10 predicted proteins | sample 2456461 | NCBI WGS metagenome assembly SMVB01 (sample SAMN11095934, study PRJNA526329) | marine sediment metagenome | biome: Marine sediment; feature: Surficial sediment; material: Deep marine sediment; isolation source: Hadal surficial sediment | place: Pacific Ocean | collected 2014-05 | depth...
GATGTCATTGTCAACCGTATCCGCATTAAGCCAGGTGGCGTCGCGCACGCGCAGTGTTTTCCTGCCGTCCGCATCGAAAATGGCCCAATAGGTGGCGGGCTCTTGGGCCAAAACAAAAGGCAGTTTTTCCTTTTCGGATGCGGTTTCATTGACAAAACGCTGGCCTTTCAAATTGATCCATACTGCTTGATCATTGCTCGTCACTAAGGCGCGCTGGTTTTGGGGATCGCGCGGATCCGGAATGCCGTTGGTAAAGGTGACGTGACGATCGAGATGAGTGAGCGCGGCGCCGGCAGATTGTGCAAGGTCAAAGCCCGCCCCCAACGCGAAATAACCGGACCCCACAAGCAAACGCTCGGGCTGAGGCACATCGTCCGGCCAAGTCGCCCGGACTTTATCCAGATTGCTTTGAAATCCGCCCGTGGCGATAAGTACGGCGGGAGCGCGTAACTCCCGTGTTTCGGAAGTTCGCGTATTTTGAACAACCACCCCTACGACACCGGAATCGTCCACGATCAGATCGATCGCCTTGGTATTTACAGCCAAACCCACATTGGGATGCCGAAGCGCCTCGCGCAGCATGGGCACAATCGCGTGAACCGCTTTGCCTTGGGTAAAATGAAATCTAGGTACGGAGTGTTCCGGTGTCGGAATAATGACTTTGAACTCAACTCCAAGATCTACAAGAAAATCATGAACTTGCTCGCGCGAATCCTCCACATAGGCCCGGGTCCAAGCCGGATCGTTCGTTTCGCCCCAACGCATCAAATCCGCGAACGCCAGGTCCGGTGAATCTTCAATGCCTTTGGATTCCTGCAACGGCGTGCCGACCAAGGCAAAACCGCCAGCCAATACCGCGTGACCGCCGGCGACCGAGTTGGCTTCCACCACAAGCACACGGGCACCGCCGCGCGCCAATTCAAGTGTCGCGGCCAAGCCGGCAATACCGCCGCCAACCACGATGACATCGGCGTCACTTTCCGCTTGCGGCGCCTCACAGGCAACCAACAAAAACGCCGATGACAAACATAATATGGCGAAAGCGAGATTTTTCATGGGCGCGACCCTCGGTAAAACAAGCGGGCTCATCTGACAGAAAAATGCGTTATTCAGCAGCAGAGGCAATGCGCGGTTTGGATGCCGGTTTGAAACCCAAGGGCAGGCCCGCATCGGGCGTAAATCCATAGAGCTCCTCACCGGGCAAGGCTTGCTCGACGATCTTGCGAACCTGCAACAGTTTTTCAATATCGATGCCGGTTTTCAAACCCATGGCCTCGAGCATAAAGACGAGATCTTCCGTCACAATGTTGCCGCTGGCACCCGGCGCAAACGGACAGCCCCCAATGCCGCCCAAAGAACTGTCTATAGTGGTTATGCCTTCTTCCAGAGCCGCCAAAACATTGGCAAAGCCAAGTCCGCGCGTATTGTGTAAATGAATGCTGGTGCAGGCCTCGTCACCCACGGCGGCCCGCACCGCGCGCACGAGCTCTCTTACCTGAGTCGGATTGGCATAGCCCGACGTGTCCGACAAGCCGACTTCGTCACATCCCGCTTCCATAAGCCTTACGCCAAGCTCAACCACTTTACTTTGCGGCACGTCGCCTTCGATCGTGCAGCCAAAGGCGGTCGACAATCCGCCTTCAAGCTTGGGTCGTTTGTCCGGCGGCAGATCGTTTAACAGATCGACGATGCGCCTCACCTCGTCGATCATTTGTTCATGGGTGCGATTGACGTTTCTCAAGTTGTGCGTCTCGCTTGTGGAAAGCGGTATGGTGATCTTATGGACACCCGCCTTCACCGCATTTTCTGCACCTTTGAAATTGGGCACCAAAACCGCCACCGTGAGACCTTCGATGGTTAAAGCGTGGGCGACGATCTCGGCTGTATCGGCCATTTGCGGTAAAACTTTGGGCGGCACAAAGGAGCCCACTTCAATCTCCGGCACACCGGTTGCAGCCTCGGCCGAAATCCACGCCTTCTTTGCCTCGGTCGGCATGATGGATTTGATGCTTTGCAGTCCGTCTCGCGGACCCACTTCACTGACTTCAATATCAATACCGCGCATTGCCCTTTTTCGCCTTCACGTATAGATTCGAGCCGATTTTTCGCTCATTTGAGCATTCCTCATCGCTCTTTATCCATAGCATATCACAAAAATCACTGCGAATGGGGAGCGACCGGTAGACGCTTTATGCGAGGAAAGCAAACCGCATGGCCAGCACTTCCAATCTTCCTTTAGACGGTATCAAGGTTATCGAATTCACACATATGGTGATGGGCCCGACGGTCGGCGTCATCTTCGCGGATCTGGGCGCGGATGTGATTAAAGTCGAACCGATCAAGGGCGACGCCACACGCAAGCTTAAAGGATCCGGCGCCGGCTACTTTTCCATGTATAACCGGAATAAGAAAAGCATCTGCCTCAATCTCAAGGATCCAGACGGCAACAAAATCGCGAAAGAATTATGCAATCGAATGGATGTGGTGATCGAAAATTTCCGGCCGGGCACGATCGAACGATTGGGATTGGGCTATGCGGATTTGTCAAAGGACAATCCAAGGCTGATCTTCTGTCATGCCAAAGGCTTTTTGAACGGGCCATACGAGAACCGCACGGCACTCGATGAAGTGGCGCAAATGATGGGCGGCCTGGCTTACATGACCGGGCCACCCGGGCGGCCGTTGCGCGCCGGTGCCTCGGTGATCGATGTGACCGGCGGTATGTTCGGCTGCATCGCCGTTATGGCCGCGCTCGAACAACGCCACCGCACCGGCAAAGGGCAAGAGATCACCACATCATTGTTCGAAACAACCGCCTTCCTGGTCGGTCAACACATGGCTCAATACGCGGTGACCGGCACGCCTGCGCCACCCATGCCGGCGCGCGTTTCCGCGTGGGCGATTTACGACGTGTTCGAGACCGGCGATGATAGTCAAATATTCGTCGGTGTGGTCAGCGACGGGCAGTGGACAAATTTCTGCGAGGCCTTTGAATTGACGGAATTTTCATCCGATCGCAGCCTTGACGAAAACAATGCCCGCGTGGCCGAGCGCGATCGCATTTTGCCGGTCATCCGCGATTTGTTTAAGCAATATGACAAGCAGACCTTGATGGCCAAACTCGAGGAAATGGGCATGCCGTTCGCGCCCATATCAAAACCGGAGGAACTGTTCGATGATCCGCACTTAGCGGCGGGCGGTGGGCTGATTCCCGTGACTATTCCCAATAATGGGAAAAAAACAAAACTTCCCGCCTTGCCCATCGAGATGGACGGCCGTCGGTTTGGCACACGCATTGATCTGCCGCAACCCGGCGAACACGGACGTGACATACTTAAAGATATGGGGTATACGGACGATCAGATTGATGGATTGATGGCCGATGGTGTTGTGGGCTGCGAACGCCCAAACGCCGTGATATCCGTTGAGTAAAGTGCCGGCAATGCGGGTCACGAGTTAGGCACAGCATAAATCCACGGACGGCGCTCCCTGTCCTGTTTTTGGAACGCATCAATCTCCGCTTTGTGTTGCAGTGTCAGGCCGATCATGTCGAGACCGTTCAACAACATGTCGCGCGGGCCGGGATCGATGTCAAACGCATATGTGTCGCCATTGGGTGCCGTAACGAGACCTTGGTGAAGATCGATATGAATGAGGCGGGAGGGTGGATCCTGTTCCACTTGCTGTTCCACTTGGGTCGCAAGTTCGGAAACAATGTCGTCGGACAACACGATCGGCAACAGGCCGTTGCGAATACAATTATTGTAAAAGATCGCCCCGAAACTGGGTGCGATGACGGAGCGAATGCCAAACTCCTTTAACGCCCAGACCGCGTGTTCACGCGATGACCCGCAGCCGAAATTGACACCCGCTAAAAGAATGCTGGCTCCCTGATATTGCGGCTTGTTCAGCACGAAATCGGGATTGGGTTCGCGGCTGTCTTGCGCCACATAGCGCCAGCCGGCGAATAAGCCTTCGCCAAATCCTTCCTTCGATACGCGCTTCAGTTCGCGCGACGGAATGATCGCGTCCGTATCCACGTTGATGCGCAGCAAAGGCGCGGCGATCCCATCATGTTCGATGAATTTTTCCATGAGCCTATTGAAGATACTCTCTGGGATCCGCTATCCGCCCGGCAATGGCCGAGGCTGCGACCGTAGCGGGACTTGCCAGGTGAGATCGTGTTTCCGGCCCCTGACGGCTTTCGAAATTGCGGTTGGTGCTGGTGATCACCCTCTCCTGATAGCCAAAGCTTTCACCGCCGGCGAAAAAACACATGGAGCATCCGGATTCACGCCATTCAAAGCCGGCTTGCTCGAAGACCCGATCCAACCCTTCCGCTTCCGCCGCTTGCTTCACCTGGGTCGATCCGGGCACGCAAATGGCCTTGATACCTTCAGTCACTTTGCGCCCTTTCAAAATACCCGCGGCAATACGCAGATCCGAAAGTCGGCTATTGGTACACGAACCGATAAAGGCTGCATCGATCTTGAGGTCGGTCATGGCCGTGCCGGGCTTCAGATCCATATAGTCGAGGGCACGCACCATAGACTTGCGGGTATTCTGATCTTTAGCTTTCGACGGGTTGGGCACTTGACCGGTAATGGGGATCGCATGTTGCGGGCTATTGCCCCAGGTGACCATTGGATCGATATCGGCCGTATCAATCACGATCTCATTGTCAAATACCGCATCGTGATCCGATGTCAGGCCCTGCCAATAGGCAACGGCCTGATCCCAGGCCTGTCCGGTGGGCGCAAAGGGCCGCCCTTTCACATAGTCGATCGTTTTGTCATCGGGTGCGATGATGGCGGTAAAGGCGGAAAACTCCACGGCCATATTACAAAGGGTCAATCGCGCTTCGATGGACAAATCGCCAATCGCCTTTCCGGCAAACTCAATGGCATAGCCCGCCGCACCGGTCGCGGAATATGTGCCGATGAGATGCAGAATCATGTCCTTTGAATAGACGCCGCGCGACAGGCCGCCGTCAAACCGCACGCGCATGATTTTGGGCCGGCTGACGCGCAGGGTTTTAGTGACCAAGGCATGCTCGGCTTCGGTCGAACCGATGCCCCAAGCCAGTGCACCCAGTCCACCCAAAGTGCAGGTATGGCTGTCCGGACATACCAACGTCACGCCGGGCAGTGCAATACCTTGTTCGGGCGACACCACATGGACGATACCTTGGCGCGGGTCGTTCAAGTCGAACAGTTGGATTCCCGCATGGATCGCCGACTGCCGCATGGCTTGAATAAAGTGCTTGCCCGACGGCATGAGAGTTTCGTCATTGCGACCCGGAAACGTATCGACAATATGGTCCATTGTGGCAAACACATGCTCCGGATTGCGGATCCGGCGGCCCTCGACCTCGATACTTTTGAGCGAAATCGTACCCATCCGTTCATGAAGAAATATGCGGTCAATATAAATCAAGTCGGTGCCGTCCTCGAGGGAGGCAACCACATGCTGATTCCACAATTTTTCAAACAATGTTTTTGGCACAGTTTTCGTCCGTAAGATGCGGCCGGTATGGGTGGTAGCAACGCCGGTTCAACACCACGCCGGGCAAAAATTCAAGATTGGCAGGCCACCCAACCAACCCCCTCTCGCCCAGCGGATAACCACCTTCACAAAGCGCCGCAACCCCTTTCTCATGTGATCTAATCGCTCTCGGTGACAAAGACAAGATTGTCATCTCGCTTAGGCGGCAAAGCGTTTACCTCATATGACATGCGCAGCCAAAGGAAAAATCGAAAATGACCGATCTCCATACAGAAATTGATGCCATTTTGAAGAAGACCGAAGAATGCTGGAACTCCCAGAACTGGCATCACATGATTGAGCTGTGGGACGAGGATGATCCCGAACCCATCTACGTTGCCGAAGAGCTTTACCAACCGATGATCGGGTGGGACATTATCAGGCCCTATTTTCGCCCACCCGGTAAAGGGTTGGAGGCATTTCGCTGGGGCTATTCGAATCTTTTCGTCAAACAACTGGCCCCGGATATTGCTTTGGCTTTGTTCAGCCATTGGTTCGAACTTAAGCTTGCCCACGGGCAAACACAGCCGCGTGCCGGCTTCGATCGAGTGCTTGCGCTTTACAGAAAAAAATCCGACGGTTGGAAACAAATCATGTATGCGCAATGTCCGTTGGGACCCGATACCTATGTGCGGGCTTTATGCGAAAAGATCGTAAAGCCCGACTTTCCGGAATTTGCCGAACGGGCCAAGCTGCTGAGAAAAGCCGTTAACGACCCTGCGACTGAAGACAAATAGACCTGTCATGAAAGCCCTTGGGACCCAAAGCGGGAAGCCGCCTGGCGCGGGGCACTTGCTTGCTCATGGCGGGGCCTCCCTCCGATCCTAGCGACTCCGCGCCCCTCGTTAAGATTGCGTTTACCACCACAACCCGCTTGAGACCCGGGCCCCCATCCTTCACAGGACATTAATCATCACCGCGCTAATCTCTCCTAGAGCGCATTCAGGAAAAGTGGGGGCCGGTTTTCCGTCCGAATGCGCGACCAAACAAAGACTTAGAGCGTTTTCGCGATTCTGTTAAATTCGAAAACGCTCTAGTATGACGGGTTTTCAGTATGTTCGACAAACAAAAGCCCATTCGGGAAAGACAAAAGGTCCGCTCTCTCTTGAAACTCAAAGAAGCCGAGCCCATTGAGGGATATTTCTTCTGCATGCCAAGCGAACGAGTGAATGACCTGCTCAATGACGAACGAGCATTTTTTCCATTCGAAAGTGTTAGTGGTGAACTTTATGTGGTCGCGAAATCTTCGGTCGAAATGGCCATACCGAAGGACCAGTCAGGCGACACAAATGTTACGAACGACCCCTATATGATATTACGCATATCGCCCGACGCGACACTGGAAGAGATCAAACAGGCTTATCGCCAGCGAATGCAGGAATATCACCCCGACCGTTTCTCCCAGGTGGAACTTCCCGAAGAGCTCAGAATCATGGCCAATGACATGGCATCCCGCATTACCACCTCTTATAAGCGGCTATCAGAGAAGATGGCTCAAAAGGAAGCTGTCTGAAGTTTGCCGGCCCGTGACCGTAAAGATTAATGCGCGTCCAGAAAATTCAGAACAATATCGGCAAATTTCTTCTTAAGCTCTTTCCCGGCAATCACGTGGGCGGAGTCTTCCAACAGAATGCCTTGGGCGCCCGGTATCCCTTGTTCGATGACTTTAGTAATGCGCGGTCCAGTCACCTGATCGAGGCCCGCATGCATAATCAATGACGGAACCTTGATGTGGTCTAGTCGCCCTAGACTGTCATGGGTGAGGCAGGCATCGACAAGCCGAGAATGCGCCTCATAGCGGCCATTGAGATCCCCCCAAACACCGTCTTCGCCCAACAGCCGGTCGATATTTTTGATGTAATATTCGGGTTCGAACGACATCACCGTCACCAATCTTTGAAAGGCTAAGAAACCCATGTCGCGATGCACGCTACGCATAAGTTCCAATTGGTCACCGAGAAACCGGTCCATTTTAGCCCAGCAACCCGTATTGATCATCGACCGCGCCAAATCGGGCCGGTTGATGGCGATCTCCTGAGCAATACACGCCCCGATGCCCACCAAGCCGATCAAGTGTACGTTTTTGAGGCCGAGATGATCGAGCAATTCTGATGCATCGTCCGCATAAAGACGTGTGGTCGGATCGAGGTTGAGGTCATCATCCGAGTTGCCAATGCCACGATGATCGAAAATGATGACTTGATAACGATCCGTTAACCCCCACGGCATGTGCCGCTCGCCGCCATGGCAAAACGTGCCCCAACCGGTCATCAATAAGACCGGATCCCCCTGACCATGAGTTTCAAAATACATATTATGATTGTTGATTCGCGCAACGGGCATTCCTCTTGATCCCTATTACTTTCAAAATAGCTCTGTCTAGAGCGCATTCAGGAAAAGTGGACACCGGTTTTCCGTCCGAATGCGCGACAAAACAAAGACTTAGAGTACGTTAGCGATTCCAAATAAAGTGAATGCGCTCTAACGGACGTCGGAAGCTTGCCGATTAACTTTCACCGATGCTCATGATCTTCAGCGTATTGGTCGTTCCCGGTCGACCGAAAGGGATACCCGCCGTCACAATCACCAGATCGCCTTCCTTGAGACCAGCCTCCTGCCGTGAAATGCTATCGGCACGCCCGACCATTTCCTGGAAGCTCGTGATATCGTCCGTAACGACGCTGTGCAAACCCCAAACAAGCGACAATTGCCGGGCCGTTTTCAGGTTGGGTGTAAGGCCCAGTACCTTACAATGGGGCCGCTCCCGTGAGACGCGGATCGCCGTGGAGCCGCTGTTTGTAAAGGCCAGAATGGCCTGACAATCGAGCAGCTGGGCGATATCTCGTGCCGAGTGGCTAATGGCATCCGCGAGCGTGGTTTCGGTCCGTTGCGAACGATCGAATAATCCAGACCAATGGCCCGGATCGTCTTCTACAGCTCCTATGAGTCGATCCATAATGGCCACTGCCGTTTGAGGATGCCGCCCCACGGCAGATTCAGCGCTCAGCATGACGGCATCCGCTCCTTGATAAACGGCTGTTGCCACATCCGATGCTTCCGCTCGGGTTGGTGCCGGTGCCGCAATCATTGATTCGAGCATCTGAGTTGCCACAATGACAGGCTTGCCGGCGTCACGACATCTCTTGATGATACGCCGCTGGGCGATAGGCACCTGCTCGAGAGAAAGTTCCACGCCCAGATCCCCGCGAGCCACCATGATGACATCGGCCAGATCGATAATCTCATCCAAATTATCCAGCGCCGCGGGCTTCTCGATCTTAGCGAGGATGGCCGCACGCCCGTCAATCAACGCCTGCGCCTCACGGATATCTTCGGCCCGTTGCACAAAACTCAAGGCGACATAATCGACCTCCGACTCAAGGGCAAAAGCAAGGTCAGTGCGATCCTTGTCCGTAATCGACGAAATGGGCAGGCTGCGCCCCGGTATATTGATGCCTTTTCTATCGCCAAGCGTACCGCCGATATCGACTTTGGCTGTTACCTTGTTCTTGGACGTTGCTACTATGGTGAGCTGCAAGCGACCATCGTCCAATCTCAACACGTCGTTTGGTTGCACCACATCAAGCAATTCGGGATGCGGTATGGGTATGGTGTTGGCCGAGTGCGACCTGTCGGACACCTCCAATTCGACAATTTGACCCACATCGAGGTTCACTTCACCGTCGGGAAATTGGCCGACACGAATCTTGGGCCCTTGCAGATCGGCAATGATCGGGATCGGCCGGCCGACATCGGCCTCGATGCTGCGGACATTTTCTATGCGGCGTTTGTGCTCAGAATGCTCGCCGTGACTAAAATTAATGCGAAACGCATCCGCCCCTGCGTCGAACAGCGACTTAATGCGCTCCAGCGGATCGCTTGCCGGGCCTAGCGTGGCGACAATCTTGCAATTTCGTGGTCGGATAGGGGTCATGGGACAATCCGGTATGGGCCGATGCTATACCACACCAAATGACATCGTGTTGCAAGGAGCAGCAGCGACAAATCCCCAATCAAGCACAATGCCGCTAAATCAAATTGGCGCCCACAATGATCCACAGGCCAAGCAGACAGACATTGCCGATCGCAAAAGCCGCAAGCCGATGCGTCACATTATTATAGGTGAGGTGAATGATTGCATGGACACTACGTGCCGCCACATAGAGCCAAGCGAGTAGGGACAAGGCCGGGGTCACCAGACCAACGGCAATGCACAACACCGTGACCGCGTAAAAAAGAACCGGCATCTGAAACATATTGGCAAAATGCCGCGTCGCTTTCTCGACGTAATCAGGTGCATTACCTTGAAACAGTCCATAATACGATATTTTAACGGCTTGTGTTCGAATCGAATGCACCCGCGATAAGAACATGATGGTCATGACAACGAATGTAACGGCGACCATGGCTAAAAGCTGCGCTACCATATTATTTGTCCTCCTAAGGTTGGGCGGCTTGCGACGGTGAGATAGCCGTCAAGAACTTACCAATTGACTTAAGGTCCTCCTATTTTGCTTAAGAGTGACCACAAAAATGCTTCGGTAAGCGAATTGCCGGAAGGCATAAAGGCCGTTGCCGAGATCTTCGGTTGCCTCGTAAGGAACATCGGCTGGTATGTGTTGTGCGTGAGCCCAATTGGGGCTGATGATTAAAATCGATAGGCAAAACAACGGTAGAAGACGTTTGTCGGCATTGGATTTGGTCATTTATATTCCCCAAAGTTGTCCTCGGGTCTTTCCGGTTTTGATGGAATCAAAACCGGACCCTAGTCAACGACCATCAATATATCCGACAATATGGAAAAAATCGTATCGATCTGTTGCTTTTCGATAATGA
>SMVB01199047.1_pt1 | contig 10379 bp, 9 predicted proteins | sample 2456461 | NCBI WGS metagenome assembly SMVB01 (sample SAMN11095934, study PRJNA526329) | marine sediment metagenome | biome: Marine sediment; feature: Surficial sediment; material: Deep marine sediment; isolation source: Hadal surficial sediment | place: Pacific Ocean | collected 2014-05 | depth 0-1...
AACAGGTTGTGGTCGCGGGTCTAGGCGACCCAGTTACCATCGGGCGAGAAGCGCGGGTTATTTTCCGTCGCCGGCGTTGCGGTCAACCGTCGGAAGCGTTCCGTCTCGACGTCGTAGTGGTACACATCGCCGTCGCGCTGGAACGCGAAACCGGTCAGGTCGCCGGTCGACGCCGCTGCCTGGTCGGCGGTGCCCAACGCATCCGAGTGTGACCTCGGCGTTCCTACGGAGACGGGCGCCGGGTGTCTCGGCGTTCTACGGAGCCGCGCGCCCCTGTATAGACTGAGGCCATGTTCCAGCGCCAGACTACCGGATCCGTCGTGTGCCCGAGCTGCGGTCGCCTTGTCGGCGTCCAGGACCCGGAGTGCTTCACCTGTGGCCGTCGCAATCCGGGGTTGTGGGGCTTCGCGCCGCTGCTGCGAAAGGTCGGTCTGGACTTCGGCTTCACCCAGCTTGTCTTCACGGCGTGCGTTGCCATGTACGCCGTCTCGCTGCTGAGCGATTGGCAGAACATCGGCGGGTTCCTGGGGCCGAGCCCGCAATCGACCTTCTTGTTTGGTGGCAGCGGTGCCTGGCCGATCTTTGGCTGGGGTCGCTGGTGGACCGTCTTGAGCGCCGCGTGGCTGCATGGCAACTTGCTCCATATCGGCATGAACATGATGTGGCTGCGCCAGATCATGCCGGTCGTGCAGGAGTACTACGGCGTTGGGCGGCTGATCATCATCTACACGGTCGCTTCCGCCTCGGGGTTTGCGCTGACCTCGCTGATGTTCCTACCGGACATTCCGATGGGGCCGTTTCGAGGTGCCGAGTTCACCGTTGGCGCCTCCGCGCCTCTATTCGGCCTCTTCGGTGCCCTGATGGTCTACAGCAAGCGGACCGGTCAGACGGCGCTGGGGCAGGAGATCTGGCGTTGGGTGATGATCTTTCTCGTCATCGGCTTGATCGTGCCGATCATCGACAATTGGGCCCACCTGGGCGGCTACGCGGGCGGCTGGCTGGCGGCGCGCGTCATGGATCCACTCAAGGACGAGAGCCCGACCCACATGCTGATCGGACTGGTATGCCTTCTGCTGAGCGCGGCGTCGATCGTCGCCTCGGTCGTGCTCGGCATCCCGCTTTTTCAGCAAGGTTGATTCCAGATGTCGTCCGACGAGATGGGATCATCGCGATCGGGCCGGCGCGCCCCTTGTCCTCACACGCCCTTGCGCCCGCTCGCTTCGCAACCCGTTGAGATATCCGGGCTAGCCGTTTCCTAGCTTGATGATTCGTTCTTCGATGGTCAGGTCAGCCGGCTGCGGCTCGCCAAGAAGCTTGGTTTCGATCTCGCTCAGCGCCCGGCGGGCCAGACGCTCCTGTGGGCTGTGGACATTGCTCGAGCGCTCGTCGGCCGCGAAGATCCGCGCTTCGATCTCCGTGAGCGCCTTCTGGGAGCGAATCTCCTGGCGTCGGTGGTCTCGCCATACCTTGCGGGCGGCGCGCAGGGGGAAGACCAGAATGATCAGGAGAATCCAGACGACCGCACCCATGAAGATCGCCCAGCGATCGCCGCCGTAGGCGCGATCGGTGACGATCTCCGAGATCGCCCGGTAGGCGTCGCCGGTGATCCGCCATACCGCGATGCCGCCCATCCCCATCCCGTAGGCGTAGATCGCCAGAAGGATCGATACCCAGATAAGGATCGAGACGAGCAGCAGCATGCCGCGCCGCTCGCCGAGCTGCTCGAGATACTTTTCAAACATGCGGAACAAGGCGCGACTCTCGGGTCCAGGGCGGAGGCACCGCACCATCTTACTCCCGTCCGATGTTCGACGATGTGAGAACATCGCTGTGCTCCCCCTCCTTGACCTCGCCCGCGATTCCCTCCGCAGGCGTACGACAGTTTGTGGGGCGGAGCACTAGCGTTGCGGCGCCGACGGTCCGATCACGCCTGACCTGGGAAGATGCGCGTTCCCCGAATAGAATTACGAGCAGCTAGGATTCACTTCCCACTGTTCACTGCCATGATCGTTCGTCCATCCAGCCGAATGCCAATCGTCGTGGCCGCCACGGTGGCGTTGCTGTTGATCAGCGTCCTCGCGAGCGGGCAGCAGGGGCCCACGAGCATCGAGCTCACGCAGCGCTATCAGACCGACGGCGCCGCCGCCGGCGATACGTTCCGAATGGCGGTGGAGGTTCGTCTGGACGAGGGATATCACGTCAATTCGGAAGCGCCGACAGATCCCTACCTGATTCCTACGAGCCTGATCCTGGACCCGCCGCAGGGCATCGACGTACAAAAGCTGGCCTTTCCCGAGGCTTCCATACTCTTGCAGGCGGGCATCGAGCTGGTCGTCTTCGACGAGGAGTTCGTCATCGGCGTCGAGTTGGCCGTTGCCGACGATGTCGAGCCCGGCGAGCATGTCATAGCGGCGGTGCTGCGCTATCAGTCGTGCGATGAGAACGTCTGTTACGCGCCGACCCAAGAGCCGTTCGAGTTTGTCGTCCGCGTGTTGGCTTCGTCGAGCCAGCCCGAGCCTGCAGACGCCGGGCTGTTTGACGGCATGGTTTTCGATACCGAGCCGGTCGAGCCGGATCCGGACGACTTCTGGTTCGGTGATCCCGACGGAGCGGGCGATGCCCGCGATGCCGATGTCACGGCGGACGACGCCGGGGTCGTCGCACGGCTCGACGACTTCGAGATCGCCGGCACGACCGGCGGGTTTCTTCCCGTCGCCGATTTCCTGGAGTTTATCGACGACGCCGAATCGGGGCGCGGCAAGGAGGGCTTTTTCGCCGGCCGCGGCCCCCTCGCGATCGTCGTCTTGACGCTCATCGGCGGCCTGGCGCTCAACCTCACGCCGTGCGTGCTACCGATGGTCCCGATCAACCTGGCGATCATCGGCGCCGGGGCGCAGGCGGGGTCGCGGGCCCGTGGTTTTGCCCTCGGCAGCGTCTACGGGCTGGCGATGGCCGCCGTGTACGGGATTCTCGGCCTGGTGGTGATCCTCACCGCGGGCACGTTCGGGACGATCAACGCGTCGCCGTGGTTCAACCTCGGCATCGCGGTGCTCTTCGTCGTTCTGGCGCTGGCGATGTTCGACAAGATCGTCATCGACTTCTCGCGGCTGCAGTCGAAGTTCAACTTCGGCGGCTCCAGCAAGGGCTCGTTCTTCGTCGCCTTCGGCATGGGGGCGGTGGCGGCGTTGCTGGCCGGAGCGTGCGTCGCGCCGGTGGTCATCCAGGTGATCGTTTTCTCGAGCAATCTGTATGCGACCGGCACGACCCAGGCGCTCGTCCTGCCGTTCGTTCTCGGGCTCGGCATGGCGTTGCCGTGGCCGATCGCCGGAGGCGGGCTGTCGGTCATGCCCAAGCCGGGACCGTGGATGAACAAGGTCAAGCACGTGTTCGGCGTGTTCATCCTGGCGACCGCGGCGTACTACTCGTTCCTGTCGTACGAGCTGTTCAGCCAGTACTGGGTCGATGCCGACGAGGTGGCCGACAGCGCGCAGGAACTGCTCGAGGAAGGCTGGCACGCTTCGCTGGCGGCCGGGCTCGAGGAAGCCCTCGCCGAGGACAAGCTGGTGCTGGTGGACATGTGGGCGACCTGGTGCAAGAACTGCCTGGTGATGGACCAGACGACGCTCAAGGACGCCGGCGTCGAGGCGCGCCTCGAGGACTACGTGAAGGTCAAGTACCACACCGAGGATCTCAATGCCTCGCCGATGCGCGAGGTCGCCAGGCGATTCGGGGCGATCGGCCTGCCAGCCTACGCCATCCTGCGGCCGGCGCCTCGGGAGCGCTGACTCACTCCCACTCGATCGTGCCCGGTGGTTTCGAGGTCAGGTCGAGCGCCAGCGCCGTGACCCCGTCGAGCGCCAGGATGTCGCGACGCAAATCGGCGATCATCGCGGTGGGGAGCTCGACCGGGCGTGCCGTCATCGCCCGTTGTGACGCTACCGGGCGGACGACGATCATCTCTCCCTCCGGACCGTCGCCGGCGTACTCGAGGGCACAGGGCACCAGAACGGTCGGGCACTGCCAGACGGCGGCGTAGATGCCGTGGCGCTCGAGCGCCTGCATGACGATCGCGTCGGCCTCGCGCAACAGGTCGAGGCGCCGTCGGGTCACGGTGCCGGCCACCGCGTGGGCGCTGACCGGGGCCTCGGTCGCCAGGTTCCACACGCAACGGTTGATGCCGGGGGCGTCGGCGGTGATCGCTGAGGTGGCCTGGATCAGCGTGTCCCAGGACGCTTCGCCGGTGAGCATCACCGGGTGCTCGTAAGCGCGCAGATCGGCCTTCACGCCGACCGATCGAATCGGCAGTGCCAGCGCCTCGAGCCCGAAGCCCTCGGCGATCGGTCCGAGGGCGGGCTCGATCTCGTCGAAGCCGGTGCGGTCGTCCTCGCCGCTGTTGCACAGCAGCCGAACGCCGAGTCCGGGGCCGGGGAACGGATGCCGTTCCACGAGCTTGTCGGGAATGCCGAGCTTCACACCGAGCTCGCGCACCTCGACCTTGTAGAGCTCGACGAGCGGCTCGACGACGCGCCCCTCTTCGATCATCTGCTCGATGATCGGGACGCGGTTGTGATGGGTCTTGATGGTGTCGGACCGCTTGCTGGCTCCCGTCTCGATGGTGTCCGGATAGATCGTTCCCTGACCGAGTAGGTGGTCGCCGATGCCGAGGCGCTCGGCCTCGCGGTTGAACACCTCGATGAAGGTGTCACCGATGATGCGCCGTTTCTGCTCGGGCTCGATCACCCCTTCGAGTGCCGCCAGGAAGATCTCGGAGGCGTCGACGAACGCCAGGTTGTCGCCGAGGCCGATCTCCTCGAAGTATGCGACCACCTCGGTGCTCTCGTTCTTGCGCATCAGGCCGTTGTCGATGTGAAGCAAATGGAGGCGTTCGGGCCCCAAGGCCCGGGCGATGAGAACCGCGGCCACCGTTGAGTCCACGCCGCCCGAAGCGAGCAGAAAAACGGCGCCCCCGTCGACCTGCTGCCGCAAGCGTGCGGATTCCTCGTCGACGTAGCCGTCCATCGTCCACGACGGCTCGCAGCCGCAGATATCGAGGACGAAGTTTCTGATGATCCGGTCGCCGTGCACCGTGTCGTCGACTTCGGGGTGGAACTGCAGGCCGTAGCGGCGCAGCGTGTCGGAGGCGATCGCCGCGAAGCGATGCCCCTCGCTGCCGTCGGTGGCCTTGCTGTAGCCGAGCTCGTGGAAATCGGCGCCGATGCTCGCTACCGAGTCGTAGTGGCTCATGAACACCTGCTCGACCGGGCCCAGGCCGGCAAACAACGGGTGCTCGCCGGTCAGGTGCAGGTTTGCCTTTCCCCACTCGCGGCCGCCGTGGATGACCTCGCCGCCGTAGTGGCGGGCGATCTCCTGGTGGCCGAAGCAGAAGCCGATGATCGGCACGTCGAGGTCGTAGATGGCGTGCGTGTATTCGGAGTCCTCTCCATGCGAGGCCAAGCTGGGGCTGCCCGAGATAATGATCCCCTTGAAGCCCTCGAAGGCCTCGATCGGGTCATCCGGCTCGCGGATTTCGGCGAAGACGCCCTGGCGCCGGACCTTGGTGGCAATCAGATGGGCGTACTGCCCACCGAAATCGATGACCGCAATCCCGTCGTGCTTCATCGAAGCTCGGCACCTCCACGGAAAGCGCCATTCTATCCCCGCCGCTCGATCCTCGCAGACCGGCCGTCGTCGGCCCGCCTTGCCCTCGCCCGCAAGACCCACCCGCCAGACCCATCACACTTTCACCTCGGCCTGCTAGAGGATCACCTCGAACCCTTCGAATTCCGGGTGCCCCAGGTAGGTACCTTGCGGCGCACGAGCCTGGGCGTGGGCTTTTTGGAAGGCTTCCGAATCCGTCCAGTCGACGAACGCCTGGTGCGACTCCCACACGGAGTGAGAAGCGTACAGGGTGCATTCTTCGTCGGTCGGACCCTTCAAGAGCTGGAACTGGCGAAACCCCGGAACGTCGTCGAGGTGCGAGTCGCGGTTGCGCCACAGCTCTTCGAAGACTTCTTCGGACCCGAGGGCGACGCGGAACCGATTCATGGCGATGAACAAGGTAGCCTCTCCTGCTGGCGGGAAATCGTTGTGGGTTGCTGTTGCGGAAAGCCACACGGGGACTGAAAAAATCCCCGCGGGGAGTCTCGCAGCACCCTGCTAATCTTGCCACTTCGGAGACCCCTCCATGAGCCGAGAGCGTCGACTTCCAGATCCGCGCACCGCCGAGGCCCGACAGATCGTCGAGCGCCTCTGGGATTCGTGCCGCGGTCGCGGTCTCGATCGCCGTGCCTTCCTGCGCCTGCTGGCGGCCGGGGGCGCCGGGTCCTATCTCGCCGCCTGCACCGGTGCCGCCGACGAGCCGTTAGCCGGCGGAGCTGCCACGGTGCCGGACAACTGGTTCAAGGATCCGTCGCCGTTCATCGTGCACGGCAACCGCAACCTCGAAACCCACCTGTCGAGCCTCGATTCGCTGATGACCCCCAACGAACTGTTCTTCGTGCGTAACAACTCGCCCACCCTCGAGCTCGATCCCGCCGACTGGAGCCTGGTCGTCGGCGGCGACGGTGTCGAGAGCGCGGTGCGCCTCACCTACGCCGACCTGCAGGCGATGCCGCGCCGATCGGTGTCCTGCTATCTGGAGTGCGGCGGCAACCAGCGGGCCATGTTTGAGATCGTCATGGGGCGAGCGGCTACCGGGACGCAGTGGATGACCGGCGGTGTCGGCATGGCCGAGTGGAGCGGCGTGCCGCTTCTGGAGGTTCTCGACCGCGCCGGCATCCGGGAGACGGCGGTCGACGTCTTGCTCATCGGCCTCGACGTCGAATCCGCTGAGCGCGGCTTCCGCAAGGCGATCTCGATCGACAAGGCGATGGACCCGGACACCATCCTGGCGCTCGAGATGAACGGCGTGCCGCTGCCACCCGACCACGGCTACCCACTGCGCGCCATCGTGCCCGGCTACGTCGGTAGCGCCAACATCAAATGGTTGGGCGAGATACGGGTGTCGACCGACAAGGTCTGGACGCGCAACAACACCACATCCTACGTGCTGATCGGCCCGGATTACCCGCCCGAAGGCGAGTCGGAGGGCGTGCCGGCCATCTGGCAGACGATCAAGAGCCCGCTGGCGCTCGACTGGCCGGCATCGCTGCCGACGGGTCCGCAGACGATCCGTGGGTACGCTTCCTCGCCGCACGCGCCGATCAGCAGGGTGGAGTGGAGCGTCGACGACGGCGCTACCTGGCTGGATGCCCGTCTGCTCGACCCTGGTCCGCGTTACAGCTGGGTCCGCTACGAGCTCGACTGGGACGCTCCCGCCGGGGTCGGAATCATCATGACCCGCGCCACCGATGCGGCGGGCAACACCCAGCCCGACGAGATTCCCTTCAACGAGAAGGGCTACCTGTTCAACCTGCCGCTACCGCACCCCGTTCGCGTTTCGTGAGCGCCGGGAAACGCCGGGGGGGCGCCGCACGGGTCTCGCCGGGATCAGCGGGGGTGGTTACGCGGGCGCCGGGGCTGGCGTGGTTCTCGGCGCTGGTTGCGGCTGCCGCCGTGACGATGCTGGTGTCGGGTTGTTCCGCCGCCGATCGCCCCCAAGGGGAGCGTGGCGAAGAGGTCTTCCAGCGCTACTGCCATCAGTGCCACGAAGTCGAAGGGATCGGCACCCGCCTGACCCGTCGCGTGCTGGAGAGCTACGAGACGGCCGAGTTCCTGTACGCGTACAATCGCAGCTTCATGCCCTATGACGCGGAAGGGTCGCTCACCGACCGCGAGTACCTTGACGTAACGGCTCACCTGCTGCAGCGATTCGGCTTTGCGGCCGCGGATTTCGAGCTCACCTTCGACAATGGCAAGGAGGTTTCGTTGGGTTCCGGTGGCAGGCCCGAGTAATTTCGGCGGCGGCCGGTTTGTCGTACGCCGGTTGGCTCGGTAGGATTCACGGATCGTGACCCCTCCGAACAGCAGCGAAACCTTCTCGCAGCGGCTGCGGCGCTTGTCGCCGTATCGCCTGCTGCTCGCCGCCGCCGGCGTCGTGTGCGTCGGGCTGGCGGGCCTCGGTGTCTTCGTGCCCGGGCTGCCGACGACGATCTTTCTGATCATGGCGACCTACCTGTTCGCCCGCAGCTGCCCGTGGCTGGAGGAGCGGTTGATCCGCAACCGCCTGTTCGCGCCGTTTCTCGGCTACCTCGACGGCTCCACCCCGATGCCGTTGAAGGCCAAGCTGATCACCATGTGCATCATGTGGGCCTTCGTGTCGGTCAGCGTGTTTCTCCTCGGCCGTGGTCTCGAGGCGCAGAACTGGGTGATTTTCATGCCCCCGGTCGCCGCCGTGGTCGGCACCTGGTTCATCGTCCGCATGGGTGGGGCGCCGACGACGCCGTCGAGTCCCTGAGCGCCTTCCGAAGGAAGGGCCTCAGCTTCTGAGCCCATCGGGGAGACCTGCGTGGTGGACCTGGTCGGGTCATCACGAAGCGCCTATCTCGCACTGGCGGGCAGCGGATTCGAGCGCGAACGTCTCCTCGAGCTGGCCGCGTCCGCCGCCGAGATTCAGATGAGCGCGGTGGCGTCGGGAGCGACGCGGTCGGGACCCGGCGGCGAGTAGCGTGTAGGATCTCGACGACCATGAGGCATGAAACCATCATCACTTTCCCGGACTGAGTTCGACCCGAGCAAGAGGACGGTTGAGGATGAAGAGCGATCGGCAGAACCGTTACTCGACGGCAAGTTCCCTGAACCGGCGTCAGTTCATCGCCGCATCGGCAGGAGCCGGCGCCGGGTTGACCATCGCACCGCGATCGGTTTTCGGGGCGCCGGGCCGGCCGGCGCCCAGCGACACGGTCAACCTCGCCTTCATCGGCCTCGGCGGCCAGGGCAAGACCAACCTCAAAGGATTCCTCGGTCTGGACGATGTCCAGGTGGTGGCGCTCTGTGATGTCGCCGGGGAGAACGATTACACCCCGTACTACTACAGAGACAAGAGGGCGGGTCTGAAGCCGGCACTGGAGTACGTAGAGCAACACTACGCCGAGCAGATCAAGTCCGGGATCTACCAGGGGTGCAGCACCTACGTGGACTTCAACGAGATGCTCGACAGCGAGCCGAACATCGACGCCGTCGTCGTCGCCACACCCGATCACATTCACGCCGTGGCCTCCCTGGCGGCCATCAGCCACGGCAAGCATGTGTACTGCGAGAAGCCGCTGACGCATTCGATCTACGAGACTCGACGGGTCACCGAGGCCGCTCGAAACGCCGGCGTCGCCACCCAGATGGGCAACCATGGTCATTCCGGTGAGGGGATCCGTCTGACCGTCGAGTGGCTGCGGGCGGGCGCCATCGGGCCCGTGCGTGAAGTGCACGGCTGGACGTCGTCCGGAGGGCTGAAGTGGTCGCCGACAGATTTCCGGCCCGTGGAGACGCCACCGATACCGGCGGACCTGGATTGGGAACGCTGGCTCGGTCCGGCTGCCTACCGCCCGTACAATCCGGCCTACGCGCCCTATCGTTGGCGTGGCTGGTGGGACTTCGGTAGCGGCGCCATCGGCGACATGGCCTGCCACAACCTCGACCCGGCGATCTGGGCCCTCGACCTGACCCATCCGACGAGCGTCGAGGCCCACTCGACGCGGCTGAGCGACGAAACCGTGCCCGTGGGTGCGGTTTACTACTACGAGTATCCGGCCCGCGGCGACATGCCGCCGCTCACCATGACCTGGCACGAAGGCGGCCTCTTGCCGCCCCGCCCCGCCGAGCTCGAGGAAGGCCGCAGGATGGAGGACGAGGGCATCTACTTCGTCGGCGACGACGGTGTCATTCTGTGCGGTGGCTGGGGCGGATCTCCGCGCATCATCCCAGAGCCGAAGATGCAGGCGTACGAACGTCCCGCCAAGACGATCCCCCGGGTCAGCGAGCACCGGCTCGACTGGATCGAAGCCTGCAAGGGCGAGGACCCCACGAGCTCCAACTTCGACTACGCCGGGCCGTTGACCGAAGTCGTCTTGCTGGGAGCCGTCGCGCTGCGCACGGGCAAGAAGATCCGCTGGGACGGCCCCAACATGAAGGCCACCAACGCGCCCGAGGCCGACAAGTACATCAAGCCGGCGTTTCGAGAGGGCTGGGGCCTGTAGCCTGGCTTCCTCGTCCCGGAGATCTACCGCGACCCCGAAACTCCAACACCACTCAGCCGATTTCCACGGCGGTAGAACAGCTCATCGTCAGAACCCCGAAATCGACCTGGCTTCTCACGACGCGCCCGACGCGGGGCTCCGTTCAGGCTTTCGAGAACCGCAGGTAGAAGTATTTTAGATGCCCCTCGACGTGCAACCGTTGAAGCATCATCGCGGCGCGCTCGGTCGGGTTGGCTGGCGGACCCGCGC
>SMVB01361353.1_pt1 | contig 10379 bp, 8 predicted proteins | sample 2456461 | NCBI WGS metagenome assembly SMVB01 (sample SAMN11095934, study PRJNA526329) | marine sediment metagenome | biome: Marine sediment; feature: Surficial sediment; material: Deep marine sediment; isolation source: Hadal surficial sediment | place: Pacific Ocean | collected 2014-05 | depth 0-1...
GCTGTCATCTTTCCGCATGATCAACTGCAAATCCTTCCTTATAATCGAATTGTTCGGGATTTGAATGGTTTCACTTCCAAGGAACTGCTAGACAAGATCACGCTGAATTTCGAATTGCAAGTGACCGGCCAACCAGGCGAACCACCTGCAGCCGGATTTGATATGTATCTTGAAGGGCAGTGGCATCGTGCGACACCGAAGCACGATCCGTCCCTGAATAGTCAGCAGGATCCAGTTCGTGCTTTAGCGGTGTCGGAATTGACGGAGCGCGTATTGGATCCACTGTTAGGAATCAAAGACCAACGGTCAGATCCCCGGATTGATTTTGTGGGTGGCATTCGCGGCACTCAACAACTTTCGGCGTTGGTGGACAGTGGTGAGTGGGCTGTGGCGTTCTGGTTGTATCCGACAACGGTAGAGGAACTCATGGCTGTCTCCGATGCGGATTGTGTCATGCCTCCCAAAAGCACCTGGTTCGAACCCAAACTCCGCGACGGCCTCTTTGTGCATATGCTGCGTGATGAATAGTGTGGTTGGCATGGAGATGGATATTTCCCACAATTATCTCCTTACTCCCCCCCTCAAACTCTATATGAGTCTGAGGGTAGTAAAACGAAAACTATCCTGAAGTCAGACTCCCCCTCAAAATAGGGATAGTGTCCCTTCGCGCTTTCTCATAATCTGACTATTCACCGAATTCTTCTTCTTGGCGTGGTGAAGCAGTTTGGGATTACATTATTTCGACTCGTATTATTGTATAGGAGGAGATTATGGAAGACGAAAAAACATCGACAACCCTTGGTGCAGGGAGTCATGTGTTGGAAGAGGAAGGTTATCAGATGTATTTGGGGAAGAAATGCCGGTTGACGGGGGTGCTTAAAGTTCAGGGTATGATGTGTATCGATGGATTTGTGGAGGGAGAAGTGTTCGGGAGCGATTTGGTTCAAGTGGGAAAAGACGGAACAATTCAAGCCACGGTGAAAGCGAAGCGTATTGTGGCCCAGGGTCCGTTGCGGGGAAATATTTATGCACAAGAAAGGGTTGAATTATTGGCTCCGGCTAAGGTTGAAGGCACAATTAATTCCCCGATATTTTTGCTGGAGGAGGGGGTGTTGGTTAATGGCACATTAAGAATGGAATCTCCGAGCTCTACCCTTCACTAGGCATGTAAAGAGTCACCCTCTTCTATTCATGACATCTACCCCTTGCGCATAGCCCGAAGTTGCGCAGGGGGAATCCACCATTCTAAGTGACCTTTCCCGGCATCAACCTTTGCAGTAAATGCAATGAGGCAGGCTCCTGCTTTTTTGACGGACAACCCGTGAGAGTGGTCCCCGAAAACCATCAGGGATGCGGTTTGCCCAAGGTGGGGTTCATGGCCGACACACACCACGCAGGCATGCGGAGGGAATCCTTGCAGTATCGAGAACAGAAGTCCGGGAGATTGGTCATATACTAATTCAGGGATGGCTTGAATATCATTGGGGACAGCGAGTATGTCTTTGAGGATCGCTGCCGTTTGTTGAGTGCGGGTCAATGGACTGCACAAAAGGTGTGTTGGTTGTATGCCGATGCTCTTGAGTCCCTCGACGGCATGTCGGGTTTTGGTCATACCTTCTTGAGTCAGGGGGCGGGTGAATTCATTGTCCCACTTGCCTGGTGATTCTGCAATTCCATGTCTGAAAAGAAGTAGGTGCATGAGGGATCTTTTCGTATCTGTTAGTGACGGTGAAGGACTATATCACAATGTTCAGGAGAAAAACGCCGTTTAAAGAAAGCGCTAGATATGAATATGAAAGGGATGTACATGAACGATGGATAAAACGCTGATTGCTTTGCAGGGGAATTTTTGTGAAATCTTGATGTGTGTCCGTATCCTGTCTTGCTGTTGAAATTTCCAAATTGACGCCTCAAAAGATGCCTTGATATAGTCATTTGTCCACCTGTACTGATCGGTGCCATCTCTGTTGTTGGTACCCTCCAGGCTTGCATGGTCTTCTTTTGACATGGTTCCCGAATCGAATGAACATTTGAGGGTCTTCGTTCTTGAGAGATGAGGAACTATCCATTTCATTTTTTATTGATAAAGGTTCTAGGCATTATGAAGCAGACATTACGCTTTTCATTGGTTAGTGGATGTGTCTTCCTGGCAATAAGTTGGGGTGCAATGGTTTATGCTGAAATATTTCCGACTGAGGGGCCGCCCGGAACGACGGTGACGATTAGCGGGGAAGGGTTTGGTGACTTTCGGAATACTCAAAATAACCGTGTGGAGTTTCAAGGTGTGTCTGCGTTGATCCAATCATGGGAGTCGGATTTTATTTTGGTGAAGGTTCCGTTGAAGGCTCGTTCAGGGGCTGTGATAGTGATGAATGGAGAGCAAAAGCGAGATGTGGGAACGTTCACTCTTCAGGCTGTGAAGATTACGAAGGTGAATCCCTCGACGGCCGAGGCGGGGTCGCTTGTGATGATCGAAGGTGAATATTTTGGAAACACGGCTGGATCGCGCGATCCGAATACGATGTTCGGGGTGAATCAAGTGTTGATTAATGGTATTCGAGCGGAAGTGCGCCGGTGGCGGTCTACGAAGATTGAAGTGCAGATTCCGGCCAATGCGCTGACGGGCGATGTGGAGGTTCGCTTGGCCTCTAGTGATCCATTGCCAGATGGTTCGTGCTGTGCTCCCGTGGATTATGCTGTGAGCAACACGATGCTTCTGACGGTGGTTCCTCCTATTGCCTTTGATCCTCAATATGGGCCTGTCGGGAGCAAGGTCGTACTTTCCGGTCAAAGTTTTGGGGAGACGGCTCCGAAAGATGGGCGTGTGTTTTTTGGAGGAAAGTTGGCCTCTATTGCACAATGGACTGATCGTACGATTGTGGTCCACCTTCCGCTCAATGCCGAATCGGGTTCATTAGTTTTACGTCGTGATGGACATGATCGCACGGTCGGTTCGTTTGATGTTGTGGCGACTCAGGTTGATGATTTCTTTCCAAAACGTGGCCCTATTGGTACTTTGGTCGTTATTAAAGGCAAACATTTCGGTATTCACTCAGAAGGCGGGGAGACTGCCTATGCCTTTGATTTTCAAGCAGGCAATAATGGAGTGGAGATTGGCGGAGTGCCTGCTGTGATTCATCGGTGGCTGGATGACCAGATTGATGTGTGGGTGCCGTTTAGTGCGCAAAGCGGGCCAATTGTGGTGATTCGCGGTGGCGGCATTCCAAATGCCGATGGTACCTGTTGTGAGCGAAAGGAAGTGGTCAAGCATGTTGCCGGAGAGTTTACGGTCGTAAGACCAACGATCCATGATTACTCTCCGAAAGAAGGCGGGCTGGATGAAGTGGTGACGATCACGGGGTCCGGCTTTGGTGAATTTCTGAAAATAGCCGAAGCAACGCGGCTCACCCTCCATCATCAAGCCCATTCCTGGCAGAATTATCGTTTGGGTGAGGATGTTTCCCGCACGGAAGTGTTGATCAATGGACTTGCAGTGCAGGTCATGTCGTGGAGTGATACTGAAATTCAAGCTCGCATTCCCAGACGACAGGCCTTTGGGATTGGCACTCCGGAAGGTTTTGAGCTTGATTGGATGGAAGGGACGCTTATTGTCAAACGGGGGTCTTGGGACATGCTGGAATCCGGAGACTGTTGTACCCCTAAGAAATGGATAACTATCGTGGGCGGGCCTTTTAAGATTTTAAGACGTGGTCTTCCGGATATGGATTATTGGAATGAGACAGGCCGTGCACAGTAAGCGTCGTGGCTTCGACCAAACGTCTTGGGCACCGAGCATGATCGTATGTATGTGATTGATAGACTCTAAGAGGACTGGCTGTAACATGTTGAATCATTTCATGAAAAAAGTTTTTGTTGCTACTGTGCTGGTGGTAGGTGTCTGGGGAGTTCCCATGGTGGGTTTGGCTCAAGAATCTTCATTGACACTGGAGATTCAAGAGAGTCCGACTCCCATGACATTGTTAGATGTCCATTTTCATGATGCTCAACATGGTTGGGTGGTGGGTGCTGGTGGAACCATGTTGTACACAGAAGATGGAGGAAGGATATGGAAAAAGGCTCCTCGCCGGACCAACATGTTATTAACGGCTGTCATGTTTTCGGATCTTCAGCATGGTTGGATTTTAGGGCAAAATGGCACGATTCTTTACACGAAGAATGGTGGTGCTCAGTGGATGCCTCAAGTGAGTGGGACCAATAGCATGCTGTATGGTATTTTTTTTCGTGATGCTCAGCATGGCTGGATTGTTGGCGCACGTGGGGTGATTTTAATCACCAATGATGGCGGGCAGACTTGGGATGATCAAGAGAGCGGGACAACTGCTGATTTATTTGGCATTCATTTCATGAATGCTCAACAGGGATGGGCGGTTGGAGCCCTTGGAACAATTTTAGTGACCAGTGATGGTGGCAAATCTTGGAATCTTCAAGCCACGAATAGCCCGGCCACATTTTTTGATATCACGTTTACTGATTCTGTCTCAGGATGGGCCGTGGGGACCCAAGGTGCTATTTTTCAAACCTTGAATGCAGGAAAAGATTGGGTCGATCAGGCAAGGGCCTGTGGAAGCCCATGTATCAAGCCCGCTGATTTAGTCAATATTCAATTCCCTACGCCTTTGAGTGGACGTATTATTGGAGAACGTGGAACGATTCTCATGACGGAAAATGCCGGGTTTACTTGGGAGGAAATTGAAACGGTGAATACCGAAACACTCTATGGTTTGTCCATGCCTGATCCTGCCCAAGGCTTTGCCGTTGGGGATCATGGGACCATTGTGCATTTTCATTCGACTCCTTCTGATTCGTCGTCTGTTCCCTTTTGAGGGATATTTCAACTATCACCCACTGAAGCGTGCTTGGAGAATGGCCAACGCTGCTAGACTAGCTGTCTCTGCCCGCAAAATTCCCTTTCCGAAAGAAGCGAAGAGTATATTGTGTGTTTGAGCGGCTTCCAATTCTTTCGGTGCCCACCCACCCTCAGGCCCGATCATCACGGTTACCGCCAACCCCGATTGTTCTGATGAACACGGAATGGTTAATAATGATGGGCTGTCTGATCGTTCAGCCATCAATATCTGCTGGCTGTGTTGGTGTGTTTCCAGAAAATGTTGAAATGTCTGCAATGGAAAAATGGTCGGGAGTGCCCATCGTTCACTTTGCTGTGCAGCTTCTAGGGCAATTCGGCTCCATCGTGCCTGATGAGTCGTTTCTTGTTTCTCTGATAGCTTGAGAATGACTCGATCAGTGGTGAGGGGTAAAATTGCTGATACTCCGAGTTCGGTCGCCTTTTGTATGACCCATCCCATTTTTTCCCCTTTGAGAAGGGCTTGCGCCAGAATCAAGGGAGAGTGCATAGGACAGGTATGATCTTCAACATGTTGAATCGTAGCATGCAGTGTGTGCTTTGTGATCTGAACGACGGTCGTATGATACCGATGCCTCTGGTTGTCATTGAAGAGCAGGGAATCGCCAGACTTTGTCCGTAAGCTTTTTGAGATGTGACTCAGAAGGGGATCGGTAATCGTAATCACTCCATCCACGATATCTGTGGAATGGATGAAAAAAACAGACATGTGTGCGGAAAGGCTATGGCACTAAATCTTGAGGTATTTAGTCAAAGAGGTTTTTGACTTTGTCGAAGAGGCCTTCTTCGTGAGCTTCCGTGGAAATCTCACTTTCCTGAGCAAAGGCATTGAGGAGTTCACGTTGTTTCGGCGTAAGTTTGGTGGGAATTTCAATTTTGATTCGAATCAATTGATCGCCACGAGCGTGGGATTTGAGTCCTGGCGCCCCAAGGCCTTTTAGGCGAAGAATTTTGTCATGTTGGATGCCTTCTGGGATTTTAACCATGCTATGACCCTCTAATGTCGGGACTTCCACTCGTCCGCCAAGTGTGGCTGTGACAAAGTTGAGATGAAGGTCATAAAGAATATCCTGGCCTTTTCGTATAAAATAGGAATGAGGTTTGACATTTAACGCGACATAGAGATCGCCTGGAGGCCCACCATGTATTCCATGTTCGCCTTCATTGGAAAGCCGTAAGCGCATGCCTGATTCGACTCCTGCTGGAATGGTGACTGAGAGTATGCGCTCCTTATGCATGCGACATTGCCCACGGCAAGATGTGCATGGATCTGCAATGATTTTCCCTGATCCCTGGCATTGCCCACAGGTTCGGTTAATGGTGAAAAATCCTTGTTGGAGTCGAATTTGGCCGACCCCACGACAGGCGGAACAGGATTTAATTGCTTGCTCGGATTTCGCTCCTGTTCCATGGCAGGTGCTGCAGATCTCCCAACGAGGTATTTTCAGCTTGGCTTCTTTGCCGTTAATGGCTTCTTCAAAGGAAATCTCTAGATTATATTGAAGATCGTTCCCTTGCTCGGCGCGACTTCTGCCTCGTCCACCTCCAAAGAAATCTTCAAAGATATCACCAAACGCATCTCCGAAGCCCCCTCCTCCAAATCCAAACCCTTCAGGGCTACCCCCCCCTTGTCCTGCAGCGGCATGTCCGAACATGTCATATTTTTTTCGACGATCATTATCGCTGAGAACTTCGTAGGCTTCACCCGCCTCTTTGAATTTTTCCTCAGAAACTTTTTTCTTGTCAGGTTCTGAGTGAAGATCGGGGTGGTGTTGCCTGGCGAGTTTTCTGAATGCTTTTTTTATGACATCGTTAGAAGCATTCCGATCTATGCCCAGCACATCGTAATAATCACGTTTTTCTGCTTGTGCCATCAATGGTGCCTACGAGAGATGCTGATGAGTATGCATTGCGTAAAAAGATATTCCATCATGAATGCGTGATGGCTTATGTGTGTTTAACTTTTTCCTTTGTCGACTTCTTCGAATTCCGCATCGACAACCTTTTCATCGCCACCCGAAGCTTCTTCCGATCCTGAATTCGTTGTTCCGGAATCACCGTCGGGCCCAGTGCCAGTTGATGCGGCATCCTCTGATGCCTTCTTGTACATTTCCTCTGCTAATTTATGTGATGCCGTCGTGAGGTTCTGCATGGCTGTTTTAATGCCTTCCAGATCTGACTCTTCAAGAGACTTTTTCAGGGCATCAATGGCCGTCGTAATATTGGCTTTATCTTCTTCACTAATTTTATCACCATGCTCACTGACATTCTTTTCCGTGCTATAGATGAGTGTATCGGCTTGATTCTTTAACTCAACAAGCTCACGCTTCTTTTTATCTTCTTCAGTATGTGCTTCTGCATCTTTCACCAAGCGCTCGACTTCTTCTTTGCTTAACCCGCTGGAAGCGGTAATTTGAATGGATTGTTCTTTTTGCGTCGCCATGTCTTTCGCTGACACATGCACAATCCCGTTGGCGTCAATGTCAAAAGTGACTTCAATCTGTGGCATGCCTCGTGGTGCAGGAGGAAGACCAACGAGGTCGAATTGGCCTAATAATTTATTGTCATTGGCCATTTCCCGTTCACCTTGAAACACTCGAATGGTGACGGCTGATTGGTTGTCGGCGGCTGTCGAAAAAATCTGGCTCTTTTTTGTAGGAATCGTGGTATTGCGTTCAATGAGTCGTGTGGAGACTCCCCCGAGCGTTTCAATCCCGAGTGAAAGCGGTGTGACGTCCAATAACAAGACGTCTTTGACATCACCTCTGAGTACACCACCTTGAATGGCGGCTCCGATGGCCACCACCTCGTCAGGGTTGACCCCTCGATGGGGTTCTTTGCCAAAAAACTGTTTGACCCGTTCAATAACCTTTGGCATACGGGTCATCCCGCCGACGAGAACGATTTCATTGATGTCCCCGGTAGCCATTTCTGCATCGGCCAAGGCTTTTCTGCAGGGCTCGATTGTCCGTTCAATCAGATCGTCAACCAATTGCTCAAACTTGGCTCGTGTGAGTTTGAGTACTAAATGCTTGGGGCCACTCGCATCTGCGGTGATGAACGGTAAATTTATTTCGGTTTCCTGGGAACTGGACAATTCAATTTTGGCACGTTCGGCAGATTCTTTGAGGCGTTGAAGTGCCATCCGGTCGTTACGTAAATCAATGCCTTGGTCTTTTTTGAATTCATCAACAAGCCAATCAATGACACGCAAATCGAAATCGTCTCCTCCCAAGAACGTGTCTCCGTTTGTGGATTTGACTTCAAAAACTCCTTCGCCGATTTCGAGAATGGACACATCGAATGTTCCGCCACCTAAATCATAGACCGCAATCCGTTCATCTTTTTTCTTGTCGAGGCCATAGGCCAACGAGGCTGCGGTGGGCTCGTTAATGATACGGAGAACATTAAGACCGGCAATTTGTCCGGCATCTTTTGTGGCTTGCCGTTGGCTATCGTTAAAATACGCAGGAACGGTAATGACGGCATCGGTGACTTTTTCACCCAAATAGTCTTCAGCTGTTTGCTTCATTTTTTGAAGAATCATGGCGGAGACTTCTGCCGGGCTATGGCTTTTGCCTCTGATTTGCACATTGGCATCGCCATTGTTGCCTTCGACAATCTTATAGGGAAGACGTTTGGCGGAATCTTGGACTTCAGGGGAAGATGCTTTTCGACCCATGAGGCGCTTGACAGAAAAAATGGTATTCTCGGGGTTCGTGATGGCTTGCCGCTTTGCAATTTGTCCAATTAATCGTTCGTCTTTATCGGTGAGGGCTACGACAGATGGAGTGGTCCGTGCGCCTTCTGAATTGGCAATGACGCTGGGTTCTCCTCCGCTCATCACCGCCACACAGGAATTTGTCGTTCCTAAATCGATCCCGATAATTTTGCTCATGTCTGTATTCCTCCCTCTTCACCAGTGTCTTGTGTAGATATTGTCTCAGTCTGAACAGATTTTTCTTTTGCCACCGTGACCATCGCCGGACGTAAAATCCGGTCATGTAGAAAATATCCTTTTTGAAATTCTTCGACGACGGTATTGACTGCTGCAGTCTCAGATTCGACCTGAGCCACAGCTTGATGCATTGTCGGATCAAACAGACTACCTGTGCTGGAAATTGGACGCACGCCTAATTTTTCGACAGTTTCGATGAGTTGTTTATATGTGAGTTCTATCCCTTCCCATAAGGCTCCGCTTGATCCAGCGTCTTTTCCTGATTGGATGGCTCGTTCAAGATTGTCAATGGTAGAAAGTAAATTTTTCAATAACGATTCATTGGCATAGCGGATGGCATCGCTTTGGTCTCGTTGTGCGCGTCGTTTGTAATTTTCAAATTCAGCCGCTAATCGTAAGTATTTATCTTGGTAAATGTGGAGTTCTTCCTGAGCCTGTTTCTCTTTGTTTTCTTCTTGAGACTCAGCAAGCGTGGCATCGGCTGTGTCATCTTCTGTCTGGGAAGACTCGGGAATGGATTCTTCGAGGTCACTCTCAGGTGTGGATGTAGGATGACTGTCTTCAGAAAATATAGACATAGGTGGTTATTTCTCGAGTAATAACAGATGATTTCCGCTTTCCCTGGTCAGATAGTCACTGAGGCTGACAAGTCAACCCAATCTGCTTAAATTTCTTATTGTTTTTGAGTAAGAGGAATGATTGAGGAAGGCGTTAAGGGTTCGTGAACCCCAAGAAAGTTATCCACAGCTCTGTATCATGCGTGTGTAGATGAGGGCGAGACCTTCTAACGTAAGATGAGGCCGAACTTCTTGAATCGTTTGGGAAATCGGGATGATTGTCGGTGCCAGTCCGCCCGTCGCGATGACGTAGGCTGATTGGCCAATCTCTTGTTGAATGCGTGTGACGATGGCATCAACCAGGCCCGCATATCCGAACATGATGCCGGATTGCATACTGGTTGCGGTGTCTCGACCGATGACCGATGGAGGAATCGACAGATCGACTGTCGGGAGTTTGGCGGTCTTGAGATGGAGTGAGTCCGCAGCACTTTTGAGCCCCGGGGCAATGGCGCCGCCAAGATATTCGCCCTGTTGCGTAATGGTGCAGAATGTCGTGGCCGTTCCAAAATCAACAATAATGAGAGATTGCTGATAATGCGCAAATGCTGCAGCTGCATTCACGAGGCGGTCGGTTCCTATTTCCTCCGGGTTGTCATATCGAAGGATGAGTCCATGTGGACAGGCAGATGTCATGATAATGGGTGCTTGCCCGACAAGTAACGGGATGAATGATTGAAAAACCTGGGTGATAGGCGGGACCACGCTGCTAATGATGCATCCTTGGAGGTCCGTGAGTGGTATTTTGTGAATCTTTAGGAGAGACCGGATCGTCAGGTCGTATTCATCGGCTGTTTTGGCATGGACGGTTGAGAGGCGCCAGTCTGCAACTAATGTGTTGTTTTTGAACACACCGCATACAATCTGTGAATTTCCAATGTCGATGGTGAGGAGCATGATGGGTCGGAGTTTCTTGTGA
>SMVB01392896.1_pt1 | contig 10378 bp, 9 predicted proteins | sample 2456461 | NCBI WGS metagenome assembly SMVB01 (sample SAMN11095934, study PRJNA526329) | marine sediment metagenome | biome: Marine sediment; feature: Surficial sediment; material: Deep marine sediment; isolation source: Hadal surficial sediment | place: Pacific Ocean | collected 2014-05 | depth 0-1...
ATCAGTTTGAGATACGAGCTGAAACCACTCGGCTTCGAAGAGACCAGACGGTATCTTGCCCACCGGCTCGTCGCGGCAGGGCGACACAGGGCGTCGGAGTTTTTCACCGCCGGCGCCGTAGAGGCCCTGCGCTATCTTTCTCACGGCCTGCCTCGCGAGATCAACGTCTTCGCGGCACAATCAATGTTGAACGCCTACCTCGAAGGATCGGATCACATCGAGACCGAGCACGTTCAGTCGGCGCAGAGTGCATTTGGCTTCGAGGGCGTCGCGGATGCGACGCGAACGGATCCGGTCACGGCCAGGCCGCACGGGACGCCCGCCGCAATCAAACCTGCCACCGAGCCGAAAGCGAGCAGGCGGGCCGCGGCCAAGAATCTGTAGAACTTCCACCTGTAGTGACATTCCTTGGAAAAGCCGTCGCCCTCTCGCGGCCGTCGACCTAGCCCGTTTCCGGGCATCGCTCCTTACAGTGCCACCAAGCACGCGGTCTGCGGCCTGGTCAAGACGGCTGCGCTCGAGCTGGGCGAGTCAAAAATTCGTGTCAACGCGATCGCCCCCGGGCCCATCGACAACCGCATGATGCGCACGCTCGTCAAGGAAATGTCACCAGAAGACCCCGATGCTATGCGCACGGCGATCGAGGGGATGGTTGCGCTAAAACGCTACGGGACGAACGAAGAAGTTGCGAACCTGGCCTTGTTTCTTGCCAGCGGCGAATCGTCTTATTGCACTGGCGGCGTGTACACGGTCGACGGTGGGTTCACCGCCGCGTAGAAGGTGGGGCCATCTCGTTCAGAACGAGATGCGGAAAAAGACGAGCCAGACATGCTAGGCTTTGTCCCGGCTGATGAAAGAAGGAACTGAGCTCGGTCACTCCGGGTCTCGTCGCCGCCACGGCGTTCCTCGCGTGGTGGACACTCGACATCGACCAAGAAACGCCCCGAGCGCGCGAGGCGCAGGTGCGTCACTTGTCCCTGAATTTACCGGCGGACGCGCCGCTGATATTCCTCGATACGATACCTAACGGAATCGGGCGCCCTGGCCTGGCGCTCTCGCCCGACGGCGAGTGGGTCGGCTTTTTCGCTGACAACGAGCTCAAGAAAGTCGGCCTCTCAGGCTCTCTCCCAGTCGTCCTTGGTGCGGCTCGCGCCGTGTACGGCGCGAGCTGGAGCTCCAGTGGAGAGATCCTCTCGTCGGTTCGCGACGGCGGCGCCGTCGTCCGTACCCCCGCTCTCGGTGGCACACCCGAGTCCGTTCAGTTCTCCGATGAAATTGTTCCGAGGTGGCCGTGGGTTCTTCCCGGAGGCCGAGCGTTTCTAGCTTCGTACAACTCGGAGAAAATTGTCGCGGTCTCTCTCGACACCGGAGACTTCGCGGTTCTGCTCGAAGGCGGTGATGACCCTCGCTATCTTCCGACGGGGCACTCGGTCTTCCAACGACAAGGACAGTTGTTCGCGGTACCGTTCGACCCCGACGGCATTCGCATCGAGGAGTTTGGCGGCGCCCAGTACACGTTCTCAGACGACGGTACGCTCGTCTACGCTCCAGGCCGTGCCGTCGGTGAGGGAACGCTCGTTTGGGTCGACCGCCAAGGCAACGAGGAAGCGCTGCCGTTTCCCTCGGACGTTTTCGCAGCGTTCAGACTCTCTCCGCAGAGCGACCGGCTAGCTATTGGCGTCCTGAACACCACGTGGGACCTTTCGGTTTACGATTTGAACCGCGGAACGCGCTCTCGCCTCGCTCGAAACGGAAGGAGTCTGGCATGGTCGCCCGCCGAAACACCTCGTCCGTTGTTCGAAGGAAGAGACTGCCTGAGCCTCCGCGGGCCGTCCTTCGATATCGCTCGGGACGGCCGGTTCTTGATGATCAAGAGCGGCGATGCGGCCGCTTCGACGACGGAACTTCGCGTCGTGCTGAACTGGTTCGACGAGGTCGAGCGCGCCGTGGCCGCGGGAAATCCGGAACCCTGAAAGAAAAAAATCGATCGAAGGGGCGCGGCGCCATCTCGTTCTGAACGAGATGGCGTCTCATCTAAGAATCGTCGTCCGCGTCTCTCCCGTTTTGTCCCGGATGCGAAGCGTTCCCTCCGTAGCGGCCGTGGACGGGTTCACGAGGACCACCTCGGTCGCGTGGCCGTCGCCGTCCGAGAATAGCGGGAACGTCAGCGTTCGGGTATCACCCTCAGGCGCCTCCTGCAGCGGCACATCACTGAAGACGAGCTCGCCGTGCACGTTCGTGACTTTCTTGAGAAGCGTGAGGGCGACGTCGCTGTCGGCGAAGACACGAAGCGAGCCGCGCAGCCGGCCGACCGCGAAAGTATGCTCGAGGTCGAGGACCGCCTTCGTTCCGATAGGGAGGGTGCGCTCGAACCGGCCGCGCCTCTTCCCATCGACGTCGAAGTGATCCAGGTAGACCGTCGCCGGTACCGGGCCCTCGTTCACGATGTCGAGCTCGTATTGGATCTTGCCGTGGCGCAGCATCGTCGGATAGGTGCTCACCGGCGCCCAGAAATGCGTCCCTTCGACCGACTGCCATGCGGCGGCCGTTCGCAGCGTTCCGTCGGGGCGCCGGGCGCGGACGATGGACGACAGAACGGGTGTCGCGCCGGTCTCCGGTTTCACGATCGCGTAGCGGGTCACACGAGCTTCTCCATTATCCGGGACTTCATGAACGAAGACCCCGCGGGCAGCGATCGTGTAGGCGACGTCGACTCCGCCGATTACGAGCATTCCGGACATGGACGCGTCGCTCGGATTGAGCAGCACGAACGTGCTTTCGTAGCCGGCGCCGCTGACGGTCTTTGCGATGATACGCCTCGGCTCGAAGGACGTCGGCGCGGGCACGTGCACGGCTCCGTCAATCTGGAGGAGCGCGGCGACGTGAACGGGCTCGTTCGATGTCAGCCACAGGGCTCCTCGCGCGCCGCCGAAAAGTGCGCCCGTATCGATGACGCTTTGGGCTCCGCCGCTGAGCTCGAGTGTTTCGACCGCGTGGCCGAGTTGGAGCTCGACCCGCGCGGTGCCGGTCCCGGGATTGGCCAGCGTCGAGCGAGTCGTATTGAAGCGTCGAGCGCGGCGGTAGCGTGACGTCGTAGTCCTCGCGTGGATAGGTGAAGACGGTGATGCGTGTGTTGAGCCCTTCCGTTTGGAACAAGCGCTGCTGCTCGGCGTCGAAAGCGCTCCCGCGCGGGTCGAACAGGCGGTCCTGGTGGTTTCTCGGGTCCCCCGGGCCCATCCGCACGTCGTCGAAGTCGATCTCGCCGACGACGCCGATGGCTTCGGGATAGCTCTCTAGAACCGACGGCCGGGCATCGAAGACGAGCACCCGCTCGTTGCCTTTGTCCGTCACGTGTAACCGCTCGTTCACCGGGTCGTAGGAGATGCCGTCCGGTTGGCGGATCTTGTTCCGGGCGAGGCCCGGCGCTCTGGACGTGAACTCCGGCTGGCCGATCACGATTCTGGCGCTCATGCCGTTCGTGAGCTCGTCGGGCGCGACGTCGAAGACGAGCACGCGGTTCTCCCACGGGGCTTCGACGAAGAGCCGCTCGTGCTCTTCGTCATAGGCCAGGTTGCCTGGGAGCTTCCACCGGCTCGCGGAGAAGCCCTCCTCCGTCGAATCGAAGTCGTCCTGTCCGATCACGGCGATCGCGTCCGCGCCGCTTCTCAGGCGGTCGGGGTGGACGTCGAAGACGAGCACGCGGTTATGGCCGCCATCGGTTACGAAGAGGCGTTGGTGCACGCGGTCCATCGCCATCTCGGCGGCGCGCGACTGGGAGGGGTAGATGCCGGGGCCCTCGCGCGAGGCGAAGTAGAAACGGTTCGCGGCAACGGTCGTATCACGGGTCGTGAAGTCGGCTTGTCCGAGCACATAGGAAGCGTCCATCCCGCTCGAGACTTGCCCGGGCGTCATGTCGAAGACGAGAACGCGGTCGTTCCAGGTGTCGGCGACGAAGAGGCGCTTGTGCGAATCGTCGTACTCGACGGCGAGGGGAAGCTTGATGGAAGACGCGGTGCGGCCGGAATGGACCTCGCTCGTCCAGAGGTCTTTTTGTCCTAGAGCCCATTTGGCGTCGCGGTCTTGGATGCGGTTCAAACGGTCGAGCTCGAAGATGAGAATACGGTGACCGTAATTGTCACTCAGGAACAGCCGGTGATCGACTGTGTCAATAGCCACGTCGCGTCCTTGGGTCCAGTAGCGGGGGGACACGCGGTCGTTGGCCGAGCGGCTCAGAAAGTCGTCTTCGTAGTGGGGGTTGATGTGCCCGAGCTGGTCGACGAGCGGCGTGAGGACAATCTCCATGTGCTCCGGAGAGATGTTGACGATGGCTAATGCGGTTGCCGGCCGGATAGCCCTCGGGGATATAGGCGAGCTGGCGCTCGGAATCGATGGTGATGCGCGGCATCGTCATGCGCTCTTCGAGATCGCGGGGTCGGTCGTCTCTAAATCGGGCTGTCCGATGACGGCGATGGCGTAGGGTTTGATGGCTGATAGATGTCGTAGCGGCCATTGCCTTGATGTCCGATGAAGAGGCGGTTATGGACCCGATCCAGGGCTTCCTGGTCACCAAATGCCGTGGCTCGTGCTAACTCCGTTGGCGACGCCGCCGACGAAGGTGGGGTTGCCCCACAGATCCTCCGAACCTAGGACGTCGCTGGCGGGCGGGCCCACGAGAAAGGCACCCTCGACGTTTACTGCCGGAGCACTCGTGCCACAAAACGCTGCGGCCAAGATAAACGAAACTAGAGTTTCCATTACGCGGCTCCTTCGCCTCGGAGACTGGACGATAGAGCCGCGTCTTTACAAACGCGGTGAAGTCAGGAGGTCGTTGGCAGCCTCATCGCGAGCTGGCATCCGCCTGCTCGAGTCGGTACCAGCTCGAGCCGCCCGTCGTGAAGCTCGGCTGTCCGTTTGGCCGCGAGCAGAGCCACGCCAGCGCCGTAACCGCCGGGTCGGTCTTGCCAATCGAGGTCGAACCAGCGTGACCACGTCGAAGCGGGCATGCGAACCGAGTCTTCCGCAATCAACAGGGTGATGTTGCGGGTTAGCTGGTCGTGAGACAGGTGGACCGCAAGCTTCGCTCCGCGGCTCGTTCTCAGAAGAGACAGGATGGTCTCCACCGCGCCCGCGAAGGCCACTCGGATGAGCTCTTCGTCGGCGCGGATCTCGCAAGAGACGGGCGTCGAGGTTTCGAGCTCGATGCCGAGAAGGCCGCGCTCGTCTTCGGAGTGCTCGAGCACGGACTTCAAAATTTGCGTGGCGTCCACGGGCCGGCGGACGAGTGGTGGGTCGGTCGCCAGGAGCTTTAGCCCGCGGAGAAGCCGCTCGGATTTCGTGGCTTCGGCGCGGATGAGCGCGACGGCAACATGGTCGCGAAGCGGCCGGTCAGGCTGTTCCAGCAGGGAGAGCGTAGAGACGATCGTCTGAAGGCTGGCCTCGAGCAGGGAGCTGGCGGAAGCGCCGAGAGGCCGCTCCGGCTCGCGGCCGGGCTCCGGGCGGCTGACCCGGCGGTTCGCCGCTTCGGCCAGGCGGCGCGCTTCGACGTCGTCCACCTCGTGAACGAGGCAGGGCACTTCTTTCAAACCTGCATCGAGGGCGGCCGTTAGCCGTTTCGAGCCGGCGAGCAGCTCATACCGTCCGTGACGACGGCGAACCAGAAGCGGTTGGAGGACGCCATAAGCTTGAATCGAATCGACGAGGCCAACGAGGCTTTCTGTGCTCGTGGTCGCGCCCTCGATTTCGCTCGCCGCGACGAGACGAAGCTGAGGCATGCTTCCCGCGGCGACGAGTTCGTCCACATAGTGCTCATCGTGTCGCATGCGGTACGCCGCAGGTAGTCCTTCTCTTTGGAATGTGATTTCGTCGGTGGACAAGGTCGTACCCTCGAAGAATTCGTCGACTCCCGACGTTTTACCGGGGTCGGTAGATTCGTTTTCGGGTTTGCGTCTCTCGATGTCAGACAAACGACGACCTTGGCTATGGCACGGGAATACGGAACTGGGGTAGACGCGAAGTTCTAACGGAATGTCCGCGTTTTAGTTTAATGAGTGCGCTCGGCCCGCCCCGGACCCTCTTCCCCACACGTTATAAAAACCGCCTTATTCTACTGATAACAACACATTTGTCGAGAACAAAAGGTTCTTTTTCGAAGGCACGGAAGATTCCAAGGCCTCTGGAGGGAAACGCCAACGGAAAAGAGACGACGAGGTATGATGAGCGCACGATGTTCGAGGCGGCCGAGCTCGGCAGCAAGACGAGCAAAGAAGAATACAAAAAAATCGAGCCTTCTCTTCGGGTCAGCCTACTCACGGTTCAGTACGAGCTTCGCGAAAGCGATTTTCCGTTGATCCTCGTGCTCGCGGGAAACGACCGGTTGGGTTGCACCGAGGTGGCGAACCTACTCCACGAGTGGATGGACCCTCGCTATATCACGGCTCATTTTTTCGAAGAGGCCATACAGGAGGAGCGGGCGCGGCCGCCGTTCTGGCGCTACTGGCGCAGACTGCCGGCTCGCGGCCAGATAGGGATCTATTCGAGAGAGTGGACGCTCGGGGCCGTCCTCGACCGTGCCGTTGGGAAAATCGACGAGGTCGGGCTCGACCGGCGTGTGAGCCACATTCAGAACTTCGAAAAAGCCCTCATCGACGACGGCGCGCTCATCCTGAAATTCTGGCTCCACCTACCGAAAAAAGCGCTCAAAAAGCGCCTGGACCGAGCGGAGAAGGACAGTGGGCGCTTGTTTCGGGTTACGAAAGGAGACCGGAGGCTATACAAGCTTTACGACGATGTGCGCGAGGTGTCTGAGGAGGTGGTGCGCCGTACGAGCCGCGGCGCCGCGCTCTGGAACGTCGTAGAGAGCACGGACGCGCGTTATCGGCACGTCACAGTGGCCCAGATTCTTCTCGAGCAGCTGACCAAGAGGCTCCAGAAACCAAAAAAGCCGCGGACGGCGCGACCAAAGAGCGAAGCGCACAATCCTACGACCGTGCTCGACAAAGTCGATTTGACGAACACGCTCGAGAAAAAAAGCTATGAGAGGAAACTCGCCAAATATTGGGCGCGTTTCGCAAAGCTCAACGAGAAAGCTCACAAGAGAGGCATCGCGTCGGTTCTCGCCTTCGAAGGATGGGATGCCGCGGGCAAAGGCGGGGTGATCCGCCGGCTGACTCACGTGATGGACGCCGCTCATTATCGGGTCCTTCCCATCGCGACCCCCACCGACGAGGAGCTCGCGCATCATTACCTTTGGCGTTTCTGGCGCAACTTGCCGCAGAGGGGCCACGTCGCCATCTTCGATCGTAGCTGGTATGGCCGCGTGCTCGTGGAGCGCGTCGAAGGTTTCGCTTCGGAGGCTGAGTGGAAGCGAGCCTATGCCGAGATCAACGACTTCGAGGAGCAGCTCGCGAACCGGGGCATGCTCGTGCTCAAATTCTGGATCCACATCTCCCTGGAGGAGCAGCTTCGGCGCTTCAAAGCGCGCGAGAAGGTCCCCTTCAAGAAATACAAGATCACGCCCGACGACTACCGCAACCGCGAGAAATGGAACGACTACGAGCTCGCCGCGAACGAAATGTTGATGCGCACGAGCACCGACCACGCTCCGTGGTGCCTCGTCCCCGGAAATGACAAACGCGTTGCAAGAATAGAAGTGTTGAGGGCCGTGTGCCGCGCTTTGAAGAAGATCCTGGTCAGATAGTAACCCCGAAGGGCCCTCTCGAGGCGAAGGCGAAGACGCCTCCATTCGCGCCTCAAGCGAATTCTTATTGCGAGAGACTGCTCGGAATCATTTATCCCAATTCCTTCACTGCTCTCCATGCCTGATCTATTGCAACGTTTACATAAGAGCTAAGGGCGGAATCGACATTGGCGATGGTAATTCGGCCAAACGGTTGTCGTCCTTTTCTTGCCATCTCGGGCATGTCGGGGTCATAAAGTGCATGGCCACTATGAGCATAACCATGCGCCCAACGATTTACGGTAATACTCTCAACATCCCTGTCGAATTGAAACAATTCACTCGGTAGCATACCGCTTAAATGCTCTCTTATTTCCTTTTCGTAGTCTTTGAATTTTAGGCCTAACATCTTGTGTCTCGCTTCGCGAAATTGTTCAACTGGTGGTGCACCAACGGTTTCTCCAAACGGGCAACCTATCATCTGAATGACACAAGGATCGTCGGGGGTCTTGGTAAAATTATAACCACCCATACTAACGGGAAAGTCCATCATCACCACTTTGTGCATATTTCCGGGCGACATGGCCATCCCCATTCCCATCTCTTTCATTGCCCTCCAGTTCTTCAACCCCACGGAAGTGTATTGCAATGGGATCTTCACGTTACGTCTTAATGCAGCTGCTTGTTCGTTTGGAAGATCTGGAACTATATGAGGAATCATCATGTTGTAACAGGCCATCACTACGCCTCTTCCTTTTATTCGATACGACCTGTTGTCATTGATATAGCTTACGAAGACATCACTCGCACTATTGGAATCGCCACCATGTACAACATTGACAACCGTACTGTTTAATCTAATGCGAACAATATTGCTGGATTTGTCTAACTCGGAATAATTGAACTTAGACAAAATAATATCTTCCGCGCTATCCCCCTCTCCTACATCAGGAATCATCTTTTTCACCAACAAACGTGCAATGGTGGCATTGCCATCGGGAAAATGATGAATGTATTGGTCTCCTTCGTCAAAAATATATCCATGCTCCTTTATATTGTTTTCATATTCCTCTTCGCCAATTAGATCTTTCAGTGTCAAAGGATCTAAACCCAGTACGCCACATTCCAAGGCTTCTGCAATGCTCATCACGTCCGCTCCTGCCCCTGAAAAGTCGGCGCAAGAATTTCTGGCCATTTCCAATACCCCAGAATCATCAACCCCCAAAGTGGTTCTGAGATAATCGAAGTAGGAATGAGTAGAAATGTATTCTTGTAATCCCTCTTTGGGCACCTTCAATACATGCAGACCCCCCTTCAATACCCTGAGCAATTGTTCTTTGCCCTTCTCGCTCAAAGGGGCTTGTTTTGCCGCCTCTTCGTGTGATAGCACTGGACGCTGAAGCCCTTGCACGTACCATGGGTAATCACAAAAAGGGTGCTTTACTACTTTGTCCTCGCCAAATTTTTGCTTGTTGAAATAGGTAACTGCCCCCAAATTGTTCCTTTTAAAGAAGTCAAAGTCATACGCCGTTTTAAATCGATCCAGATCTACGCCCAATTCCTCGATCAGTTTTCTCGCGGTTTCACTGTATGTATGTGGGCTTGCCAAACTCTGTGATCCGCCAAATGTCAATCTTGTGTCATCACCAACCGTGTGTTCATTCCTTTTAGCATGACCACCAAAATCATCATGATTATCTAGTATTAGTACCTTCTTATCTCTTCCGTGCTCTTGCTGATAGAAAAATGCAGCCGACAGTCCACTGATTCCTCCTCCCACAACAATCAGATCGTACTCTTCTTTCAATGCGGTGGTTGCTCCCCAATCCGATTTCTCAGCCCATGCTCTGCTATGTGCGTCGGTGTACGATCCGACATGACTTCCTCTAAGTCCGGTAAGCGCTGGCGGATAATACAAGGGATCGATTTTGTCCAACACCGCTTCGTTAGTACATCCAAATGGAACCATGGAAGCTCCAGCCGCCATTAGAGTTCCATCGATGAAGTCTCTTCTTGTTATTTTGCTCATCGGTTTTTACTCATCGGCAAACTGTCCCTAACAAAAACGTCGCGCGCCTCCGCTGAGAGCCAGCCGGCCCGCCACGCGGGCCATGGTACCAGAGTCGGCGTAGGCTCGAGCGCCAAGTGGGTGAGAAGGGTGAGAAGGTGAGAAGCCCGATCGCGGTCAGGAGCGAGACGACGGTGATACCGACCATCGCGGGCAAATCGCGAAACGGGGATAAAGAAGCGCGTCGAAGAGCGGGCGCCAGAGCGCGTTGATGAATGACATTGTCGGCTGGGAAATGTAGCCCAGTCCTTTCAGCGTTTCTTTATTTCTTTCCACTCCTCGGTGTTGTCGTAAGGACTTCTTTGCCGACCGCACCCAGGGCAGAGGCTCCCGCCCCCCGGGTGCCTTTCGCATAGCCGACGATAATGTCGGTACCGATCTCGATCTCGCCTCGGTCCTGGTAATACTCGTCGCGCTTATACGCTTTCGTCACCGCATTCGTCTCGGTCATTTCAGGTTCACAATCGCACGACGGTCTATCCCAACGACACCGAAGGGCTCCATCCATGGCGCGCCGAAGCCTCGGCGAAGGCGGGCGACTCGCTTGCTACTTGCACCGAGCGCCAGTGAACTTGTCCCGCCTTCGCTATCATTCCGAATCCGGCCTTCTCATTTATGAGCCCAAAGCCGGACAT
>SMVB01137266.1_pt1 | contig 10377 bp, 6 predicted proteins | sample 2456461 | NCBI WGS metagenome assembly SMVB01 (sample SAMN11095934, study PRJNA526329) | marine sediment metagenome | biome: Marine sediment; feature: Surficial sediment; material: Deep marine sediment; isolation source: Hadal surficial sediment | place: Pacific Ocean | collected 2014-05 | depth 0-1...
CCTCTCGGCAGATACTGTCTGAGCAACCGGTTGGTGTTCTCGTTTGAACCGCGTTGCCAAGGGGCGTGAGGATCGCAAAAGTAGACATCGACGGCGGTCAAACCGCCGCCCAATCGAACTCATCGACTCTCCGCGTTGCCAGCGATCCCAGATCTCAGCCCGCTGAGCGGCCGAATAGTAAATCCGACGACGATACTTCATTCCGAACACTCCATCTTTCCCAAAAGATTAGAGTGTTGCGTCCACCCGTTGAATCCGCCGCCAAAAGGGGTCAATTCGGCGGCGCCGCAGCCGATGGGGCGAGAGGATCGTCGCGGAAGGTGACCGATCACGAGTTCTGCAGGAATTCCATGTGGCGGCCGGGCGCCGCAGCGAGGAGCGCCTTGGTGTAGCTGTTCTGCGGGTTGGAATAGACCGCGCTGGTGCGGCCTTCCTCGACGACGACGCCGTTCTGCATGACCATGATCCGGTCGCAGATCTGGGCCGCGACCCGCAGGTCGTGGGTGATGAAAAGCAGCGCCAGGTCAAAGCGTTCCTGCACATCGTGGAAAAGATCGAGAACCTGGGCCTGAACCGAGACGTCGAGGGCCGAGACCGCCTCGTCGGCGATCAGCACCTTGGGCTCCATGGCCAGGGCGCGGGCGATGCAGATGCGCTGGCGCTGGCCGCCGGAGAATTGGTGCGGGAAACGCTCCAGCACCTCCGGCGCCAGCCCAACCACGCGCATCAGCTCGCGCGCCCGGGCGTAGGCCTCGTCGCGTCCGGTGCCGAAATTCATCGGCCCCTCGACGATCGACTGGCCGACGGTCCGGCGCGGGTTGAGCGAGCGGTAGGGGTCCTGGAACACGATCTGGATATCACGCCGATAGGGCCTGAGCGCCGACTCGCGCAGGTTGGCGATGTTCTGGTCGCCGATCAGCACCTCGCCGCTGGTCGGATCGACCAGGCGGACGATGCAGCGCGCCACGGTCGACTTGCCCGAGCCGGATTCGCCGACCACTCCGAGGGTCTCGCCGCGATGCACGATCAGATCGACATCCTTCGCCGCATGGACCACACGCCCGGTTCCCAGCCAACCGGCGGTGCCGTAGATCTTGTTCAGCCCGCGCGCCTCGATCCCGGGCTCGGAATAGCTTACCTGCGGGCGCTCGGGCGGGATGAGGCTGGGAACCGAGCCTATAAGCATCCGGGTGTAGGGGTGTTCGGGGCGGTTCAGTACTTGCTCCGTCGGTCCCTGCTCGACCACCTTGCCATGCTGCATGACCACCACCCGGTCGGCGATCTCGGCGACGACGCCGAAGTCATGGGTGATGAACATCACCCCGGTGCCGTGGCGGCGCTGGATCGACTTGATCAGCTCGAGGATCTGGGCCTGGGTGGTGACGTCGAGCGCGGTGGTCGGCTCGTCGGCGATCAGCAGCCCCGGCTCCAGCGCCAATGCCATCGCGATCATCACCCGCTGGCGCTGGCCGCCCGAAATCTGGTGCGGATAGCTGTGGAACAGCGATTCCGGGTCCGGCAGGTTCACATCCTCCATGGCGGCCATAACCTGGTCGCGGCGCTCACGCGCGTTGAGCGCGGTGTGGATTTCCAGCACCTCGGCAATCTGGTCGCCGACCTTCATCACCGGGTTGAGCGCGGTCATCGGCTCCTGGAAGATCATCGCCATTTTCTCGCCGCGAAGGCGGCGCAACTGACGTTCGGACTGCTTCAGCAGATCGACCCCATGGAGCAGGATTTCGCCGGCGACCGGTTTCAATTCCTTGCGCCGGTTCAGTCCCATCACGGTGAAGGCGGTGACCGATTTTCCCGACCCGGACTCGCCGACGATGCAGACGATCTCGCCCGAGCCGACCGTGAGGCTGACATCCTCGATGGCGAATTCGCGGTCGGCGCCTTTCGGAAGGCTGACGGTCAGCCCCTTGATCTCGAGCACCGGGGGCCCGGCGCCGCCGACGGGTCTGGTCTCGCGGTCCATTGCGTTCACATCTTTCTCGCGATGCGCGGGTCGAGGGTGTCGCGAAGCCCGTCACCAACGATGTTCACCGCCAGCACGGTCAGCGCCAGGGCGATACCGGGATAGAAGATGATCCAGGGGCTGATCTGGAAATAGGTGCGTCCCTCGGACATGATGTTGCCCCAGCTCGGTATTTCCGGTGGGATGCCGGCGCCGAGGAAGCCGAGAATAGACTCCGTCAGCATTGCCGAGCCGCAGATATAGGTCGCCTGCACGATCAGCGGTGCGATGGTGTTGGGCAGGATGTGGCGGCTGAGGATCAGCGGCAGGCGGGTGCCGGCGGCGATCGCCGCCTCGACATAGGGCTCCTCGCGCACGGTCAGCACCACCGCGCGCACCAGGCGAACCACGCGCGGGATCTCGGGGATCACGATGGCCAGGATGACGGTGCCGAGCGTCGCCCCCGAGAGCGAGATCAGCGCGATCGCCAGCAGGATGCCGGGGATCGCCATCAGCCCGTCCATCACCCGCATGATGACCGCGTCGAGCGCCCGGATATAGCCCGCGATCATCCCCAGCACGAGGCCGACCGAGACCGCGACCAGCGCCACCGCCAGCCCCACCACCAGCGAGATTCGGGCACCGTAGATCACCCGGGAGAAAACGTCGCGGCCGAGGAAATCGCTGCCGAAGAAGACCTCGGCCGAGGGCGGCTTGAGGCGGTTCATCGGGTTGAGGGCAATGGGATCGGCGGTGAACTGCGGGCCGATGATCGCGATCAGCACCATCAGCCCGAGCAGTATGCTGCCCCAGAGCACGCCGCGGTTGCCGAGCAGCAGGCTGAGGACGCTCGGGTTCTTGCGCTCCGAGAGCCGGGCCTCGGCGAAGAGGGTCGCCGGATCAGTATCGTCGGTTGCGGCCATCAGTAGCGGATCCTCGGGTCGAGCAGGACGTAGGACAGGTCGATCAGCAGGTTGATGAGAATGTAGACAAAGCTGAAGAACAGAATCAGCCCCTGGATGATAGGATAGTCGCGGGCCAGCACCGCATCGAGCACCAGCCGGCCGAGGCCGGGGATGTTGAAGACGCTCTCGGTCACCACGACGCCGCCGATCAGCAGCGCGATGCCGATGCCGATAACGGTGACGATCGGCACCGCCGCATTACGCAGCGCATGGCGCATCAGGATCTTGAACTCGCTCTGCCCCTTGGCCCGGGCGGTGCGGATATAGTCCTCCTCCAGGACCTCCATCACCGTGGCCCGGGTCATCCGGGCGATCAGGGCGATGAAGATCACGCTCAGGGTCAGGACCGGCAGGGTGATGTGGCGCAGGAAGGCCAGGATGCCGAACTCGAACATGCTCTTGTAGCCCTGCACCGGCAGCCATTTCAGCTCCATCGCCAGGACATAGATCAGCATGTAGCCGAGCACGAAGACCGGCACCGAGAAGCCGCCGACCGAGAACAGCATGACGAACCGGTCGATCAGGCTGCCGGATTTCCAGGCCGCCAGGGTGCCCAGCGGAACCGCCACCAGAACCGCGAAGATGATTGTGGTCAGACCGAGCATCAGTGTGGGCCCGATGCGCTGCCCGATCAGGGTGGTCACCGGCAGGCCGGAAAAGATCGAGGTGCCCAGATCGCCTCGGACGAGCGTGCCGATCCAGGTCATGAACTGGACCGGGATCGATTCGTTCAGGCCGAGCTTCTCGCGGATCCGGGCCACATCCTCGGCCGTTGCATAGTCGCCGGCGATGACCGCCGCCGGATCGCCGGGCGCGAGGCGCAGCATCAGGAAGACGAATACCGCGACCACCACCATCACGGGGATTGTCGCGAGAATACGCATCACGATGTAACGCAGCATGGCCGGTTTCCTGACAAGTTGGCCCGGCCGCGCGCGCGGCCGGGCCGTGACGGTTTTTTTACTCGACCGACATGTTCCAGAAGAACTGGACCGGAGATTTGATCAGCCCGGTGACATTCTTCCGGTAGGCGACCGGCACGAAGAACTGGCCAAGATGACCGGAGGCGCCGATAGCCCAGAGCCGCTCCTGCACCGTCTTGGCGATCGCCTGTTTCTCCTCGAGGTTTCCGGCCAGGGCGAACGCGGTGCGTGCCTTTTCAAGCTCCTCGTCCGAGGGCCAGCCGAACCAGCCCTTGTCGGGACTGCCGGAGAACGCGATCGACATCGGGTCGATCACGTCAGCGCCGATCCACCAAGTGTGGAACATGTTCCAGCCGCCCTCGGAAACCGGGTCACGCATGGCGCGCCGCGAGGTCAGGGTCGACCAGTCCATCGCCTGGACTTCGACGGTCATGCCGATCTTGCGCAGCTTCTCCGCGGTCACCAGCGAGAACGCCGACAGCAGCGGTATGTCGGTGGGCTGCATGATCACCACCGGCGTGCCGTCATAGCCGGCCGCCTTCAGCGCCGCGGCCGCCTTGTCGATATCGGCCGTCTTGATGACCTCGGAGCCGACCTCGTTGGCCAGCGGTGTGCCGCAGGGGTAGACCGAGTAGCAGGTCTTCCAGAACTTCTGGTCGCCGACCGCCGCCGCCATATAGTCCTCCTGCTTCATCGCCATGATCGCCGCCCGGCGGATATCCGCGTTGTCGAAGGGCGGCAGCAGGCTGTTGAAGCGGGCAAAGCCGATGTTGCCGAGCGGGTCGTTGATCTCGACCACGACGTCGGGGTTGGCGCTGAGGATCGGCATCAGGTCGTTGAGAGGTGCTTCGAAGTAATCGACCTCGCCGGCCAGCAGCGCGTTCATCGCCGTGGACTGATCCGGGAAATAGGTCCACACGACCCGATCGACTTTGGCGATCTTGCCGCCCGAGGCTGCCGAGGGCGGCTCGGAACGCGGCACGTAATCCTCGAACTTCGTGTAGACGACCTTCGAGCCGGGCACCCACTCGTCCTTCTGGAAAACGAACGGCCCCGAGCCGATAAAGTCGGTGATCTGCTCGAAGGGATCGGTTGCGGCGACCCGCGCGGGCATGATGAAGGGCACGTTCGACGAGATCTTGCCGATCGACTCGAGCACCAGTCCGTAGGGAGAGTTGAGTTTCATCACGAAGGTCGTGTCGTCCTTCGCCTCGAGGCTGTCGATTGCCCCGAAAAGCTGCTGGCCCATGCCGTCGCGCTTGCCCCAGCGCTCCAGCGAGGCGATCACATCGGCCGATGTGACCGGCGCCCCGTCGTGGAACTTCAGCCCGTCGCGCAGCGTGAAGGTCCAGGTCTGGGCGTCGTCGGAGGCCTCCCAGCTATCGACCATCTGCGGCTGCGGCTTGAAGCTCTCGTCCATCGCGAACAGCGTGTCGTAGATCAGGTAGCCGTGGTTGCGCGAGATGTAGGCCGTGGTCCAGATCGGATCGAGGTTCTTCAGATCCGCATGCGGGATGACCCGCAGCACAGTTTCGGCAGCAGCCTGCATCGGGGTGCCGGCCGTTCCGATGGCTAGCGGGACGGCAAGGATCGCCGCTGCCAGCGCTTGGCGTTTTGTCCAACGTCGCATTTGAGGTTCCTCCCTGAGAATTTCGGTTCGTTTTCAGCCGGGTCGGCTTTACCGAAGGTTCCCGATTAGCGGATTAACGCAGCGTCATATTTCCCTGTCAACCGCTTTGGCTATTTTCCCTGTTAGCCACCTTGGCCGTGTTGACGCTACTCAGCAACGGTCTGCAATGTGCGGATATCCTCCACCTGATTTGGCAGTGTTGACGCGGCTCGGCGACGGCCTGCAATCTGCCGACATCCTCCGGTTGCGGCGGCCCGGCACGGGGAGAACGGCGATGCGCATTCTCGCGGCAATGATGAAACACGAGACCAACTCGTTCTCGCCGGTGCCCACCGGCATGGCGAGATTCGAGGGCTGGGGGCTCTACCGTGACGAGGCCGCGCTTGCCGCCTACCGCGGGACCGCGATGCCGGTGTCGGCCTATTTCGATCTGGCGGACGAGCATGGTGCCGAGATCGTCTGCCCGCTGATTGCCGAGGCGATGCCAAGTGGGCTGGTCGAGGAGGAAACCTACGAGCAGCTCTGCGAATGGATCCTGGCACCGTTGCGCGCAGGCGCTGTCGATGCGGTGTTCCTCGACCTGCACGGGGCGATGACGGCCGAGCATGTTGCCGACGGAGAGGGCGAGTTGCTGCGCCGGGTGCGGGAAATCGCACCCGACCTGCCGTTGGCGGTGACCCTGGACATGCACACAAATTGCACCGCCGCGATGGTCGAGAACGCCGATGCGATCATCGGTTACAAAACCTATCCGCATACCGACATGTACGAGGTCGGGCGGCGGATCGGCGCCGTTCTGTGGGACAAGATCGAGGGCCGCTCCGATCCGGTGATGGCCTGGGGTGCGGCGCCGATCCTGGCGCAGACCCTGCGCATGGGGACGGCGGACGAACCGATGAAATCGCTGCAGGAGGCGGCCCGGGGAGAGGAGGCGGCGCCGGGAATGCTGGCGGCGACGGTGCTGGGCGGCTTTCCGATGGTCGATGTCCATCATGCCGGCCTCTCGGTGATAACGGTCGCCGACGGCGACCTGGCGCAGGCGGAGGCGGCGCGCGACCGGCTGCTGGCCCGGGCCTGGGAGGCCCGCGAGGAGCTGGTCTACCGCCCGCGGGGGCTGCGGGCGGCGGTCGAGACGGCGCGGGCGGCGAACAAGGCCCCGGCAATTCTGCTCGACCACGCCGACAATGTGGGCTCGGGCGGCACCTCGGACGTGATGACGGTGATCGAGGCGGTGCTGACGGCGGGCCTCGACCGGATCGCCATGGCCGCACTCTGCGACCCCGCGGCGGTGGCGGCAATGCATGCGGCGGGCGAGGGCGCGGAGATCACCCTCGATCTCGGCGGTAAGACGGACATGCCGGCGCTCGGGCTGGAGGGTCGGCCCTTGCGGTTGACGGGCCGGGTGCTGAAGCTCACGAACGGACGCTGGACCGTCGAGGGGCCGATGTATACTGGCGTCGAGGTCGATACCGGGCCGACCGCGGTCTTCGAGACGGGGGGCATGAAGATCGTCGTCACCTCGCGCCATCACGAACCCTGGGACACCGGGATCCTAACCAACAACGGCATCGACCCGGCGGCGTGCAACTACATCCTGCTGAAATCGCGCATCCACTACCGGGCCGGGTTCCAGCCCATGCAACCCGATCTCGGCGTCCATTTTACGCTGGATGGCGAGGGGGTGACGACTTCCGACAATTCCCTGCTGACCTACCGCAACCTGCGCCGGCCGATCTATCCTCTTGATCCCGCGGACGAGATCGCCTTTCCCTGAACACCCTGCTTCCGACGGAGACCTCCCCGATGCCCGACATCACGCTGTTCCAGGCGAAAAAGATCATCACCATGGACCGCAACCGGCCCGACGCGACCCATGTGGCGGTGCGCGACGGGCTGATCCTGGCGGTCGGTGGCCCGGATTGCGCCGAGGGCTGGGGCGAGGCGCGGATCGACGACCGCTTCGCCGGCAAGGTCATGCTGCCGGGTCTGGTCGAGGCCCATGCCCATGCCTCGGCGGGGGGTATCTGGCGCTATGTCTATTGCGGGCACTACGCGCGCACCGACCCGCAGGGCGAGGTCTGGCCGGGGGTCGGTTCCAATGCGGCGCTGATCGAGCGCCTCGCCGCGGTCGAGGCGGAGATTGAGAGCGCCGACACGCCACTGGTCGGATGGGGCTTCGATCCGAACTTCATCGAGGGACGCCGGCTGGACAAGACGCAGCTCGATCAGGTGTCGCGAACGCGCGCGGTGGTTGTCCTGCACTCGAACTTCCACCTCCTGACGGCAAACTCGGCGGCGCTTGCCCAGGCCGGGCTTGCGGGTGGCGCGAATATCGAGGGCGTCGTCCTGGGCGACGATGGCCTGCCGAACGGCGAATTGCAGGAATTCGCTGCGATGGGTCCGGTCATGAAGGCCGCCGGGGTCGAGTTTTCCGATCTCACCAACAACGCAGAGTCGATCCGCACCTACGCAGAGGTCGCCCGGCTGTGCGGCGTCACCACCGTCGCCGATCTGCTGTCAGATTTGCACGAGGGCGAGGTCGACATGCTGCTGAACGTGACCGGGGATGCGCGGTTTCCGGTGCGCTATGTGCCGATCATGAACGCCATGGCCGGCAAGCCGGAGGAAGAGGCCAGGCGCGCCGTCGCGCTGCGCAATCGCTCGACCGACAAGCTGCGGCTCGGCCACGCCAAGCTGTTCACCGACGGTGCCATCCAGGGCTTCACCGCGATGCTGAAGCCGCCCGGCTATTTCACCGGCGAGGATCATGGCATCTGGAACATGACGCCCGAGCATTTCCGCGAGGCGATGATTGCGTTGCACCGGCACGGCGTGAAAACCCATATCCACACCAATGGCGACGCTGCCTCTGAATTCGCCACCGACGTGATCGAGGAGGCGATGCGGATGTATCCCGCCGCCGATCACCGGCACACGCTGGAGCATGTCCAGATGGCCGGCCGGGCGCAATTCAGGCGGATGCGCAATCTCGGCATCTGCGTCAACCTGTTCGCCAACCATCTCTACTATTTCGGTGATGTTCACTGGACGCGAACGCTGGGCCCCGACCGGGCCAGCCGGATGGACGCCTGCGCCGACGCGCTGGAGATCTTCGGCGGCGACTTCGGAATTCACTCCGACGCGCCGGTGACGCCGATGGCGCCCCTGTTCACCGCCTGGTGCGCAGTCAACCGGATGACCGAGAGCGGGCGCCGGCTGGGCGAGGCACAGCGCATATCCGTCACCGATGCGCTCCACTGCATCACTTTGGGCGCCGCGTATGTGCTGAAGCTGGATGGCGAGATCGGCTCGATCCAGACCGGCAAGCGGGCCGATTTCTGCCTTCTCGACGACGACCCGCTGACGGTGTCGCCCGAGGCGCTGAAGGACATCCCCGTTGCCGGCACCGTGCTGGGCGGCCAACCGACAGGTGACGCATGACCAGGCCACGTATCGCCGTCGCTGGTTTTCAGCACGAGACCAACACCTTCGCGCCGCTGCCGACCCGGTTCGAGGATTTCACCCGCGGCGGGGCGTGGCCGGGGCTGACCACCGGGCAGGACGTGATCGAGGTCTTCACCGGGCTCAACATCCCGCTCGGCGGGTTCATCGGCGCGGCCGAGGGGTTTACGCTGGTGCCGGTGCTGTGGGCCGGGGCGGAGCCGGGCGGCTATGTCGAGCAGGCCGGCTTCGATCGCATCGCCGGGATGATCTGCGACGGCATAGCGGCGGCGGGCGTGATCGACGGCGTCTATCTCGACCTGCACGGCGCGATGGTGACGGATGACTTCGAGGATGGCGAAGGCGAACTCCTGCGCCGTGTCCGCGAGGTTGTCGGCCCCGACCTGCCGGTCGCGGTCAGCCTCGACCTGCACGGCAACATGACGCCGGAGTTTGCCGCGCGCACCTCATCGGTGGCGATCTACCGGACCTATCCCCATATTGACATGGCCGAGACCGGGGCGCGGGCGGCGGCGCTCCTGCGCGAGGAGCTCACCCGCGGCGAACCCTTCGCCAAGGCGTTCCGGCAGGCCGGTTTCATCCCGCCGATCACCGACCAGTCGACCCGGCGCGAGCCCGGAGCGCGACTCTACGGCATGTTGCCGGGGCTCGCCGGGGCGGGGGTCAACTCGGTCGATTTCGCTTTCGGCTTTCCGCCCGCCGATATCTGGCATTGCGGGCCGTCGGTCTTCGCCTTTGGAACCGACGAGGGGGCGGTGGATCGGGCGGCGGATGCGATGCTGGCGGCGGTTCACGCGGCCGAGGGCGAATTCGGCAACCCCCTGATGCCGGCGGGCGAGGCGGTCCGCCGGGCGATGGCGCTGAGCGCCGGGGCCACGCGCCCGGTGGTGATCTGCGATCCCCAGGACAATCCCGGCGCCGGGGCGGTGGGCGACAGTACCGGCCTGCTCGCGGCCCTGCTCGACGAAGGGGCGACGGCCGCCTGCATCGGCATGATCTGGGACCCCGACAGCGCCGCCCAGGCCCATGCGGCCGGGGAGGGCGCCACGATCGAGGCCAGCATCGGCGGCAGGTTCCCGGAGATCGGCGGCCCGCCGATGCGGGTCAGGGCAGAGGTCGAGCGGCTCTCGGACGGCCATTTCACCTTCACCGGGCCGATGTATGGCGGCGCGACCGCCAATCTCGGGCCGATGGCCTGCCTGCGTGTCCGTGAGGGGCAGGGCGATCTCCGCATCGTCGTCGGATCGGCGCGGGCCCAGAACGCCGATCAAGAGATCTTCCGCGCCGTCGGCATCGAACCCGGCGCACAGAAGATCGTGGTGGTGAAGAGCGCAGTGCATTTCCTCGCCGATTACGAGCCGATCGCCGTGGAGGTGATCTTCGCCGAGGCGCCGGGGGCCAACCCCTGCGCGCTCGACCGCATCCCCTACCGGCGCCTGC
>SMVB01151203.1_pt1 | contig 10377 bp, 7 predicted proteins | sample 2456461 | NCBI WGS metagenome assembly SMVB01 (sample SAMN11095934, study PRJNA526329) | marine sediment metagenome | biome: Marine sediment; feature: Surficial sediment; material: Deep marine sediment; isolation source: Hadal surficial sediment | place: Pacific Ocean | collected 2014-05 | depth 0-1...
CCGTTTGACTCCTGCAGTTAGTGAGCCGGTTGCCACGACGAAGTCTCTATCTCAGCAAGTAGGTTGAAGAAGCATTTGCTGAATTGGATAGTGTCGCACTCGGTATAGCTTTGGGACTTGTGAGCGGTTTTGGGCTGTTTTTAGCGACTGCTATTTTGTTGTCGAAAGAGGGAGAGGTGATTGGCCCCAACCTTTCACTTATTAGTTATTATTTCTGGGGTTTTAAAGTTACCTGGTTAGGTGCCTCTCTTGGTTTGGCTGAGAGTAGGATCGGCGGATTTTTGTTAGGGAGCATGATTGCAAGCTAACGAAATTGGGGGATCCGCGCTTATGCCAAAGTGCTGAAACTACAGGCTCTGGCAAAGGAAGAGCGCAATCTTCTCGACAAAATACGGTAAAACCATGGCAAATACTTTCAATAGTGAAAAGGTAAGCCGAGCGATCGCACGAATCCACGCCGGCATGATGGCACTTACTTTTGCGCTAATTAGTGGCAGTGGTGTGGCTTATTCGTGGGAGAGAGAAAAATGTCGGCCAACAGCTGCAACTTTTGGGGCAATACTTCACAGGCTACACCGTAACCTGGGCGGGTAGCATCGCCGGCTTTTCTAAGGGGCTCTTTTAGGTGGTATTGTGGGCTGGTTGATTGGCTGGATCTATAATCGACTTGTCAATTTGCGAAGTTGATTTAATGATGATGGACACCCGGGGAATGCCCGAGACAGGGTGGGCCTTGTAACAGTTTTCCCCAAATAAAATTGATGGCAATAGGCTGATTCCATGCGTCCGAAGCAGTTTGTCTTTGGCCGCACCATTTATTTTGACTCAATTTATATGACAAATTCCAACAATGACCATCAGTCCGACACGAGTACTGCTGATTCCATGCTGGGCAGGATAAAAAAGTCTGTTTATAAACCTGACTACTTGCTTCTTTTCATTCTATTGGCATATTTCTGCCTGGGTTATTTGCTGATGCCATATTATAAATATGACCTCACCGCTGATGGCGTATCATATATTTCGATCGCTCAGAAGTATCTGAATGGTAACTACTCCGAGGCTGTCAATACTTACTGGTCACCTCTGTTTTCGTGGCTATTGGTACCATTTTTGCCCTTGTCGGAATCACCACTGATTTCGGTCAGGCTTTTGTCTTTAGCCATTGGGTTCATAACCCTTTTGTCCATTCGAAGGCTCGCTTCGCGATTCTCATTAAGTGCTCTGGCTAAACATGGGCTAACCATTGGTCTGCTACCAGTCATTCTTTATGGCTCCTTGGCAATGATTACACCCGATTTGTTGATGCTCTGCATACTTGCATTGTACCTGTCGGTTATGTTTGATATGGATTATCGTCGTGATAAATCTAAGGGAAGAGTTTGTGGAGTGCTTGGTGCTTTGGCCTACTTGACCAAAAGCTATGGATTTCCTTTTTTCATCGTCCACTTTATTGTTTTCAACGTTATTCACTACTACCAAGGTACGGCAACATCCGAAAAGCAAGTCGTTCTAAAAAATCTTGCTAGTGGATTGATAATTTTTCTTCTTATCAGTGGCAGCTGGATATTCGTTATCAGCAGTAAATATAATCATTTTACCATCAGCACGTCGGGTAGTTATAATCTTGCTTTGATGGCCCGCGACTCCAGTCTGCCTGAGCTTCATTTGCAATTGATAGAACCGGCAAATAGCAACGCAACGAGTGTTTGGGAAGAGCCCTCAAGAGCACCCGTCGGCACTTGGAATCCTCTCGCCTCCATGAGCGCTTTCAAATTTTATGCAAAACGTGTTCTTACTAACATCCGGAGAACATACTTTTATGCTATGGCCAATTCCCTGTTCTTAAATTCAATCATTTTGTTCACCGTGTTATTTTGTTTACAATTTAAGAGAAGTAGAAAAGCAGATCCATTATTATTTTGCGTCGTCACTGCCATCATCTATTCCTCAGGATATATTCTGATTTTTGTAATGCCAAGATATCTATGGATCGTGTTCACCTTATTCACAATAGTGGGTTATTATTACATCGATCTCTTAAACAGGAAGGGGGTTCTGGGCAAAACCTCGACAACAGCGATGCTCTTTGTATTCTGTCTGTCATGCTTTATACCGCAGGCGTATAGGCTCACTAAATTCCGGAAAGCAGGTCAAGACGTTTTTGTATTGAGTGAAAAAATCGATTCAAATTATGGCATTTCGGGCAAGGTAGCTTCGGATTACTTCTGGAAGAAAATGTTGTACCTGGCATTTCATAACAATTATACCTACTTTGGGAGGACAGGCAGTTACCTTTCAGATGATAAGCTGCAGCAAACCTTGAGAGCGCACAACATCGATTATTATTTTGTCTGGGTCGATTCTCTGTATAACCCCGCTGGATTTTTGTCAAAACAGAAAGAAATCACGGGGGGCGAAATAAAGGACTTACGGATTTTTGATATGAAATATCCCCGGTAGCGGTCAAATTGTTTGTCAAATATACTTTGTACAACATGATGCGTAGTGTAAATCCATCTATTAAAGGAAATCTGCTGTTTGCAGTGCTCTGCCTTGGGTTACAGATACCGTTTGGCATCATCGTCTCGCACTATTATTTGCTGGACCAGAATACGCTTGCCAATAACGGTGCGTGGATATCAAGTAAAAGGAACCTTGGCACGTCCGTAATGGGTGCGCGATCATTTACAGAGCAACCGCATGCTTTGGCAAAAAACCGTTTGAATCTCGCAGCTTGGCACGGATTTCAGGAAGTGATATATAAAGACTCCTTGCATCTAAAGCAGGTTGAGTTTGATTTTCTGCTCGGCCCGAGTGCGTATTTAAATTTTATCTTCAACAAGCATCAAATGGGCTTTTCAGGGATTCGCATCAGCACAAATCGACACTTTGATAGTATGTATTTCACTGCCTCAGGTATTGGGGAGTTCTTACAAAGAACGAGTCTCAGAATCCCCAGAGTCAGTGCGGGGAATTGGCATCAACTGACAATCCGCTTCGAAGGAGAACACGTGGTAGCGTTCCTTGATGACAGGCAGGTAGGAAAGTTCAATGGGGATTTTGAGGAGGCGCAAAGAATCGGTTTCAGAGGAGGCAGGAACATGGCACTCGTTGATAACATCTTTATTTATCAAAACGACGCCACCATCATTCATGAAACGTTTCAAAACAGCAAGGGTTCTTTTCTCATTACGGTAATTTCAGTAGTGATTGCAATGATCCTGAGTTTTATTGTTGCATTGCTGCTGCGTTTGGTGCGCAAGCTGCATGGAAAAATTCTGGCTTTTTACGTCATCATGTTCAACATCGTACTCGTGTTCATAGCCGTGTTAATGTTTAGCTTTCAGTCCTGGAAAGCACCCAGCTATCCACGCATAGATATCAACATGGAACAAAGGGAGGACGATTGGAAAAGGAAGAGCGTGACACAAACGGTGACCTATATTCAGAAAAATTATCCTGAAAAACCCACTGATACTGTATGCAGAATTCTTTTTTTAGGAACATCGCAGACGCGAGGTGTGGGTGCTTCAGAGCGAAACAGGAAGTTTGTCGATATTATAGAGGATAGACTCAATTCGTCGGATAGCACGGATACTTATTTTCAATGTATTAATGCCGGAATTCCCGGAGTCAATTCATCCTACATTATAGAAGTCTACGAGCAAGAATGGCTGAAGCTGGATCCCCAAGTGGTTGTTATAAATCTAGGGACTAATGACGCGAAGCCGGATTGGTTAGCTTTGAATCTAGGTAGAATCATCGACATGAGCTTGAGGGCAGGTATACAGCCAATCTTGCTCCTGGAGCCCAATTCATTGGAGAACAAAACCAACTTTCTTTTGTCAAAGCACCGAGTCATGAGGTTGACCGGGGAATCCAGAGGAGTTCCTGTAATTGACATGCATTCTTATCTTCGCGATAAATACGATGAGGGGTTCTTATGGTGGGATTTCGTACATTTGACAGATTTCGGTCAAAAGCTCTTTGCGGAAAAAATATACAACGAATTGGAACAAATAATAAAGGAACTAATTTAGCCGCCTTGAATTCATTTTTACATTGTAATCAATATCATTGCTGATTTCCTAATATAACGTCAGTTCGACGTAAGCAATAAAATGAGGATCAAAGACCTGAAACGACCCGTCCAATGTCATTCCTGCGCAGGCAGGATCTTTTCGTCATGTACAACTATATTCCGGCTTAAAGATTCAGGCTGTTGCAGATTCATCTTTTTGCCACTGATGAACACGGATTCTCACAGATTGTTTGACGAAAATGACCTTTCCTTAATAATATTCAGATAATCAGTGGAAATCCGAGTCAATCCGTGGCTTAAGTCTTATTTGCAACAGCCTGTTAAAGATTGCCGGAATGACGGTATAGGCAAGTTTTGGTCTTTGATTTCTTATATCGAACTCAGGTTAATATAGCAAAGCCAGAACCAAACAGGTAGTTATGGATTATAATTTTTCATACATTTCTTTCTCGCCAAACCAAGGAGAAAGGATGTCTTTATTAACCGAACGTTATTGGAAACAAATCGCAGGTACTTTATCCTGTTATGATCGCAGAGTGATTACTGGAACAATTCCACAAGATTTGCTGCGCCAGTGGGATGACCAGTTATTTGTATCAACATAATATGCGTATTTTTGATTATACGAAGTTTACCGAGCCTCTTCGCCATAAATTACGCCGTCATGCTGAAGCCATCGCTAAAGCTGGTGGAATCGAAATCCAATTTGTAATATAGCACCTTCCTGTAATGAGAATCCCAATAATTACATATCATCATGTGTTGCCCTCAGACGCTAAAGTGGATGATAGCATCTTAAACTCACCCTTTACAATTTCAGATTCCGAGTTTTATAAACAAATGTTGTTTTTGTCTCAAAATGATTATGAGGCCATTAATCTTGAGCAACTAATGCATCGAAAAGAAAAACAGACTTATAAAAGGCTAATAGTCATTACATTTGATGACGGCTGGGTAGATAACTTTGAGTATGCGTTTCCCATTCTAAAGTCATTTAATGTCCCGGCTACTTTTTTTGTAATTACCAGCTACATCGGCTCAGCGGGCTGCATGTCTCAGGACCAGTTACTCGAAATGCAGCAGTCCGGGATGCAGATAGAGTCACACGCCCATACCCACACGCCTCTTGAGCTGCTTTCAAATTCTGAGATACAATGGGAAGTGACGCACTCCAAAAAGTTACTCGAAAAAAATCTCGAAAAGCAAGTCAAGTTCATGAGCTTCCCTCATGGATCATACAACAAAACGGTACTTCAGACTGTCAAAAGCTCGAATTATTCAGGTTGCGGCACGTCAAATTTCGGCTATGCAGTTTCATCAACAAAAATGCATGAACTACCCCGAATCCTCATCCGTAAGAATCATGATATTTCACAATTTGGCAAGCTCGCCGAGGGCGGCACGCTGACTTTTTTTAAGGGGAGCATTATCCAAAAATCAAAAGGCCTGATTAAAAATACGATCGGGATTGAAAGATACCAGAATTTATATAATATACGCAACCGGATTAAACGCACCTCAGCTATTGATTAGGAAGCTGCTTTCATGAATATTTTATTTTTATCAACTGAAAACCCTTTTCCTTTAGATCATGGGCATCATCTAAGAACATATCATGTTTTAAAAGCGCTTGCTGATGTTTATACGGTCCATTTTATCGGATTTACCCAGGATGATTCCGGATTTAAACATAAACCAAAATTACAGGAGTTCTGTAAAAGTGTCGATATTTTTCAGCTAAAATATCGAGGACGACGGCAATTGCTCTTATCTGTATTGAATCTTTTTTCACCGCTGCCTTTAATCGCGCAAAAATATTATGATCCCGCTGTCGCTAACCACATAAAGAAACTCATCGAGGCAGCTGAAATCGACCTCGTTCATTTTGATCTTCTGCATCTTGCCCAGTATCGCAAAGAGTTGAACGGCCTCCCAAGTATTCTGGTAAATCACAATGTTGAATCGCTGCGAGTTTTGAGGTGGTCAAAAGTAGAACGTAATCCTTTAATGAAGACCTTTCTTCGTTACCAATACCGTAAATTGGAAAAATTTGAGAAGAGTGTTTGCAGCAAATTTAATAAATGTACGGTTGTCTCTGAAACGGACAAGGAGTCTCTTGCCAAGTTGTGCGGCGGTGGAAATTTTGTAATTATTCCTAATGGGGTAGACATTGATTATTTTCAAATGTCCAAGGCAAACATCCTTCCCAATACACTTGTCTGGGCCGGGTCGATGAGTGGCGCTTATAACAGAGACGCCGCGATTTACTTTTTAGAACGAATTTGGCCGGATATTCAAATTGCAATTCCCGAAGTAAAGGTCGTTTTCATTGGGAATTCACCCCCGAAGATACTAAAAAAAATGGCTTCGGAAAATTCAAATGTAGAATACACAGGGTACGTTGAAGATGTCAGACCGTATATCGCAAAATCTGCGATTTTTATTGCGCCATTAAGAAGCGGCAGCGGCACAAAGGTTAAAGTGCTAAACGCAATGTCACAAGGTAAGTTGGTAATTACAACTTCAGTAGGCGCCGAAGGAATTGAGGCAAAGGCGGACGAGGAAATAATTATAGCTGACGACCCCGATAAATTTGCCGAAAAAACGGTTTATTTCCTCAAGCATTTGGAAGAAGCTCAGGAAATTGGGCAGCGCGCCAGAAAAGTGATTGAAGAAAAGTATGATTGGCAAGTAATTAATACGACCATCCGGCAAGTCTACAAAGAGTTCGAAAATTCTTTGGAAGATAAACATTCTGTCGTATCAGAGAACACTAAAGACTTTTCCTTGTGAGATACATCAAGCTTTGGGTTTTTACAGTTTTTTCTTCAATCGCGGCGATACTATTCTGGTCTTTATTTGACCAGAGCAAAACTATTCATCAGTCTGAAAAGTGGGCATTGCCGATTGTTCCTCATCCCCAGGAAATTCGACTAAAGAATAAAGAACAAAGTTTTATTATCAAACCGAGTACCCGGATTTTAGTTAGCGGGTTAACCCTCAAAAACAGGGCAGAGGTTGAAGTACTCAATTCCGCCTTAAACAAACACTTTATACAGCCCCTGGAAGTCGATTTCAATGCAGAAGATTTCCATGATTCTATTATAGTTGGGGAGCTTAACTCGGGAAACAGTGGAGTTGATTCTTTAGTTTCAAGATCAGGCCTAATCTTCACGGAAAGTTATCCCGGATCTGAAGGGTATTTTCTAGATATTAACCCGGACTACGTTCTTATTGCCGGACAGGATAGTTCTGGCACATTTTATGGAGTCCAATCCCTCCTTCAACTCATCTATCGTGAAAATGACCAGCTTAAAATCCGACCGGCAACAATTATTGATTATCCTGACATGTCGTTACGGAGCGCCTTTTATGGTTTCTATCTGAATACGCTCGAAGATGATGCTTTAATCGAACGTGCCTACGTCGATTTCAATAAAATTGCTCAGTTTAAGTTTAACATGATCGATTTAGCCTCGCACCATTACGGCCATCTGGAGATGGAAGTACCCAGTCATCCTGAAGAAAAACTCTGGCAAAGATTTGCCAGGCTTCATGACACCGCACAACGTTACAATTTGCGGCCACGAGTGGGTGGCTGGGCTAAATGGGTAAACACGAAATCTCAATGGGGTGTTGATTTAACCACACTCGAAGGCATTCGAACTTCACAAATGATTCAATTAAACGGCACAAATTCTTATGATCTCGAAATCTCTTCCGGAAAAATTGCTCCAAACGTGATGCATGAGCCTGGTACGGGAAGACAGTGGAACCAGGAACCTTTTGTGGTCATGGATGAGTCAGGTTCAGAGGTTTTTAAAGAAGGGCGTGATTACCGGGTAAATTTCGGGGAAATTCACGCTGAAGCTTATCAGAAATTTTATAACACGCGTCAAACCAACCTTGAGGTGCTGTTCAGCGAAGTTCATTCCGGAGAGGGGGAGCCTGCAGGCTACCCGCTGCGTTGGGGAGAGACATTTAATGCACCAACGACTATTCGGCGTTTACGTGGTGGACAAATAGAGGATGGACAAATCGTGAAAGTCGATTTTAGCTACATAGGACCGGATCCCTGGTCAATTCTGAAGGTGCGCTATTGCCGGAGTGACAGAAGACTCCACACCGATGGACCTGAGAATTATATTTGGCGCTGGTGTAATGACCCTGCCCGCTTTTTAGGAGCTGATGACTTTTCGCTTGATGTTGATGAAACCAGAGTCTTTGCCTGGGACAAGCGCTGCCTGAATTCCGGAAAAACCAGAAGCCAAACCTGGGTTGACGATATACTGTACTATTATAAAACGATTAGATCGACAAACCCGGGTGCGCGGATTTCTATGTGGAGTGATATGGTCGATCCCGAACATAATGCCGGTCTTTATGGTACCCAGGGCATCGCTTCTTTGATGGTGGATGCCGGTATGACAGATGTCATCATGATTCCCTGGAAAAGCTCAATCGCCGCTGAAAGCGTTCGTTTTTTTGCTGATAAGGGATTCCCGATAATGCCCTCTTGCCAGAATATTACAAAAGAGGGCTACTCTGACGCGCCCAAGTGGGCAAGTCTTCTCCGCGAGTTTTATTCCGACAAGAATCTTCCATTTGGCATGATGTATTGCAGTTGGGAATATAAGTTCGATACTGATTTAGCCTGGGAACAGTTAGCGACCGTAGCTGACCACGCCTGGTCGTCAGCGCCCTATATCATTCATACGCCGGTAAGAAGAGCAGCGGCAGGAACAGAGATCGAAATTGTGGCGAAAATTGAGGGAGATAAATTCGTTTTTGACGGCAAAAAAGTGCGTCTCGGCCCCTTGGCTGTGAAGCGTGCTTTCTTGTACTATAAAAAAAGTAGAAGTGACTCTTCATATACGAGAACCGTAATGATAAAAACAGGGACTCAATTTTCAGCAATAATTCCGGGAGTTCCCCAAGAAGTAAAAACCATTGAATATTATCTTCAGGTTTCGAATGAGACTCACATTTCTCATTCACCTAAAGTCGCGCGAGAGAAGCCTTTTGAAATAATCATTACCATGAATTAACGGCCGGTTTCTTGTGCAAAAGAAGAAAAATGGGTCTTTTTTTAGTCTTGCGCCTAATAGTACCTGCTGAGGCCTTTGCGATCGCGGCCATTATATTTGAGACGCAACTTTCAAAAAGACAAAAATTATGCAGGTTTTAGCAAATAAATGCGAAAACGAGGCCAAACTCTACTTGACATTTGAAGTTTTTTTAAATATCTTAACTTTTTTGTAACAGGTCAAACCGAGCGATTAACTTTGCATTGAGAATGCTTATTAAGAAGATATTTAGAAGACCAGCGCTGCGGGGGAAAGCGGTTTGCGCCAGCAGACTCTCAACAAAAGCAGTTCAATTTTCCCTTCGATGACACTGGCTTAATCAATGGGTCTTACAAAAGGCGTTATTTAAAATATCAAATATCCACGAGGCATATTTTTATGTTCCAGCTTAAATTCTTTGATATTAATCATCTCATTGTTTGTTTTATTCCCGCATTACTCTTTACTGTAGTTAACTGCACTGAACCTCCAAAAGAACTGGCAACTTTCGATTCCGCCGCTTCTGACCCAAAGGCAATAGCAATCGCAGAAGAGGTTATCGAGGCTTCCGGTGGCCTTGAAAATTGGCATAAAACCCGCTATGTAGCCTGGCGATGGCTTGACAAGCGATTAAATGTCTGGGATAAATGGACCGGAGATATTCGTGTTGCGTCCAAAATTTCTATTGTAATTATGAATCTCAATACCCGGAAGGGTATTGCCTGGAAGACCGGTACCGAGATCACTGACGCTGATGAGCTTCAAAGAGCATTGGACTATGGCTATGAGACCTGGATGAACGACTCCTACTGGGTTTTTATGCCCTTTAAACTGAAAGATCCGGGAGTTATTTTAAAATACCTCGGTGAGGGTGAAATTGAGGGCAGGCCAGTCGATATTCTCAGCGTGACATTTAAAAATGTCGGCAAAACGCCGGAAAATAAGTATGATATATATGTAGACAAAGAAAGTAAGCTCTTAGTTTGGTGGGATTATTATATGGATGCGACAGACGAGAAGCCACGTTTTAAAATGCCCTGGAAGAACTATCAGAGGTATGGCGATATTTGGCTCTCCGACGACAGAGGACTAAGAAAGCATACTGATCTGGGTGTATTTGAAGAACTACCCGCTTCAGTTTTTGAAAGTTTTGAGCGAGTGGATTTGACAAAGCTCATTGAGCAACAAGCACTTTAATTTATTTATCAGGGGGAAATCTGTGAGAAGAAACTATCTGTATCTTTTCTGAGACGTCCCATTCCTGCA